>OBVF01000004.1_pt1 | contig 335559 bp, 248 predicted proteins | sample 1476041 | NCBI WGS metagenome assembly OBVF01 (sample SAMEA2579983, study PRJEB22360) | human gut metagenome
TTCTTATTAACGTTCATAAAGAACTATGTTTTCCATGGCAAAGATAATGGTAGAGAAACCGAACTTATCATAGCGGGAAAATCAGGATAACATGCCGACTAAATGTGCATAACTATCCAAAAGTGAAAAAATATACAACGCAACACGCATAATAATTTATATTGTTATGCAGTTTATTCTCCAGTTACAGCAATAATTAGAATAAGGGTGTCATGGAAATTAGCCATATAAGAATAAAAAGACAGGCTAACTGCATTTTTTTTGAAACATTTATTAATTCCATCCTGACATTTCACTCAATGTTAACAAGATTGGCTCATCAGTCTATTAAGGTTCTGTTGCTAACTAAATTGACGAAGAATCCTATTTCTTATTCATTTCGAATACTATATCTTCCATTGAGATACCTTCGCAAGGTTTTCCATTGAGTTTAGCACTTTCAACTATCAGTTTAAATTTCAGTGTCTTGTCTTGATAGGTGAATATTCCTTTATCCGTAGCAGAAATCGTTGCTTCTATTTCCATAACATCCGGTTGGCCTTCTTCTTTAGAAGGAATTTCGATTGTAAATTTCAGAGGTTTAGGATCTAAAGTCTGCAATATTTGCGTGTAACCTTCATTGAATGCCGGTTTGTAACCTACTTTATAACTGATATCACCTGCGAGTTCAATGATTTCGGGTGCTTTCTCTTCTCCCACAATGTTGGTTATCAAGACATCAGTCGGGAATTTTCCGAAGTAGATTGTATCTTCTTTGAGCGTGGTCTCCACTTCTATTTGGGGAATTGGGGTTGGTGAAGTGCTCGATTCAATGAATGTAATGTTTGCTTTACCCGCATAGCTACCTTCTACATCCTTTACGGATATCACTTCGGGCGTATTTCCGTCGTTACTGCAGGCAGTAAATGTCGTTATGCCGAATGTCAATGTCAGGGCGGCGATAGCAGTTTTGCTATAATTGGTTACTCTCAGGAGATGGTTTACCCTTATGCTTTTCGAGTTATTTACGATTTTCATTTAGATAAAAATTAGATTATTATTTCAATAAATTAAGGTGTACGTACGATTATATAAATGTTGGCTTTGAAGAAATACTGCACCTTATCGGCTAAAAAACTTATCTGCCTCTTCTCTGTTTCGGAGTTTTTCTATATTTTCGCCGTATTAATAATGTGCCGATTATCATTTGGTGTGGTTTCGTAAAATACAACGTAGCCAATCGGCACATTAGCATATTATTCAATTGGTATATTATTATGAACTTTACCACCCTCGTTGAATTACCCAAAGGATTGCCACCTATCACTCATGCCCGGCAATTATTACTGTTAGGGTCCTGTTTTGCAGAGAATATCGGCAATCTGCTGAAAGATAATTTCTTTCGTTGTGATATCAACCCTTTTGGGATACTATATAACCCGTTATCTGTCTCGGAGGCATTAAGACAAATACTTTCGGGAAAAACATATACGACTTCCGATTTATTTTTCTTTCGCGACTGTTGGCATAGTGCGATGCATCACGGAGCATTTTCGGCGGCATTGCCGAATGATGTATTACAGAATATCAATACGCGCTTGCAACAGGCTCATGCCCGAATAAAGGATGTCGATTGGCTGCTGCTCACCTGGGGAACAGCCTGGGTGTATGAACAGGGAGAAAATAAACGCATTGTATCAAACTGCCATAAACAGCCGGAAAAGTTATTTGTACGCCGAAAGCTTGCAGTTGAAGAGATCGTGAAGGAATATACATGCCTGCTTCGTGAACTTCGGGAACAGAATCCCGGCTTGAAAGTACTTCTTACTGTTAGTCCCATCCGGCATATACGCGATGGCATGCATGCCAATCAGATTAGTAAAGCCACCCTGTTGCTGGCTACCGAACAACTACAAACTCTTTTCCCTGAATTCGTTTTCTATTTTCCTTCTTATGAGATTGTACTTGACGAGCTTCGCGACTATCGTTTTTATGCCGATGACATGTTGCATCCGTCTCCCGTGGCTATCCGTTATTTGTGGGAACGTTTTTCCGAAGCTTTCTTCTCTGATGAAACAAAAAAGATTATGGAAGAATGTGAAAGTATCCGCAAGGCGCAGGCACACCGCCCCTTTCATCCGGGCTCAGAGGAACATAAAAGATTTTTAGGACAAATTGTGTTAAAAATAGAACGACTTAACCGAAAATACCCGTACTTAGAGTTTGAATAATGTAGAAATAATATGCCAATGTGCCAATATGCCAATTGGCTGCGCTATATTTTCCGAAGATATGCCGAATGGTACATTGGCATATTTGCACATTATTAAATTGAATAATTATTATGTTGTATACGATTGAAACTATAACCGAATGTATAGGTGCTCGCAGGGTGGGTACCCATGAAGCAACTATTGACTGGCTGTTGACTGACAGTCGTTCTCTCAGCTTCCCCGAAGAAACTCTTTTTTTTGCCCTGACTACCAAACGAAATAAAGGAGCACGTTATATTCCTGAGCTTTATGAACGTGGTGTACGAAATTTTGTTGTCACTCAGGAAGAGTTTAATGAATTGACAGTTGACAATGGACAATTGACAATTGCTATGCAGCATGCAGGCAGTGCAGCAACTGTCAATTGTCAACTGTCAACTGTCAATTTTCTAATCGTCGGTAATCCTCTGAAGGCTCTTCAGAAGTTGGCGGAACTACATCGTGAACGATTTCAGATACCGGTTATCGGCATTACCGGAAGTAATGGAAAAACGATTGTAAAGGAGTGGTTGCATCAATTGTTGAGTCCGGATCGGGTGATTGTACGTTCGCCTCGTAGTTATAATTCTCAGATCGGCGTTCCTCTCTCTGTATGGCAGATGAATGAAGAAGCTGAATTGGCAATTTTTGAGGCTGGTATCTCTGAGATGGGAGAGATGCGTGCTTTACAGAATATGATAAAGCCAACTATTGGCATCCTGACCAATATTGGCGGGGCACATCAGGAGAACTTCTTTTCTTTGCAGGAGAAGTGTATGGAAAAACTGAGTCTTTTTAAAAATTGCGATGTCGTAATTTACAATGCCGACAATGAGTTGATAAGCAATTGTGTGAGTAAGTCAATGCTCACTGCCCGTGAGATAGCATGGAGCTGCCGGGATGCAGAACGTCCTTTGTATATAAGCAGGGTGGTAAAAAAGGAAGATCATACGGTAATTTCTTATCGTTATCTGGAGATGGACAATACCTTCTGCATTCCTTTTATTGATGATGCTTCTATTGAAAACTCACTGAATTGCCTTGCTGCCTGTCTTTATCTGATGATGCCTGCCGATCAGATCACAGAACGAATGGTGCGGCTCGAACCTGTGGCCATGCGTCTTGAAGTGAAGGAAGGAAAACATGGATGTGTACTTATCAATGATAGTTATAATTCCGATCTGGCATCGCTTGATATTGCTCTTGACTTTCTCGTAAGGCGCTCTGAAGTAAAAGGAAAAGGGATGAAACGTACACTCATCCTGTCGGATATATTAGAGACCGGACAGAGTACCACGACTCTTTATCGTAAGGTAGCCCAATTGGTACAAAGTCGTGGCATTGACAAAATAATAGGTGTGGGACCGGAGATATTTTCCAGTGCTGCCCGTTTTGAGATAGAGAAGTACTTCTTCCATACTACGGAAGAGTTGATGGAGTCGGATGTGTTTCAAAATCTGCATGATGAGGTGATATTGATTAAAGGTTCCCGTGCATTCAATTTTGATCTTGTTTCTGACAGGTTGGAGTTGAAAGTACACGAAACAATACTGGAGGTAAATCTGGGGGCTATGGTGGCCAATCTGAATCATTATCGCTCTATGCTTCAGCCTGCAACAAAAATGGTATGTATGGTTAAGGCTTCGGCCTATGGAGCCGGTTCTTATGAGATAGCCAAAACATTGCAGGAACACCAGGTGGATTACTTGGCCGTGGCCGTGGCCGATGAAGGAGCGGAACTGCGTAAAGCGGGTATTACTTCTTCTATTATGATTATGGATCCGGAATTGACTGCATTCAAGACAATGTTTGATTACAAGCTCGAGCCTGAAGTTTATAACTTCCACTTGCTCGATGCGCTGGTAAAAGCGGCGGAGAAAGAAGGCATTACAAACTTCCCGGTACATATCAAACTTGATACGGGCATGCATCGTTTGGGTTTCTCCGAAGAAGAAGTGCCTGTGCTGATACGTCGGTTGAAGAATCAGAATGCACTGATTCCGCGTTCGGTATTCTCCCATTTTGTAGGGAGTGATTCTCCTCAGTTCGATGTTTTTACACGTGGTCAGATTGAGATATTCGAACGGGCTTCCAAAGAGCTGCAGGCTGCTTTTCCACATAAAATCCTGAGGCATATCTGTAATACGGCAGGAATAGAACGTTTTCCTGATGCACAATTTGATATGGTTCGGTTGGGTATAGGACTTTATGGAGTCAGCCCGATTGATAACTCTATTATAAATAATGTCAGTACGCTTAAAACTACTATTCTGCAGATACGGGATGTGCCCGCAGAAGATACGGTGGGATATAGCCGGAAAGGACATCTGACCCGGGCTTCGCGTATTGCTGCTATTCCGATTGGTTATGCAGACGGGTTGAACCGTCATTTAGGGTGTGGACATGCTTATTGTATGGTGAATGGGAAGAAAGCGCCTTATGTGGGTAATATTTGCATGGATGTCTGTATGATTGATGTAACCGATATCGATTGTCAGGAGGGCGATGCAGCCATTATCTTTGGTGATGAACTGCCTATAACTGTGCTTTCGGATACATTGGATACTATTCCTTATGAAATCCTCACAAGCATCTCTACGCGGGTGAAGAGGGTGTATTATCAGGAATAAGAAATGGAGAAGGGAGAAGGGAGAAGTGCCATGCGGCCTAATAGCGCAGTCTCTTTCCTTCTCCCCTCTCCATTCTCCCTTCTCCATTTCCTTTAACTCCATAAAGGAGTTAAAGGTTTTGTCCTCTGTGGTGAAATCACTATATTTGTCCCGAAAAACTTATATATACTATATATCTTATGATAAACTTGTTATTATTAGGCTTCCTGCCCAGTGGTTCCGAATGGATTATTATTGCACTTGTAATTCTGTTACTTTTTGGTGGAAAGAAAATTCCCGAGCTGATGCGTGGCCTTGGTAAAGGTGTGAAAAGCTTCAAAGACGGTGTGAATGAAGCGAAAGATGAAATCAATAAAGCGAAGGACGAGATTGACGAACCGGCTAAAACAACGGACAAGGATAAGAAATAACCATGGCTGAAATGACTTTCTGGGACCATCTGGATGAACTGCGCCGGGTGTTGTTTCGTGTCATTGGAGTCTGGTTTGTGTTGGCGGTGGGATATTTCATCGCTATGCCTTATTTATTTGACAGCGTAGTGCTGGCTCCTTGCCACAATGACTTCGTGTTCTATGATCTGTTGAGGTATATTGGTGAGAAGTTTGACCTGACGGATGACTTTTTTACGCAGGAATTCCAAGTAAAGCTGGTAAATATCAATTTGGCAGCTCCTTTCTTTATACATATGTCTACCGCTTTCTGGATGTCGGTAGTGACTGCTATGCCCTATATTTTCTTTGAAATATGGCGTTTTATCAATCCGGCACTTTATCCTAAAGAGAGGCGTGGTGTGAGGAAAGCGCTTAGTATAGGTACAGTTATGTTTTTTCTGGGTGTATTGCTGGGATATTTTATGGTTTATCCGCTTACACTTCGTTTCCTCTCCACTTATCAGCTTAGTGCGGAGATCGAGAATGTAATCTCATTAAATTCTTATATAGATAACTTTATGATGCTGGTACTCTGTATGGGACTGGCGTTTGAATTGCCTTTGGTCACATGGTTGCTATCACTACTGGGGCTTGTCAATAAAACATTTCTTCGGAAATATCGCCGGCATGCAATTGTCGTGATTGTAATAGCCGCCGCTATCATTACTCCTACAGGTGATCCGTTTACATTGAGCGTTGTGGCAATTCCTCTCTATTTGCTCTATGAAATGAGTATCTTGATGATTAAGGACAAAAAGAGTGATTAGTGAGCAGTGATTAGTGATTAGTGCCATGCGGATCATAGCGCAGCTCACTAATCACTAATTACTAATCACTGCTCACTAATCACTACTCACTATCTCTCCCATCCTTTTTACCTTTCGGAGTCTGGGATGCTCGAAGTTTTCTACAACTTCGTGTTGCCACATCACCTCAAACGGTACATGTACCGCGTATCCGCCAATGGCTAATACCGGCTGGATATCTGATTTTAGGGAGTTACCTATCATCATGAATTTTTCGGGGGGTACTTGCAGTGTATTTATTAGCTTAGCATATTCTTTTTCGGTTTTGTCCGACATGATTTCTACATAATCGAAATAAGAAGCCAACCCCGAACGTTGCAATTTCCGCTGTTGGTCGAGCAGGTCTCCTTTGGTAGCTACTATTAGCCGATGGCGATTGCTTTGTTTTAATGTTCGGAGGGTTTCTTCTACTCCTGGCAATAATTCTATCGGCATATTGAGCAGCGACTTGCCCAAAGACAGGATCTCGTTTATTATTTCGGCTGATACTTTGTGGTTACTGATACGCAGGGCAGTTTCTATCATCGACAACGTAAATCCTTTTGCTCCATAGCCATAACTCTCCAGGTTATTCATTTCTGTTTTGAATAGTTCGGCAGAAGTTTCTTTAGTGTCTTTGTATATGCTTAATAAATCGGCAAATTTCCGTTCAATCTCCTGGAAGAAAGGTTCGTTGCTCCATAGTGTGTCGTCAGCGTCGAATGCTATAATCTCTATATCTTTCATCTTTTTTGTATGTTTATGGCAAAAGTACATAATAATCTTCTAAATTAGCAAGATTGGAAAAGATTCCTTTGATAAGTACGTCTATCTTTGCAGTGTGAAATAATCAAAGAATATGGAGCAAAGAACATCAACAACTGAAGAGTATCACAGATGTGTCAATATTGTGATTGAGTACATTAACAATCATTTGGGTGAAGAGATTGACCTGGAAAAACTGGCCGAAATTTCCCATTTCTCACCCTATCATTTCCACCGCATTATGAAAGCGTTTCTGCATGAACCGTTGGGAGCATTTATTGTACGCACAAGGATCGAGACTGCAGCCCGGTTACTACGTTACAGTACAATGTCTGTGAGTGATATTGCTTATCAGATAGGTTATGGTTCTCCTTCTTCGTTGTCGAAAATCTTTAAGCAGTTCTATGGTATTTCACCCAATGAGTATAGAAACAATAAAGACCACGTTATTATGAAACCATTAGAAATAAATCCGGCACTGGACGTGACAATGGAAGTACGCGAACAGCAACCGAAACAGGTAATTTATGTTCGATTGACAGGAGCGTATATGGCTCTGGCATATTGCGAAGCATGGAAGAAATTATATGCTTACGTGAGCGAAGAGAAAATAGATACCCGCTATATGGAATATATTTGTATCTACCATGATGATCCAAAGGTGACTGAACCGAAGAATCTGCGGACAGATGTCTGTTTTACTGTGCCCTCACCTGCACAACCCAGAGGAGAGATTGGCGTGAAAGAGATTCCGGGAGGAAAGTATTTGATATTTCTCTACAAAGGGCCTTATGCTAATTTGGGTGCCGTATATGACACTATTTACGGGCATTGGATACCACAGGGTGGCTATACGGTCAGCAATTCACGTGGGTATGAATCCTATCTGAATAGTCCGGAATCGACTCCTCCGGAAGAATTATTGACGGAAATATGTATACCGGTAGAATAGTCAATCCGAATGGATAATGAATACCATCTGGCATACTTCTCTTTGCGAGAAGCATAAAAAGCCTCTTCTCTCGAAGGGGCTTTTCTTGTTTACTTGCCTTTAGATTGAAGCGAATTCAATGTATCATGAATTCTTTATGGCAGTAAACGTTAAAGCGAAAAAAAGGGAAGTCTCACGACTTCCGCAATTCTTCTAACCTTAAATCTAAATCTCTATGAAAAAAACGTAGCGCAAATATAGCGGTTTGTTCGCTATTCAGGTGTTAATAAACCGCATAAAGAAAGAATAAAGGCTAATGATTGCAAATGTTATTTAAAACAAACTTGCTTATTTGCCAGTTTTATCAGACTCAGATAGATAGGGTTTAGTTCCAGTAGATCAGGCACTCCGGTGATAAACATTTGTTTCCGGGCACGGGTCATGGCTACGTTTAATTTACGATCTATCAATATTCCATTATCTTCTGTCAGGTTTGAGAGAAATTTGAGCTGATAGGGGTAATTGACGCAAAATGAATAAATAATAATATCCCGTTCACTTCCCTGAAAACGCTCTACAGTATCAATCAATATTTCATTGAGTGCAGGGATGTTCAGCCGGGCTATTTCTTGTTTGATAAGTGCTATCTGACTGCGATAGGGGGTGATGATCCCCAAAGTACGTGTCGTATTGAAGTTCTCTGCTCCTTCTTTTTGATAGATTGTCAGAGCCAAACGGGCTGCGATACGGGCCTCGGAGTGATTCATTTTGGCGGAAGCACCTGCAGGTTCCGGTTCGGAGGGATAAAAAGCAAGGCGGGTAATGGCTGATGAATCTTCCTGTTGATGAGGGAGTCCTACAGGGAGTAGGCGCCCTTCGTAGAAAGTGTGGTTGGCAAAGAGGGCTACTTCCGGGTGCATACGTCCTTGCCGGCAAAGCATATCGAAGGAGAATTGACAACTGACAGTGGACAGTTGACAGTTAGGCAGTTGACAGTTGACAATTGACTGTGGACAGTTGCTGCGCTGTGTGCATGTTGCATCGCAATTGACCACTGTCAATTGTCCACTGTCAATTGTCAACTGTTCATTGTCCATTGTCAATTCTCTAACGGCTCGATAGAGACGTTCAAAGAGAGAGTCTTTGAGATTTGTCAACCCGATGGCACGCAACTGTTCGTCATGTACTTCTGATTGCTCTTCTCGTTGAAGAACTACGGCCGGCAGCTGCTTATGGTCTCCAATAAGGATGAATTTGCCAATGGCATCGTTGCCTGTTGTGTTACGTGCACAGAGAATACCTAACAACTGTGGTTCAAGAATTTGGGTGGCTTCGTCAATGATGGCTACATCAAACGTTTTTAGTCTGAACAATTCCGGTTTACCGGAGATAGAAGCTACTGTACCTACGAATATCCGGCAACGGGTGATCCTTTCCACCACTTCCGAACGGCGGCTACAGAGGGATAGTTCATTTTCTATCAGGTGGTTGCGATAGGCTTCGTCACAGGAAAGTTCACTACCGACACGGATAAAATCTACTTCAGGCTGTATGGAAGAGAGGGATTTACAGATTTCGTCTACAGCCCGATTGGTATATGATAGGAGAAGTATTTGCGTATTCTCCTCCTGATAGAAAGTCTCCACCATTTTTTTCAGGGCACAAGAGGTTTTTCCCGTGCCAGGAGGTCCTATCAGCAGAAAGTAATCCTGTGCTGCCTGTGCTTTGAGAGCAACACGGCTGAAGTCATCCGGTGTAGTAGAAATACGGGTGGAAAAAGTTTCATCGAAAGCGGGAAGACGCTGGGCAAGCAGCAAATCTCTGCGCTTTTGAGTGGCCGATGCAAAAGCCGACAATCCCTGATACATGCTTCGGAAAGTAGTGTCCATTGTATCATGTTCGATAGCGTACAGACTTTCAGGAGGAAGGACGGACGTATTTTGTTGGGTAGCTCTCAACCGGATGTGTATTTCATTTTCGGTGAGAGATTCTATGTTGGCTTTGAATACCATTTTATTGGTGACGTTGTCTGTATCCGTGTTGCGTTCGTATAAGACTATGGCATCCCCTTGGCGGAAATTAGGTAGAGCTTCTTCCCGGATCTCCCCTCTAGATAGGATAATACTTGCTTTGTGTTCATCGGCAGCATGGTTTTCTTTGATACGAAGGTCATATAGAATTTCTCCGGCCTCACATTTTTCAGCTAGTGTTGAAAGCCATAAAGCGGCTGCTCCTGTGCGGCCTTCATAATCTACATCACCTGATTTAGAGGTGTATAGCTCTTTGGTGATGAAGTTGTAGATTGTGTAAAAATAAGCCTGCTCCAAAGAAGAGAGTGCCGAGAGGCGTTGGGCAAATACATCAATGGAAGGACGAAGGAATTGTTCCCAGAAACGTCCATGAAGCCCTCGTTCATTTAGTGTTTCGGCATTGATTGACTGTAACTTTTTGGCTGTATATTCCGGACTGTTACGTAACTGAATACCATATTCGTCGGCTACAATGCGATTACGCAAATCGATAACCCGACGTACCATTGCCCATGACGGGCGGGCGGGATAGAGTAACGGATAACGCGTATATAGTAGGTAAGCTTTTACCCGGTGGTGATCCATTTTCATCGAATACTGGAGCACTGCCTGGTAGAGAAGCATCTGTACCTTATTATTTTCTTTGGGCTCTATTTTGTTACGGATACTGTATTCGTCACCTTTTCCGGATTTCATTTCGATGAATGATGACATATCCCGCTGCATGTAGTCCAGACGTCCCTGCAACCCCAATGCTTCGCAAATATAAGAAGGTTCCAGTACGGCATCTGTTTTATCCATTTCATAACCGGGGGCGTGGAAAGTATCGGTCACTACCTCCCGGATATGTTCAAAATGTTTTTTGCAGTCGTCAAAGAACTGCCGTTCTTTTTCCTTATCCTGTAAATCGGCACAAGCTGCCAGTTCGATAGGGTAACGGCGGAAAGCTTTCTGCATACACGAACGGTAGTCCACTTCTCCGTCCGCATGGATCCATTCGTCTAAAAAGAGGTTGGCAATATTTCCCAAGAGTAAGGGACGTGCATTCTCTATGGGTTGCAAACGTGCCAGCAGATAGTTGGCGGGATGGTGCCCGTAGTCGCGAAAACATTCTGCCAGCGAACTGATATCTATCAGGTAATCCGGTTCAAGAACGATGAAAGAGGGAGTGAGTATTCCTTCCTTATCAATAGCCACATCGAGGAGGTTGATTTGTGCATGTCGCCAGAGAAGTTTACAGGTTTCCGTGAACTCTTCATTTATTTGTGGAATGTTGTATCGCACTCGCAATGGTTCGTCGGTAATACTATCCAGCGGATTGACATATAAAAAGAATTCATCTGAATATTGAAAACAGACCCGCATTCTTTCTACTTGTTTGTGAGCCAGTGGAGCAACGATATAAGTAGCATCTGCCTTAGGGAGTAGCCGATACAATGTTTCGGGGATATCGGTTCCGGAAAGTTTCTTCAGGAAAAAGGCAATAGTTTTCGCATCACGCAGTAGTTTCTCTCGTTGGGGAACTTCTCTTCGGTTTAAAACAGCGTTTGAAGTGAGACGGAAGGTATGTAAACGGTTTTGTTCTGCAATGGATAATTCTATGCGTGCTGCTACGAAGCTGATTCGTGCGGACAGATCGGTCATTTGCAGACTTTCATTTGGCATTTGGCTACGACAAAGACGCTCGAGCAGGTCGCGCATTTGTTTATAAGCTATGCCGAGTTTGTCATCCTGAGTACAACAAGCAGTGAGCAGGATGTCGAAAGACTCTTTGATTTCCTCTTTTTCCATGGGGGACAAAGATAAGGAAAAAAAGAGCTGCATCAACCATTCGTTGACACAGCTCTTTGCTATTTATAAATCTTGTGTGTGAAAGATTATTCCAGTACGATAGGTTTGTATTTCGGTACCAAAGCTTTCATTACAATCCAACCAACAAGATAGGCTACTGCGCAAACGCAGAAGATAATGAAATAACCGGCTGGTTTACCGGAGAATCCCATGAATTCCATAGCCGGACGTACAAACTGTGCACCCTGAGCCAGCAAGTCTGGTGTCATTTCCACTTCGTTTCCGTCTACAATTGTTGAACCGGAAGCATATACAAATAAGTTACCTGCTACTTTCTGAAGGATCATAGAGCCGAAACCACCAGCCATACCACCGATACCGGTAATACTTGCAATAGCTGTTTTGGGGAACATATCACTTACAGTAGAGAAGATATTTGCTGACCAGGACTGGTGAGCGGCACCACCTATACCAATCATAATAACAGGAAGCCATGGAGAGATAGTACCCAGCGGTTGAGCCAGCAATACTACCAGCGGGAAGAATGCGAAAATCAACATCGCTTTCATACGGGCTGCATACGGGTTCATACCTGTTTTATTAATAAAGATAGTAGGAAGTTTACCTCCATAGATAGACAACATGGTGATTGCATACAACGTAAAAATCAATCCCATACCCAAACCACTTGAAGTCTTGATACCGAACTGTGTGAACAGATAAGAAGGAGTCCAGAAGAGGAAGAACCACCATACGCCGTCTGTCATAAACTTGCCGAAAGCGAATGCCCAAGTCTGTTTGTAACTGAAACACTGCCAGAATTTCATCTTCTTTTCGTTCTTTTCCTCTACATAAGTACCACCTACTTCGTGTTTGTCCTGTTCGATGTATTCCAACTCAGCCTTATTCACGTGTTTACTCTTTGCGGGAGGAGTATACATGAATACCCAGAAGCCCATCCAGATGAAACCAAGGGCACCAATAACAATGAATGCCATTTCCCAACCCCAGAATTTAGCAAGAACTGGAATGGTTAACGGAGCAATCAACGCACCGATAGAAGCACCGGCATTGAAGATAGAAGTTGCATAAGCGCGGTCCTTCTTAGGGAAGTATTCAGCCGTTACTTTAATAGCTGCAGGGAAGTTACCGGCTTCACCGAGTGCCAATACGCAGCGGGCAGCCAGGAAGCAATACATACTAACAGTAGCGATAGTGACTACAACAGTACCTGTTGCAGCAGCTAGCTCAGCAGCACTGTGAAGACCCACTACATGCTCAGTTACTATACCGCAGACTGCATGAAGACATGCACCTAGTGACCATACACCGATAGCCCAAAGGAAACCTTTCTTTGTTCCCATCCAATCAACGAAACGTCCTGCAAACAACATGCAGATTGCATATACAATGGAAAATACAGAGGTAATAGTACCGTAATGTGATTCGTCCCAATGGAATTCAGGTTTGATAAATTCATCCCACGTCAGCGATAGCACCTGACGGTCGAGGTAGTTTACTGTTGTCGCGAAAAATAACATAGCGCAGATGGTCCATCTGTAGTTTGTCATTTTACCCATCGCATTTTGAATTGTACTCATGATAAATGATTTAAAATTATTAGTTCTGATTCTGGGGTCAAAAATACACATTATTTGATGTAAATCAACATATTTATTGTCTCTTTTGCTGTAAATTTTGTCTGAATACTACCAAAATTGTCCAAAAACGCTAAAAAACTACGTTATCGCACACGAATTTAATGTTTGCGCGCACGAAAACTTATAAATACACTATTTGAATCGAAATCTACACACCGTATAAAAAAAGACTCGCTATCTTTGTCCCATTAAAGGAATAAATCTAATTACCGATAACCAAAATGAGAATGAAGAAGAATTCGATTTGTAAAATTTTTGTCCTGGGAACTTTGTTCTGTTCTGTTTCTCTGTCTGCTCAGAAAGTAAGTGATAAACTGCCTTGGTCCGTTCGAATGACGGAGTCGGAAATGATTCGTTGTCCCGAATCCTGGCAACTCGATTTTCAGCCTAAACTGAAATGGGACTACTGTCATGGACTGGAGCTTCAGGCAATGCTCGATGTATATGATGCATATGGTGATAAAAAAATAGTTGATTATGCACTGGCATATGCTGATACGATGATTCATAATGATGGTAGCATTGTTACTTATAAATTGCATGAATACAATATTGACCGTCTGAATTCCGGGAAATTCCTTTTCCGTATTTATGAAGAGTCTAAAGATGAGAAGTATAAGAAAGCAATTGATTTGTTGCGTAGTCAGCTTGACACGCATCCACGCAATGAGGATGGTGGTTTCTGGCATAAAAAGATTTATCCCAATCAGATGTGGCTCGATGGTATCTACATGGCTTCTCCTTTTTACGCAGAATATGCTTTTCGCAACAATCAGGTGAAGGATTATGCAGATGTAGTGAATCAGTTTATTACTGTAGCCCGTCACACTTATGATCCGCAGAATGGGTTGTATCGCCATGCTTGTGATGTGAGTCGTAAAGAACGTTGGGCCGATCCCGTAACAGGACAATCGAAACATAGCTGGGGACGTGCTATGGGGTGGTATGCAATGGCTTTTGTAGATGCACTCGATTTCATTCCGAAACATGAAGCAGGGCGTGATTCAATGCTTGTTATCCTTAATAATATAGCAACTCAGGTGAAACGAATTCAGGATCCGAAAACCGGATTGTGGTATCAGGTGCTCGACAAGAGTGGTGAAAAAGGAAATTATCTTGAATCTTCCTGTTCGACTATGTTTGTGTATGCTCTATTCAAAGCGGTACGTATGGGATACATCGATCAGTCTTACCTGGATGTGGCATTGAAGGGGTATAAAGGGATTCTGGATAACTTTATCGAAGTAGACAATGACGGTTTGGTGACCATAACGAAAGCCTGTGCCGTTGCCGGACTGGGTGGAAAGAACTATCGTTCGGGAGATTATGATTATTATATTAATGAGACGATTCGTGATAATGACCCGAAAGCTGTAGGGCCATTCATTATGGCGAGTCTTGAGTATGAACGTTTACAGAAGAAATAATGAGAAGGTTAGTGAGAGTAGGTCTGTTGCTGCTGTTGGCTTGTATCGGAACGGTACAAGCACAGCAGAAACAAGATACGATTGTAGTGGCGCGTGATGGTACCGGAGAATATCGTACTATTCAGGAGGCGGTGGAGGCTGTTCGTGCTTTTATGGATTACACCGTTACTATATATATAAAGGATGGGATTTATAAAGAAAAACTGGTTATTCCTTCGTGGGTTAAGAATGTACAACTGGTAGGTGAGAGTGCCGAGGGTACTATTATTACGTATGATGATCATGCCAATATTAATAAGATGGGTACTTTTCGCACTTATACTATTAAGGTAGAAGGAAATGACATTACTTTCAAGAACCTGACCATCGAAAATAATGCAGCTCCGCTTGGGCAAGCGGTAGCGCTACATACAGAAGGTGACAGGTTGATGTTTATCCATTGCCGTTTTCTGGGAAATCAGGATACGATATATACAGGTAGAGAAGGGGCGCGTTTGCTGTTTACCAGTTGCTACATAGAAGGAACTACCGATTTTATCTTTGGTCCTGCTACTGCTCTCTTTGAGCGTTGCACTATCCATAGTAAGCGAAATTCTTATATAACAGCAGCTTCTACTCCTGAAAATGTAGCGTTCGGTTATGTATTCAAAAACTGTAAACTAACGGCTGCTCCCGGGGTAACTAAAGTGTATTTAGGGCGTCCCTGGCGTCCTTATGCATCTACTACTTTCCTCAATTGTGAGTTTGGAAGTCATATCCGTCCTGAAGGGTGGGACAATTGGCGCAATGAAGCAAATGAAAAGACAGCCCGTTATGCTGAGTTTGGAAATACCGGTGAGGGCGCTGTAACCGCCGGGAGAGTGAAGTGGGCAAAACAATTGATCCCTAAAGAAGCTTTGCGTTACACTATTGAGAATATTTTCACCGATAGTAGCAATTGGTATCCGTATAAATAGTTGAAAGAGCACAATATTTCCACATAATTAATCAGTTTCTACCCAACATAGAACGATATCTCCCATAGATTTGTATCCGATGATGGTATGAGGGTCCGTTGTTACCTTTTTGATAACTATAAGAAGCATAGAAAATAGAATTCTACTCTTATATACCTATATACCTCTACAATTCCGTATTGGTGGAAAATCAAAAAATGGTAATTATAGAATAAAAGAGAAGTCTCCCCTCCGCAGTAAAGTCGTGATGACTTACGGGGATGATGTTCTTTGCAGAAGAGGGTGTACCAGTTTCCCTGTGCACCCTCTATTTCTTTTTATTTTAGGAAGTCTGCCCGCATCGGACTGAAGCAGTCAATCAGTATTCCGGCTTCCAGACAAATGCATCCGTGCTCTGCATCAGGTTCAATATATACACCGTCTCCGGTTTCTACTATCTGTTTTTCACCGTTTACGGTGAATTCGAATTTACCGCTTGCCACGTATGTAGTCTGAGTATGGTAGTGAGTATGCGGTGTTCCTATAGCTCCCGCTTCAAACTTTACCTTTACCAGCATCACTTGTCCGTCGTATCCCATAATCTGGCGAACAACCCCTTCACCTGCCGGTTCCCATACTTTTTCCTTCTCTAAAATGAATGTTTTACTTCTTGTTTTCATACTTCAAATTTTAAAAACCTGTCCAAATATACAATTATTCCACCTAAAACAACGGTTTTTATACGGCATTCAGCTAAAAACTCTGTAAGTTTGCACAACAATATAAATAAGTTCGACAAAAATGAAAAACAAACTGGTAGCTCTATTGAGCATCTTCTTTCTCTTATCTGCTTTTAAAGCAGATAAACCAGTGCTTACCATATTTATGATAGGCGACTCCACAATGGCTAACAAAAATATCACAGGTGGCAATCCAGAACGTGGGTGGGGGATGATGCTACCCGGATTCTTCAGTGAAGAGGTACGTATTGACAATCATGCGGTAAACGGACGTAGTTCTAAAAGCTTTATTGATGAAGGACGTTGGGATAAAGTGATTTCCCAGGTGAATAAAGGCGATTATGTTATTATTCAGTTCGGACATAACGATGAAAAGCCCAAAGAGGACCGGCACACTGTACCCGGAACAACTTTTGACGCTAATCTGCGCCGTTTTGTAAATGAAACCCGGGCGAAAGGAGGAATACCCATCCTTTGCAATGCAATTGTACGTCGTAATTTTGTCCGTCCGCTGGATGCAAGTATAACCAAGGATACACGCCACGATGCCGGAGAAACAGAACCGGTTCAGGAGGGTGATACTTTATTTGATACACATGGTGCCTATCTTGAGTCTCCCCGCAATGTGGCAAAAGAGTTGGGAGTGGCCTTTATTGACATGAATAAGATTACTCATGATCTGGTGCAGGGGTTGGGACCGGTAGAATCTAAAAAACTATTCATGTGGGTAGCCCCCAATAAAGTACCGGCTTTCCTGAAAGGACGTGAAGATAATACACATCTCAATGTATATGGGGGACGTGTAGTAGCCGGTTTGGCGGTAGATGCCATTGCAAAAGCAGTTCCTGAGCTGGCAAAGTATGTCCGTCATTACAATTATGTGGTGGCGCAGGATGGCAGTGGTGATTTCTTCACTATCCAGGAGGCTATAGATGCGGTGCCTGATTTCCGTAAGGATGTGCGTACTACTATTCTTGTTCGCAAAGGTATATACAAAGAAAAGGTGGTAATACCCGAGAGTAAGATTAATATATCACTGATAGGACAGGAAGGTGCTGTGATTTCTTATGATGATTATGCCAATAAGAAGAATGTTTTTGGAGAGACCAAAGGAACTTCCGGATCATCTACCTGCTATATTTATGCTCCTGATTTTTATGCGGAGAACATCACCTTTGAAAATACTGCCGGACCTGTTGGGCAAGCCGTAGCTTGTTTTGTTTCTGCTGATCGGATCTTTTTTAAAAACTGCCGGTTTCTTGGTTTCCAGGATACCCTTTATACATACGGAAAAAACAGTCGTCAGTATTATGAAGACTGTTATATAGAAGGTTCTGTCGATTTTATATTTGGTTGGTCTACTGCTGTCTTCAATCGTTGCCATATTCATAGCAAGAGAGATGGGTATGTTACAGCCCCTTCTACGGATGCAGGAAAGAAGTATGGCTATGTGTTCTATGACTGTACGCTCACTGCCGATGATGGCGTGAAAGGTGTTTATCTTTCCCGTCCATGGCGTCCCTATGCGCAGGCAGTATTTATTCGTTGCAATCTAGGCAAACACATACAACCTGCCGGATGGCATAACTGGGGGAAAAAGGATGCAGAGAAAACGGTATTCTATGCCGAATATGAGAGTTTCGGAGAGGGCGCCAATCCAAAGGGCCGTGCCACTTTCTCTCATCAGCTCAAAAATCTGAAAGGATACCAGATAGAAGAAACCTTAGTTGGAGAAGATGGATGGAATCCGGTAAAGAATGGAAATGCATTGGTAAAAGTAGTGCGATAATAAAAGTAAATGCGAATGTTGAAACGAATCTGCTTTTGCTTATTGATCTTTGTTTCATTAGCAAGTACGGCACAAGAGGTGTCTTCTTATGAAATAGAGAAAGATTATCCTGTTTTCCTCGATCAGATAAAACAGGAGCTTACCTATCCTATGGCTTGGGGAAATAGTCCGTTGAAGGATTTTTCCATTTGGCGGAAAACCGCTCGTGCTATTGTATTGGAAGCCATGTTAACTCCGCCTCCTGTTGCCAGCAAATATGATATGGAGGTAGTGTCTATAGAGCATCGTTCCGGATATGAAGCCCGTAAGATTCGTTTCAATCTTTCTGCCTATTCCCGTGTACCTGCCTATTTATTGGTACCTGAGGGGGAAGGACCTTTTCCTGCCGTCGTATTACTCCACGACCACGGAGCGCATTTCTCCATTGGAAAAGAAAAAATGATTCGTCCTTTTGGTGTCGATTCTCTTGTGTTGTCGGACGCTGACAAATGGGTACATCAATGTTATGATGATCAGTATGTAGGTGATTATCTGGCTTCCAAAGGCTACGTAGTGATTTCTATTGATGCCCTTTTCTGGGGAGAACGCGGGCGTAAGGAAGGCGTACGTTATGAAAGTCAGCAGGCATTGGCTTGTAGCTTTGAGATGTTGGGACGTAGTTGGAGTGGATTTATCTCTTATGAAGATATGTATACCACCGATTTTTTAGCTTCTTTGGAAGAAGTAGATGCCGGTCGAATCGGTTGTATGGGATTCTCGATGGGTGCCTATCGATCCTGGATGCTTTCGGCTCTGTCTGATAAAATAAAAGCCGGAGCGGCTGTTTGTTGGCTTACTACGACGGAGTATCAACTTTCTCCCGACTATGGGCGTGGTAAAGGAGATTCTAATTATGCCAATGTGCTTCCCGGATTAAGGCGCTATCTGGATTATCCGCACATTGCTTCTATAGCCTGCCCCAAAGCGATGCTTTTTTTTAACGGACGGAAGGATAAACTTTTCCCGGTTCCGGCTGTAGAAGATGCTTATGCACAGTTGCACCGGGTCTGGAAGAGCCAGTCTGCCGATGATAAACTGATTACCAGACTATGGGATTTACCTCACTTCTGTAGTAAAGAGATGCAGGAGGAGATACTGGCATTCTTTAATAAGCAACTTGCAAATTAAATTCCTGCTTAGATTCTGTGCACCGAGAAAAGAAACGTACCTTTTTGAGAAAGCACAAAGCTGTTTTTAGCTTGTAGCTTACCACATTACCTGCTCCTTCTCATGCTAATACCTTGTTAAAAAGTACACAAAAATGGAGTGAAATTCGGTTTAATTTGTATCTTTACAGCATGGAAGTTTATAAAATGATGAGAAGAATCTTATTTCTGATAACATTTTTGAGTATCGCGCTGGCGACTGATGCCCAGCGTAGCTGTTTCTTCACCCATTATTCTTCGGAGGAAGGTCTGTCTCAGAACACTGTAATGAGCATTTTGCAAGACCATAAAGGCAATCTCTGGTTCTCGACCTGGGATGGGATAAACCGCTTCAATGGATACTCTTTTAAAACCTATAAGGCACGCCAGGGAAGTTTTATCAGCCTGACTAACAATCGTGTAGACCGAATGTACGAAGACCCCAGCGGTTTTTTGTGGTTGTTGACTTATGATAACCGTGCTCATCGTTTTGATCCGCGTACGGAGACTTTCGAACAAGTGCCTGCTGCCGGCCAACCGGGGAGTACTTCCAATGTAAATACGATCACTGTACTTCCTTGCGGAACCGTTTGGTTGCTCACCGAAAATGATGGTGCCATTCGTGTGACTACTCTTGCAGGGACTAATCATCTCTCGACTGATATTTATTCGGCAAAATCCGGCCTTTTCCCTGCTACGAAAGTTTTTAAAGTATATCAGGATGCTAACAATAATGAATGGATACTGACGGATAATGGTTTAGGGCTGATTCGTCCGGGAGAGAAAAATCCGGTTTCTTATTTTGTAGAGACTAAAGAACGGTTTTCTGATCCTAAACAGGCATTTTACGCTGTACAGGAGGATGATACGGAGATTTGTTTTGGTTCGGATAGAGGGCGCGTGTGGCGTTACCAAAAAAAGAACGGCCAGTTTGAGTTACTTGAACTTCCTACCCGTTCGCGTATTGCTGCTATCAGTGCGGTGGGGGGGGATAAGGTCGTTATAGCCACTTCTACCGATGGTTTTTTTACCTACAATCTGAAAACTAAAGAACACGTACATTATTCTCATATTACTTGTCGTAATTTGCCTTCCGCACCTATTATTTCAGCTTATGTAGACAAATCTTCAGAAGTATGGTTTGAACAGGAAGAACCCGGAGTAGTGGTGCATTTTAATCCGATTACCGGAATATTAAAACGGGAGCAGATACGTGTAGAACCTACTGCTGCCGATCGTTCGCGCCCTTCCTTTCATATTCACGAAGATACTAATGGATACCTTTGGGTGCACCCTTATGGTGGAGGTTTCTCTTTTTACGACCGTAAAGAGCAGTGTCTTGTACCTTTCTATGATGAGTTAGGAAGTAGCGATTGGCGTTTCTCCAATAAAATTCATTCTACTTTTTCGGACAAACAGGGTAATCTGTGGATATGTACTCATTCAAAGGGATTAGAAAAGGTTACTTTTCGATCGGTTCAGTTTAGTATGCTGACTCCCGAAGAACATAGTTATGAATCATTAAGCAATGAAGTACGTGCACTTTGTGAGGATAAACATAAAAATATATGGGTTGGATTGAAAGACGGGCGTCTTCGTGTGTATGATGCAAACCATAAATATTTGGGCTTTCTGACCGAAACAGGTAATGTTTCACTTTCCGGTGTACCAATGAAAGGTACGGTTTATGATATAACACAGGATTCCAAAGGAGTACTTTGGATTGCTACAAAGGGCGATGGACTGGTACGTGCCGAGTCGGTTGCACCCAATGGACTATCTTACAAACTATCCCGTTACCGGTATGATGAAGATGATATGTATAGTCTGAGTAATGATAATGTGTATTGCGTTTATGAGGACCATAACGGAAGAATTTGGGTAGCAACCTTTGCCAACGGAATTAATTATATATCAAAAGACAAAGCAGGTAATACTATTTTCGTTAATCACCGTAATAACCTAAAAGGATATCCGATTGATCTTTGCTATAAAACCCGTTTTATTACTTCGGATAACAATGGACATCTCTGGGTGGGAACCACAGCCGGAGCAGTTGCCTTTGATGAGAATTTTAAAACTCCCGAAGAGATTCAGTTCCATCACTTCTCCCGTAATCCGAATGATGCAAAGAGCCTGAGTAATAATGACGTGCACTGGATTATTGCTACGAAAAGGAAGGAGCTCTACCTTGCTACTTTTGGAGGAGGTCTCAACAAACTTCTTTCCATTGACAAAAATGGAAACGGAGTATTCAAGTCTTATTCTGTACTTGATGGATTGCCTTCTGATGTGCTGCTTTCCATTCGTGAGGATCAGAAGCAGAATTTATGGATGAGTACGGAGAATGGTATTAGTAAATTCATTCCCGGCGAAGAGCGTTTTGAAAATTATGATGACCGTAGCATCACTTTCCGTGTACGCTTCAGTGAAGCGGCTTCGGCTGTTACCTCCAAAGGAAAAATGCTTTTCGGTGCCAGTAATGGTATTTTCATGTTCGATCCTGATTCTATCAACAAGAGTCGCTTTGTACCTCCCATTGTATTATCTAAGTTAGTGATAGCCAATCAGGACATTGTTCCGGGCGAAGGATCAGTATTGAAGGTAGGTTTGGATGATACAAAAGAACTGGTACTTTCTCATAAAGAAAATATTTTTGCCATTCAGTATGCAGCACTCGATTATACGAATCCACAGAATATTCAGTATGCTTATATTCTTGAAGGTTTTGAACATCAGTGGACGTATGCCGACCGGCTGCGTAATGCCACTTATACTAACTTGCCGAAGGGACACTATACATTTAAAGTACGTTCTACCAATAGTGACGGTGTGTGGGTGGACAATACCCGGTTTCTCGACATCGTAGTACTACCGTCATTCTGGGAAACCCCACTGGCCTATTTCCTTTATGTGTTGTTTATTCTGCTTGTGATCTTTGTGGCTGTCTATATCCTCTTTACCATTTATCGGTTGAAGCATGAAGTGTCTGTAGAACAGCAGGTTTCGGATATCAAGCTGCGTTTCTTTACCAATATATCTCACGAACTTCGTACTCCACTGACACTTATTGCCGGACCTGTAGAGTATGTATTGAAGAATTCTAAATTACCGGAAGATGCCCGTGAACAGTTGGTGGTTGTGGAGCGTAACACAAATCGCATGCTTCATCTGGTCAATCAGATTCTTGACTTCCGAAAGATTCAGAATAAGAAGATGAAGATGCAGGTACAGCGTGTCAATGTAGTAGCTTTTGTGCGTAAAGTGATGGATAATTTTGAATCATTGGCCGAGGAGCACAACATTGATTTTCTGTTTGAAACAGAAAAGGATGAACTTTACCTTTGGGTAGATGAAGATAAGTTAGAGAAGATTGTCTTTAATCTGCTTTCTAATGCTTTTAAATACACACCGGGCGGAAAATTGATCCGTGTGTTTATTCATGAAGATGAAGGAACAGTTTCTGTAGGAGTACAGGATCAAGGTATTGGTATTGCTGAGAATAAGAAGAAATCTCTTTTTGTCCGCTTTGAAAACCTGGTAGATAAGAATCTGTTCAATCAGGCAAGTACCGGCATCGGCCTTTCATTAGTGAAAGAGTTGGTAGAGATGCATAAAGCTGTTATTTCTGTTGATAGTAAGCTGGGTGAAGGTAGTTGTTTCAAAGTGGATTTCCTCAAAGGAAAAGAGCATTATGACGATACGGTAGAATTTATTCTGGAAGATTCTGCTACTTCTTCATCCATGACTATTCCTGCTCCTGTGATGGATGCTACGGCTTCCGTAATTCCGATTGTTAACCCGGATGAAGATATACAGGATGAAGAGTCGGAGGAGGCTTCCAATAAGGAGGTAATGCTGTTGGTAGAAGATAACCAGGAGTTACGTGTATTTCTACGTACTATTTTCTCCTCAACGTATCGTGTGGTAGAAGCCGCAGACGGCATGGAGGGTTGGAGTAAAGCACTTAAGTTTGTGCCGGATATTATTATCAGCGACGTCATGATGCCCGAGAAAGACGGTATCGAGATGACTAAAGAATTGCGTGCCGATATGACTACCAGCCATATCCCTATTGTTTTGCTGACGGCTAAGACTTCCATCGAAAGTAAGTTGGAAGGGTTGGAGTATGGTGCAGACGATTATATAACGAAACCTTTCAGCGCTACTTACCTGAAGGCACGTGTTGAAAATCTGCTTTCCCAGCGTCGGAAACTGCAAAGTCTTTATAGAGACAATCTGATGAATAATACGCATGTTTCTTCTTTATCAACCTCAGAAGAAGCTGCTACAGAGGAAGAAAAGCTTCCGGATATGTCTCCTAACGACCGTAAGTTTATGGATAAACTGGTTGAACTGATGGAGGCAAATATGGATAACGGTGATCTGGTGGTGGATGATCTGGTGCGGGAAGTTGCAGTCAGCCGTTCTGTTTTCTTCAAAAAACTGAAGACACTGACGGGCTTGGCTCCGATTGAGTTTATAAAAGAGATGCGTATCAACCGTGCCGCCCAATTGATAGAAACAGGTGAGTTCAATATGACGCAGATTTCCTATATGGTAGGTATTAATGATCCGCGCTATTTCAGTAAATGCTTTAAGTCTAAACTGGGTATGACGCCAACTGAGTATAGAGACAATCTTGGGAAAAAGTATAATTAGTCGTTGAGTGGATTGTATGACTTCCTCTGAGACGGGGAGAAGTAGGATAAATTGTTTTTTATTGGTTTAATTGATATAGAGAATGTAGTTCATACTGAGAAAGGCTTTAATAAATAACTTAACTTTCGCAAGTGCTCAAGTCTGTAACTATTGAGTTGAGCACTTGCAAATCTTAAATCAAAAGAATAAAAGAACCTATTATTGGTATACGCCTTCTTTATAGTAAAAAGGCAGCTTTATATTGGTTATAACTTTTCTATTTCTTTCTCTGACAACCCGGAACTTTCCATGATAATAGCTGTAGAGACTCCTAATTTCTTTAAATTACGTGCCATATCCATACGTCCTTCTACACGTCCTTCCATACGCCCTTCCATACGCCCTTCTATGAGTCCTTCCAGTTTTGCCCCATCCAATACGTCATTTTGTATCATCATGGCACTCAGATGTTCATCATAAGCATGTCGTTCTTCCTTAGACATATTGTAGTAGATCAGTTTTTCACGAGCCTCTTCCAGGCCGGGAGCTTTGGTATCGGCACGGATACATCCTGTTTTCAGATATTCAATCCACTCTTCCAAAGGAGTGACGGCTGCTTTATTGAATTCATTTACACGAATCAGGAAGTATTCCGGAAAAACTTCGGCAGGCAGTTTATGTACTAAGGCATCTTTCTCTTTAGTGGTCACCTCAAGGCGGTCTCCTGTATGCACTCCTGTGAAGATGTTCTGACCGTGGTACAGATAATCGTTCCCTTTACCGATGTCGAAGTACAAGATGCTGATAGAATAAATCTTTTTCACCTCATAATAGCGTTCACCAAGGGAGATATGTTCTGTGATCGCTTTTGCTACTCCATAGAGAATGCGTTCCAGATAATAGAGCTCACGGGTGTTTTGAATCTCTACAATGATAATCTCATCCTTGCTGTTACGTGCTTTGATGTCTACACGGTTGAACTTATCATCACTGGTCTGCTGATTACTTTCGCTTTCCAGTAGCTCGATGATTTTCACCTCTTCACCCAATAAAACGGTTAAAAAACCTTCTAACACACCGAAATTGGCTTTTTGGCGGAGGAGTCTCTTTATCGCCCAATCAAACCGTATATATTTGTCCGGCTGTACCATATCATTCTGTTTTTTAAGTTATTGCAAAGCTACGACTTTTTTTTAGATAATGTGGATGAAAGTAATTTCTTTTCGCTATATTTGCAGTGATACTCTTGAATCGAGTATCATACATCATTATTTGGTTTAACCGTCTCCCGGAAAGCAGCAAACTTAAAAGAGATAGCAAGTTAAACCGAACAGCCATTCGTATGTTCTACAACTACGATATGCGCATCCGTTCGGTTTATGCTATCTGGGTTGTTTGCTGCACCTCTGGGGACTAAATTGAATTGGGTGCGTTTTTTTGTGCCCATTTCTAACTTTAAAAACAAACAATATGAGGCACAGCTTTTCTTTATCGGGAGAACTTCACATCGTTGGTATAGTAGCTATTCTATTATACTTTATGTTATTGTCTGTCATCGCCATGATGTGGATACGTATTGAGCGACAGGATGAAACAATCCGGAATCTCCGAATAAAAATATCTGAAACAGAGTGTTGTAAAATAGCAGATAAAGAAGCGGTTCGTATCATGTGTCTGCATGAGTTGTTTGAACGGATAGACTACTCAGACAAGGAACATTCCACTATATATCAGATACCATGAAATGGATTTTTGATACTCATGATTGTCCCTGTCTGATGAAAACAGATATGGAAAAGTCCGGGAATGTTTATGATTTCTTGAGAGTCTATTATGAAGAAATAGACTCTGAGGGAGATTGGAAAGACCTTTCTTTTTCAAATCTGAAATGTGGCTATTGTTTGCTATGTTCGGCTTTGGAACTTGCCAGGGCAGATGAAGAAAAATACGGGAAAGAAACGATTACTAAATTAGCTGTTGCGAAATCCATTGCATCAAAGAGGTTTTTTAAGTATAATCCATTAAAATGGTTTTATATATGGATAAAGAAACGAGGAAAAAGAAGTACTTTCCGTTAACATTGTTAACGGAATATTTTAACCTCTGTCTTTGTAGATGCAAAAGTATATACTTTTGTATACATAAAGTACGTACTTTTGGGGTATAAAAGTGTACATTTAACACATACTTAAGTACGTACTCTTGTAATACAAAGAATGCATGTTTTCAATAGCTTGTTAATCAGTGCTATAAAGACAGAATTATAACTTGTGGAATGCGTTTAGATATCTCTTCGGGTATTTCCCATAGAGAAGATAATACCTGTTTTGATAATTTGAAATAGAGGGGGGTGGAAAACAAGAGGATGTGCCGATGTGCATATCGGCACATTATTAAATTAATATTCTAACCTTTCCATATGTCCTTTATTTCCATTGCGTGCGTCATATTGTTGTGCCAGCTCTTTTGCCTGGTTATAGAAATAAGTACGTAATTCTTCCACATTATATATCCCACTATCATTATAGAGCGGGAATTCTTCCGATAACTCCAGTTTCACTTCCGGGCGTGATTCATATTTCAGGGCTTCGGTCATGTCACAACCAAAACGGTACTTCTTGTATTTACTTGTTCTCAGACTCCAGGGGATACAACGTTCGGCATATTCCCAGCCACGTTGTGGGTTGACCATAAAGTTATAGATAATAAATTGTCCGATATAAAGTAACAGGTATTCGTCTTTTTCCCGCCCTGCCAATGCCTCTTCTGCACGGGCACACATATCGGAAGCTATTTCAGGTTTTCCGGCTTTCTGTGCATAATAAGCGAGTTTAAGAAATGCTCTTAAATTAGCTTCATAACAAGTGACTTGTTTATTAATAAGCGGTTGTGCACGCTGATAGGCTTCGTCAAACCGTCCTGTTTCCAGGTAATAATCTAACAGAAGATTCAGCTCGCAAGCTTCACATATCATGTCATCTAACTTTTCGCTTAGCATTTTGTCTGCATATTCTTTAGCCAGATCATACTGTCGCATTCTGTTGTAATGCAGGAATAAGAGATGATAGTATGCACGGGCCGAATATCCGTTGCGCAACGTGCGGATTTTAAAATCTTCCAGTATGGCATCTATCTGTGATTGGGATACCTCAGGTACGTCGAAAGCTGCTCCGCATATCCACTTATATTTCCAGAGAATATCGTTTTCAGAGATAAGATCTTTATTGTTTTCGTAATCGTCCAGTATACGGGAGAATACGGCTATCTCTTCTTCGGCCTGAGAGAGTAGATTCAGTTCGTAAATCAAGTCCAGACGCATCTCTACTGCCCATTGCGGATCATCATTCTCATCGGCTATGCGGATAGCTTCTTTCAATAAAAGGGCTTTTTCGTGAGGAGACAGGTTACCATTTTCTACTTGTAACAATCTTTTTTGTATTTCAAGGGTATATTTCATAAGGCTTTCTTAATTTAGGAAGTTTATAAAGTCATTCATTTTAGTAGTCATAAGCTCACTGAGTGAATGGTTGAAGAGGGTCATCTCTTCGCTATTTACAGGGTAACGGCCTTGTAACAATGCCTGTACGTAAAGTATATGTATGATGTGCTGAAACAGTTTGTTGTCTCCTTTGATTTTCAGTAATGTTTGTACCATTTCATTGTCGGCATTGAATGTCAGCGTCGGAGGAGTTTGTTTTTGCGCGTTAATAGCACCTAATACGGCTGCCAGTGGATTATTGGCCGCTTTAGTACCGGTTTCTTTTTCTTCGGCAACGAAGATAACAGGAGTATCGGCCGGAGTGAAGTGCTTTAAACGGCAGATGCATCCGAAGGGCTTCAATAACTCGCTGGCTTTCTTCTCAAAATCAATATGTTCTGCACTGGCTTCTACTTCTGCGAACTGTTCGAGCAGGCGGGCGGGAGAGACTTCTTCCAGAGTCAGTTCCGGGAAGAGGCGGGCCGATTTTTTCAGCAATGTCTCGTCAAAGGTATAGGCTGCATTGATGACCAACCAACCTTGTGAACCTGCAATACGGCGAACCTGACGAAAATCTTCAATATTACGGGTGTAACGGATAACGTTGTCTGTAGAACGAATATTTCCGAAGTTGCGCATTCCTTTACTTGTTTCAAATGGTAGGTAGTCTATAAAGAGCCGGAGAAGTTCATTGTCTTCTGCTGCAATTGCTTTAATATGAAAGTAGTGTACGTCGAGAATCTTGTTGAACATTTCCCGGTTGTTTTCTATCAGCCCCTTCAGATATTCTTTAATGGCGTTGCCTATCTCTTTTCGTGCATCTTTTAGCAGGTCGTTACTGACAAAAGACTCTCTTGAAGCGGTAGACAACAGGCCGTCAGCATTGATGAGACAACGGATAAAGAAAGCCCAGGGAGGTAACAGGTTACAATCGTCTTCGCTCAACAGCATGCGTTTTAAATAGACTTTATGGGAGTTGCGTACAGAGAATTGGGTACGAAACGGAAGTATATAGAGTACTCCGTTCACTTTACCATTTTCTGTATGAATGCGGAAGACATCGAGAGCAGATGATTGAAATACTTTGGTCCCGTGATCAAGAAGTTCTTTACGGGTGGCTTTGGGATCCAGCCAGATGGGAGCAGGGGTGTTTACCAACTCTTCTTTACCTTGATTATGCAGATAAATAGGGTGGGGCAGTACTTCTCCGTAGTTTTGAAGAATCTTTTTGAAGGTCTCGTATTCAAAGAGATGGCTCCATTCTTTTTTCGGGATCAGAATGACACGTGAACCGATAGGCCATTCTTCAGCGGGAAGGGTGGTCTGATAGGTTCCGTCTACTTTTCCGCACCAGCGAACGGCTTGTTTGCCCATTGCCGAACGACTTTCTACTGTAATCTCATTGGTTACTACAAAACATGACAACAAACCGATACCAAAACGACCAATGTAATCGTCGGCATCGGGAGTCTCTCGTTTGGAGCTTTCACCGATAACGGTCAGAAAACGGTATACTTCTTCTTCCTTCAGTCCGATACCGTTGTCCTGGAAAGTCAGTGAACCGTCGTCGTTGAGGTATACATCAATACGTCCGGAATAGTTTTCGTCAATATTGCGCAGGGCGGTAATAGCATCCACGCAGTTTTGAAGCAGTTCGCGGACAAATGTGTTGGGGTTACTATAGATATGTTCCGATAGCAGGGCAATCATCCCCTTTAGATTGACCTGGAATAGATTATTATTTTCGTTCTCCATGATTTTTAGAATTTATGGGATTTATAAGTCATACATCATAAATCTCATCATCTTTTTCTTCTTCCTGTTATTTTTAATGCTTTTTCGTTTCCGTTCTCAGCAGCTTTTTCAAACCATTCCATGGCGATCTCATCATTCTCTTCTACACCATTGCCACTCAGGTAAGCATTTCCCAGCTCAAACTGGGCTTTGTCGCTACCGGCTTCTGCTGCCTTTTGCAACCATTGCAAGCCGTTTTCTGGATTTGGGGTACATCCTTCGCCGTACATTAGCATTTTACCTACATAATAGCAGGCATGAATGTTTTCATTTCCGGCGGCGTCATTGAACCAACGGAAGGCTTCCTGAAGGTTTTGTTTAACGCCTACACCATTATAATGGCAGAGACCGGTGCGGTACATACTCATTGTATTGCCATTGTTTGCGGCAAGGGTGTAGTACTTGAAGGCCTCCGTCTCATTTTCTTCTACTCCGATGCCCATTTCATAGCAGATACCTATTCCTTCATTATAGAATTCCTGTTCTGCCGCCTGTTTGAAATAAGTGAATGCTTTTTCACTTTCATTTAGTTTATCGTAATCGTAGAGATAATATTCTCCCAAGCGGAGCATAGCGAGTGCATTGCCGTTGGCTATTGCTTTTTCGTACCATTCCACTGCTTGTTTGTTATCTTCCAGGCAGGGACCGTAACCGTAGAAATAATAATCACCCATTTTGAACTGGGCATATCCATAGTTTAGTTCGGTGGCTTTGGTCATGTATTCCACTGCTTTATGTGGGTTTTCCTCTACACCGTAACCGTTTTCATATGCTAATCCTAATTCTGTGATACAGCGGGGTTCTTCTTTTTCTTCTCCTTTCTGGTACCAGGCGAGTGCTTTGTCCGGATCTTCTTCTACACCATATCCGTTTTTGTAACAACGCCCTATGGCAAACATGGCATCTGTATCACCGGATTCGGCAGCTTTGAGGTACCAGGCTGCCCCCTCTTCGGGCTGGGCATCACCTTTTATTCCTTCACTCAGGTAGTAACCCACGCGGTACATGCCATAGGGGTATTCCTGTTCGGCAGCTTTACTGAACAATTCGAATGCCTGTTCATAGTTCTGTTCATTCTCTTGGAGAAAACCCAACTCCACAAGTGCATAAGGAGAACCTTGTGCAGCTGCTTTTTCGTAATACTCTTTGGATTTAGCTTCATCTGTTACTCCGGCATAACCGTTTGCCAAATAGAGGGCGGCCCTGCAATATCCGTCATTGTTCTCCAATGCGGCAGACTTTTCATAATATTCCAAAGCTTTTTCATAATCAGGATTTTCTGAGAGGATACCACGTTCATACATCCATCCGATGCGGTATGCAGCGCTTCCGGATTTCAGTTCGGTAGCTTTCAGTAATAGTTCGTGAGCACGTTCGATATTCTCTTCCACCAGTTCTCCATTAAAATAAACCATGGCGAGACTTTCAATACCCTGTATGTAATTATCTTCCACACATCGTTCGAGACAGTATAATCCACGTTCTACATTCTGATACTCTTCATTATAGAGGTAGATTAATGCAAGCTCATACGTACAATACGACTCACAATAAAGCATCCCTTTTTCCAACCATTCAATAGCTTTGGGGATATCTGTCCAAGGCTCTTCCTGATAGTAATATCCTAAAAAGTTGGCTGCTGACCATACACCGGCTTTCCATGCACCTTCCCATAACTCGAAAGCTTGTTCCTGTGTTTTTCCTAATTCCGGATTTCGAAAATAGAGCGTACCCAGATTTTTCTGAACATAGAAATTGGGTACTACAGCCAATGCCTTTTCATAATACTCAGCTTGTTCGGCAACTTTTGTTTCGTCATTATCAAGCTCATCGCCAATAATAGCATATATATTGGCACGCATTTTGTCTCCTTCAGGCAGTTCATTCAGCAACTCTTGGCGGAGTTCCCATGCTTTTTCTTCATGTCCTGCACAATTCTCTATACAAGCTTCATAGAATTTCTTCCAGTGCAGTCCTTCGGGAGTGGTAAGAGTGGCAAAACGACGTTCCCCTTCTGCTTTGTCTGCTTCGCAGTAATAACCCATATATTTCCAAAAGGCAAAAGTGGCTTGTGCATTTTCATCTCCCATATCAGCAGCTTTTTCGTAATAAGGTACTAACTTGCTGGTATCACGCAGACCATAACGTGCTTCGGCATATTGCGAGCCTTTCTGCACAAGTCCTACGCCTGCAAACTCACCTACACGATCACAAGTTTCCTGTACTTTCTCCCACCAGAATGTATATTCTTCGTCGTTCAGGTCTACCTCTACATTACAATCATAGGCCTGAAATATGTGGTGAAAGAATTCGGCTATTTGTTTCTCATCTTCTTTACTATCTAATGCATATTCACATACAGCAAGAGCTTCCCACCAATTATCGGGATGCATTAATATATCGTGTGTATATTTGCCAAACCATTCGGTAGCAGGTTTTCCGGACGCTTTGATTTGGTTGAGTAGTTTTTCGAAGTTTTCTTTATTCATTTCCATAATAATTGGGTCTTTGAGGTTTTAGTCGTCGCAATGTACAAATATTATGGGATTAGGGCAAAGAAGAGGATATAATATTTTGTTTGGCTGACTTGTATGTTGAGAATGGGGTAGCAGACGGATCTATTGGGTAGTTGCGGATTGGTTGTAAATAGGACTAAATCAGAGGTTATCTTCTCCTCCGTTTTTGATATTCATATCAAAAAAACGGAGGATGAGAAGTGTTTGTAAAAACAACTCACAGAAAAGAGTGAATTCAAGTTATAACTGTAATGCTTGTTTTATTGTCACACAAAGATGAGTTGATTTTTTATATGGTTGGCTTGTCCGCAGTTATCCTTATAATCTACTTTATTATTTTGCTTTTCTTAATAGGTAGCTTTTCCCGGCTACTGTTTTTATATCATATATATAGTTTTTATTCAATGTGGTTGTATTGATTGGAGCATTGACTGCAATTAGCGGACGGCGTATTGGCTGACTTTTCAACAGTGGATTATCACATTCCGGAGTTTGAGTCACCTCAAGCTTTTCTCCGTTGAATATTAATGGAGTAGTCGTGCAGATACGCAGTGTTCCTCCTATAGATGAAGTGATTCGAACGGATTGCAATTGGTTATCCTCCCAGTTCAATTCATCTATTGTGAATCCGCCACGGCAGCGAAGCCCTGTTATACTTCCTTTTTTCCATACATCGGGTAATGCAGGTAGCAGGTGCACACTACCTGCATGGCTTTGTACAAACATTTCGGATATACCGGCTGTACAACCGAAGTTCCCATCAATTTGGAAAGGAGGATGGGCATCAAAAAGATTAGGGTAAGTTCCTCCGTTTTGTCCTTTCTCGTCAGTAGTAGGATGAAGTTGTTCGGTAATTAGTTTGTAGGCATGATTTCCGTCGAGGAGTCTTGCCCAAAAACAGACTTTCCATCCCATAGACCAGCCAGTGGAATGATCTCCACGTCCTTCAAGCGTACGTTTAGCAGCTTCGAAGAGGATAGGTGTGCGGGGAGTAATCTGACGTCCCGGGTATAATCCCCATAGATGTGAAGTATGACGATGGTGATCTTGAGGATTATCCCAATCTTCCATCCATTCTTGTAATTGCCCCCAGCGTCCTACTTGCATGGGAGCCAGATTTTGGATTACGGTTTGCAGGCTATCTATAAAAGCTGAAGATTCACCTATCAGAGAAGCTGCTTCCAGAGTATTACGGAAGAGGTCGTTTACCATCTGATTATCCATAGTGGCTCCGGCCACTATTGTAAAATCACGTTTACCGTTCACTACTGGACGATTCTCCGGAGAGTAGGAAGGAGATACTACTAACCAGTTGTTTTTGGGGTCACGTATTAAGAAATCAAGATAGAATTCACAAGCACTACGCATGAGAGGATATATTTCTGTGAGATAATCGCGATTGCCGGAGAACAGATAGTGGTCCCATAAATGTTGGCAGAACCAACTATTACAAGTAGGCCAGATGCCATATCCCGGGCCGTCTACCGAACCAGTTGATCGCCAGATATCTGTGTTATGGTGAAGTGTCCATCCACGGCAACCATACATGGCGGCACTCTGTTTACCTTTTTCGGCTACTTCTTTTATGAGTTGCAGGAAGGGTTCGTGCATTTCTGGTAAGTTAGTGGATTCTGCCGGCCAATAGTTCATTTCCACATTGATATCGGTAGTATATTTTCCATCCCACGGAGCACGTAATTGATAGTTCCAGATACCTTGAAGGTTAGCAGCTTGTCCGCCGGGCTGGGAGCTACATATCAGAAGATAGCGCCCGAATTGAAAATAAAGAGCTGCCAGCTGAGGATCAAATGTGGAAGTAAACTCCCGCACTCGTACATCGGTCGGTTTAAAAGATTGTGCATTGCTACCTAAGTCAAGTGAAACACGGTTGAACCATTTTCTGTAAGTAGAGCAATGAGTTTCTTTGGCTTTTTGATAATTCTTTCCAGCATTTTTCAAATAATTCTGTGCTGTTTTTAAAGCATTGCCGGATACATCGTTGTAATTTATAAAATTTGTTCCTATAGATACATACAATGTTACGCTGTTGGCATTACTTATTCGTAACAGAGTGTCGGCAATAGCCTCTGTGTATCCACCGTTATGTTCGACTCGTGTTAAAGTACTAAAACGTACTTTACCTTCAATACCCTCGTGGTCATTGGCTTTTCCATGCAACTGAAGTTCTTTTCGGGAAGATACATTTCGTATTATATCCTTGCCATACGGAGTATTGTATCGTGCTGTAAAAGAGATTTTTCTTTTTTGGGAAGCTGTCAGGCGAATAATAAGTAGTTGATCGGGAAAAGAAGTGAAAGCCTCTCGGGTATAAGTTACTCCTTCAGAGGTAAACTTCGTAGTGACTATTGCTTTCTCTATGTCGAGTTCACGGTAATAATCGGAATAATTATTAACTCCTTCAAAATCAAGATGTAATGAACCTACAGTTTGGTAAGGCATTCCATTGGCTGTTTGTGAACAGATAGCATGTCCACACATTTCTTGTGCTTCTTTATTTCGACCTTCGAATATCAATTGACGAATTCGAGGCAGAGCTTCCTTCGCTTTTGGATTGACATTGTTGTAAGGAGAGCCTCCCCATATACTCTCTTCATTCAATTGAAACTCTTCGTGTAACACGTCACCATAAACCATGGCTCCGATCCGTCCGTTTCCTAATGGCAGAGCCTCCACCCATTGGGTAGCAGGGCGATCATACCATAGTTTCAGATGTTTGTCTTGTGCTTGTATATTGTTAGCTGTTAGAACAATAAAGCAAGTAATCATTAAATTTCTCATATTTCTTTCTTACTGTATTTGTATTTTAGCAGATTGTAAATCTTTCATTCTGGAACTATTTCCATATAATATATTGTACTCTCCTTGAATAGGACGCATTGTATTGGTAGTTGGATCGAACCATTCAAAAGCTACATATGGTAGCTCTATCTTTACCTCCTGCGTTTTTCCTTTGGGTATTTCTACTCTTTTGAATGCACGTAGTGTTTTCACTGGACCTTCTTTGTCGGCTTGTCTTTGAATATAGATTTGTACCACTTCTACTCCATCTCTATCGCCAATGTTTTTAATAGGTATATGGAGTGTAACCTTTTCTCCGGCAGAAAGGCTATTTTTGTTTATATGGATTTTACCGAAGGCAAAGGTAGTATAACTGAGTCCGTAACCGAAAGGAAAAAGAGGTTCTTCCTGCATATAACGGTAGGTACGTCCTTTCATTGAATAGTTTTCAAAGTCTGGAAGTTGATCGATACTTTTATAGAATGTGATAGGAAGTCGTCCGGCGGGATTATAATCACCGAAAAGTACATTTACAATAGCCGTTCCACCTTCCTCACCCGGATACCATGCTTGTAAGATAGCATCACAACTTTTTGTTTCTGGAGTTAGTCCCATAGCTGAGCCGGAAAAATTGACAAGTATAACTTTTTTACCAGCTTCTTTTAAGGCTGCTAATACTTTACGTTGGACAGCTGGAAATTCGATATCTGTTCGATCACCTCCTTTGAATCCGGTGGCAGATACATTCATCTCCTCACCCTCCAATGATGGGGAGATACCTCCTGCAAAGATTATAATATCAATATCCTTGAGTTTTTCGAGTGTGTTGCTTATATTGAGAGGAAGTCCTTCAACTAAGTCGAAGTTGAAATAAGTTTCATCTTTTACTTGCTTAAAATCAATTTTGATTTTATAGCTTTTCCCGGCTTCGGTTTGTAGAGTATACAGATTTTTCGGATTCTTAATATTACCGGTTTTAATGACTTCTTCTCCGTTAATACTTACTCGGATATTTCCGTTCGTTTGAAAACGGAAAATCGCATTTCCCGATTTTTGAGGACGGAACACTGTTTGATAACAACTACTGAATTCTGTTAACTTTATTCCGGGTGCAAATGCTGTAGCTCCTAAAGTAGTGAAACGGAATGGTGTAGAGAGTTGAGTGATAGCATTTGCTTCTCCTTCAAAATCTGGATTGTTCCAATAAGAGGCTAAGAATCCGTGTTTTCCATTGTAACTACATTGATCAAATAAACTGTTGTAAGTAATACTGTCAGTTAGTCCACATACCGGTTCATAAATAAGATGGGAAATTGGTAGTCTCTTTCGAAATGCAGATAACAGAGTACTTGTATGCGATGGTGTTCCATTATAATTACCCCATTGCATTACTGAGTCGTTTGCATTAGGCCCGATTATTGCTATTCGGGCCTGTTTGTCAAGTGGTAGAATTTTTCCTTTGTTTTGTAGGAGTGTCATCGTTTCATGAGCCATTTTTAATGCCAAACACCGGTGCTTAGGGCTGTCGACAATACTATAAGGAAGTGTCCATGGATGAATATTTTCCATTTCTCCAAGTTCAAAACGGGCTTTCAACAATCGTTTTACAGAAACGTTTATTTGTTTTTCAGAAATAATTCCGGCTTTTATGGCCTCTGTAAGCTTTCGGTAATTGCTTCCGCATTCCAGATCAGTTCCATTTAACACGGCTTCAGCGGATGCATGCGCAGCATCTGGGTGAGTGTTGTGTTTTTTTGTTCCCCAAAAGTCTGATATGGCCCCACAATCAGATACGACAATCCCTTTGAATCCCCATTCGTTACGTAAAATTTGTGTCAGCAGGCGATTACTGCCACAACAAGGATCTCCTTCAAAACGATTGTAAGCACACATCACTTCTTTAACGTCAGCTTCCTGTACTAATGTTTTGAATGCCGGAAGATAGGTTTCCCATAGATCTCTTGGAATGATATTTTCGGCATTGAAACTATGCCGGTTCCATTCTGGACCAGAATGAACGGCGAAATGTTTCGCACAAGCATGTAACTTATTATAACGGGCGCTATCTGGACCTTGTAGACCTTTTACTACAGCTACTCCCATGCGGCTTGTCAGATAAGGATCTTCACCATAAGTTTCTTGCCCGCGTCCCCAACGTGGGTCACGAAAAATATTAATATTAGGCGTCCACATAGTTAGTCCTTGATAGCGTTTGTACTGTCCTAATGTGTTGAAGTGTCTGTTTTTGGCTCTTGCCTCATCAGATATAGCATTAAAAACCTCATAAATAAGTGTATCGTCAAAAGATGCTGCCATACCGATGGTTTGCGGGAAGACGGTAGCCAGCCCGGCACGTGCTACACCATGTAAGGCTTCATTCCACCATTCGTATGGTTTAATTCCTAACCGGAGAATGCCAGGTGAGTTGTTTTGCATTAATGATACCTTTTCTTCTATAGTGAGACGTTGTAATAGGTCGGTAGCTCTTTGTTCAGGAGTCAAATTGGGATCTTGATAAGGTAATTGGGAATAGGTAGTGGCGGTTAAACCAATAATGATAGTTAATGTTGCTGTTCGTAAAATATGAGTAAATGTATATTTCATGATTTGTTTTTTCTATAAATTTAGGTGATAAAGAAGAAAGGGAGCAGATCACCAATCTACTCCCTTTCTTGTTACGGGTACTTAAATTCTATTTTCTCCATTTGAGGGCTCCTGATGAGGATATACCATCAAAGGTGAAATTAAACATATAGTTTTCTTCTTCCGCGGTTGGGGCAGTGAATAAACCTTTTTCGTCTGTAGCTATGGTAATAAGCCCATCTAAAGGATAAGTTAGAGCTTTATCTCCTACTTTAGTCCATTCAAAATTTGTACGATAAGAGTTTTTTACTCCGGCTGTTCCATCTGTTCCATTAAGGAAGATAGAGCCTTTACCTGCAACGTACGGAGTAATTACAGAACCATCTGCTGCTGTTGCCTGCATCGAAGGTCCGAATACTGTATTTTCGACGATTAAAGAAACGGTATTGCTTCCCATACGGAACAGGGCCCAGTCTGCTTTATCAGTTCTGTCTACCGGAGCATAACAAAATGTACAATCGCTAACAGTCAGTGTAGGTGAATTCTTGCTAGAACGTAAGTCGCATAATTGTACGATATTGGTAATAGTACAGTTAATAAAATCAATTTCATCCATTGTGGCAGCAGCTTTATTGTTGGTCGTGACAACGGCTTGGTCACCAATACCATTGATGGTGCAACTGTTAAATAATACTCTGTTTATACCATCTTCACCTTGGAGACGTGCAATAGCACGATATCCTTCAATGCGACAGTTTTTGAAGGTGAGTTCTCCTACCATCGATTTACTACCGTTTACATTATATACTTGTCGGCCTCCAAACCCTTTATCTGTCCATTCAGCTATAGGTAATTCGTTTGCTTTATCACTAATGAAGTCAATATCGGTGAATGAAAGTTTTGCTATATTCGCTCCACTTTCTGATTGCATTGCTCCACTTTGTACAATAATCGCATTACCTTCGAGAGATAAACCAGTAATGAAGTTAACTGATTTTTTGAATTTTAGCGGAGTATCACTACTTGTTTTGTATTGGTATCCTCCTTGAAGAACAACGGTCAATCCTTCTGTTTCATCTAATTTTGCTTTCACTTCTTCTGAAATTAGAATGTTAGGATCATCATAACCGCGTAAGTCTATATACATTCCTTCTCCATATTTCTCATCGAAATTTTCGGATTCTCGAGTGGTAAAGTTCAATTTTCCTTCATAGTTGGCTCTAATCAGTTCTTCTCCCGAATATGCTGTTAAGGTATAGGCAGTATTGGGTTTCAAACCGTAAATAACCTTTTGTCCGGAAGCATATTCTTCGTCGGTAATAGAAACGATGATTGGTTCACCTTCAATCTCTGTTGGAGTGATTTCTAGCGCTGTAATTTGATTTCCCCCACTTGACCAGGTAGGTAGGGCAGCAATATCAATTGTACGGATACTAACTAATTTTGTAGGGTATACTACACTGATTGCTTTTGTCTCATAATATTCAGATTGGAGTTCTGAACCGATAGCTTTGATCTTAACACCATACTTCTCATCCCATTCTACTCCTTCGAAAGTATAAGGAGAAGTAGAAGTAGTGGCTTCGTCATATTTCGTGCCGATCAATGTACCGTCTTCGTTTTCTCCTGTCATTTTAAAGAGTATGATTTCATAGGAGGAGGCACCTTTTATATTATCCCAGGTAACAACTATATTATTATTTTGTGATTCAATAGTGGCCACAGGTCTGAATAGGCGGGGAGTCGTTCCCAGATCATCATCGTTACAGCTTGCTAAGCCTGCTCCAATGAGCAGACTTAATACAATATATTTGAAATATTTAATCGCTTTCATATCGTTCTTTTTTATTTATTACGGATTCCATATCCATCGTTAGACAAAACTCCTGCACTGTTAGAAACCTTAGATGAAGGGATAGGCATAACGTAAGGAGCCGGTTTGTTCACCAAAGAAGAAAGATCTTCTGTTCCATTGATTAATACTCCATCGGTAATCCCATAGAAACTATACAATGCACTTTCTAATACCGTACCTTTTTTTATGTCATTACCATTTTCGTCTTGTCCGTAAGGTTTATTAGTTGTTGGGTCAGTAGATGATGAAGAGATAAACTTTTTAGCAAAATCTATACGATACATTTTATCTTTTGCACTGGTAAATCCTGATTTAATCTCGTCATCCTTGATTGTTTCTGCGCTCTTATAAGGTTCAACTTTTGCATCACGTGCCGTGAAGATATCATTGTCAAACTTTAACATTCCATTCTCGAATTGAAAGTAAAGGGAGTTGGCCACACCAGTATCTGCTATTTCCAAATCTTTGTTGTATATAAATTCTCCGTTAGCTTCTTCCAATTGTTGGGCGTTCTTCCCTTCTTCAATCATCCATTCAATAGTCTGTACAGCTGCTTTAGCGTATTCATTCCAACGTATAAGGTCGAATTTACGGATACATTCACCTCCAAGTTCCCATGCACGTTCGTTTATGATCGCCTGCTTGAAATCGTTGTAGGATGTTAGTTGATTAATGTACTCATCAACTTTCTGAGATTTACTTTCTGCATTTGCAAATGCACGTTCGCGTACCCGTTTCAACATTTGCTTAGCTTCGTCTGTCGGCCCATTGTTAATTTCGTTGTCAGCTTCGGCAAGTAATAACAGTACATCTGCATAACGAAGTACTGGCCAGTTAACCCCTGTATTTTTAGTTGCACTAGAGGTAGTCATATCCATACGACACCATTTACCAATAGTAATACCAGTAGGATCACATGCATTTTGCGTATTATCTCCTAAGAATTTATAATTAGCGCAAGTTACTGCAAGACGTTGGTCTTCTTTATCGAATGAACAAGCATATTTAGGAGAAAGGCCTACTTGAATAGTTGTTGTACCTTTACTACCTCCTGTTACGGTAACACCTATACACCAAGCAACATCGCCACCACCATTCTGAACAAAACCATTTTCGTAAAGAACATCACCATTAGCACTGCTGGATGAGTTTATTTGATTATAAAAGATACTTTTGAAATCATTAGTCAGAGCACGGTCCTTTTCTTTGATTAATTTGCGGCAATAGGCTTGTGCCAACTTATAGAAATCATCACTGGCACTTGCAGTCTGTTTAACGCCATTTTCGTCTGTATAGGTAACAGGAGTGATTTGGCCGTCTATAGTACAACGGCTCATAGTGCCATCTGCTTGCATAGAATATCCGGCACGGAACATTGCTAATTTAGCTATAAAGCCCATAGCAAACTCACGGTTCATTAGTTCTACACCATTCTCGAGTTTATCTGCCCATTTCATTGAACCTTCTACATTAATAAGATCCTGAATGATATGAGAATAAATAATATTCTTGTCTACACGAGGGGTATTGTTGTTTTCTCCATATTTAGAAGGAGTGATGGAGAAGGGGACATCTGCCCAAAAATTACAAAGCAGAAAATAACGATAGGCACGCAAACAATAAGCTTCACCCAATAATTGACTCATTTCTGCATTTCCATTTTTATACATGTCACTGGCCTCTATTCCTTCTATTACTTGATTGGCGAAGTCAATAGCATTGTAGTTGTGCTCCCAACAATTTTTGATGTCATTAAAATCTCCGGCGTTTAATGCCCAAATACCACGACGGTCATTATGAGCAATCGCTTGTGCTTTGCTAACAAAGAACATCTCGACGTCGGTATTCTGCATCCAGGCGTTAGACATACGGGAGGTATATGTATCTTCACAGAAGAATGAATAAATATGGTTAACCATTTTACGGGCGTCCGTAGGGTTTGAACACAGATACTCTTGGGAATCATTTGATAGAGTTTCCGTATCAAGGAAGTCGTTGCATGAAGTACTCAGGAACATTGTACTTATTATAGCTGCAATATATAATAGTCGCTTTTTCATTTTATAATAATGTTAATTGAAAATGATTAGAATGTAATGTTAACACCCGCTGTCCACGAGAAAGCCTTAGGATAGGCTGAATAATCAGCACCTGGAGTAATACCACTTGTTTTACTATTACGGATAGAAGAATTGACTTCTGGGTCATATCCGCTATAGTTGGTCCAAGTCCATACATTATTTAATGTACAATAAAGACGTAATTGACTACAAGCAAATTTTTTTGTCCATTCTTTAGGTAAGGTATATCCTAATGTTAGGTTTTGCAAACGTAGATAGGAACCGTCCTCTATAGCCCATGAAGTAACTAATGGATTTCCGTCCGGAATTGTCAAAGGAGACCAGTAACTTTTGTTTTCATTCATCGATTTTAATGTTTCATAATCAGTTACTATTTCACCCGATGTACGATCTAAGTATGTCCAGGCAGAACCAGCGCCCATATATTCACGTAGATTGGCGTAAGTTGTTCGGTAGGATTGTGTACTTGCAATTTTGTCCATATTATAGATCTGATTACCGTATACCCAGTTAAACATAACTGATAAATCTAAACCTTTCCAAGTTGCATTAAGACCAAAACCACCTGTATGTTTAGGAGCAGTACGACCAATGATCTGACGATCATTTTTGTCTATGTCACCGCTTTTATCAAGATCTTTTAGTTTCATAGCGCCGGGACGTACTCCAGCATTTGATCCAGATAGATAACTATTGTTAGGTATTCCTTCTTTTAGTATAAAATTACCTTTATTATCGAACTGGAATTGAGTTCTACCATTTGCATCAGTGTAGGTCACGAAATCATCTACTCCATAAATTCCATCATAAACGAAACCATAAACCAATCCTAATGGCTCACCTACTATTACGCGATAATCGTCTTGTTCTTTGGTATCTGATGAAAAACCACCTGAGTTGTAGGACATTTCGTTTGTACCGGCTAATTTGTCAACCTTGTTTCTGTTGATACCAATATTGAAATTGGCAGATAACATGAAGTCTTTTGTTTGAATAATGGTTGCATTTAAACTTAGTTCGACACCACGATTTGAAGTTTGGCCTATGTTTTCTTGTACGCTGGAGTATCCCGGAGCTACAATTTGTCTCTCAACTAACAAATCTTTTGTTGTATTCCAATAGAAATCCAGTGTACCTGATATCCGTTCGTGTAAAAATCCAAAATCTAAACCGCCATTTCGTGTGATTGTCGTTTCCCATTTCAGGTTAGGATTGGCCATTTGCGAATTGGCAAGCGTGTAGTGAGGATTTAGGTAACCTCCGGCTCCATAATATTTGGATGATGAATATGCCTTATAAAGTGTTTCGTACATACCACTACCAATACGGTTGTTTCCAGCTTGCCCATAGCTGAAGCGAAGCTTTAAGTTCGATAACCAATTTTGGGTTGGTTCCATAAATTCCTCTTGACTAATTCGCCATGCGAGGGCGGCAGCGGGAAATATACCCCAACGATTGCCTCTTATGAATTTGCTGGAACCATCCGCACGTACAGTAACAGTTGCTAAATATCTGTCTTTATAGCCATAATTTAAACGACCGAAGAAAGAAGCTGTTTTATCAGGTTGTCCCAATGTACTACTGATAGTTCTTGAACCTGTCTCACCAGAATTGGATGCCATACTTGCAAACATTTTCTCTGGAGTAATTTCGCTTTGGAAATATTTTCCGACCATGGTGTTAGATTCGTTATTACTTACTACAATTTCTTGTCCGACCATTAAATCAACGTCATGTATTTGATTGAACGAATGTTTCCAGTTTATTGTATTGGTAATACGGTATTTATAAGTGTCTTTTTTATTCCATTCGCCCATTGGCAACTTATTACCATCCTGAATAGCTTTACTACTTTTTGCACCATACCAGTCTTTTTGTTGGAAAAATGTATAATCATATCCTCCTTCAAGACGGTAAGTAAGACCTTTCAGAATATTCCAAGTTACGCCTCCTGTAAAGTTGAAACGTCGTTCTTGTTTTCTTCTCCAATATTGATCTACTTTTTCTTGTAAAGTCATTGTATCATTTTGGTATTGTTCGAGCTCTTCGTCACTCATGTCACTTGTATCTACATCTGTGAAATCATAGAAACCGTTAACTGGTGCTTTCATCAAAGCATCGTAAGAACGGATCTTATAAGTACCACCACCTGTACCTACGCCTTTAACAGTAGTGTCAGATATACGCGTACCGAAATCAAGTTTTAAACCTTTGGTAATTTCGTGATTTAACTTGAAATTCAGATTAAAACGGTTATAACCGTTGTCTTTCATCAAACTACCATCATTAATGTAAGTACCGCTTAATGAGAATTTAGTTTTGTCATTGCCACCAGTTATACTGATATTGTGCGATTGTGATAAGTCGGGATGACCGAACATTTCATCTTGATAATCGGCTGCTTCTTGGTATTTATAAAGGTCAAGGTCTCCAAACGCTCCAAAACGTTTCTCAAAACTTGAAATACTGTTTCTCATAGCAGCTTTTTCGTAGTTGAACATTACGAATTCGTAAGGATTCATTACATCGATTTTTCTTAATAGCTTTTTGCCTTGAATGTATCCATTATAAGAAACTTGAGTCTTTCCTCCTTTTGCACTTTTGGTTGTAATTAATACTACACCGTTTGCACCTTGTGAACCATAGATGGCAGTTGAAGAAGCATCTTTTAGTACTGTGATGTCTTGAATATCTCCCGGAGCTACGTCACTAATACTCGATACAGGGAATCCGTCTACGATGTACAAAGGAGAGTTATCTCCGGTGATTGACCCCCCACCGCGTACGCGGATAATCATTTCTGCATCGGGAGAACCGTCTGATGTTGTAATTTGTACACCAGCCAGACGACCGGTTAATGCTTGTGCTGCAGAACTTACAGGAATCTTGGCAAGTTCACTACCTTGTACGGTACTGACAGAACCAGTTAAATCTTTTTTCTTAACACTTCCGTAGCCGATAACTACCACTTCATCAAGGGATTGGGCGTCATCATACAATATCACATTAATTGAATTTTGTCCTTTGACTGCAACATCTTGAGTTTTCATACCTATGTAAGATATGATAACATTAGCTTTGGAAGGAACTTTTAGGCTGAAATTACCATCCAAGTCGGTAATAGTACCATTGGAAGTATTTCCTTTTTCTACGACAGAAGCACCGATTATAGGTTCACCGGTCGCATCTTTCACATTACCTTTGAGAGTAATCGTTTGCGCGGAAACGCTGAGCGATAGAGCTGCAAATAACATAAGCAGCACGATTCGCATGTTTTTCACTTGGTTAGACATTCTTTGCATGTTTACTTTTAGTTTATTAAAATGATTGTTTTTCTTAGTTACACCCATGTAGAGTGTTAATTGATCGCTACAAAAGTATACGGATGTGAACTATGAGATGTGCAATATTTGTTTTTAGGGTGGTATTTTTTGTTTTAAGACGAAAAGTACTACTTAATCAGCTGTTTACAGAACCAATTATTGGTCACTATGTCCTGCTCTTTTGTACGCCAGTGACCTGTATCGTGAGCGATAAACAATTGTTTGGGAGCAGTGATGACATTGTAGGCAGAGAAAGTGGAAGTGGGAGGACAGGTAGGGTCATTGTATCCCCACGAATAATATCCGGGTGCTTGAATAAAGCGTGCGAAATTGACCACATCATAGTAACGGGACGTTTCAATCTTTTCGGGTTTATTGTTCAATAACTGATTTTGAGGGGCAAACATGGCTGGCCATCCTCCCGCGCGCCCATGAAGATAACCGGTCACATCACAAAGAGCAGGATAGAAAGCTACGAGTGCCTTAACTCGGGAGTCTAATCCGGCAGTAACCATTGCCAATGCACCGCCCTGGCTTCCACCGATGACACCTAAGTTCTCTCCATCATATTCGGGCAGGCTACACAAAAAATCGAGCGCACGTATACAGCCGGTATATACACGACGATAGTAATAGTGATCTTTACTATCGAGATTATAGAAGGCATAGTTGTTTAATACACCTTTACTCAGATTGGCATACAGGTTATCCGGTAGTGTTTGCGGAATACCATGAATACCGATGGCGAGGGTGATCATTCCTTTTTCTGCAAGTGTCATTTCTGCCGGCTGCTTCTTTACTCCGGCTCCCGGTACACGGAGAACAGCCGGGTATCTGCCTGGCTTTTTAGGTATACAGAGAATGCCATAGAAGTAACTTCCTCTCTGATAGTGTTGTAAACGGACATGGTATACATTGGTTTCCGGAGTACATTGTTCGGGTAACAGAGTAATTAGAGGTTCCATTGGTATACTGGCTGTTTCTGCTTTGGCACGTTCCCAGAACTTGGTAAAATCTTCGGGAAGTGTTGTTGTTGGTTTCAGCTTTTCAGGGCTAAAACCTATATTTACATAGTTGGAATAGGTAATACCATCTACCTCTGTACGGCAAAGACAAGTGATGAAACCAGGTGTTTTCATTGTACCGGCTTTCACTTTGAAGCTACCATTTTTCAGATCGCTACTTCCTGTTTGGTTAGGGGGGAGTTTTTCTGGACCTATTTCATAGATGAGTGGAATGTTTTTGAGCATTATGTTTCCACGTATAACTCGAATAGTAAATGATGCCTGTTCGCCTGTACGGTATGTCCAATCGTCGTGATCGGGAGTAATCTCGATATGGACGTAGTCTTTGATATTTGTCTTTTGAGCGAAAGATGCTACGTGACAATACAATAAAGTAAGAATGAGTAGTATGCTTTTCTGGTTCATGATATAATGATTAAATGTTGAAACAAAGTTAATGGAGTTTGCGTAGTTTTTTGTAGAAATAATGTTTCTTTTTGCGAGTATATGTACCAATTATTCTACCTTGAAATAAAAAAGCTATACTATCTTTGTCACTCTGAGTTTATTAATCGTATAAATGAAATGAAAAGAAGTTTATGTTTTTGGTTATTGGCAGGAATATTTCAAATAGGTGTTGCACAGACTTTTTATCCTATATGGAATAATAACATGCCAAACAGTAAAGGTATTACTGTGAAAGATAGTATTGCTAATGAGCGGGTATACCAGGTAGGTACACCTGGAGTGTATGTTTTTGAACCTTCGAAAGCAGAAAATAAGAAGACTGCCGTGTTAATTATTCCGGGTGGGGGATATGCACGTTTGGCTTATCAAATTAGTGGATGGCAGTTGGCTAAATGGTTTAATACGTTTGGCGTTACTGCTTTTGTTCTTAATCATCGTATGCCACAATCACCGGATGTGATAGTGAGTTATCAGGCTCCTTTGGAAGATGCACAACGGGCAATGAGGTACATTCGTTTTCATGCGGCAGATTATGGCATTGATATTGATAAGGTGGGAGTGATGGGGTGTTCGGCAGGAGGACATCTTTCGGCTTGTCTTTCTACATTTTCAGAAGATTGGGGGACAGGAGGAGATGCATTGGATAAAGAGTCTTTCCGTCCTGACTTTACGATACTTATTTCTCCTGTGATTTCAATGAGGGAAATGGCTCATAAAGGAAGTCGGGATAATCTTTTGGGAAGGGACCCGTCACCGGAATTGTTGCATCAGTTTTCTTGTGATGAACGTGTGACAAATCAGACTCCACCGGCTTTTATTGTACATGCTACTGATGATCGGTCTGTTTCTTCTCTCAACAGCATTCTCTACTATACTGCATTGAAACGAGTGGATATAAAGAAAACAACTCTGCATGTTTTTCCGGAAGGAGGGCATAGTATCGCTTTACGTAATAATCCGGGGACAACTAATCAATGGCCCATACTGGCAGAGGAATGGCTGGAGGGAGTGATTAGTGATTAGCGGTTAGTGATTAGTGATTAGCGGGCGGCATTATAATCACGCTGCATAGCACTAATCACTAATCACTAACCGCTAATCATTAATCATTAATCATTGATTTCACTACTTCCGCTGTGTCTATAATGTAATCCGGGTGGAAGCCTTCCAATTCTGTACGTGGACGAAATCCCCAGGTAACTCCACAAGAGGTGACTCCTGCATTGATGGCAGTCTGCATATCTACACCCGAATCTCCGACATAGAGAACTTCTTTTTTTTCAACGTTTGCTATTCGCAGGATATCTTCTACAATTGCTGGATCCGGTTTTACTTTCACTCCATCCCGTTGTCCCAGTACAGCTATGAACCGGATGTTTGGAAAATAATGAGCAACGAGCTTCTCTGTAGCTGCCTGATATTTATTAGACGCAACCGCCAACTGTATTCCTTTGGTTTGTAGTGCTTCTAATAAGGTGGGAATTCCGGGATATGGTTTGCTCTCGTCTGCATTGTGTTTGTCGTAATGGGGTACGAATTCCTGACGTACACGGAGTACATTTTCTTCTGTTTTTTCTCCTTCCGGCAGGGCACGCTCAAAGAGCTTGTTAATTCCGTTACCAACCATGAAGTTGTATTCTTCTATTTTATGTATAGGATATCCCAATTTTTTAAGTGCATGGTTCGTACTGTTTGCCAGATCGGCGATTGTATTTAGTAGTGTTCCATCTAAATCGAATATAACAAGTTTCTTCATTTTTTTTTATTTTAATAATCGTTCTGCAAATGTAGGAAAACAAATATGCCCCTGCAATAGTTTCTTTTTGCAGAGGCATAAATTCATTTACTTGAAGCTGTTATTTATATTTTTAAGGCTTCTCGTTTCATTTCTTTGTGATACGGAACCAATCAACATCCGCCCAGCCACCGTCATTCGTTACCAAGGCAGGACGGGTACAGAATGTTCCTATTTTAGCTCCGATCCATTTGCCTTCTCTGGCTTGGAATGGTTTTCCTATTTTCTGGAATTTCTTACCATCGGTGCTATAACTGAAGTCGCACATTACTATAAGGTCATATCCGCCTTCACTCTTGCCGATTTTCTTACCGTCACTGCTGAATTTAACTCTCAGATATACTGTGTTGTTTTGTAAATCAACAGCTTCATTTACTTCTTCCGGTGTTCCTTTATCTGCTTTCTTGCAGTTTAATTGTGAGAGCACAAGCCCTTTATCCGTGTTTTCAAGAATTAACCCGGCATAATCCATGCCCATAACTACAAGTCCGGTACGTTCACCTTTGTATTTGGTTGTAGGCTTGAAAGTCAACTTCATTGTTGCCGTGAAGTTATTTGAAGGAGTTTTCTGTAGTAGTAGGTTGGCTACGTCCCAAAGGTTCTTATACTCATTCACTACCGGATAAGAATAGAGACGTACATATCCATGATCACCTGCATAATATGCCCATTTTTCATTGATATTGGCATGCCATTGCCATTGCGGAGAAAGCGTGTATCCATTAAATTCGTCACTTTCTTGTGGTGTACAGATAGGATAGGTTTTACCGACATTTGGTTTTTTATAAGTTAGTACGGGTTCGCCACAACCATCTCCGTCTGTATCATTACCGATTACAGGCCAGTCGTTTATCCATTTCATCGGTTGCAGATGTACGATACGACCGTATGCACCTACATCCTGAAAATGCAGGAACCAGTCTTCTCCTGTTGGAGTATCTACCCATGCTCCTTGGTGAGGACCATTGACCGGAGTATTACCTTGTGCTAATACTGTTTTCCACTCATATGGACCGTAGACATTTTTAGAACGAAGAACAACCTGCCAACCTGTTGGTACACCACCTGCCGGATGAAAGATATAATAATAATCACCTCGTTTGTAGAATTTAGGTCCTTCACAGGTTTCGTGGGCTTCGTGTCCGTCAAATACAATTCTTGACTGTGAGATGGCTTTGGTAGCATCCGCATTCAGTTCACAGATAGCAATGACACTTTTTAGCCCGGCACGACTTCCAGCATAAGCATGCACAAGGTATACTTTACCGTCTTCATCCCACAACGGGCAAGTATCGATGATACCTTTTCCTGCTTTTACGAGTACTGGCTCACTCCAAGGTCCTTTCGGATCACGTGCTTTCACCATGAATGCACCTTGGTCCGGATCTCCCCAAAAGATATAGAATTCTCCGTCATGATGGCGGATGGCTGGTGCCCATACTCGATTCCCATGTTCCGGACGTTCGGGAGTTTCGATGGGAGGGAGGGCGTATGGAACGGCAGCACCTATGATGTTCCAGTTTACAAGGTCTTTTGAATGGAGTATTTGTAGACCGGGGAGGCAGTTAAAACTTGAAGAGGTCATATAGAAATCATCTCCTACCCGACAGGCATCCGGATCGGAATAATCGGCATAGAGGATTGGGTTTTTATATGTCCCGTTTCCCTGGTCTGCAACCCATACTTCGGACACATAATTTTCCTGTGCTATGGCCGGGGTTGTCATTAATAGGCAGAGGCCTAAGGTCTGTGCTAATCTTTTCATGGACTGTTCTTATTATTTAGTTATGTTATAAAATTCTTGATTGCAAATATAGGTGTTCTGTATAAATTTAGAGGTGAATAATCGATTGCTTTGGAGGATTTATTGTGCATAAATGTGGAATAATTGTGTAAAAAAGAAAAACCCAACTCATATATTGAGCTGGGTATTCGTATGTTTTTTTGTTTGAATGAATATTATTCAAAATACACTTTTTTAGTTTCTACAGAACCGTCATTCATAATATTTTTAATAATGTTCAATCCTTTAGCAGGTTCGTTTAATCTCATTCCTACCACATTATAGTATTCAGTAGTTACGATTTCCTTACTATTAGCTATGTCTGATATACCGGTAGAACTACCACCTGCGGTAAAAGTAAAACCATAAAAACCTAATTTGGAACCTGTGCAGAATGTGGTATAAGTTTTACCTGCTTTTACTGGGAAACTATAGGTACCATAGTATTTATCAACAACAGTTAATGCGTCATATCCGTCCAAAGCTACTCCATCTTCCAAGATATAGAATTTCTTACCGGGATTTAATACAATAGCTATTTCTATTGTACCATCTTTACTTACTTCCAGATTATAAAATGTACCAACTGTTGGGACTCCTGCATCGGCTTTATCAAAAGCCAAATTATTTCCGTCTACTGGATTTGCTTTTCCGGAAGCATAAGCTCCATATATTGCAGCTCCGTCAATATCAGTACTTGCCTTTATGGTGTATGTATCATTTCCAAATGTTAACTTAACACCATCAACAGAAGTAATTTCTGTGTCTTTTGTAATTGCATCATTGGCTTGAATTGCATAAGTTTGTGCATTAACGGTGAGAGTTGTAGCCACAAAAGCCATTGCGAGAAGTAATTGTTTCTTCATAATAATAATTTTTAAGTTATACAATAATGTTCTTTGTTTATTACTGTACAAAAGTATGAAGTATTGCCTCTCGCAATGGGTAATATTTGTTCGAATAGGGGGTAATATTTGTTTTTATTGCTTTATTTTGATCACACAAGGGTGTTCCAACCCTTCTTTCCACTCACGAATATAGGCAAACCATGTTTCCGGAGTCTTGTAACCGAATGTTTCTTTCATTGAAGTAAATGTGGTGTGATAGGAAAAATAGTTATCTCCTTTGGCTGTTAAGGTATAGAGATAGTTGGGTTTGTCTTTCACTTCTTTTACTACATATTTTTGTGGAATGCAAGTAGCTAATCCTACAGTCTCTTTTGCATATTTTACAGTATCATTTACGGGCCAGTCTGTACCCCAGCAACCGATAAGTCCCTTGTGGTCGGAATAAGATACGGAACCCGCAATGTCTTGTACACCTGTACAGAACACTTCGTCTTTCAGAGGTTCCTCAAAAAGGGCTTCTACTTTCATGTCGCGGTGCCCGGCATAGAGGGTATAACGCGTAGTCATGTTTAATTCAGAGCCTTGATATTGCCAATCGGTTACTTTTATTTCGGCAATAGTACGGACAGGACCGTAAGCAATAATACTCTCTGTGAGTGTACTTACAGGTTCTATGTGCAGTGCTTTTTTTCCATTCCAACCCTTTAGCGCACCTACGCCGCAACTACCGCTTACACGTAGTACATCATCACCAAAACCACGTGCCAATTGTTCATCGGTAGGATAAAACTGTGATTCTTTAATCTCAAAGCCTTTATTGAATTTTCCGTAGATATCTACAGTTTGCTTGTGATCAAAATATAAACGGTAGGCCACCAGTTCCGATTCAAATGCAGGACCATGGTGGTGCATCTGGTTATAGATGTTGGCAGTACCCGGGATGGTTACGGAATGAACAGGAACATGCTTTCCTTTTTTATCACTTACCATCATTTCCGCATATACACGTGGTTCGTATTGCTTATTACTTTTTTCTGATGACAGGGTGATTTTCAGTGTTTTCTTACCTTTGGCAGGCAAATCGATAACAAATGCAAGCTCGTCTGCACGACGGTCTCCGTTCAGGTCATCCAGTTGCGATGGAATTTCTGTAGTACCATCTATTACTGTTGCTGATTTAATGCGAAATCCGGGTTTGATATCGTTTAGGTTGATTACTACCGGTTCATCAGATTTGGCTTGTTTCCAAGGGTTACTCACTTCTACTGTGATCGTTTTTTCATTGCTCTGTGCCAGGACTACTAACGGACAGGAACACAGAAATAATAAAGCGGTAAAAAGGTTTCTTTTCATGTTTTTCTTTATTGTTTTATTGTTGAGTGAATGTCAATGTCGTTTGCTCACCACAGAGCTGTACCGAGAATTATCTGATTGTCAATAATAGACTCTGTGCTTTTGTAGCGAACTCCTCTGCAAATGTAAGCTAAAAAAAGCAGACAGTCCTGTTAGTGATGACAAAAGGACTGTCTGCTTTGATCTAATCTATGTAAATGTGATTTTACTTTAGGGTTAGATTGGTTCCCTGAGCATCTACTTGCTTATGTAGTTTACCATCTATCCGAATGTTCTTTGCATTTTTCATTTGGAGTGTAGGTCCGTTACTTTGCGTTTCGATGTAGATGTTGTCCAAAGTCACACCATCTGCCTGGCTGATAACAGCACCTTCGGCAGCATTTGTGATTACAACATTTTTCACTGTTATATTCCGGATAGGCATTTCGGGTAACCCATTGAAAAACATGGCACGCCCGGATCCTTTACAGTTAACATTTGTAATATGGATATCTTTGAATGCAGGAGTCTCTTCAGTTACGGGTGGCAAATCTGTTTTCGTATTTGCTGCACGTTCTTCTTCTGTTTCTTCTCCCGGCCCCTTGCCGCCATAGAATAAATCGAAGAGCAATGGTTCATTCGGGATATTAATCATGTTGATATTATTGATGTAAATTCCCTCTACTACTCCTCCACGTCCGCGGGTACTTTTGAAACGAAGACCTACATCCGTACCTAGAAACGTACAGTCTGTAACGTATATATTTTTCACACCTCCGGACATTTCGCTTCCTACTACGAAACCACCATGGCCGTGTAGTACAGTATTGTTTTTTACCAATACATTCTGACAAGGTTCTCCACGACGGCGACCGTCCTCATCTTTCCCGGATTTGATACAGATAGCATCGTCTCCGGCATCAAACAGGCTGTTGATGATCAATGCATTTTTACAGGATTCCAGATCGAGTGCATCCCCGTTCTGAGAATACCAGGGGTTGAATACCTTTACATTGTTGATTGTAATATGTTCGCATGACAATGGATGCAGACACCAGCTGGGAGAATTCTTAAACGTAACGCCTTCCAATAACACTTTCTTACTCTTTACAATATTGAGTAGTACCGGACGCAGCCAAGGCCGGATTTCATCCCACTCCTCGTCTGTATTTATTCCTTCGGGTACATTGAAGTCTTTGCAGGCTAAAGCGCCCTTCAATGCACCGGCTGTTGGATACCATATCTTTCCCGCTGCATCGGTTACGCCGCCCGATTTAACAAGCTTACTCCATTGAGAAGCAGTTAGTTTGTCTCTTTTAACCGGTCTCCAACTATCTCCTGAGCCGTCAAAAGTTCCGTAGCCCGTGATAGCTATGTTTTCTGCATTACGTGCTGAGATGGGGGATTGGCAACGTCGTGTTTCCAATCCTTCGAAGGATGTTTCTATAATAGGATATGCTTCAAAATCATCTGTGAAAAGAATCATTGCATTGCGTTCTGTGTATAAGTTTACATTACTCAGAAGTTCAATAGGGCCTGTTAGCCACAATCCTTCCGGAATAACAACTTTACCTCCGCCTTTGGCATGGACGGCTTTAATCGCTTCATTGATGGCCTTTGTGTTTAGAAATTTTCCGTCATTTTGAGCTCCAAATGCAACAATACTTATTGTATAGTCCGGAAATGCAGGTTGTTCTACAATAGGCATCTCAAAAGGGAGATCACTATAAATGCTGTTGTCAATTACATTTCCTTCTTGAGCGCATGTCCGATTCCCGTACGAGAAGGGAAGGCATATAGCTGTTAGCAGCAAGAGCTTTTTCGTTAATGTGTTCATTTAAATTATGTTTCTATGGATTAATACTAAGGGTTGTCTTCACTTGATAACCGGAGAGGTTTATTATCCTTTGGCAGACTACTCTCCCGAGCGATCTACCGGAATGGATAATAAGATTCATGTTAACCTAATTCTAACCTTAAAATAAATATTATGAAAAAACCTCTTAATTATCTGGTGCAAATATAGAGTCGATAATCCCGTTAGATGTGTACAATCTGTTGGTTTAGGTGGATTTTTTGTCATTTTCGTCTTTTCTTTGCACACTTCTCGTGTTTTTATGCAGAAAGTTCCTATATTTGCAACCTAATTTAACTATTTAAAAGGTATGAGTTACAATTTGTTGAAAGGAAAAAGAGGTATTATCTTCGGTGCTCTGAACGATCAGTCTATTGCCTGGAAGGTAGCAGAGAAAGCCGTAGAAGAAGGTGCAACTATTACATTATCAAATACTCCTATGGCCATACGTATGGGCGAAGTAAATGCTCTGGCCGAAAAACTGAACTGTGAAGTTATCCCAGCTGATGCTACCAGTGTAGAAGATTTGCAGAATGTATTTAAGACTTCTATGGATGTGTTGCACGGTCAGATTGATTTTGTTCTTCATTCTATAGGTATGTCTCCTAATGTACGTAAAAAACGTACTTATGATGATCTTGATTATGGAATGCTGGAGAAAACGTTGGATATATCAGCTGTTTCTTTCCATAAAATGATTCAGGCTGCTAAAAAGTTGAACGCTATTGCTGATTATGGTTCAATTCTTGCTTTGAGTTATGTGGCTGCTCAGCGTACATTCTATGGTTATAATGACATGGCTGATGCAAAAGCACTGCTTGAGTCTATTGCCCGTAGCTTTGGCTATATTTACGGACGTGAACATAGCGTGCGCGTGAATACTATTTCGCAGTCACCTACATTCACTACAGCAGGTTCGGGTGTGAAGGGAATGGATAAACTGTTCGATTTTTCTAATCGTATGTCTCCATTGGGGAATGCTACTGCCGACGAATGTGCCGACTACTGTATCGTAATGTTCTCCGACCTCACTCGTAAAGTGACTATGCAGAATCTCTATCACGATGGTGGTTTCTCCAGTGTAGGTATGAGTCTTCGTGCAATGGCTACTTATGAGAAGGGGCTCGATGAGTATAAAGATGAAGAAGGAAATATCATTTACGGATAAGAAGCGTACTAAGTTATAAAAATGATGAAACTAAGAAATCCTCTTCTCCTTATTATATTATGTGTATTTGCCGTAGCCTGTCGGATGGGTACGGGAGAGAATGCGTTATTACATAATGAGGAGAATGGGATTTCTATAGTTCGCTATGATAAGTTGCAGAACGAGTATGTACGTTCCAATAGTTTCTCCGCTCTGCAAAAGATGAATATGGAGTACCGCCAGCCTACCAAAATTTTGATTGAAGAAGTTCTCGGATTAGGGCAGGTTAATGATGATACCATTTCTTTGCGGCTCCGGACTTTTTATTCGGATACTACTTTGCTTCGGCTGATGGCAGATGTAGAAACTCGTTTCCCTGATCTGGGAGAGGTGGAGAAAGGGCTGACCAAAGGTTTTAAAAGACTGAAGAAAGAGGTTCCCGATATCAAAATACCGAATGTTTATTCACAAATCTCGGCATTCAATGAATCGGTAGTTCTTTCGGATACTTTGCTCGGTATTAGTCTGGATAAGTATATGGGGGAGGATTATCCTTTATATAAGCGTTTTTATTATGATTATCAGTGTCGTTCTATGCGCCCTGACCGTATTGTGCCCGATTGTTTTGTGTTCTATCTGCTGAGCAAGTATGCTTTCCCCTTTCAGGAAGGGAGTTGCCTGCTCGATATGATGCTGCATTACGGTAAGATAAATTATGTAGTGCAAAAATTATTAGGATACCGTTCTACGGGTGAGGCAATGGGCTATGACGATGCAGAAGAAAAGTGGTGCCAGGAGAATGAGAGGAACGTATGGGAGTATATGCTGGCAAATCAGCATCTTTATGCCCGTGATCCGATGATAGTGCGTAAGTATATGAAACCTGCACCGTTTACTGCCTTCTTTGGTGAGAATGCTCCGGCATTGATTGGTACCTGGATGGGTACATGTATTGTTTCTTCGTATATGAAAAAGCATAAAGATGTCAGCTTACAGCAATTGCTGGAGACTACTGACTATCATCGTATGCTGCAAGAATCAGGTTATAAATAATAGCATATTGGCACATTATTTAACTCATTATTTCTTATGGAAACTGCTCTTTATCTCATTCCCGTAACTTTGGGTGATACAACTATCGAGTCCGTATTACCTTCTTATAATAAAGAAATCATTCTTGGTATCCGCCATTTTATCGTTGAAGATATTCGTTCGGCACGTCGTTTTCTAAAGAAAGTAGAACGGGAGATTGATATTGATGCTCTAACGTTTTATACGCTGAACAAGCATACTTCTCCTGAAGACATTTCCGGCTATCTGAAACCGTTGATCGGGGGAGCTTCTATGGGGGTGATTTCGGAAGCAGGTTGTCCGGCTGTCGCAGATCCGGGTGCGGATGTTGTTGCCATTGCCCAGCGCAAAAATCTGAAAGTGGTTCCGTTGGTAGGACCTTCTTCTATTATACTTTCTGTGATGGCTTCCGGTTTCAATGGACAAAGTTTTGCATTTCATGGTTATTTGCCTATCGAACCAGCCGAGCGCATCAAGAAGATAAAGATGCTTGAGCAGCGTGTCTATGCTGAACACCAGACACAGCTTTTTATTGAGACACCTTACCGTAATAACAAAATGGTTGAAGATATTTTGCAGAACTGCCGTCCACAGACTCGGCTTTGCATTGCTGCCAATATAACTTGTGAAGGAGAATACATTCGCACAAAAACGGTGAAAGAATGGAAAGGAAAGGTTCCTGAACTATCTAAAATTCCCTGTATTTTTCTCTTATACCAATAATATCCTTTAGGTGTTCGTACTCGTCCTCAAAGCATTCGCTAAAGAAGTTGTGCCCTAAATTATGTTCTATCTGCTGAAATTGCCAGAGCTTTCCGCCTTTAAATTGTGGATTGCAAAGGATGGAGTCATCTTCTACATCAAGAACAAAAAGATAGACGAGCCTGTTGGTCACAGCATTTTCAAAATGATACATGATGCTGAATGTAGGCTTTAACCCGTTAATACCGGGAAAAGTGTTGTGCATGATTCTCCGGCATCCTTCGGCAAGCGACTCTCCGAAGCCGAGGTAACATTCCATTGGAATATCCATTTTACCTCTATCCAAGGTGGCTGTTTGGGGGCGTTCGCAAAGAAATAGTTTTCCGTGTGAAGCCACTGCGATGCGTATTACCGGATTAATGTAACTGTTTTTGTTATTGAGAGCTTCCAGCGCCAGGCTTTTTCCAATTACATCTCCCTGGGTATTGACAATGGGGACATACTCGGTATGTGTCATCAACTTATTGAAGTAGTGAATACTGATTTGATTGAAGATGATGGCTAAAACAAAAATGGCGGGAGGAAGAAAGTTGAATATGATCCACTTTGCCGGATCTTCCAGAGGGTGTACAAAAAACATTGCCAGACTGATCGCAATAAAATGCAATATCCCTAATATTAGTACGATGTGTGCAGATACAATGGCTGATTCTGCACCTTGGGCAAACAGACGCTTGGAGCAAACCTCCTTCTTCTTCAGGAAGTAATTGATAAACCTCTTTTTATGAAGATAGAGAATCAGCATTGGAATAAGAATACTTACCTCCACTGTAAGTGGCAGAGCACCGGGAGGAACGTAGTCACCCGGGATTAATGCTGCTATGGTTAGTAATACCAGGATGGCTGTGGAGATGTAAAGGATAAAATTTGGAATCCGCACTCCCTTACGATGCATTGAGTAATATGAATAAAGCAATCCGATACCTGTTCCGATATAGATTGCGGTGTCTTGCGTTATAAATTCGCATAAGACTATGGAAATGATAACGGGGATGTATCCCAATGACATGTTAAATGCGGAAGATAATATTCCTTTATGGCTCATTTTAGTATACATTTTGTCTGTTTCCTATAAAACAAACTAATACGGCTTAAAGTTGAGAGTTGAAAGTTAAAATTTGCTCACATGTTTCTCCGCATGATAGGAAGAACGTACGAGCGGAGCGCTTTCTACTTGCTCAAAGCCTTTCTCCAGTCCGATCTTCTTGTATGCGGCAAATTGTTCGGGAGTGACGTATTCTGTTACCGGATAATGCCGGTGGCTGGGTTGCAGGTATTGTCCGATGGTGAGAATTTTACATCCGGCCGCCAGAAGGTCATCCATGAGTTCTTCTACTTCTGCCGGGGTTTCTCCCAATCCCGCCATGATGCCACTTTTAGCGGTAATGTTATTACTGGCTATCCGGTGGATAACTTTAAGGCTGGTATCATAGTTGGCTGCACTGCGCACCAACGGACTGATACGTCGTACGGTTTCCATATTGTGTGAAATGATTTCCGGATGCGCCGAAATAATAGTATCTATTAATTCCATCCGTCCCTGAAAATCGGGTATCAGTACTTCAAGAGTTGTTTCCGGGTTTATTCTTTTTATTTCGGTGATGGTACGTACCCAGTGTGCAGCTCCAAGGTCGGGGAGGTCGTCACGATCCACGGAGGTTATTACGGCATGCGATAACTTCATTAGTGCGATGGACTCTGCCACATGCGTTGGTTCGTTGGCATCCAGTGGGAGCGGGCGCCCGGTTTGTGTATTGCAGAACTTACAACTGCGGGTGCAGATATCGCCGGCTATCATAAAGGTTGCTGTACCTTTTCCCCAGCATTCTCCCATGTTCGGACAACGACCGCTGCTGCAAATGGTATGCAAACAGTGACTTTCTACAATACGCTTTGTTTCTGTGTAACGTTCATTGGCGCCGATACTTATCTTCAGCCATTCGGGCTTTCTCATTGGATGTATGATTTATGGTTTGAGAGTTATGATTTATGAATTAGGAAGGTGTGTCAAAAGTAAAATCACTCATTATTAGAACACAGATTAACGCAAATCAGCGCAGATTTAAATTAGCGTTAATCAGTGTTTCTAAAGTTACATATTGATAATTTGATCCGGCTTTTGACACCCTCATAAATCATAACTCTATAGGTTATTCAAAAAGAAATTGGTCAGTTTCGTGTACAAATGCTGGCGGGTATTGCCACCATAAATACCATGATTACGATTGGTGTAAACCTGCATGTCGAATTGTTTATCCAGTTGTACCAGATGCTCGGCATATTCGGCACAATTCTGGAAATGAACATTATCATCTGCCATACCGTGTACCAACAGGAGGTTACCGTGTAGCTTATCGGCACGTGTGAAAGCAGATGCAGCTTTGTATCCTTCTGCATTTTCTTTTGGCGTGCGCATAAAGCGCTCCGTATAGATGGTATCATAGAATTTCCAGTCGGTTGGTGCAGCCACAGCTACACCTGCTTTGAATACCGGAGTGCCTTCGCTCATACTCATTATTGCCATATATCCGCCGTAGCTCCATCCCCAGATGCCAATACGATTTTTATCCACATAAGGTAATGTACCCAGATATTTGGCTGCTTCCACCTGATCTTTGGCTTCTTTTACACCCAGGTTCAGGTAAGTGCTTTTTTGAAATTCTGTACCCCGTCCTCCGGTACCCCGTCCATCTACACAGGCAACGATGTAACCTAAACTTGCCATATAGGTTTCCCAGCTGATGGCGAAGTTGTCCAACACTTGTTGTGATCCCGGACCGCTGTACTGATACATCAGTACCGGATACTTTTTGGATGCAGAGAAGTCTGCCGGTTTCATCATCCAGCCGTTTAACTCTACTCCCTGGGAAGTCTTAAACTTGAAGAATTCTTTTTGGGGAAGTGCTACTTGTGCCAACTTTTGTTTTAGTGCATTGTTGGCTTCCAATGTTTTCAGCGTCTTGCCTTCGTTGTCATTCAGGGTGATAACAGCCGGAGTGTCAAGGTTGGTGTATGTGTTGATGTAATACTTCATTGTGGGGCTGAACAAAGCACTGTTCATACCTGCTTTCTGAGACAGCTTGGTCTTTTTACCTTTACGGTCTATTTTGTAAACAGCTTGTCGCATAGGGCTTTCTTCGTTGCTGATGAAGTAGAAGCTGCCATCGGCCTCGTCATATCCTAAAAACGATTCTACTTCATGGGCACCTTTAGTCACTTGCTTTATCAGATTTCCTCCCATGCTGTACCAGTAGAGGTGCGGGTATCCGTCTTTGTCGCTAAGGAAACTGAAGTTTTCGGGGTAGAACTGAATATTGTCGAATACGTTTTCGCTGATATAATAAGGTGATTCATCGCGCAATGCCAGTTTGCAAACTGTTGAACGCGGATCGGCAAAGTACATGTCGAAGCGATTCTGATGACGGTTTAGCGTCATGATGGCAAGCTTGTTAGGATCTTGCGTGAAACGGATGCGAGGGATGTATCCGTCGGCATCCAATGGCAACTTCATCGTGCGGGTAACTTTTGATTTGATGTCAAAAGTACGTACTTCTACCTTGGAGTTCGGATATCCGGCTTTCGGATATTTGTAAGTGTATTCTCCCGGATAATCTTCCAGCCCGTTGATGTGCGGTGATTCTCCGGCAAAGAGTGGGAACTGGTACGAAGGAACTTCCGTTTCATCAAAACGGATAAAAGCCAGCATTGAGTTGTCGGCACTGAATTCCAGTGCCCGGTTAAAGCCGAACTCTTCTTCATATACCCAATCGGGAATACCATTGAGTACTGCATTTTGTTTACCGTCTTCCGTCACCTGGCTCTCACTGTTGCCATAGAGTGTTTTTACCAGGAAGATGTTGTTATCCCGTACAAAAGCAATCATTGTTCCGTCCGGAGAAAAAACGGGGGCTTGTTGAGGGCCCCCGTCAGAAAGCCGTTCAATAATGTTGTTTGTCGTTACCCCTTTATCATTGCGTTTTAAGGGATATAAGTAATGTACGGCTGTATATGAACGCCGGTAAATGGGCGTTGTTTTAGTTGCAATCAGCAGTTTGGACCCGTCCGGAGAAAACTGATAACTGTCAAAGTGTTTGAAATCACATTCGCGGGCTTTAGCCACATCGAAGATCACTTCCACAGGTTCTCCTGTTTTGAAAGAGTATTTGGTGATTTGGGTACCTTCGTCATTCATCTGAGTGTAGTGCTCACCGTCGGGCATTGGGACTACGTTCCGAATGCTTGTAGGGCGGTATTGACCGGAAGTTATATCCTTCAGGTCGAGTCTTTTACTACCTTGTGCCATGCCTGCCACGCAAGCAAGGAAAAGTAGAAGGGTAAGGGTTATCTTTTTCATTATTTCTCAGTTTTTGCTTCTTATTCCTGCAAAGTTAGTAATAAACTGAAATTCGTCAAAGAAAGGATACTTTTTTATCTGTCGTTCGCCAATACTCGTTATCTTTATTAATTCCCTTTTACAGATTTTATTATAGTAAGGCATATTGGTGTTCTGTTAGGGGCTTCGTCCGGTTAGTCGTAATCGAATGTATCGAAGGTCGTAGTGCTTCTTTGTTTTAGATGTACATGTAAAGCAGTACGACATGTACATGTGGAGCAGCACGACATGTGCATGTGGAGCAGCTTTACATGTACATCTAAAACAATGTTCCCCGGTGAGAGGAGGAACCTTCCCCGGTGACCTAACCAACGAACGTCGGTGAGTGTATGCCGGAACGAGCGAATCTTGTCGTTCTCCCCTAACAGATTGGCTGAACGAGGAGCAGATTTCTTTCTTTATTTCCCTGTTTCGCCGGATATACTCCTGTATTCATCGATTTTTGGACGGAAATAAACGGTAAAGTGTTCCCGAAAGTCCCTGAACAGTTTATCTTTGCAACATCAAATAGTAAAACTCGAAACGTATCATCGAATTAAAATAGAAAATAGAATTATGGAAAAGAAATCTACATCTCCTTCGGGGTTGACGGGCAGGCAACTGGTGGCCAGCATTTTTATAGCTTGCGGAATTATGTTGTTGGGTCGTAATCTGGGATTTATTCCCAATGATTTATTTCGTATCGTTGTATCCTGGCCGATGCTTTTGATTGTGTTGGGTGCCTATTCGATTCTTCGCCGTCAGATGTTCACCGGATTGATCTTGTTTGTGGTTGGTCTTTGTTTCATTATGCCTCGTTTGGGGTGGTTGCCTTGGATGCCCGTCAATGCGGGTGCAGTGCTTTGGCCTGTTGTATTGGTATGCCTGGGCATCTTCTTCTTTTATCGTCCCAATCGTCATAAGGAGTGGAAAACGCGGGGCGAACAGACTTTCGGTAATAAGCAGACCAGCTCGGCCGATGGCTTTGTTCGTTCGGACAATGTATTCGGGGGCGTAAAGCAGGTGGTACTTGATGAGGTATTCAAGGGGGCAACAATCCGTAACACTTTTGGTGGAACTGTGCTTGACTTGCGGCGTACAAATATATCCGAAGGGGAAACCTACATTGAAGTAGAATGTAATTTTGGTGGGATAGAAATTTATGTGCCTCTCGACTGGCGGGTTGATTTGCAAGCCAATGCTTTTCTGGGAGGTTGCGAAGATAAACGTATTCCGGGAGTAAATATAGACCAAAGCCGCAGCCTTGTAGTAATGGGAAATGTCTCTTTCGGAGGAGTAGAAATTAAAGGTTGATAAACGAAGATGCAAGCACATCCTATAATGGAATCTTCCCGACGCTGGATACCTGTTTTGTTGATGGTATTAGTTGCCATAGGGGTACAGGCATGGCTGTTGACAGCTTATGCCGGTGTTGACTTATTGTCTGCACTTGTGGACGGAGCGGTTTCGATAGGACTGTTTTGTGGTTTGGCTTATTTATCATGGTTTGTTATCGGTTTTGTATCATCGGTGCAAACAGAAATAATAGTATCTGTATTGGCGATACTCTTTTGGCTGGCGGGCGGATTTGCCTTGCAAGGATGGATTGAGACGATGGCCGGAAGTTCTTATTTACCTTTTGCCGAAACCCTGCCGTTCCGGGCACTGGTTGGTGCATTGTGCTGGACGAATGTAATGATGTGGTACAAATATTACTCTTTGCAGGCACTTCGTCTTCCTGCCGAAGAAATAGCGGAAGTTGAAGATCAGCAAAATGAAGAAGAAGCTGTGGATGCTTCTTCTCAATCGGTGGAAGAATATCTGGATCGCATCACGGTAAAGGATGGAGCGCGTATTCATTTGGTGGCAACGAATGATTTAATTTATGTCCAGGCGTGTGGAGATTATGTCACATTATTTACTCCAGAAGGGCAATTCGTAAAGGAACTGACAATGAAGTATCTTGAAAAACATCTGCCTGTAACCCAATTCGTACGGGTACATCGATCTACCATCGTAAACGTGACGCAAATATTACGTGTAGAACTTTTCGGGAAAGAGACTTACAGATTGCTGCTAAAGAACGGAGACAAGCTCCGGGTGAGCCTTTCCGGCTATAAGCTGCTGAAAACACGATTAGACTTGTAGTATTCCCCGGATTTTCTTATGTTTGTTCTTTCTAAGCAACGAAGCATATGACTGAGCAACCTTTATACAACGAATTTCCGCAGTTTCTGAGGCGTTATTTCCCTTATAAAGTACAGAAAATATCCCTGAATGCCGGTTTTACCTGCCCCAATCGGGATGGAACCAAGGGGCAGGGAGGTTGCACGTATTGCAACAATCAAACGTTTAATCCGGAATACTGCCGGACCGAAAAAACGGTCTCTGTACAGTTGGAAGAAGGAAAACAGTTCTTTGCCCATAAATATCCTTCGATGAAATACCTTGCCTATTTCCAGGCATACACCAACACCTATGCGGAACTCGAAAGTTTAAAACGGAAATATGAAGAGGCGCTGAGTGTTGACGGGGTAGTAGGTCTTGTCATCGGCACTCGTCCGGATTGTATGCCGGAGGATCTTCTTCGTTATCTTGAAACACTCAACCGCCAGACTTTTCTTCTTGTGGAATACGGCATTGAAACTACTTGTGATGAAACGCTGAGGCGTATCAACCGGGGGCATACTTATGCCGCTACTGTGGAGGCGGTGCGACGTACAGCCGGTTGTGGTATTCTTACTGGCGGGCATGTGATTTTAGGACTCCCGGGAGAGTCTCATGAGGCTATTGTGGCGCAAGCCGACGTGCTTTCAGAATTGCCGCTTACCACTTTGAAAATGCATCAGCTACAGTTGATCCGCGGCACACGTATGGCTCACGAATATGAACAAAACCCTTCTGATTTCTACCTTTTTAATGATGTGAACGAATACATAGATCTTGTAATAGATTATGTGGAACATCTACGGCCCGATCTCGTCATAGAGCGTTTCGTCTCACAGTCTCCCCGTGAATTATTAATAGCCCCCGACTGGGGATTAAAAAATTATGAATTTACAGCCCGAGTTCAAAAAAGAATGAAAGAAAGGGGGGCATATCAAGGCAAGAGATACGGAGTTACGAAAAAAAAAGTATCTTTGCAGGACGGAATGAATAATGATCAATGATTAATGTTTAATGATCAATGGACTGTGCTATTGTACATGGTATTGATCATTAAACATTAATCATTAAACTTTGATTTTAAACATTATTCATTAATCATTAAACATTAATTTTAAGATGGAACAGAAAACAAGAATTAAAGGAAACGTCCATTATGTAGGAGTAAACGACCGTAACAAACATCTCTTCGAGGGGATGTGGCCGCTGCCATACGGAGTTTCATATAACTCTTATCTGATTGATGATGAAATGGTAGCTTTGGTCGATACAGTAGATATCTGCTATTTTGAGGTTTTTCTTCACAAGATAAAGCAAGTAATTGGTGAGCGTCCTATCAACTACTTAATTATAAATCATATGGAACCGGATCATTCGGGCTCGATCCGGCTGATCAAACAACATTATCCTGATATCGTAATTGTAGGTAACAAGCAAACCTTTGGAATGATTGAGGGCTTCTATGGGGTAACAGGTGAACAATATCTGGTGAAAGACGGTGACTTCCTTGCATTGGGAAAACACAAACTTCGTTTTTATCTCACTCCAATGGTGCATTGGCCGGAGACAATGATGACTTTTGACGAAACAGATGGCATTCTTTTCTCCGGAGATGGATTTGGCTGCTTTGGCACGTTGGATGGTGGTTTCCTCGATACCCGTATCAATACAGATCACTATTGGGATGAAATGGTACGTTACTATTCTAATATAGTAGGAAAATATGGTAGTCCCGTACAAAAGGCTTTGCAAAAACTGGGCGGACTGCCTGTCTCTGTGATTTGCTCTACTCATGGTCCGGTGTGGACCGATAATATTCCGAAGGTAATAGGTATCTATGATAAACTGAGTCGTTATGACGCCGATGAGGGTGTGGTCATTGCCTATGGAAGTATGTACGGCAATACCGAGCAAATGGCCGAAGCTATTGCTGCGGAACTGTCGGCACAAGGTATTAAAAATATCGTAATGCATAACGTAAGCAAGACCAATGCGTCTTATATCCTGGCAGATATCTTTAAATATAAAGGGTTGATCATTGGTTCGCCGACGTATAGTAATCAGATATTTCCGGAAATAGAGTCTTTACTTTCGAAGATATTGATACGTGAGCTGAAAGGACGTTACCTGGGATTGTTTGGTTCTTTCACCTGGGCAGGTGCTGCCGTGAAGCGTATGGCTGAATTTGCTGAAAAGAGCAAGTTTGAAGTAGTGGGAGATCCGGTAGAGATGAAACAGGCGATGAGGGACATAACTTACGCGCAGTGTGAAAATCTGGCACGGGCAATGGCGGAGCGCTTAAAGAAGAATTAAGGAGAGTTATAAAGTTATAGAGTTATAAGGTTATAGGGAAGGTTATAACTCTCCCTATAACATTATTACTAACCGATTAAAAATATAAACTTATGAGATTAATTATTCAGCCGGACTATCAGTCCGTATCTTCGTGGGCAGCCCACTATGTTGCTGCTAAAATTAAGGCAGCCAATCCTACAGCAGAGAAACCATTCGTATTGGGATGTCCTACAGGTTCTTCTCCTCTGGGCATGTACAAAGGACTTATCGATTTGAATAAGAAAGGTATTGTTTCTTTTGAGAACGTAGTCACTTTCAACATGGACGAATATGTAGGATTGCCGAAAGAACATCCCGAAAGTTACTACTCTTTCATGTGGAATAACTTCTTTAGCCATATTGACATCAAACCGGAAAACACGAATATCCTTAATGGAAACGCTGCTGACCTGGATGCTGAATGTGCCCGTTATGAAGAAAAAATAAAGTCATACGGTGGTATAGATCTTTTTATGGGTGGTATCGGACCGGACGGACATATTGCGTTCAATGAGCCGGGATCATCACTGACTTCACGTACCCGTCAGAAAACGCTGACTACGGATACAATCATTGCTAATTCACGTTTCTTTGACAACGATATCAACAAAGTGCCTAAGACTGCTTTGACAGTAGGTGTGGGGACTGTCCTGTCTGCAAAAGAAGTGATGATTATCGTGAATGGTCATAACAAAGCTCGCGCATTGTACCATGCAGTAGAGGGAGCTATCACTCAGATGTGGACAATCAGTGCATTACAGATGCATGAGAAAGGTATCATCGTTTGTGACGATGCTGCTACAGAAGAACTGAAAGTAGGAACATATCGCTACTTCAAAGATATCGAAGCCGATCATCTGGATCCAAAATTTTTGATTAAGTAAGAATTAGAAGTTAAAAATTAAAAGCTGCGTAGTAGGAATTATTTATCCACTGCGCAGCTTTCATTTTTTTTAATCTTCCGGTTTTAATTCTCTTCCAGTATTCCTTTGGCCTGCCGGACTATTTCCGGGCTTCCTTCTGTACAACTAACCACTGTTGACGGTTCTATTCCTCCTATCCCTCCATCAATCACGAGGTCTACTATCTCTCCGAACTTTTCGTCTATCAGTTCCGGATCTGTTGCATATTCCAGGTCTTCATGTGCTTCGTGCGGTAGGGTAGTTGTCATAATCGGTGCATCAAGCAGGCGGGCTATCTCACGAATGATATTGTTATCCGGCATGCGAATACCTACTTCTTTCCTGTTTCGAAAGATCTTGGGAAGCCGGTTTGTCCCGTTCAGAATAAAGGTGAATGGTCCGGGCAAATTACGTTTCATCAGTTTGAACGTATTGTTATCAACTTTCGCGTATTCACTGATACTGCTCAGGTCATAACAGATAATAGAAAGATTATTCTTACGCGGATCAATCTCTTTGATACGGCAAATACGTTCAATGGCACGCTCTTTCAATCCATGACAACCAATTGCATACATCGTATCGGTAGGATAGATGATGAGGCCGCCATCATTCAAAATATCCACCACCTGTTGCAGGTCTTGTGGATTATTATTCTTTTCGTAAAGTTTCAGAAGCATGATAAGTAGTGGTTAGTGATAAGCGATTAGTGATAAGTGGTTAGTGATAAGTGGTTAGTGATAAATGAATAGTGAGTTATATCACTACACCGCATGGCACTAATCACTTATCACTAATCACTAACCACTATTTTAGTTTTTTCTTTAAGAAGTCCAGCGCCTTTTCGGCAGCTTTTTCTTTTACTGCCTCTTTCAGGTCCTCTTTATTATTTGTAGCGGCAGAGTCCAGTCCCAATTTCTTTCCTAACTCACTGATTGCTTTATCAGCTACGGCTTCTACCGCCTGGTTTGCCATACTCTTTGTGTCAATAGACACTTTGGGTGAAGTAAACGATCCACCAATCTTCAGGTCGAGTGTTGTCAGCTTGGCAAGGTCGCCTGCAGAAGCGGGTAGTTTGATTTTACCGGAATAGTCTATTGTCTGATCCAATCCGGTGCTTCCGGAGAGGTTCATTACATAGTCACCCAGTTTGATGTCAAATGGTTGTGTCGCCACTCGCCCGTCTTTGATGGTGAAATCCAGCGTCATATCTTTTACTTTCATCTCCTTCAAATCCGGTTTATTCACAGCTTCAGCTATTTGGTCAATCACTTTTACTCCGCTCAGACTGAGGTCTTTGGTAGAAAGACTTCCGTTACCCTGCATTGTTTCGAGCACAGGACTCATTGCGGCATCCAGAATGGTTTGTATCTTCATACTACCGGAGAAGTTGCCTTTTAGATTTTCGAAGATAGGGGCGAGTTGTTGTACCATATCAAGCTCCTTGTATGTCTGGGCAAAGCTCAGTCCGTTGAGTTTGAATCCTGCATTCATCTCCGGCTTTTTAACATCAGCCGTAGAGTAATAGCCGTTCATAACCACATTGCCACCCATCGTGTTCATAGAAAGATTCTTCATATCCACCTTCCCGTCTTTAACGACCAACTTTCCATTCATATTAGTGAAAGCCATTTTATCAAATAGTACCTCTTTCAGATTAGCATCCATTTGGAAATCAATATTACGGGGCACTTCAATGATACCACTTATACTATCTGCCGGAGTAGTTGCCACCTGTGTAGCAGTGTCTGCTGTGGCTGTCATGAAATCATTCAGGTTGAGATGATTGGAGCGAATATTGAGTGTTCCTTTTAGTGTCGTTCCTTTCAGTGCATAACCCAGATAGTTTTCAAAACGGCTATCGGCAGTCAGATCGTTCTTACCGATATTGACGGTTGTTTCGCTCAGTTGCAGGTACTTGGGAGTGAATGTAAAGAGTGACTTGTGGATATCTACATCCGGCATATCCTTCATCTTCAGTTTCATTGAGGTGAGTCCGATTGTTCCGGAAGCCTGTACACGCTCATATTGTTCTTTTTCGATGTACGACATTTTTCCGGCGAGTTGCATGTCTGCATTGATAGTACCGTTTAACTCCATATCCTCCAATGGATATACCTGTTTGATCATGCCCAGGTTGAGTACTCCTTTTGCTTCGGCATGAAAGTCCGGATCACTGATCGGTGTTTTTATTTCGGCAGTCACGCTGAACGGATTTCCGGCGAGTCGGAAACTAAACGGGCGAATACTCACTGTGGTGAGGTCAATAGCCCCTCCCGGATTTTTTATTTCTGCATTGATGTTAATCTGATCTACACCTGCCGGAAGAGAAGGATAACGGAACATGGCATCTTTCACTGTCATTGCTACATTGAACTGAGGTACAATGCTGTCACCTACCATCGTACCTTTTATGTCAGCAGAAAGTGTGGCAATACCCTCTGTCTTCAATCCTTCAAAATCTTTGGCATAAATAGCAGGGATCAGAGATAGAATTTCTTTGAACCCTACTTCATTGGTGTTCAGTTTGAGGTCCATGTCTATGGCAGGATCTTTCAGTGCTACCCAACCATCGATACCTGCTTTGATAGCATTCAAACGGAATTCATTCTCTTTCAATGTATATTTATTGTTGGCGAGATCGGCATCTACATCCATTTTTGCATAAATATTGGCATTAGAAAGGAAGGGGATGCCGTTCATCTTATAGGTTAACGCTTCCGTTTCTGCTTCCAGTTGTAAGGTCGTACGGTCGCTTCCCAGGTCTCCTGAGCAAAGTGCATTCAGATTACGGATATCTGCATACATATTTGCCTGACGGTCATCGTATATGAGATTCATATTTTTGATAACAAACTGTTGAAGTTGTATCTTAAACGGAGAACTGCTTGATTCTTCTGCAGTATCGGTAACTGTACTGTCGGGTTTCATTACGTCCCAATTGGGCCGGCCATCTGCAAGTACAATGGCATGTAGCCGGGTGTCTGTTATTTGTACTTTAGAAATGTCATAACCATTATCTCCAAAAAGAGAGAAAAGGTTGATAGCTACTGTTACTTCACCCGCTTGTACAAGGGTGTCTTTTTCAAATTCGCCTACACCACGCAGCCAGAAATCATTGAGAGTGACTGATGCCTTGGGGAAGTTACGAAACAGACTAATATCCAGACTACCGAAGTCAAACTGTGCATTAAGCATCTTGTTTCCTTCTGTTTTTACAATGCTTTCTATTTTACCGCGGAAAGCAAAAGGAAGAATAAGCATCAGCAGCAGGAGTGCTCCTAATGTGATTGCTGTAATTTTCAGACCTTTTTTCATGTTTGCAGGTTTTTGATTAAACATATTGAGATAGCAAAGCTACTGATTTTTTTTTATTTATCAGTCTGTGACTTACGAATTTAAGTCACAGATTAATAAAATTGAGAAGGAGATAAATGGTATTTATATCTATGCAAGCGAGATTTTTGCTACTATTTTTGTACCGGCATCTATGTGCGATATCAGTTCAAACGTACCCTTGATGGATTGAATACGTTGTGCTATGGTATGCAGCCCGATTCCTTTCGTTTTCTTTTCTGTATCGAACCCTTTGCCGTCATCTTCTATTGTAATAGAGAGTTGATGATCTTCAAGTTTCAGCTCTACTGATATTTTGTGGGCTGAAGCGTATTTTATTGCATTGTTAATAGCTTCCTGAGTTATTCTGTAGAATTCAAAACCAATCTCTGAAGGGATACTGTTCCAATCCGTACCCGGAGTTGACCGGTACTCAGCTTTTGTTTTTTCAGGCAGATTGAGGTGAGTTATGAAATCTTCCAGCATTTCGTCCAGTGTTGCATATTGGAATGTAGGAGGCATCAGTTCATGTGAAACTGTACGGACCCGATTGCGTATTTCTGTCAGCGTCTCTACTATCGTTGGTGCTACACCCTCTTGCTCTTTATACTGTGCCCGTATTTGTATTTCAAGTGCCATAAGATTGTTACATACATCATCGTGAAGTTCGGTTGCCAACCGTTCCCGTTCTGCTTCCAGACCTTCAAGATAAGATTGTACATGACGTTGTTTGGACTCATTGAGAATGGTTTGAAACTCGTTTTCTTTTTCTTCCAGTTTAGATTTTTGGAGTTCAATCATTAAATCTGCTTCCTGTTGCTTTAGTTCTGCAATTTGCAATAAATGAGCATTCAGTTTTTGACGTGAGCGATGACGAATCACTAACAGAATAATAGTGATTAATGCCAGTATTATCATTCCTATTGCAAGCAGGTTGACGCGTTTTCTTTGTTCGTTGAGCACTGAAAGCTGTTTTACGCTACGTTCAGCCTGATCTAAGTTATACTTCACACGTAGTGTGTTTATTTCTTTCCGATTATTTTTATCGTTTAGGCGGGTGGCATAATCAATTGATTTGCGTTCTGCTGCCAATGCCTTATCATAAAGTTTCTGTTCTTCATATATTTGAGCTAATATCTGATAGGAAGAACTGATAGATTCATCATAATTAATTTTCTTCTCTTCGCTCAGCGTCTCTAACTTTTGTAATCCTGCCAATAAGTTCTTTTCTGCCTTTGGGTAATCTTTCAGATAGAATGAGATAGTCCCCGAAATGAAAAGGATTCGTGCGTCAGAATCTAATAACTTTGGATTTATGAGCTTTTGTCCTGTGGCTAAACATTTTTGTGCTTCTGCTATTTTCCCTTGCAGACAATAAATAAGTGCTTGTGAGAGATAATTATCGGCAATCTGGTATCCTACATCGTACGGATTATCTGTTGTGTTGTAAACATCAAATGCCAGATTGTTGTAGATAGCAGCAGAGTCTAAATAAGCAGTGTTTTCCGTGTTTATGTAATGCGCATAATAATACTGTGATTGTACAGTTAGTTTTAAAATATGCTGAAAGGGGAAATCAACAGGAGAGTGCTCCATATCTTTCATCAATTCGGCTAATCCTTTTTCATCTCTCCACAGAATATAGATCGTAGACAAATCATAATAGACATCTGTCAGGATACTTGGCTTTTGCTCATTCTTATTAAAATATTCAGCAGCTTTGTAATAATTCTTTTGAGCTTCGACAAAATCAGTTTGTGCCATATAATAATTCCCTGCTACAAAATGCATCATGCCCGAAATATTATTGTTGGCAAATTTTCCGTCATAAACAAATGCACTGTCCAGATAATTTTTAGCGATTTCCATATGGCTCAACTGGGTTCTGAAGAGAGAGATAATGGAATATAAACGCGTTACAACAGCTTTATCTTCCAGATTTTTTGCTTCCGGAATTAGCTGCTTCATTACTTCAATCTGGTGCTCACGCGAAAGGTATTCTATATCTCCGGTCATGTAATATCGTTCTAACACAGGAATAGATTTGTCTTTCATGATAGTCATGATAGAATCATACTGTTGTTGTTCTTTATTTTGTGCATGAACGGTGAAAAACAAAAGGATATTGAGACAAAGGAGTATTAATCTCTTCATAATAAATGTATTTAAGTCTGTGTTAAAAAGGAATCTAAGAGTCTTTTTGAATACTTGTTTCTTATTGTATTTTTGTGTTGATATAATCCAGTATTTCTGTTTCCTGCTCAGGGTGAAACCATTGTATCTCTTCGTCCCGCTTGAACCATGTCATTTGTTTACGCGAGTAAATACGCGAATTTTGTTTTATCTTTTCGATGGCAAAAGGCAGTTCCCAGGTACCATCCAGATAATTGAACATTTCTTTGTATCCTACGGTATTGAGCGAGTTGAGAGTACGGTAGGGATATACGCTTCGTGCTTCTTCAAGCAATCCTTCTTCTATCATGATATCTACCCTGCGGTTGATACGGTCGTAAAGTTCGGCACGGTCACGGGTCAGTCCTACCTTGATAATGCGAAAAGGGCGTTGCTTTTTTTGTTGCGTACGAAAAGAGGTATAAGTCTTCCCTGTCATGTAACAAATCTCAAGCGCATGAATCACGCGTTTGGGATTCTTTAGGTCTACTATCCTGTAATATTCGGGGTCTAATAGTTTTAGTTCTGCACAGAGTTTTTCGAGTCCTTCCGTTTCATATCTCTGTAACATCAGTTCGCGGGTTTCCGTATCTACAGTGGGGATATCATCGATACCTTTACAGATAGCGTCTATGTACATCATAGAGCCTCCTGTAAGGATAACAGTGTCATGTTGGCGGAATAAATTGTCAAGTGTGGCTAATGCTTCTTCTTCATAACGGGCAGCACTGTAATAATCTGTCAGTTTTAGAGTGCCTACCAGATAATGAGGTGCACGATTGAGTTGCTCTGAGGTAGGAGCTGCTGTACCTATTTTCAAGTCGGCATAGAGTTGCCTTGAGTCGGCAGAAACAATGCTCGTGTGGAAGTGTTCCGCCAACCGGAGACTAAGTTCTGTTTTTCCAACGCCGGTAGGACCTATGAGGACTATGAGAGTTACCATTATTTTAGTTGAAAGTTGATAGTTGACAATTGACAATTACTATGCAGCGTACAGCTGCTAACTGTCAATTGTCAACTATCAATTGTCAATTAATTAAAGTTTTTCTTCTTCGAACGTTCCTACATCTGCAGCACTGCCGCCCATGTCAAAACCATCGGCATCAAAGTCTTCCAGATCAAAGTCCTGATCGCCATAAAAGTTCTCGTCCAGATCGAGTGAACCGGTGCTGGCAGCCATTTCCTCAAAGTCCATAATCTGTTTAGGAGCTTCTCCGGACTTCTTGGTGCATTTGGCACCTTGCATATCTTTACCGGTGATGATTTCAGATAATTCGATAAAGAAACAACGTTCTGTCATGTAGTCAAATACATAGAGTAATTTTTGTTTCTCATCTTCAATCAGCTCGCTCAGAGTGGTATCTTTCATTACCCAACTATCCATCTCAGGATTATCGTCCATCTCCTCCAAAGTGACTTCTTTTTCTTTCTCCCAGTCGTCGTCACAAAGGAAGAATGAGGTCATCTGGTCATTAGTGTAACCTGTTGATTTTAGTATCGCTTCATGGAGGTCATAAAACGTTGCTTCCGGATCAATCTGTATTTCTCTGATAAAATTATCTACTTCATCAGATATGATTGTAAATCTGTATATCATAATGTTATAAAGTTATAGAGTTTTAATGCTATAGTGTTATAATTGTTATAAAGTTATAGGGTTCTAAAGTTATAGTTATTATAGTGAGTATAAAGTGTATAATGGTTTTATAACTCTATAACTTTATAACATCATAACCTTATAACTTATTTTATAATTCCACGTTCTGAATTGCGAATAAATCCTACAATATATTCAATTTCCGGGCTCATTGGAACATCCGTCTCTATTTTAGCCAATGCGTCTGTAATATTCAGTCCGCTTTGGTAAATGATGCGGTAGGCATTGTGAATGTTTTCTATTACTTCGTTGCTGAAACCACGACGGCGCAAGCCGATGATATTAATGCCACTATAAGTAATTGGTTCACGTCCGGCAATAATGTAAGGAGGGATATCTTTACTGAAACGGCTTCCTCCTTGTATCATTACATATCCGCCTACACGGCAAAATTGATGCATTAGTACGGCACCACTGATAATTGCGTTGTCATCAATAATGATTTCTCCTGCCATTTTCGTAGAGTTTCCAATGATACAGCCATTGCCAATAATAGCATCATGTGCCACATGTACTCCTTCCATCAGCAGGTTATTATTACCTACAATTGTTTTACCTTTGGCTGCTGTACCGCGATTGACAGTTACATTCTCACGAATGATATTGTTATCACCAATTTCGGCTGTGGTTTCTTCACCACGAAACTTGAGATCCTGTGGGATAGCACCAATCACAGCACCCGGAAAAATGGTATTTCCGTTGCCGATGCGAGAACCGTATAGAATGTTGGCATTGGGCATAACGGTATTGTTATCACCAATAACCACGTTTTTGTCAATGTAAACAAAAGGACCAATCTCTACGTTTTCCCCGATCTTAGCCTCGGGATGAATATACGCTAAGGGACTTATCATAATTAGTTGAGAGTTGAGAGTTGAAAGTTAAGAGTTGAAACAAACAGTATTTCAACTCTTAACTTTCAATTCAGTAATTATTTGTTTTTTACTATTTGAGCCATAAATTCCGCTTCGCATACTACCTTTTCACCTACAAATGCGTACCCTTTCATTGTAGAGATACCACGGCGAATAGGAGCGAGTAATTCTACACGGAAGATAAGAGTATCACCGGGCACTACTTTCTGACGGAATTTCACACCATCTATTTTCATGAAATAGGTAGAGTAACGGTTCGGTTCGTCTACAGAGTTGAGCACAAGCAAACCTCCAATTTGCGCCATTGCTTCTATTTGAAGAACACCCGGCATTACCGGTTCTTCGGGGAAGTGTCCTTGGAAAAATGGTTCGTTGGAAGTAACGTTCTTGATACCTACGATATAGTTAGCACCGATCTCGATAACCTTGTCTACTAACTGGAACGGATAACGATGAGGAAGCAGTTCGCGGATGCGGTTTACGTCCATGATCGGTTCTTCGTTACAATTGTATATGGGAGCCTGTATTTCGTGCAAACGAATTTCTTTACGCATCTGGCGGGCGAACTTATTGTTGATGGTATGCCCCGGACGAGTAGCTATGATACGGCCTTTAATAGGTTTGCCGATAAGGGCAAGATCACCAATAACATCCAGAAGTTTGTGACGGGCACATTCATTAGCCCACACCAACGGTTTGTGATTGATATATCCTAATTGTTCGGCATCCATATGGGGAACTCCCATTATATCTGCCAGTTTATCGTAATTCTCCTGTGACATCTTGCGTTCGTAAATGACGATAGCATTGTCCAAATCACCACCTTTAATTAGTCCGGCCGAGAGAAGCGGTTCGATTTCGCGAACAAATACGAAAGTACGGCTGGCAGCCACTTCGTCTTTGAACTTGGCCATGTCTTCCAGTGTAGCAAACTGATTAGGGATGATAGTCGAATCGTAAGAAACCAGTACATTCAGACTGAAGTTTTCGTCTGGCAATACGATAATAGACGATCCGGTTTCTTCATCACGGAATTCAATTTTTGATTTAATGATATAGAAGTCTTTTACAGCACTTTGTTCTTCTGTTCCGACTCTTTCAATTTCTTGTACGTAATATTGTGCACTACCGTCCAGAATAGGGAACTCCGGACCATTTACCTGAATGAGGCAGTTGTCGATGCCTAAGGCGTAGAGTGCTGCCATTCCATGTTCAACGGTGCTTACTTTTACTCCATTCTTAGACAATACAGTACCGCGGGTTGTTTCTGTTACGTTGTCTGCTACAGCATCGATAGTGGGGTGTCCTTCTAAATCAATGCGTTGTATTTTATACCCGTGATTGTCGGGGGCAGGATTAAACGTTACAGTCAGGTCAAGACCAGTGTGAAGACCTTTTCCTCTCAGTGAAAAGCTATCTTTCAGAGTTTTTTGTTTCAGCATTGGTTACTTATTTAATAGTTGTTGTTTTAGTTCGTCAAGCTCTTTACGCAGACTATTTACTTCTTTCTGCAGTTCAGGCAGTTTTTTTTGTATGATGAATGACTTGAAATATTGTTTGGGTTCTACAGGAGGAGTACCTATCAGCAGACTACCGGCTTTGATATTTCCCGGTACGCCCGATTGTGCACCAAGATTCACTTTGTCACCTATCTTGATGTGTCCTGCGATACCGACTTGTCCGCCAAACATACACCATTCTCCTATTTTAGTGGATCCGGCGATACCCACTTGAGCTGCCATTACAGTGTGAGAACCTATTTCGTCATTATGAGCCACTTGTATCAGGTTGTCCAGCTTAACACCGCTATGTACTACGGTAGCTCCCATTGTGGCGCGATCTATACAAGTATTGGCACCTATATCTACCTTGTCTTCAAGGATTACAATTCCTATTTGAGGGATTTTTTCATACCCTTGGGGGGTAGGGGCGAAACCGAAACCGTCTGCACCGATAACCGCACCGGAGTGTAGAACACATTCATTACCGATGTGACAATCATGGTATACGTTTACGTTGGAGTAGAGGGTACAATTGGTGCCTATTTTCACACCATCACCTATATAAGTATGTGGATAGATTAAAGTATTGTCTCCGATAATGGCATTCTCACCGATATAAGCAAATGCTCCGATATATACATTTTTACCAATATTGGCACTTGGAGATACGAATGCCAGCGAATCTATACCTTGCTTCTTCGGTTTGCTCATTTCATAGAGATTGAGCAATTTAGCAAGACTCTCGTAGGCGTTGTCTACTTTGATCAGTGTGGTCTTTATATCATGTTCCGGTTCAAAATCTTTGTTCACCAGTACAATACTGGATTGTGTCTCATATATATAAGATGTGTATTTCGGATTGGAAAGAAATGAAATCGCTCCGGGTATTCCTTCTTCTATTTTAGCGAACGTATGTACGGTTGCGTTTTCATCTCCTATAACTTCACCTTGGATAAATGCTGCAATTTGCTTAGCCGAGAACTCCATGTCTTTACTCTATTATTATATGATTTTTTTCCGTTTTTAATATAGCAAATAGAGGCTACATTTGCACGTATATCTCTATCAGAGCACAAATAACGGACTTTTTTTTTATATTTCCTTACTCTTTAATGAATATTTTATACCTACTTATGCAAACGATGGTAACAGATATAGTATTTCTTTACCTTTTTAGAGAGCAATGAGATATTCAACATATCCGATGCTTCGGCTATATTTTTAATAGTGCCGTCCTTATAAATGATATCAATACTGTCATCTGCCGGTTCGTACATATTCTTTTCGATGCTGGGGGTAGAAACAAAATAGTTCGCTTCGGAAAGTGGGATGTTTAGTTGCTGGCTTATTTGCAAAGTTAATTCTTTTTTCCGTTCTTCACTAATGGGGACAGGAGAAATTTCAACTTTGAAAACATTGCGATTGATCATTCCGAGGCTGAGTGTGGAGAGCACTTTGTCCGGATGATTACTCCATACTTTAAGAGAGGTCCAGATGTCGTTGTCGTCCAATTGGATAAAATTCTCCAGACATTCAGGATCATTACGGAATGTATCGGGGCTGATATTATTATACAGAAAGAAATGAAACGCTGGTGAGGCGAATAATTCTACTCCTTGACTGGCAAGTTCCTTAGCACGCAATAAGGTACTGATAAGCATCCGTTCATAGGCAACTGAGGTTTTATGCAGATATACTTGCCAGTACATCAAACGACGGGCTGTGAGAAAGTTTTCGATCGAATAGATGCCTTTGGATTCAACAACGAGGTGATCATCGGCCACATCAAGCATCTTGATGATACGGGCCGAACCGATGTTCCCCTCTGTGACACCGGTATAGAAACTGTCACGTCGCAGATAGTCCAGACGGTCCATGTCGAGTTGCCCACTGACGAGTTGGTGAAGGAAACGTTTGGGATATTCGTCTTTGAATATCTGGATGGCAAGGCTGAGTTGCCCGTTCATTTCTTTGTTCATGCGTTCCATAAGCATGAGGGAAATCTCTTCGTGAGATACATCCTTCACGATAGTATCTTCGAGTACATGTGAGAAAGGGCCATGACCGATGTCGTGTAACAGAATAGCTGCTTGTACAGCTTCTGCCTCACTGTCAAAGATGAAGTTCCCTTTGGAAGCAAGCTGCATGATAGCTTCGCTCATCAGATGGAAAGCACCCAATGAATGTTGAAAGCGGGTATGCTGTGCTCCGGGATATACCACGGACGACAAACCTACCTGTTTGATACGGGTTAAACGTTGCAAAAGGGGATGCCGTACGATATCGTACAGAAGCCCCTTTGGTATGTTGATAAATCCAAATACAGGATCGTTTATTATCTTTCTTTCGTAAGTCATAAGGGAGTGATCACTCTTTTCAGCTCTTTTTCCATTTGCATTTGTACTTCCTGTGCTGCTTTTCTTGCGGCTTCTGCAAATTTTTCTGTTTTATCTACATAGATAATACCACGGGAAGAATTTACGATTAGCCCGCAGCTACTGTTCATACCATATTTACATACTTCTTCGAGTGAACCGCCTTGTGCTCCTACGCCTGGTACAAGCAGGAAGTGGTTGGGAACGATTTTGCGAATGTCTTCAAAAGCACGTCCTTGAGTAGCACCTACTACATACATCATTTGTTCGTCATTGGCCCATTCTTGTGATTTACGCAGCACTTTTTCGAAGAGACGTTCACCATCAGTATCCTCTGTCAGCTGAAAGTCATGTGAACCCTTGTTACTGGTAAGAGCGAGAAGGATTACCCATTTGCCTTCGTAAGTGAGAAATGGTGTCACGCTATCTTCACCCATATATGGGGCTACTGTGACAGAGTCTATGTTCAGTTCTTCAAAAAATGTACGGGCATACATAGCAGATGTATTACCGATATCACCACGTTTTGCATCTGCAATGATGAATTGGTCCGGATAATTTTCTTTGATGTATTTTACTGTTTTCTCAAAGGCAATCCAACCTTTTACACCCATGCTCTCATAGAAAGCTAAATTGGGTTTGTAAGCAATACACAGGTCGGAAGTTGCGTCAATTATTGCTTTATTAAAAGCGAAGATAGGATCTTCTTCTTTGAGAAGATGTTCAGGTATTTTCTTGATATCTGTGTCGAGACCAACGCAGAGGAATGATTTCTTACGTTTAATGTTCTCAAATAATTCTAACTTATTCATTTTGAAATAGGGATTAGGGGTTAATGATAAGTGAGTAGTGATTAGTGTTTAGTGTTTAGTGCTATGCAGTGTAATAGCGCAACCACTTATCACTACTCACTAATCGCTACTCACTATTTGCTAAAGTTCGCTCTCTTTAAGTCGTTCTGTATTCTCTGCTACCGTCAATTTATCGATGCATTCCTGGATGTCTCCGTCCATGAAAGCAGCTAAATTATAGATGGTATAGTTGATACGGTGATCGGTAATACGACCTTGCGGATAGTTGTAAGTACGGATTTTGGCAGAACGGTCACCGGTAGAGACCATTGTCTTACGTTTGGAGGCAATGTCGTCAACATACTTTTGGTGTTCTTTATCATAGATAAATGTGCGCAGACGGGCAAGGGCACGTTCTTTATTTTTGGGTTGGTCACGGGTTTCAGTACATTCAATAAGTATTTCTTCGGCTACGCCTGTATTTGGATTTTTCCAGATATAACGCAAGCGAACGCCGGATTCAACTTTATTTACGTTCTGACCACCGGCACCACCGGAACGGAAAGTGTCCCATTTAATTTCTCCTTCGTTGATAACAACATCAAACTCTTCGGCTTCGGGAAGTACAGCTACAGAAGCAGCAGAGGTATGCACACGACCTTGTGTTTCGGTGGCAGGTACACGTTGCACCCGGTGTACACCGGATTCGTATTTCATAGTTCCGTATACATTATCTCCCGTGACACTGCAAATAATTTCTTTATATCCACCTGCGGCTCCTTCATTGGCACTGGATACCTCTAATTTCCAACCCTTAGTTTCACAGAACTTGGCATACATACGGAAAAGATCACCAGCAAAGATTGCAGCTTCGTCACCACCTGTACCGCCACGAATTTCAAGGATGGCATTTTTACTGTCTTGCGGATCGGCAGGTACGAGCAATAGTTTGATTTCCTCCTCCAATTCGGGCAGACGCTCCTGACTCTTATCTAACTCTTCTTTAGCCATTTCACGCATCTCCGTATCCGATTCGTTGGAAAGTATATCTTTGGCTTCGTCGATATTGGCCAGGGTCTGTATATATTCCTTGCGGGCCTTCATCAGGTCGTCAAGTTCTTTATATTCTTTGGTTAGTTTTACATAACGCTTCTGGTCGGCAATCACTGCCGGGTCGGTGATGAGGGTCGATACTTCCTCAAAACGGGCTACGAGGCCATCTAATTTCTCTAATATGTTATTGTTATCTGTCATAAGAATGGGGAATAATGTGCTAATTCAATAATGTGCAATATGTCAATGTATCAATTGACTACGCTATAACGATATGCCGTAGATACATTGATACCATTATTAACTGGCATATGGGCACATTACTTAATTGGCATATTATTTAATATCTGAATTCTCCGAATTCACTCTTTATTATCAGTTCTTTTTTATCACTCTCTTCAATACGTCCTACAATCTGTGCCGGGATACCGAATGATTCACTGATGGCAATCACCTCTGCGGCATGTTCGGAAGAGATGTATACTTCAAGGCGATGCCCCATGTTGAATACTTTGTACATCTCTGCCCAGTCTGTTCCACTTTGCTCCTGAATAGTCTTAAACAGGGGAGGAACAGGGAATAGGTTGTCTTTTATTACGCGTACCTGATCAACAAAATGCAACACTTTGGTTTGTGCACCACCTGAACAATGTACCATACCATGGATATCAGGACGCAAAGCATCCAACAATTTTTTCACAACCGGAGCATACGTACGGGTAGGAGAAAGAACTAACTTTCCGGCGTTAACAGGAGAACCTACCACCTCGTCTGTCAACTTCAAGCCACCTGAATAAACAAGCTCTTCGGGAACACCGGCATCGTAACTCTCAGGATATTTTTCTGCTAAATATTTGGAGAATACATCGTGGCGGGCACTGGTTAATCCATTGCTACCCATACCTCCGTTATATTCTTTTTCATAAGTAGCCTGCCCGTAAGAGGCGAGGCCTACAATAACGTCACCCGGGCGGATATTGGCATTATCAATAACATCGGAACGTTTCATGCGGCAGGTAACAGTACTGTCTACGATGATAGTACGTACAAGATCACCCACATCGGCAGTTTCACCGCCTGTTGCATATACCCCTACCCCCATTTCACGGAGCTCGGCAAGTAACTCATCTGTACCGTTGATGATGGCAGAAATCACTTCTCCGGGAATGAGAAGTTTATTGCGTCCGATAGTGGATGATACGAGAATATTATCAACAGCCCCCACGCAAAGCAGGTCGTCGATATTCATAATCAGTGCATCCTGTGCAATGCCTTTCCATACGGAGAGATCACCCGTCTCTTTCCAGTACATATAGGCTAGAGAAGATTTTGTTCCGGCACCGTCGGCATGCATAATGTTGCAATACTCCGGGTCTCCTCCCAGGATATCAGGAATAATTTTACAGAATGCCTGAGGAAAGATACCTTTGTCAATGTTTTTGATGGCATTGTGCACATCTTCTTTTGATGCGCTAACGCCCCGCATCATGTATCGTTGATTACTCATGAGTTATAGGATTTTGTATACGGCGGCAAAAGTACGGCTTTTTTTTTGTACGGACAAGTTAATAAGTTAACAAGTTAACCGGTTAATCAGTTAACCGGAACATAAGTCATATTTTACAGGTCGTTTGGGGTGTGTTAACAGGTAGAAATAAGAGATTACAATAAAACGCAGATTAATGCTGATTCTCGCAAAAAAGATAAACTTTCAATCTGCGATAATTGGCGTTAATCTGCGTTTCAATCGAATTGCTGTCTGACTTAATAAAGCGACTCTATAGCTTCCCGTTCCTTCAGCAATTCACTCTTTTTAGTTCAAAATTTCACTTCCGGAGCTGCTTCAGTGCCTTCGGCTGCTTCAAAATAGACATGTTTATCGAAACCAAACATACCTGCAAACAGACTTTTTGGGAAACGGCGGATAGCTGTATTATATTCCTGTGCTGCATTATTGAAATTAGTACGTGCTACATTGATGCGATTTTCAGTACCTTCCAGTTGGGCCTGAAGTTCAAGGAAATTTTGATTGGCTTTCAAATCAGGATAGTTCTCTGTGATGGCAAGTAATTTACCTAATGCTGAAGTTACTGCTCCCTGTGCTTTCTGGTATGCAGCTAATTTTTCGGGAGTAAGATCACTCGCATTAACTTGCATCTGAGTAGCTTTACTACGTGCTTCTACTACACCTTCAAGCGTTTCTTTCTCATGAGAAGCATATCCTTTTACTGTGTTCACCAGATTGGGGATAAGGTCGGCACGGCGTTGATACTGTGTTTCTACATTTGCCCACTGGCTATTTACATTCTCGTCCATTGTAACCAATCCGTTGTACATACTGACAGCCCATATAACGATAACTGCCACTACTGCAATGATAATGATAATTGATTTTTTCATTTTCTTCTTTGTTATTATTATTGTATTTCCATTCTTTATTTCTACCTCTTGGTCTCTAAAGGGGAGAACGAAGTTTTAAAAACGTGAGCCGGCTCCGCCGCCGCCACCCATTCCACCACCGAAGCTGCCTCCACTGAAACCACCTCCACCTCCACTGAAGCTACCGCCTCCGAAGCCGCCGATGAACGGACCTCCGCCACCTCTGCCTCCTCCGTGATAGTCATTATCATATGACTGCTGACGGCGTACCACTGTGTGCCCACAGTTGCGGCAAGTATATGTTACATCTTCTACTTTTACTCCATTGCGTCTGGATATCATTGTACTGCCTGTGTGTTGTAGCTTATGTTTCCCACACTGAGGACAACGGGTACTTGCCCTGATGGCCAGGATACTGATGACGGATGCTACTCCAATAAAACCTATGATTGCCAATAGGATTGCCAGTCCGGAAACCTCATTTTCGTCGGAGGTATCCTCATTTACCATTGAACCATCAAGACGTTGACACACAGCGCGTAAACCATTCACCATTCCTTCGTTCCAGTTTTCTACTTTCAGATAGGGAATCATTGATTTCGTTTGTATTCGTTTGCAGATTGCGTCTGGCAAATCGCCTTCCAGTCCATAGCCAGTGTAGAATTGAATACAACGTTGGTCGGTTACCAAAAGAATAACCAGTCCGTTGTTTTTTCCTTTCTTTCCGACTCCCCACTTATTAAGTAGTTGGTGAGCGAACTCAAAACAATCTTCCGAACCGATCGAAGGTACTACGGCAACTACTGTCTCTATACCTGTTGTTTCTTCCAGATTGTAAAGCATGCGGTCAATACTGTCACATGCGGCTTGTGACAAGATACCGGCGGGATTGCATACATATTGAAACTTATTCTGTAAATGTACTTTGGGGATATTATCTACTGTGTATACCTTTTCTTGTGCTTGTAAGGGCAGATAGAGTAGTGTAAGAAGTATAAAAGTGAGTATTTGCTTCATAATGGTCTTTATTATTGCCACAAATATAGCTACTATTCTCTTTTATTCGATATATTTGTCAACGAAGTTTTTTACACGGTTCGTGTATTCTGTTTTGTTCTCTTTATAAGAGACGGCATGGGTAGCTCCCGGAACGATCCAAAGCTCTTTAGGATCAGATTTTGCTTCATAAAGAGGATAAACCATCCATGTGGGTACATAGGTATCTTTATCACCGTGTATAAAGAACATGGGAAGTTTTGCTTTTTCTACTTGTTTCAGTGAAGATGCTTCTTTAAAGTTCCATCCGTATTTTTGTTCGCAAAGCCAGCTTGTAGTGTACATCAAAGGGAATTTGGGCAGGTGGAATGATGATTTCAATTCATGTGAAAATTCATCCCATACGCTGGTATAGCCACAATCCTCAACAAAGCATCGTACAAACTTCGGTTGTTCTTCTCCGGCTACCATCATAGTGGTGGCACCACCCATTGAAATACCATGAACTACCATTTGTGTACTGTCACCGTAAATATGATTAGCTACGTGCATCCATTGCATTACATCGAGCCGGTCTTTCCAACCCATCTGTATGGCAGGACCACCACTCTCGCCCTGGTGTTGTAAGTCCGGTAGAAGAGTGTTAAATTGCAAGTCATGATTATACAGATAACCAATCATGAACATACGTATGGCATTATCGGTATAACCATGTACAATGACAGCTGTTTTCTTTGTTGGTTTGGGAGCGGCAATGTAATATGCATGTAGCCGTATCCCTTCGGGATTTAGGATAAATGTATCTCTCAAGGCATTTACCTTATTGAGGCTGTCCACCCAAGGACGCAGGAAGGGATAGTTAGCATACATATACTTGTATGAGTCGGCGTCTTTGGCACGTATTTTTGCATTGGGGGTTAGTGAGAAGTTAAGCATATAATAACTTCCACCAACAGTACAGCCGGTGAGCACCAGCAAAAAAACAATTGCACCTATTATCCAGTTTTTTTTATTTCTTTTCCTCATATATCTTACTTATGCCATATCTCCCAAGCTGCAAATGCTTGCAGAAGGAGCATTTCTAATCCGTTTTTTGTGATAGCGCCCCGCTCTTCTCCTTTTTTCATGAAAAGCGTGACGTTTGGATTATATAACAAATCGTAGAGCAAATGGTTTGGTGTGAGATACTCGTAAGGAATATTAGGACAAAAATCAACTTTGGGATACATGCCTACAGGAGTACAGTTAACAATAACTGTATATTCGGCCATAACTTCGGGGGTTAGCTCTTCATAAGTCAACATACCCGGTTTATGTGTACGCGAAACGAATACGCTTTCAATACCCAGATTTTTTAGTCCGTGAAATACAGCTTTAGATGCACCACCTGTGCCCAGAAGCAAAGCTTTCTTGTGCGAAGGGAGTAATAGCGGTTGTATTGATTGTGTAAAGCCAATAATATCGGAGTTATAGCCAACCAACTTAACCTTACCTTTGGGTTGACGGATTATTTTGATCACATTTACTGCACCGATTTTGGCTGTGTCCGGGTCCAAAGAATCCAGAAACGGAATCACTTGTTCTTTATAAGGAATTGTTACGTTTAATCCTGATAGGTTGGGGTTTTCTTCAATGACCTCCATGAAGTCATTAATACTGGGGATTTCAAAATTCACATACTCAGCATCAACCCCTTCTGAGCGGAATTTTTCGTTGAAATATCCGATAGAGAACGAATGCTTCAACGGATAACCAATTAAGCCGTACTTTTGCATAGAATTAATAATTATTTAATATGCCAATTACTGTGTGTTACATCTTTTTTTATTGTCTGTAACAGCGCACATTGGTATATTATTTGGTTGCTGTATAAAGCGTACAGATGCCGAATGTCAGTCGTCGAAACTGTACCTGACTAAATCCTGCCCTTGATATAATACCCGTCATGATTTCGCCTTGCGGAAAAACTTTGATGGTTTGTGGCAGGTAGTGGTAAGCACTGTTATCTTTAGAAAATAATTTGCCTAAAACAGGGATGACAATTTTGGAGTAAATAGCAAATAGTTGTTTCATTGGGAAACGGTCAGGGGTTGTTAACTCCAGTATCACCAAGTGCCCGCCAGGAGTGAGTACACGGCACATTTCGGAAAGTCCTTTGTCCAGATCCTCAAAATTGCGAATGCCAAAGGCAACGGTGATAGCGTCAAAACTGTTATCAGCGAACGAGAGGGAGGTACAGTCTTCACGGGCAAAAGAGATTTTTTCTGCGAGACCTTCCTTTTTTACTTTTTCACGCCCCACGTTCATCATGCCTTCAGAGATATCCGTCCCGATAAGTTGCTTGGGTTGGAGCATACGGCAGGAGAGGATAGCAAAGTCACCAGTACCGGTAGCTACATCCATAATACGCTGTGGGCGGAAAGGACGTAACCAGTTGATCGCTTTACGTCGCCAGCTTTTGTCGATACCCAATGAGAGGGTATGATTAAGCATGTCATACGCAGGAGCGATGTTATCGAACATTTGTTCTACCTGTTCACTTTTCTTGCCGTCTGTGGCGTAAGGCTTGATTTTTTCCTGGGGGTAATTCATATTTAATTGAAAATTGAAAGTTAAAAATTGAAAGTTGAAAGTTGAGAATTGGAAGTTATTATACAGTATAATAGTGCAGCTAATTTTCAACTTTCAACTTTCAGTTTTCAACTATTTTAAGAACGTAGAAACGTTCTTAAATATACGTTCCGTTATATTGCTCGTATCTTCCTTAACAAATTTTTCTCCGGTGATGTTTTCGAAAAGTTCGATATAGCGGTCACTAATGCTTTGTACAATTTCCGGGGTCATTTCAGGTACTTTCTGGCCGTCTTTTCCCTGGAATCCGTTTTCCATCAACCATTCGCGTACGAATTCTTTAGAGAGTTGCTTTTGTGCTTCACCTTTTTCAAAACGCTCCTGGTAACCTTCAGAGTAGAAATAGCGGCTTGAATCCGGAGTGTGGATTTCATCCATCAGGTAGATGGTGCCGTTGTGTTTACCAAATTCATATTTCGTATCAACGAGTATCAACCCACGTTCTGCTGCGATTTCTGTTCCGCGTTTGAAGAGGGACAATGTATATTTTTCAAGAATTTCGTATTCTTCAGGGGTAGCTAACCCTTGTTTCAGAATTTCTTCTTTGGAGATATCCTCGTCATGCAATCCCATTTCTGCTTTGGTAGTAGGAGTTACGATTGGTTCCGGGAATTTTTCATTTTCACGCATTCCATCCGGAAGTTTTACTCCGCAGATTTCGCGTACACCACTTTTGTAAGTACGCCATGCACTACCGCAAAGATAGCCACGTACAATCATTTCAACCGGGAAACCTTCGCAAAGTACACCTACCGTAACCATTGGGTCGGGGGTAGCAAGTTTCCAATTCGGGCAGATGTCAGTTGTTGCATCAAGGAATTTGGCAGCAATCTGGTTCAGCATTTGTCCTTTGTAAGGAATACCTTCAGGTAGCACCACATCAAAGGCCGAAATACGGTCGGTAGCTACCATAATAAGTTTTTCACCGTTGATGTTATAAACATCACGTACTTTTCCGTGATATACGCTTTTCTGTCCCGGAAAGTTGAATTCAGTTTTAGTTAATGCTTTCATCTTATATAATTTACAATTTGTTTTCTACGGTCATGACTATAGGTCTGTTGACGATTTACGACAGGAGTTGAACTGATTTACAAGAGAATTCTATTATCAGTTAGCTTTAGGCTTATTATTGATAACTTCTGTTTTCTCATTGGTAACTCTTGCTCCCTCTTTAGCTGTTTTTCTCTCTTTGTCAAACTTTTCATAGGCATCTACAATACGCTCTACTAATTTATGGCGTACGATATCTTTTTTGTTTAGTTCTACAAAACTGATACCTTTTACCCCCTTCAATATGCGGAGTGCCTGTACTAAACCCGATGTTTGTGAAATGGGGAGATCAATCTGTGTCATATCTCCGGTCACGATCATTTTGGTATTCATACCCATGCGGGTAAGAAACATCTTTATTTGTTGAGTAGTTGTATTTTGTGCTTCGTCCAGGATTACGACGGCATCATTCAGTGTACGTCCGCGCATGAAAGCGAGCGGAGCGATCTGGATGATATTAAGCTCCATATATTCTTTTAGTTTTGCAGCAGGAATCATGTCTTGCAAGGCATCATAAAGAGGTTGCAAATACGGATCTATCTTCTCCTTCATGTCGCCGGGAAGAAAACCTAATTTTTCACCGGCTTCTACGGCAGGGCGGCTAAGGATTATTTTTTTGATTTCTTTATTTTTAAGTGCACGAACAGCAAGCGCTATCGCTGTATAAGTTTTTCCCGATCCGGCAGGACCGATGGCAAACACCATGTCGTTTTTGGCAAATCCCTGTACTAATTTCAGTTGGTTTTCACTGCGGGGGATAATAGGTTTTCCGGTTACACTGAATACAATCACGTTCCCGGTCTGTTCAGCCTGTGGAGCATTTCCTTTAATGATGTCGATAATGACTTCTTCTTTCAGCGAATTATATTCGGCACAATATTTCTCAAGTTTAATGATGTTTTCTTCAAAGGCACACATTTCTTCCTCATCGCCCAGAACTTTGATAACATTGCCGCGGGCAACAATGCGTAGCTTTGGATATAAAGCTTTAATTAACTGTATGTTGGCGTTGTTTACACCATAAAAAATAACCGGATCAATATCCTCAAGAACAATCAGTTTTTCTATCATTGAGTTGTATTAAAGAAAAATATCTGCAAATTTAGTGAAAAGGTTTGGATACTTTAGGTGTTCCGGCAGAATAAATTTACAACGTATGGTTACGAGTGCTTCCCGCACGGAGAGGTTCGGCAGGTGATATTTGATTAAAACGCAGCTGAACGCAAATTCTCGCTAAAGCAGAGACTTAAAAGATAAAATAACATCTTTTTTAATTCGCGTCAATTTGCGTTAATTCGTGTTTCATCAGATAAATAGATCTTTGTGGTGCAATGCCTCATTATCTTGTTGTGATATGGAAGCAACCCTGCTTTAGCTCATATTTAATATAACATTTGTCTTCTTTTCTCAGGTCGCGCAACACTTCCGACAGTACGAGTTTTAATGTGTCTGCACTGACATCCTGTAAAGGTCGTCCGTCCTCTTCTTCAATTTTTTTGAAGCGTTTCCAGCTAACGTCGAATGTTGTTCCATAGAAGTGGGCCGAGTTTTTGGATGCGTTTATATTTCTGCGCCTCAAACGTTTTACGTCATCTTCTGTACGGAGAACAGAAGTGATGACTATTTGATTTGGATTTAATCCTTTTGCTGTGAGTGAGTCAAGAAAATTGCTTCCTATTGTGTTAAGTAAGTCACTGGCGCGTGGTACCAGGAAGGGGATGGAATGTGTAAGTGAATCAACGGTATAACAATCATTGTTTTTGATGTGTACCAGTTTTCCTTTCATTCGTTCAGCTTCTTCGCGTGAAGTTAACGGGCGGATTCCTAAACTTTGTGCTGCTTTAAGGTGAATATCGTTCAGATCGCCAAATGAACGTTTATAACTGATAACCCCTTTTATATTTCGTGGCTCGTTTAGTTTGAGCGATTTGTCTTTTTCCTTGCATCCGGCAAAGCTAATGAAAGTTATAAATAAGAATAAATAGACTGGATAATGATGAAAACGCATGATAAATTCTATTTCTAATTTAATAATGTGCCAATTAAACTGTACATACATTGCGCAGCCAATTGGCACATTGATTATATTGGCACATTATTTTTTCTTTTCTTCTTCTTTTTCTTCTTTACTTTCCGGGTTTATAATTCCCTTCACAGTTTCTCCAATGGGCAGTTTATCAAGAACTCCTAAACTTGGTGCTACCGTTTTTACCAGCGAACTAAGGAAATTGCTTGTGCTACCGTTTCCTCCGTCAAATACTGTGATATTTCCCAGATTCATATGTTCAAATGCTTTCACTTGTTCACCGGCAATTTCCTTCCACTGGTCTACCATCTTATACTGGATAGCGATAGCCGGATTGGATTCTGCTGCGCGCACCATAGCTTCAAAGCCTTCTGCTTCTGCCAGCAACGAACGCTTTTTACCTTCCGCTTCTGCTTCCAGCTTCATCTGAATAGCTTTTGCTTCTGCTTCTGCTTGCGCTAAAGTAGCCTTTGCACGCGCCTCCGCTTCGCGGGTTATTTTTTCTGCTACGGCTTCTGCTTGCAGGATAGCTTCTTGTCGGGCTATTTCTGCCGGAACTATTTTTTCTGCTTTCAAAGAGGATTCCACCTTTTTCGCTTTGGCCTCTTCCACCTCTTTCTGTGCAGTCTCACGGGCTGTTTGCACGGCAGCTTCTGATCTTGCAGCAGCTTCTCCGGCCTCTTTATCGGCATTGGCTTGTGTCACAGCCAGTTCAGCGTCCGATTTGGCAACTTCTTTTTGTGCCTCATTTCGCCCGATGGCTGCTTTTTTGGCAGCTTCTGCCTGTTTGATTTCCATGTCAGAATTTAGTTCTGCCACGCGGCTTTCCTTTTCCGTATTCGCCTGCTCAATGCGTATGTTCTTATCTGCTTCTGCTTTTGCCACCTGCGCCTCTTTTTCCGCATTGGCAATTGCTACTTGTGAGATACGGTCTTTGTCTGCATTAGCGACCGAAATTTCCTGTAACTTCTTTGTTTCGGCAATGGCGATGTCCTGGTCTTTACGAGTTTCGGCAACTTTGGTTTCACGTTCTTTTATCTGAGTTGCGATTTTGATAGCACCTAATTTTTCTTGTTCTTCAATGTTCGCTTGTGCCTCGTTCAGTGCTTTACTTTCGGCTTCTTTACCTAAATTGACAATGTAGTTGGCTGCATCGCGGATATCACTGATGTTGATATTCATCAGATATAAACCGAATTTACGCAGTTCAGTATCAATGTTATCTTTTACTTTTGACAAGAATTTATCGCGATCGGAGTTCAGTTCTTCAATTGTCATGTCGGCAATAACCAGACGCATCTGTCCGTATACCACATCTGTAATCAAGTTCTGTTTATCATCCATTGTAAGGCCCAGCATACGTTCTGCTGCATTCTGCATTACTTCGTGATCAGTACTGATAGCTACAGTAATAGTGGTTGGTACATCTACACGGATGTTTTGTGCTGAAAGTGCTCCTGTCAGTTTGCAGTCTATCTGCATGGGTTTCATCGACAGGAATTCATATCCTTGTAGGATAGGCCATACGAAAGCCGCGCCACCATGATAGAGTTTTGCCGATTTTTTGTCTTTACCTGTTTTACCGTAAACTACGAGTACTTCGTCACTTTTACATTTACGGTAGCGGGAAAGAATTCCGATAAATGTAAGTAAAATAACTGCCACCAGAATAGCAGCCATAATCATCATTTCCTGAGTCATGTTATTTGAGTTTTTAAGTTATTTGAGTTTCTGAGTTCTTAAGATTTTCACTGTTCACTGTCCATTGTCAACTGTCCATTATCAACTGTCAACTAATATAAAGCGCTCCTTCTTTATAAGAGGCAATAACAGTTTTATCTCCTGTTTGGTAATTCTTGGCTGATTCAGATATGACATCCACTTCTCTCATTGCGCCATCACGTTTCACCTGTACGGTATATTTTCCTTCGCCCCGGCTGAAGTAGATAGTGCATTCCCGCCCTACAAGCTGTTCTGTTTTTTCTGAGTGGTTGTCTTGTTGTAGCTGATAAGCTTTTTTGTAGAGATACCACACAGCAAATACGAATAGCAATCCGACGAGTATGCCAATAATATATGCTGTTGCATCTGTACTTTGTTGCAGATACATATACCATCCAAATCCGATACCAAAATGAGTTAACCCTTTGAAAGAAACTACACTGCCTATGTCTGTGTCAATATCTGCGTCAGCATCAAAATCACCAAAAAAGATGGATAGAATGAACTGAACAACGAAAATACCTGTTGTGACAAGTGCGATGATTAGAAAAATATTACTGCTCATGGCGTTTGTATTAGTGATTTGTTGTTATTTTACTTTTCAAATATACAACTTTAGCGGATACGAACCTATATATTTTATAATAAATCTCCACCCACTTACCATTATATCCGTCGACGATATTGTCAGGGGGGATCTTCATTTCTTGTTGACGATCAGATCGAGTCCTTGTTTACGGTAAAGCTCAAAACGCGTGTCGCTTGATATAAGTGGTAAATGTTCAGTTAATGCATGTGCTATAATAACATGATCTGAAGGATCCTTATGTCCTTGGCTCTCATTGATTTCCATATGGGCATAAATACCCATATGCTCCCTTTTAAGGGGAGTATTTTTGATATAATATTCTTTCTCGATGGCAGTGACCATTTCTTCTATAGAGTTTCAACGTTTGGAACACAGTCCTTTATTTCTATATCCTACAATCAATTCACGCACTGATTCTACGCTGATATACAATAAAGTATTCGGTTCTTCGAGTAAAGATAATACATCTCTACTTAAAGAATCTACATCGGTTGCCAAATACACAAAAATATTTGTGTCTATCAAATATCTCATTGTTCTATAATAAAAACTTTGTGTCATTTACAATAAGACTTCCCTTCAGTTTTCTTGCAGCTTCAAGTGTTTTACTGACTTTCTTTTTTGTTTTAGGCTCCTTTGTTTCAACCTTTTCTTCTTCCGCTTTTTCCTTTCATAGCTTCTGATTATTTGTGGATTGTATAAATTACTAAGCAAAGATAATACTTCTTATCTTATTGCCTGTGTGATAAATGTTGAAAATCCCCACCCACTTACCACTATCTTCTCAGACGGTATTGGTAAGTGGGATGAGGAACACAAACAAAACAAACAATATATTCTTGTTAAAAAGGGATGATCTTTATCATGATTTAGGATATTCTATCATCATTTCCGAATCGGAGCACAAGGTGATAGGACATTTCTCAATAAGTGTACCTAAGTCAATTTCTACGCGGTCAAGTATAATATCATACGTTGTGTTCACAAATTGTTTGATTTTTACAAGTCCTTTAAATAACTGTTTTATAAGTTGTGCAGAACGTTCATAGGCATACCAGTGACCTTCTTCTTCGTACAGATACACTTGCTGTGTATTTTCTGATTCGCGAGTTAAGATATCGAGTATTTCCATAATATTGTATTTTATTGATTGTTAATCTATATCGCGTACACAACGTATAGTCATCTGATAAGACTTATTATAGTTGTCTAAGAATAAAACTTCTCCATCTATACCAAAGTGTCTCTTTTTATCTATATTAGTATCTCCGAATCTCCAATGGGTACGGGAAAAGGATCTGTCAGTATATTTATATCCTCCGCTATAATAATCATAATCATATGAATGAATAACGTTCGTTTTATCATTGAGAAACATGATCATTAACTCGCGCTGATTAGGAGCTCTCCATTTATAACCACTTTCTGTGTAGTTTTTGCATTTACTATTATGATAGGTGTCAATATCAAAAATACTTTTCCATACAACGTTACTCCCCTCTCTTTGATCTACAAAACTGTTTGCCATTTGAAATGCTTTGTAGGGCCTGTTAGTATCACTAAAATTATCATGACGTTCTAATTCTGTTTCTACTTTTCCCGGTCGTATGTTTTGAGGGGTCATATAACTCATTCTGAAATTATTGTTACTCTTTGTATAGGCAGGTGATACTGTCTTAGCCTTTTGATCTGCATTTGCATTGGTTAAACCCAAATTGCGGACACATCTTAGTTGCTGTGGAGAATTGAACTTGGTATTTCCTTCGGTACCTCCTCTAAAACCACTAAAAGAGCATCCTTCTTCTGACCAGATTTTTAATCCGTCACTTGTGATGTAATGATAGCGGGAGTCGTCACCGGTTACTCCACTTGTGATAGAACTATCGTCAAATAATGGAGTCGGTAAACTTTTTGCACCTAAAAACATACTCATTAATTGTGCACTGGCTGGCAAATACCATTTCACTTCATCCATGTCAATAGTTCCATTTCCATTTTCGTCTCTATTTCTGGAGAGGCATTCGGCTATAGCTGCAATATCCTTCATGGTATATGTATATCCTTTGGCATCAGCAGTATATGTTATATATGAATCCCACGTACTGTTTTTTATGTAACTATATGTATTGTAAAATCCATTATCCACAGACCATGAACCATATGTATCGTGTCCAAAAGTATTACTGGCCTGGTCGCCATATGGCCTGTTACTGCTTGTTAACTTCCAGGATGGTGCCCCCGTTTCATTCACATGTTCCATACCCAAAGCATTTCCATCGTCGTTTAGGTCGGTAGTACTGTAATAAGTCTGAATTGATCTTTGGGTAAACATATATTTGGCTTCCGAATAACTACTTTCTTTGTCTGCACTGTATTGGGGTGAGAGGAATAATAGTAGTTTACGGTTCTCTTTATTCACAAAATACTTCCAGTAATGACTTTTGTCCGTCCATTCTTTGGCAGCTTTGTCTGTGGGGGGAGTATCATAATAATATTCATCTATGAAGATTGTGTAATAATAAGTCTTTTTTTGATTATATTTTGAACTTGCTCCACGGGATTCCATGTCTTTTTTTAAATCATACAAATAGATAGGAGTTGTTCCCTTTTCTCTGTATTTTGCCAATGTTTGTGCATCTGTTGTTCTTTGGAGTTTAATCCATTTGTAATCTCCTGCTTCTTTTTCTGTTCCTGGCAGTTTATTTGTTTCACTATATATTGCATCATCAGCAAATGGCGATTGTATGATGAATGACAACTCTTTGATTTCTTCGTAAGTAAATCCTAAATTGATGCAATTGTAGTGGGCATCCAAAGAGTATACAATGGTCTTAGCATCTACTACATCGCCTTCAACTCCCGGATTGGCACCTTCTTTATCTTCACCACCTTGTACTTCAACAATAATGCTCTCTACGTCGTTGATTGTAACATTGTAAGTGTATTTTTTGTTACGTTTGCTTTTGAAGTTCTCAATGTCATCTGCTCCTCCTCCTAAATGTATGATATATTTAACCTCCGCAGTCCTTATTCCATCCGGATTTGATGCATTTTTTATATTCATTTTGGCTTTTATCTCTACATAGGTAGCATTTTTTTCTACATGCCTGTATTCACCTGTATTTTCTCCGTTTTCGTTTTTATATTCTTTTTCTCTATCTGTATATTTAGAGAGAATATTTCCCTCTCTATCCTGTGTTATGGCTTCTTTTAGATTTTCCTGCATGTAGAAACCAAAAGAATATACATTGTTATTTATAGTAATGCCACTGTTTTGTTCTCCACTGTTTGAATAAGTTGTTTCAGGATAATTGTTAGTATGAGCTATAAGGTAAGAGCTGGTAGGAATGTTGTAAACTTGCCAACTTGTCAATTCAAATTTCTCTATTTTGTCTCCTAAATTAATTTTAAATTGGATATGAGAGTCCAAACGGCATAGGCGTAAAGTTCCATTTATAGCACCACCACGAACAGGTATATAACAGGTACCTTCTACCTTTGCTTCGTTTGTTATAGTGTTATCCGCACTTTCAAATGTTCCGCTCATTAGTAAACGGGGAGTTTCGCGGTTTATATTTCCATCATTATTTAATGTTGTAAAAATAGCTTTTAATTCATTGACTGAATTAACTCGATCCAGTTTAGCTTTTAATTCTCCGTTTCTATATAACTCATTACCTTCAACATTGGCTATGCCATAAATATAACTTTTTCCACTGGTGGTTTGTATGCCTGTTATTGTACCCTTGGTTGGAGAGGATTGATCTCCATTGGTATGCCCAAAACCGGTTAGTGCATCACTATTATAATAGTGGCTACCTTGCTTTTTTTTACCTTGAGAATTGAAAATAAACAGATATAAGTCATTTACCTGAAATTCTCCGGCATCGCTGAGCCGTGTATTGATTTTCTGCATCTCCGATGTGTTGAATTGGAAATCAACTTCTACCGGTATCCCTTCTTCCACTTGGTTTTCGTCCTGATAGGTTTCGTCTGAACAGGCTGTACAGAAAAGAATTACCAGTATAAGGCTGAATGTCTGTTTTGCGTATGCAAATATATTGTTTTGCTTTTTCATGCGTAAATTCTCCTTTAATTAATTAAATGGTGGTACATCTACATTAATATAGTCCCATCTTTCTACTTCGTAGCTACATTGAGTCTCTACATCAACATCCTGGCTTATACTTGTGATATTGAATTTATACCAATTGTTTCGAAGTATATCAAAGGTATCTCCTTTGCCGTTTACCTTGAAATCTATTCTGTAGGTTTTCTGTATTGTTTCCGAGAGTGATGTAGTCAGTTCACCTGTTATCTCAAGATAGGAAACTTGGTTGTCGCTTACACCTTTATTCTTATACTCGGGGATGTAGATTTTATTTTGTATGCCAGCTTTTTGCTCATCGGTGGTTGCTGTGAATGTTATATTTCCTTGCATTAAAGCACTCTGAGGTATGGAAGGAGTAGTCATTGTTTCATCACTGACAGGTATACAATATCCTTTTGTATTGTAATTGCATACTTTGACTGTTTTTAATTTAAAGTGATCAAACCCGGTTCCACTATTCAGTGTTACGTCTACTTTTGCGATGGCTCTTATGAGTGATAAGCTTGCTTGATTGATATTCTTTTCTTGAATGGCATCAAGAGAACAAGTGCCCCACATCGGGATATACTTCTTATTAGTGCCCTGTGTTGGAAATACCCAATCACCTTGACCAGAGGTATATGCATATTCCAATTGGTTGTATAGGGCTTTTTTGTTTACTACCGAAATCGGAGCCGTTATACTTCTTGCCGTCAAATTAGTAAGTACTACTATTTCTATACCGTTACTCTGATGTTGGTAATCACTTTCCAGTACTCCAATGATGGTACGGGTAGCATCTCCATCTGTTCCGCTGATATATACTTTGCTGGCTTTTTCTATAAAAGAACCATTTTGACTGAAAACATATACATGTACATCATTTATATACTGTTCGCCTGCTGTACCGGCTTGAATGTCTGTTGAAGTAGCCTGTGGCATATTCAACGTGAGATGAACCTGAACCGGATTCTCTTGTTCTATAGGGTACTCTTCTATCAGCTCATTCTGTATACAGGATGTAGTAGCCAGGCAGAGGAATGCCAACAGACAATATGTTAGTTTTGAATATCTCATTGCTTTGTTCTTTTTAGAGTTCGAAGTCGTTTATGTTCACGATCCAGTCATTGATCTGAATTTTGGTACTGATCAGTGTCATGTTCTCGTCGACGAAGAAAATCATTCCGAAATTATCTTCGCGATCCAGATATTCTTCGAGGGGCATATTGAGTTGGCTTGGTTGCAGTAGGCTCAGATATCCGATCAGTGAACCATTGGCAAGTAAATTCTTGTTTGTTTGCTGGTCTACAATTCTCAGTTCCGGCTTTTGGGTTTTGAGCAGACGTCCTACACTAATTTCGGCTACAGCTGCAGGATATTCACTTTCTGTAGTACCATCTGCACTGAAAGCACGTGTGCTAATGCTTGTATCTTCTGTGACATAGGGAAGATAGGTAAGCAGGTTGTCTTTCAGCAGTGTATTATCGTAGTTCATCCAGCCGTTGTCATCATAGAGGGTATATGAAAACCGCTCTTTACTGATAGCGTTGGCACGGGTGATAGGTTTATCGGGATTTTGATTGACTTGTGCAATTACAACACGTATGGTATTGGTATTTTTTGTCAAAGGAACGGTAACGATATTCTGTCTGCCGCTGCGAGTGAATGATTGCTTGGTAACTTCTCCGTGCCAGAGGGGTGAGAGCGGATCTTTTACGATGTATTTTCCTTCTTCGCCGTTAGCACGAGTTTGAGATTCTTTATTACGTAAAGTCAATGCGGTGAGGTCTTCAATTCTGGAGTTGGCAGTCATCAAAGGGACGGCGAAAGACTGGTCATCCAGTCCGGCCCAGGTTACGAGGTGATAGTCGCCCGGCTCGATGTCTACAGACATCGTGTATTCTCCGGTTCCTAATCTGTCTTCACCTTCTTCTGTCTTCTGATAGACGAATTTTCCTTCGTCGTCGAAGGCATATAGTGTTACAGTTTTTACTTCTTTTGCGAAAGCATCTTCAAAAGCCATGTTTCTGTCATACACAAACTTTACGCGGTATTCGATGCTGCAATCGCCTTCTTCGAAGTCCAGGATAGAATCACAGGATGCCATTGCACCAGCCAATACTGTTAGTAGCAGTATTTTGTTTGCTTCTTTTTGTATGGTAGTGAGTATTCGTTTCATGCTTTCTTTATTTTTTGCTATGAGCTTATTGTCTTGTTTGGGATCTTTAGGTATCAAACCTTGAGAGAAAAAAGAGAAGCGGGGGAAAGAAGGAGGAGGGAACTTCTTGTTCCCCCGCTTGGAGTTTGTTTATGTGTGATGCAATTAGAGAATAATATCGTTATTCCAAACAGTCCAAGGTGCAACTGTTATGTTAAGTTTCAGATAAGTAAGTGGATTACCTGGAGTCGGGATATTAGTACCTGGATCACCTAACTCTGTAATTTTTGATACTGATAATTTGTAATAGTTATTATGAACAATCTTAGTTTCAGCACCTGTTTTTATTTCTGCTCTGTAGTAACAAATTCCTTTTGTGTATTTTTGAATACCATATTTATTGAAATCTTCGTAAGAACTGTTATCGCTTAATGCTGTTTGATTATCTATTCCGGTATATATTTCTTTATTTGTTAATTGACCAAAGAATTTGCCGTCTTTAGCATTCATAACATCAAAACTTGGATACAATATACCGTCAGCATCTATGTAGAAGTTGTTACCCTCTGTATAGTTGGGGAATTCTGTAATTTGAGCTTTGTAAAGTATCATAGTAGGAGCTGCTGCATTATTGTTCTCTAAGCAATAAGTTACTTTATTAGCTTCCTCAACATTCATTTCTTTGATCGTAGTAAGTCCATCAAATGTTTGATAAGCTTGTTCTTCTTTAAAATATTGGAAATATCCTGTATTTGCCGGAGTAAAAATGGTAGTACTATTTGTGACGTTAGTAGTTTTGTTCAAATTTACATATGAATATTCTGATAATTTTACTTTGATTGCAGAACCGAATTTATCTGTACTATTTTCAATAGTAAACTCTTTATCTTTTGCTGTTTGTTCTGCAAGTTTTGCAGCAATACGGGATACAGTAACATCGGCTTCATTGTCTTGACCACCTTTGATTGTACATGAACCTTCTCCAAACATTAAGAATTTTGAATCTTTTGGATTAGCAATATCACCTAAATCATCCATATTGCTATATGTAGCAGTTTCTTGAAGATTTGCGTAATTTTCAGTAGTAATCTTTGTTACAGGATTAATGAATACAAATATTTTTGCAATACCTGAATTTACTTCAACTTTTTCGGTCTTAATAATTAGGCCTTCTTGAGTAAAGCCAGGAGCTGCTTCAGTGTTATTGTCAAAGTCATAAACAGCTGTAGGGGTGTTATCGTTGTATTTTAACACAAAGGAGATTGTGTTTACTTTTTGCTCGCAACTTAAACCCTCATCTGACTTGTCTCCTGATGCTGTTGTAGCTCTTGTGGTTTGAGGAAAACCAATTGAGAATTGTAATGCTGCATCTTTTGCTGCATTTTCACCACCATTAACGATTGCATCATCTTCATTGCTACAAGATGCCATAGCCATTACTGCTAATCCTGCTAAAAATAAACTTCTTAGTTTCATAATCTATAAAATTAAATATTAATACTTTTTGATTCTTGTTTTTGATTTTGCACTTTCAAGGAGTGCGGTCCTTACTTTTTTTGAGAGAGCGACATTATTATTTAGTATAATAATGTGGGTTCTGTTCATGTGTGGAGTTCGGTAGATTTGGAAGTGTCTTATCTAATAAGGAGAGAGCTTCCGAATAAAAGTTTCTTTTTTCTTTGAAATGTTTTTTGTTTGTTTTATTGTTTACTATTGTTTTGTTCTTTAACTATGCTCTTTTTTGTTTTGCAGAAACTTCTATTATATAAGGAAAAGAAGTTTCATGCTTTTATATTTTAAGGAGAGGCATGTCCTTCTTGTCTTTCGACAATGCAAAGATAGAGGGAAGTCATGAGTCCGCTCATTGGTGTTTTTTTCAAAAATGTGCGATGTTTTCTGCAAAATGTAAAGTAGGGTTCTTGTAGTGTGTATTTCAGTCAAAAATGAATGAAATACGACTTAATTCTCATGGTACAGGGGTGTTTTCACGCATTTCTCACTCATGTTTTTCATCTAAAACAGATTCTTTTTTGCTGAATTATATCTGTTTTTTTTGTTTGGATTCAATGAGAATCTGATGATGAATTTAACATGGTATGTGGGGGGAATTTTAAATCTACGATCATTCACGTTAATCTGCGTTTTGTCCGGATAATAAAACTCTGTGCTACTCTGTGGTGAAATATGTTCAAAACCTGTTAACTTGTCTCCTTGTCAATAGCTTTTTAACACTCCATTTGAGGCTTTTGTATTTAGGAATATAAGGTATAGTATTTTTGAAGTTAAACTATCCATCCTTTCTATGCAATAAGTACGTATTTAACGAGTCCTTAAAATAGGTTTTTTAAAATCAGGAAATAGACTTTGTTGTTGGCTGAATACAAGAGTATTAGCACTAAGTAATAGAATTTGTCCGGACTTTGTTCTTTGGAGGTGGAAGGAGTGCTGAAAAGATAGTTGTGATTTTAATAAGTATCAAAATACGACGGATTGAATTAATATTATTAACACTAAGTGTTAACGCCAGATTCCTGTTCGGCAAGTTTGTACACTTTTGTAAAGTATGTTAGTACACTTTTATAGTGCAAAAACGTACAGTTAACACATGCAAAAGTGTACAATCTTGCGTATATAATATAAATGGGTTTTATATCGCTGAAAATAAGCTGGTTGTATGGGTTGATAGTTACTTTTGTGTTCTTTGGTCTGTCTTTTCGGAGAGTGGGATACTTGCTTATTTGACAACTAAAAGAAACCGCCGGATGAATGGGGGAATATTCATCCGGCGGTTTCTTTAAAAACAATTTATTGAGATATTTGAAATGAGAAAAAAAGTATCTTTTCTTTATTCTACCGGGAAGTTGCGTTGTTTGGCTACTTCCTGTAAATTGGCTTCTGCCTCTGATACTCCTGCTTCTTTGGCACGAGTGAAATATTGTTGTGCTGTATCAAGATCACCCTCTATCAGTGCTATTACCCCTAAATTGTTTTGAGTAGCTCCTTCGTTAGCATCGGCTTTAGTGAGATATTTTTTGGCGATAGTAAGATCACCACCACGCTGAATCTCCATAGCTGCTGCGTTCAGATTAGCTGTCGGGTCATTCGGGAACATAAGTGCTGCTACCTGGAAGGCATGGTTAAACTCTTCGCTACCCTGTTCGTAGGTTTGTGCTACATTGAATATCTCTTGTAGGCTCAGCTGTTGCGGATGGGTATTGATAATCTCTTTTGCTTCATCAAGATTGAATCCGCGTACGGTGTATGCCACTGTATAGTCTGAGTGGCGTAAAGCCGGATAGCATTCGTTTAGCAAAAAGCGGTATGTTTCGGGGCCTACAAGACGGGCGATGCGTTTCTCTTTGGCATCCATGTCTTTTTCGTCCAAATCAATCATTTGTAGGATCTCTTCCTTTTGTGGCAGTGCAGAGTTCGTTATAAATTTGCGGAATCCTGCCCAGTCTTCGGGAGTAGAAGCCATGGTGAGTAGCCCTTCCGGGAAATCATAGTAATTGCGTACATAATTCAGCAGAGCAGCGGTACGACCTTTGGCCAGACGATCATTGTTGGCGTAACTACCTTCGGGAGAGGCATATCCTTCGAGGCGAATCCCTGTGATGGAGATGTTCTTATCGTTACGAATGGTATCAATAGTGGCGCGTATCTTAGCTAATTCAGCCTGATTGCGACGGTATTCCGGATAGATTATTGTTTTGTTGACCGGAAAATCGAGGAAAGCACTACCTTCCACAGCACGATGTTTGACCTCTTCGGCTTTGGGCGTGATGTAAGCGATGGCCGGTTGCAATTTAATGCGTTCAATATTTAATGTGGTAATCGGATCGAGTGTATTGGCTTCAACGATATTGCGGCAACCGCAAAGATCGGCATCCATTACAAGATTGGCCTTTTGCATCCAGGCTTCGTAAGGAAACTGTACGAGGTAACTAACTCGTTGCTCTGTTTTGCGTTTGCGACGTAGAATAACGAAAGCGTCTTTGGGTACTGTGTTGCCACGTTCGTTGACAAGCGCACGGCGGCGTCCGTAAATTACAATCGGAGAAAGTGCCTTTGTGTGACCGTTGGCTTCCAGTATCGGGGTGAGGGTGGCAGAACGGTTGGATGAAATCTTCATGTTTGTCTGCATGATGATATCCATGGCAATCGTAAGGCGATTGTCGTCACTCCGGGTGATGGATTGATTCTCAACACGTACCTGATCTTTGTACACAGTTTGTGCCTGGGCACTCAGCCCCGGCAATATTACTAATAATAAGAGGTATATTACTTTTTTCATATCGTTTGCAGCGTTTGTTTAAAATAAATAGATTAAGCTGAGCGAAGCTTTGGTTGGGCCGAAATAATTCTTGTAGCCTTCGCCAAGTTTACCGCCACACTCTACACAGGAGAACTGCTCATACTTGACACGGGCATAACCCACACCGATGTTGGCTTCGATATTCCAGTGTTTACTCATGATCCATTGGTAACCATAAGAAATACCGGCACCATAGAAATGTCCTTTGTAACGGTGATCTTTCAGGCCTTTCCAGATTCCCCAGGGCATATCGATACCGGCTACCTGATAAATGCCTCCGTGTGCATGTATGCCGATGAAATGCCCGTTAAAACGATCGCAGAACCAATAGCGGTATTCCGGTTGGAATGCGAGCATCTTGAACATTTTGTTGTTACTGTCTTCCCAGGGGTTGTAGTTGGCATACAGGTCCAGAGTAGATTTTTTACTCAAGCCGATTTCAGCTCCGAGATTGATGGTTTTGGTAATGTCCATTAACACATTTGTTTTTATACCCACTACCTGCCCATATAATAAGGTGGAAGCGAACAAACAAACGAATAAAAACAGTTTTCTTTTATTTTCCATTATGCGTGGTAGGTTTTGTTTTGTTTTAGTGCAAAGGTAACCGGATTCTTTTTATCCATTAATTGGCATATTCATCTTTGTTCGGAGGTGATTCTTGCAATTGATATATCATTTCGGAGGGATGATTTCGTATAGTGTGTATTTTAATCTTATTAATAGGTGTATAATTCATATTTTTATAGGTGGTGTTTTTGTAGTCATTTGTGTTTAATTCAGAGATGGTGGGTGTTTAATAAGTTGTATATTCTGTCCAAGTGCTTGTATGGGGTGTGTATCATTCAAAAAAGATGGGTGAATCATTCATTTTTTCTTCAAAAAAGTTTTTTTAATCAAATAAAGTCTTTACGTTTGCATCAGAAACAAACAAATGAAGGTCCCCACGAGGAATACAAACAAAACAAACTTTGGTGATAACAAACAAGTATTAGTAATAAAAAAAATTGGAGGACCCCATTATGAAGACTATTTATTCTTTTATCGTAATTGCATTAGTATTTGGTTTTACTTCTTGCACAAGTGCAGACAATGACATAGTAGAACAAACTTCCCTTTTCGAATCAGTAAGGAGTGCTTATGGCGTAGAGAACGTTACATATAGTATTACAGGTGCTGACAATATTCCATCAGTTTCAACAGAAGATATGCGTAATGTTCTCGAGGCTTTGCGTCAGAACAGCAATACTCAACACAATTGTATACGTACCTCGGAGAATGGTTATGAGAAAGTGGTCATGTCTGGCAACTATCAGGCTTCTACCCGTAGCAGTGTGAATGAAGGTTTTGCACTGAGCGTTGAGCTAAAATTCAGCTTTGATAATAATAAGGTATATTATTGGGGTACTGATTATTCTTTCTCTTCCAATTTATTCGACTGGCGTGCACAAGGTTTGTCACTCTCTCCGGTGAAGGGTGGTGACGGTAATACCTATGGATTCGAATCAGAAAGCTACCTGTATTTCAAAGTAAAAGATGAAGGTAATGTATTGGTGAAAGTACCGGTGGTATTCAAAGGCAATTACAATTTTCTGACAGAAGAAGGAATATATAGTTTTCAACTATTAAAATATAGCAAGTAATTATTTATTGTACGATAAAAAAATAATAAGGTGGGGAACACTGAAACAAACAATTGATTCTTTTTGTATAAATAGTTGAGGGACACCGAAAACAAGAACAAACTATTCCCCTGTAGGTTTTTGCCTGCAGGGGATTTTATTATGATAATGCAGACATTGCTTTTTTGACTGAGCATTTCGATATGGATAATAAATATAAGTTTATTTATTATTTGTTTTGTATCTGATGGATTTTGTATATATTTGTGTTTTGATACAGATAAATAATAATGTAGTTATCACTATTTCCACACAGATGAAACAGCATTTGATTAAATTTTCATTGCTAATACTCTGCCTTTTGGGGGCTCCGTACTTTTCTTATTCCTTCTCATTTTATGGTAACATGCTTCCTGTTACGATGAATAGTGGGTTGAATAACAATACTATTTATGATATCCATAACGGAAAGAGAGGATTTGTTTGGTTTGCTACAGATATGGGCCTCAGTCGTTATGACGGTTTTCGATTGTTGAATTACCCTTTGACTTCTCGTTATGATTCTTCTTCACAACCGGTGTTGGATGCCGTTTATTCTATTTCAGAAGATACTGATGGTTTGCTTTACCTCCGTCTTTTACGGGGGATTGTCTGCTTTGATACGAATAAAGAGGTTTATCTATCTGTAAACTTTGATTCGTCATTTGATACGAAAAGTATCACCTCTTTATATATAGTAAGCAAAGACTTTGTTTGTGTCGGAACCAGCAGTGGGCTCTATATAGGGAAAGCTGTCCGTTCTGAAAAGGAGGGAGAGGAGTGTATTACATTTACTTTATCGGTTGAGCCTATAGTAAAGGGAAACATTTCAGAACTATGCGGAATAGGCAGTGAGACTCTTTTTGTCAGCGTAGACAATTCGAAAGTGGCGATTTATGATGTTATCTCCGGAAAAGTTGAGATGCTTAAAGCGGAGTATAGCAAAATAACAACTCTCTATCAACATGGAGATTATTTGTGGATCTGTTCGTCGAGGGCCAACATTGAATGTTATGATCTTAAACAGCAAACATTTCATACCTTGCATGAGGCGGGTGGGTATTCGCCATTGCAGGATACGTATGTGACGGATGTTATCTGTCTGGATGAAAATACTTATTATGTAGCTGCCTGGACAGGGTTGTTTCGTCTGGAATTCGATTCTAAAGATCTGACTAAATCCGCTTATAGAATGGATTATGTAGAGCAACCATATAATTTTAAGGTGGCGAAAAAAGTGACGAGTTTGCTGTGGGATGATTCGCAAAGAATGTTGTGGGTAGGTACGTTTGGAGGTGGGGCACTTAAAGTTGATTTTACTAAAGATGCATGCAATCGTCTGCAACAACGGTTTAATGCAGATGTTACCGCCATTGAGGAAGATATGAAAGGCTGTGTGTGGATCGCTACGAATAAAGGACAAGTATGGAGAAGTACTTCAACGGTTCTTTCAGAAAATACTTCTTTTGTACCATGGACGAAAGGGATAAAGGTAAACGAGAACTACAGGATTTATAAAGATAGAAATGGATGCTTATGGCTGGGTGATGAGCATGCCGGAGTTTTATATATTGATCCGGTAACAGAAAAGGTGGAATCTTATAAGTTGGCTCCTGCTGGTAGGACTAATTTTTCAGCTTCTATCCGTCAGTTCTGCCTGGATTCCAGAAATCGCTTGTGGATTGCTACAGCAGAGGGACTGATTCTTTTTGATAGCAAAGGAAATACCAGTCGGCTGGTACAATTGGAAGATAAAGGCGTGAAGGTGAAAGATGTGCGTGCCGTAGCAGAAGATAAAGAAGGAAATATATGGGTGGGTACGAATCTTGGATTGAAGCGTATTGATGTACAGGGAACCGATATTACTTTGTTTGGAAACTATGAACGGGATGCCGGGTTGAATGTATCGCCGGTAAATTTTATTTATGTTAATAGTTACAATCAAATATTTGCTTCTTACTCTGATAAAATATTTCGCATAGACGGACGTGAAAAGGATAAAGTGGAAAGTGTGTTTACTTTGATGAATGGCTTGAGTAGCGGACATATTTTCTGTATGGTTGATGATCAGAATGGAAATACCTGGTTGGGAAGTAATTCGGGGATTATGACAATAAGAAATGACCGGACTACATTTTATGATTATGCTTTGTTTGGAGATTGTGATAAAGTATGCCGTCTTCGGGACGGTCGGTTACTGTGGGGGAATTCGGGAGAATTGATTTATTTTGACCCATTGATGGCTAAGAGTACCCGAAATAAAAGTCGGTTGGTGGTGTCGGAATTGTGGGTAAATGGTGAATCTGTACCTGTGGGAGAAAAGAGGAATGGGCAGATGTTGCTGACTACCTCGCCCAATTTGCAGCAGAAGTTTGTATTTGATGCTGATAATAATGATTTCACTTTTTATTTTTCAGATTTGCAGTTTGGCATGATGCAACGGAAAATAGCTTATCGGTTATTGCCGGATGAGGCATGGAAAATAGGAACGCTGGAAAATGGTATTTCGTACAGACATCTGCCTGTAGGAGACTATACACTGCAAGTGAAACTGATCTATCCGGATGCCAGTGAAGGAGAAATGATTGAAATGTCTATTCGTGTGAATACACATTGGTGGAAAACAGGTTGGGCCTATCTGGGATATATGGCCCTGTTTTTAGGGATACTCTTCATTGTATATTATTACATGGAGCGTAAGGGGAAAAAACGTGAGATGCATAAAGCTCGTGAGATGGAGCTGAAAGAAACACTAAATCTTGCAAAGATGAAACAAGAACAAAAACAAGAAATAGAAGCGATGCGCAATCAGCTGCTCACGTTGTTTGTACAGGAATTGCGTACGCCACTTTCACTGATTATTGCGCCATTGAAGGAAATGTCGCAGGAGAATGATTTGTCGGCCAGAATTCTGTCGAAGGTACGTGTGGCATACAGAAACTCTCTTGGGATGCTGGATGCATGTAATCAGTTATTAGCTATTTATACTCAACGCCCTTTGGCGGAAAAGCTGGAAGTATCTCGTAATACTGCTGATAAGATTTTGGACAAAGTAGTTTTTGCGGTGAGCGAACTGGTACGCATGAATCAGATTGACTTTCATTATGATAAAAAGACTAAAAAAGAACTTGAGATCTGGGTAGATAGTAATAGAATCCGATTTGTGTTGCATAATCTGCTCTCTAATGCGTTCAATCATGTACGTCTGTCAGGCTCAGTACATTTGTCAATGCAGGAGACGGTGAACAACGGAGTAGCTTATTGTACAATTACTGTGTCGGATAGTGGAAAAAGCCAGGTGAAGGAGGTCAGGCAGACAGTGGATGAAGAACTTCAGACAGATCTGACAGGGATTGAATTGGGATATGATGTGATGGAACAAGTTATTCTGTTTCATCATGGTTCAATAAGCCTGAACAGTGAAGAAGGAACAGGAACGGAGGTTACTGTAAATATTCCTATTGGAAAAGAAGTGTTGGAAAATGATCCGAATATTTTGTTCGTGGAAGAGGATGAACCGGAGGAAGTAGAGGAGGCGGTAGTGCCGGTAGTTGAGGCAGAAGTGCCTCGGGAAGTGCCCAGACCGGAAGAGACTGTGGTGCATATACCTGTTGAAACCCCTGCTGTTGCGAGAGCAAAGAAGAACTTATTGATTGTAGAAGATCATAAAGATATCCGTCTCTATCTGAAAGTTCTGTTTGGGAAGGATTATAACATAATAATGGCTACCAATGGACAGGAAGGTGTGGATATGGCCATCAAGGAGCAGCCGGACCTGATTCTTTGTGATGTGATGATGCCCGTTAAGGACGGATTTGAATGCTGCAAGGAGGTGAAGGAAGGATTGGATACTTGTCATATTCCGTTTATCATGCTGACAGCGAAGGTGGAAGACGAAGACATCGTCAGAGGACTTGAACTGGGTGCAGATGATTATATTCTGAAACCTTTTACTCCGAGTATACTGAAAGCAAAAGTACGGAATTTGATAAATGGGCGTGTGAACCTGAAACAGATGTATACCAAATTGCTGGTGTTGCCTGAACATGGTAATAGTGAAACAGATGAGGGTACAGAAGAGGTAAAAATGGAAGATCCGTTCATTGCTTCGTTGGTGAAAATTATAGAAGAGAATATCCGTGAAGCGGATTTCAATGTGAAGCGATTGGCATCGGATATGAATATGAGTCAACCTACGTTGTATCGAAAAGTAAAGCAGAGTACGGACTTCACGATTATAGAGCTGATAAGAGGGGTACGTATGAAAAAAGCGGCTGGACTGCTGAAACAGAAGGTGTATGCTGTTCAGGAAGTGGCTGAAATGGTGGGGTATAATGATATACCTACTTTCCGTAAGCATTTTGTGGATACATTTGGTTCGACGCCCTCTACTTATGCGAATTCAACGGATAATTCCTGATTCTCGATTAAAATAATTACCTTTGCACGCGAAAACCAATAATCGGATAAAAGCGTGCAAAGATATTTCATTTATTTGGCTTACGACGGAACCAACTACCACGGTTGGCAGATTCAACCCAATGGAAGCAGTGTGCAGGAGTGTCTGATGAAAGCATTGTCCACTTTTCTCAGAAGGGAAGTAGAAGTGATAGGAGCCGGAAGAACGGATGCAGGTGTACATGCCTCGTTGATGGTAGCACACTTTGACAATGAAGAAGAACTCGATACGTTGATTGTTACCGATAAACTGAATCGTTTGTTACCTCCGGATATTTCGGTTTTTAAAGTTTGCCGGGTGAAGAAGGATGCACATGCACGTTTTGATGCAACGGCACGTACTTATAAATATTATGTCACTACCACCAAATATCCTTTCAATCGTCAGTATCGCTGTCGGGTTTATGGCACATTGGATTTTGAACTGATGAATAGAGCGGCTGCAACCTTGTTTGATTATTCGGATTTCACAAGTTTTAGTAAACTTCATACGGATGTGAAAACTAATCTTTGCAGAATTATGCATGCAGAGTGGACACAGGTAGATGATACTACCTGGGTATTTACTATCCAGGCTGATCGTTTTTTGCGCAACATGGTGCGTGCGATAGTGGGTACTCTGCTTGAAGTGGGCCGTGGTAAACTTACTGTAGAAGGCTTCCGCCAGATCATCGAACAGCAAGACCGTTGTAAAGCGGGTACTTCTGCTCCCGGTAATGCACTCTTTCTTGTTGACGTAGAATATCCTCAAGATCTCTTCCTCTTATGAGAAAAATTGCCTCAATCGTAAATTGTAAACCGTTTAATTGTAAATAAATTCATGTGGTTATTACTTGCCTTCCTCTCAGCTGCTTTATTAGGATTTTATGATGTGTTCAAAAAGCAGTCTCTCAAAGACAATGCTGTGCTTCCGGTGTTATTTTTGAATACGATTTTCTCGAGTCTGATCTTTTTGCCTTTTATACTCTTGTCTGTATATACTCCTGATGTATTGGGCGGGACAATGTTCGAAGTTCCTGTTGCCGGCTGGGATGTGCACAAGTATATTGTAATAAAGTCGTTTATTGTTCTTTCTTCGTGGATATTCGGTTATTTCGGAATGAAACATTTACCGTTGACCATTGTAGGGCCTATTAATGCCACCCGTCCGGTGATGGTATTGGTAGGAGCGATGCTGATATTCGGAGAACGTCTGAATCTCTATCAATGGATTGGAGTACTGATGGCTATTATCTCTTTTTTTATGCTGAGCCGGTCGGGGAAAAAAGAAGGTATCGACTTTAAACACGATAAGTGGATCTTTTTTATTGTATTGGCTGCTGTGATGGGGGCTGTTAGTGGTCTGTATGACAAATACCTGATGAAACATCTCAATCCAATGTTAGTACAGTCGTGGTACAATGTGTATCAGGTGTTTATCATGTGTCCTATCCTGGCATTACTTTGGTGGCCGAAGCGTAAAACGACCACTCCTTTCCGTTGGGACTGGACGATCATCTTGATTTCAGTCTTTCTATGTGCTGCCGATTTTGTATATTTCTATGCATTGAGTTACGAAGATTCCATGATTTCTATTGTTTCTATGGTGCGCCGTGGTAGTGTGGTTGTGTCTTTCCTTTTCGGAGCGTTGTTCTTCCGTGAAAAGAATTTAAAAAGTAAAGCAATTGACCTTATTCTGGTGCTGATTGGAATGTTCTTCCTATATTTGGGAACAAAATAGGTGCTTCCCGGTGCTTCCCGCACGGGGAGGTACGGCAGGCGATGGGTCAGATTAAGATTAATATAAATAGATGATGAAGGATGGAAAAGATAGATAAATGGGACTTAGTCAAAAAAAGAGTAAGCTTGGGTGTGTGTTTTTTAGGCTTGGGTTTGTTTTTGTTTGCTCCGCTTCGGGCGCAACAGGAGGCCAAGGCAGTATTTGTCAGTATGCCTGATTCTCTTTCTCCACTGCTTACGGCTGTGAATCGTGCTGATTTTATTGATTTTCTGGAGAGTAAAATGAAAGCAAAGGTGGAAAATCGTTTTGGGGGAGAATCAGAAATGACGGATCTGAACAAAGATTATATTCGTATTCAGATGACTCCGCAAAGTACTTGGCAAATGAAACTGTTGGCTGTTAATGATTCTACACAGGTTATTTGTACGGTGTCTACTGCTTGTGCTCCGGCATGTGATAGTAGCATTCAGTTCTATACCACTGACTGGAAAGAACTTCCTTTATCTGATTTTATTACGGCACTGCCTGTAATGAATAATTTTCTGAATACTCCTGATTCGACTTCATCTTATGAATATAGTGAGGCTCGTTTGCAGGCTGATATGTTGCTTATGAAAGCAGATTTGTCGGCAACAGATCATACGCTTACTTTCACATTAGCCACTCCTGAATACATGGAAAAAGAAACAGCGGAAAAACTGAAACCGTTTATCCGCCGTCCTATTGTTTATATTTGGGAAGAAGGAGGTTTTTCAATTGACAGTTGATAATTGACAATTGACAGTGAACAATAAGTTGCGCTGCATAGTAACTTTCAACTTTCCATTTTCAACTTTCAACTCTTTAAGCATTCGTGAATAAATGCTACCATTTCCGGAGTGTGTTCCTCTACGCTTTGCAATAGCTTGAATTGGGCTTTGGTGCGTACCAGATTATGTTCGGGATATTTGATTTTGTAGTAAGTATCTCCGTTGATGTAATCGGCAAGGAAACGTACACATTGCATATAGGGGAACAAAGCGGCTGCGTAAGGTAAATTTTCTATCTCTACCGGAGTCAGGAATGAATGTGCTCCTTCCAGATACCCTTTGGTAAATGCTTTGAAAATTTCCATGTTGAAGTTCACACGATTCAGGTCTTTATCATCTTCGTCACCGGTATTGGCTCCTGTGCGTAGAAAATCTCCATAGTCGGAGAAGATAAAACTCGGCATTACTGTATCCAGGTCGATGACACAGAGTACTTTTCCATCTTCGTCAAACATCATGTTGTTCACTTTGGTATCGCAGTGGCATACACGTTTAGGAAGAGTTCCTTCGCGGTACATACGCTCTGCCTTACACATTTCATCGGCACGCTTTTCTATTTCGTCGATATAATATTGAACCTCAGTCAATCTGCCGGCTGCATTGGCAGCTACGGCATCACGAAGCTGTTTCAACCGGAACTCCATATTGTGGAAATCGGGAATTGTTTCTCCCAATGTTTCCGGAATATCGGCCAATTTTGCCTGGAAATCACCGAAAGCCACTCCGGCGTAATAAGAATATTCCGGATTAACTGTTTCATAGGTTTTTGCTCGGGGGATGAAAACCATGATACGCCAGTAGTTTTCACCATCATACCAATATGTTTTACCTCCGTCAGCTTTTACAAAAGTCAGGACTTTACGATCGATATCTGTTTCTCCCTGTTCTTGCAGTTTTCGGCGGATATGACTGGTTACAGCTGCTATATTGTTTTGCAGCATCTCCACATTCTGGAAGATGGCATGGTTGATACGTTGGAGTACATAGTCCGGTGCGTCAGCTTCAGCAGTACTCACTTTGTATGTGTCGTTAATAAGTCCGGCACCCAGCGGTTTTATTTCGCTGATAGTACCTTTTGTTTCGAAGTGCGAAACGATGTCGAATAGATTTTTCATGATTTTTATTTTTAAAGTTGATGAATTAATTTCTTAATAGAATGAATTTATTTACGATTAGACGATTTACGATGTACGATTGAAGTAACTCTTTTAAAAGCCTGTTGCAGCAATGTTAGAGACAGAGTAATCCCAATTGTACATCGTAAATAGTCTAATCGTAAATCCTTTCATTATTTATCAGGAATCAGTGTAAATCCCCAGTTGTATTCCTGATTAGCAGGAATTGTATAACCGGGTTCCGGACGGGCTCCCCAACTATTGTATCCTGCTACTCCTTGTTGTTTCATATCTACGCATACTTCTACGAAATCACGTGGAGTAATGTCATTCACATGATGCATTCTTCTTAATACATTCCGGGCTGCTTCTTCATCGTGATTGGCAATTTCTTCCGGAGAGAAATTATTCCATTGACGTGGATGAGGAAGGGCTTCTTCTGAATCAAAGTCTTCAATAGAATTGCGTAAAGCGTTGAATCCGATAATGCTATCGGCTACAATCGTTAGTCTTTTACCTCCTTTTTTGCTGAGAGACAACCAACGGGTATCTGTATGATGACCGTTCTCTTGCGGGCGAACATAATTATAGTACATCTTGTCGGCTGTAGTTTTGTAGAGTCCAATGAGAGTACCTGCGTTCCGGTCTATATAGTTTTCTTCCGGTCCACGTCCGAAATACTCAACTACATTCATTTCGGCCGGAAGACGGAAACGAACACCGATACGGGGAACATTCAACTTGGCTGCTGCCTTACGTGCAGCATCGTTACCGGGAGTGAAAGTAGCTGTACGGGTGGCTTCGGATACTTCTGACTCTGCAACTTGCATATCGGCAGAAGTGAAACGTGCATCAACTTTGACAACCCCCGAAGGATAGATTTTATAGGTTACTATATAAAGATTACCGGCGGCCAATAGATAGTTGGCTGTTAGTACAGCAACTTTGTTATCCATAACTATGCTTGCATCCGCTACCTTGAAGTTCTTACTTGATTGTTTCCATATCTGGAGGCGTTTAGGAGCACCATTGCCATAATCATTATCATTTGGAGCCCGCCAGAAGTTAGGCTGAATTCCAAACCTGTCTTTAAAGTATTCTGTGCCATTTACCTTATATGAAGTGACAAGCCCGGTTGCTTTATCAAAAACGAAGTTAACTTTTGAAGATTTTATTATTAGATTTTCACCTTCAGTTTCTGTTTTCAGTGCCGGACCATTTGTGACAAATGCTTCCCGGGGCAGAGGCTCGATAGGGAGGCGGAATTGTTCGTAGGCGATGTCATGCCCTGCGGGAATAAGAGGTTCCGGTTGGGTAGTGGTTACTACGAAGTTTACGAAATATTCCGTTCCCGGTTTGGCTTTCAGACCGCTAACCGGAATGCTCAGTTCTTTGGAGGCTTGCGGCTCAATGTCTAATGATACTTTACTGCCTTTTACAATCTTGCCGTTCGCAGATATAGTATAGGATATCATGTACTTTTTCAGGTTAGTGAAGTAGAAACGATTCTTTACCAGAATTTTACCACTGTTTAAATCGATTGGTTCAAAACCTACATTTTGATGAACATATTTTACCTCTGCCATAGTAGGATGGGGAGCACGGTCAGGGTTAACAAGCCCGTTACACAAGAAGTTACCGTCACTCGGGGCATTCACACCATAATCGCCACCATATGTCCAGTATTCCCGTCCGTTCTTATCAGTCTCTAAAATACCCTGATCTACCCAATCCCAGATGTATCCCCCTTGTAAGTTGGGATATTTATATATTTCTTTCCATTGATCCCATAAATTTCCGTTAGAGTTACCCATAGCGTGGGAATATTCGGAGGGAACTACCGGACGGTCACTTCCTTGTTTGCCTATCTTAGCCAGCCATTCTGCTCCCGGATATTGCGGAACATACATGTCAGAATTCCATTCCCACTGTGCACGTTCATAATTAACCGGGCGATTCATCAGCTCCTTATCTGCATTTTTCACCCATAGATACGTCTGATAGAAGTTGTAACCGTTTCCCGCCTCGTTACCCAATGACCAGAAAGTAAGTGAAGGATAGTTTTTGTTACGTTCGAACATGTTGATAGTCCGGTCCATATGGGGTTTTAGCCATTCGGGGTTGTTGCCTAATGATCCTCCTTTGCGCAGGTCATAATACATACCGTGGCTTTCGATATTTGCTTCGTCATATACATAAATTCCATATTCATCACAGAGTTCATAAAAACGGCGGCTTTGAGGATAGTGGCAAAGGCGGACTGTATTCAAATTGTTCTGCTTCATCAGTTCGAAGTCACGACGCATCAATTCTTCCGTTACATAATGTCCTGTTTGGGGGTTGTGCTCATGAATATTAACTCCTTTCAGTTTCAGAGGTTGCCCGTTGATATATAGCAAAGTATAAGGCTTGCCATTTCCGGCAAGTTGTTCGCTCTGCTTTATTTCTATCCGGCGGAAGCCTACATTAAAGGGAATAATTTCATTTACTTTTCCGTTCTCTTTTATGGTCATTAATAATTTGTACAGATTAGGTTGTTCTGATGTCCAGGTACGTATATCCGGCAGTGTCCGGGTAAAGTTTACAGTGCGGAATTCGCCTTCAGGCACATAGGCTGTTTTTTCTTCCGTTGCGATCACTTTTCCGTTAGCATCCAGTAGTTCGTATATTACCGATAGGTTGCTACCTTCCGGACGATGGTTACGCAGATCAGTGCTTAATGCAAAGATACCGTTTTTATATGTATCGTCCAGAGTTGATTTTATACGGAAATCTTTGAGTGCCGCTTTGGGTTGCGAATACAGGAATACATCACGTTCGATACCACTGATACGCCAGAAGTCCTGACATTCCAAATAAGAACCGGTACTCCAGCGGAATATTTTCAGAGTAAGTACATTTTTACCCGGATGTACGTAGTTGTTGATTAGAAATTCTGCCGGATTTTTGGAATCTTCACTATATCCTACTTCCTTTCCGTTGATGTAAACATAGACTCCGGATTTTGCTCCGGCGATGTGCAGATAGATATCCCGTCCGTCCCAATCGGCAGGAATCTCGATATCCCGGCGATAAACACCCACCGGGTTGGCCTCCGGTAACAATGGAGGTTGAGGGTTACGTGCTTTGAATTCATATCCGTGATTGGTGTAGATAGCTACACCATGCCCCTGTACTTCCCAGTTACCAGGCACTTGTATGTCATCCCACGATGTGGTACTTGTTTCCGGTGAGGTGATGTTGGCTGGTAAATCTTTATAGGAATCTACAAAAAAGAACTTCCATGTACCATTGAGCAATTGGTAATAGCGGCTATTTTCAAATTTTCCGGTAAGTGCATCCGTACGATTGTCATAGGTCATAAATGATGAACGGGGATATTCCTTGTTCACGGATACTACTTGTACATCTTGCCAGTACGGCTTGTCAGGGTTAATTTCCGTTGCTTGCAAGTCGGAAGATAGCATGCTACAGATACCAAAAAGAATGCCAGCAAGGGGGGAGTGCAGTCTCTTTTTCATGTTTTCCATGTATTTAAAATAAATAATAAATATGCTGATACAAATATAGGAAGTTACAAATCTATACACGGTCTTTTCTCTGCTCTTTTAAGACAAAATAACGGGATAAGAGAAAAATCACGGTAATTGCCAATCTACCAATGTGGGAAATGTACTAATGTGATTGATTGGCTACGCGCTATGTCAATATACCTTTTATGTTCTGTAATTTTTATCTCGGGAGAGACTGTGTTGTATTTGGGACTATAGGAAGAAGGGTAATACTTATTTTGCAAATGTGAGTTTCCCTAATGTCTGTCGGTTAGCTCGTGTGAAGTTGGGAATATCTACTGGTGAACTGCCATTTAGTATGAGCTTTTCACTTGATTCAATAATACATGACTATTCTTGCAGTATCATACTATATCCATATCTAATGGTAAACTGTTATGGAGGCAGTCTAGATTGGTCTTTTTTATAAGATTCTGGAGTGTGTGCCATACTTGTAAGAAGTTAAATAAAAAAAGAGAACCTGATACCTCAGATTCTCTTCTCTTGAGAGCGGAAGACGGGGCTCAAACCCGCGACCCTCAGCTTGGAAGGCTAATGCTCTATCAACTGAGCTACTTCCGCAATTTTTGTGGGCAAAGATGGATTCGAACCACCGAAGTCGAAAGACAGCAGATTTACAGTCTGCCCCATTTGGCCACTCTGGTATTTGCCCTTTTTTTGCTTTTGAGTACCTTTTGCTTTCACTTAAGCTGGTTTGTTTCTCAATTGCGGTGCAAAGATACAACTATTTATTTAAACTCCAAACAAAATCGATCATTTTTATTGCAGTAATTGCACATTCGTCTCCTTTATTACCCAGCTTACCACCGGCTCTATCTTCTGCCTGCTCCATTGTATTGGTGGTAATAAGTCCGTAAATAACTGGTATATCGCCTGTTGCATTTAATTGGGCAACTCCTTGGGTTACTCCCATACAAACATAATCAAAATGTGGGGTATCTCCTTTTATTACGCAACCAATTATTATAATTGCATCCACGTCGCAATTTTCCATCATTTGGTTAGCTCCGAAAGTAAGTTCAAAACTTCCGGGTACTGTTTTTACCAGAATATTTTCTGTTTTTGCACCATGTTTCTTTAATGTATTTACTGCACCATTCAACAATGCACCTGTAACTTTATCGTTCCATTCAGAAACAACAATACCAAATTTCATCTCTTCTGCATTAGGAACAGAATTGAAATCATAGTCTGATAAATTGTGATAAGCTGTAGCCATAATCATTATGAGTTAAAAATAAAGAGTGAAAAGCTACTGCGCTACAAGGCTACAGAGTACTTTTCACTCTTCACTATTGGTTGATACTTTATTTACTTTTTCAGAAGTTTAGCTTGCTCGATGTATTTATCGATATCCATTGCCTGATAAGACTGGAAATATTTATCCTTAATGGTTGTATATGCTTTGATTGCTTCTTCTATTTTTCCTTGTTTTACCAGGATTTCTCCAGCTTGCAACAGGTAAATAGGACTCAATGTATTGCTATCTGCTTTGTCGGCAGCTTTCAATAAAGAAGAAGCTGCTTTGTCAAGCTGATCCAATTGTGCGTAGCAATTACCTGCGGCAGCAAGAACGGCAGGACCCACCATTTGATCTGTTCCGTCAAAATCATTCAGATATTTAATCGCCTCATCATATTTGCCCAGATGTGCATAGCAGATGCCTGCATAGGCTTTAGCCAAGTTGGCAGCTTTAGTTCCGCTGAAATCACTGGCTACTTTCAGAAAACCGGTGTAGCCGATACTGTCACCATTTAATGCTTGCTCGAAATTATCCTGTTCAAACAGTTCTTGACCTTTGAAAAGAGCAGCTTGTGCTTTTTCTTCACGAGGTTCGGCATAAAGGTGTTTGTACATGATGAAACCTGCTACGATAATAATCACGGCAACAACTCCGCCGATGATTGCTTTTTTGTTTTTGATAAGAAATGCTTCCGACTGTGTCAGTGCATCTTCCACATTCATTTGTTCATTGTGGTGCTTTTGTTCTGCCATTTTTATATGATTCTTTTTTGTTATTATTCTGACTTTGATATTTCGACTCGCAAAAGTAGTTTTTTTATATCTACAAACGAAATTTAGAGGCATCTTTTTTTGTTTTACACCCTAAAACCACGAAAATCTTTCTACTTTTGTAACCAACTTAATGCGTAAACATGATACTGAAACGTATATCCATACTGAATTATAAGAATCTGGAGCAGGTAGAACTGAATTTCTCTGCTAAGCTGAATTGCTTTTTTGGACTAAACGGAATGGGGAAAACAAACCTGCTGGATGCTGTTTATTTTCTTTCTTTCTGTAAGAGTGCCGGCAATCCGATTGATTCGCAAAACATACGGCATGAACAGGACTTTTTCGTAATACAGGGATTTTATGAGGCACCGGACGGTACGCCTGAGGAAATTTACTGTGGTATGAAGCGTCGTGCTAAAAAGCAGTTTAAACGTAATAAAAAGGAATATAGCCGTTTGTCCGATCATATTGGTTTTTTGCCTTTGGTGATGGTTTCGCCTGCTGATTCGGAACTTATTGCGGGAGGGAGTGATGAACGTCGCCGCTTTATGGATGTGGTTATCTCTCAATATGATAAGGAATATCTGGAAGCATTGATCCGTTATAATAAAGCATTGGCACAACGTAACACACTATTGAAAAGTGAGCTTCCGGTAGAAGAGGAATTGTTTCTGGTGTGGGAAGAAATGATGGCACAGGCTGGTGAGGTAGTGTATCGTAAGCGGGAAGAGTTTATCCGGGAGTTTATTCCGATTTTCCAGTCTTTTTATTCTTATATTTCGCAGGATAAGGAGAGGGTAGGATTGTCATACGATTCTCATGCGCGTGATGCCTCTTTGCTGGAAGTATTGAAAGAGAGCCGGGTACGTGATCGGATTATGGGATATTCTTTGCGTGGCATTCATAAAGATGAACTTAATATGTTATTGGGAGATTTTCCTATAAAAAGAGAAGGTTCTCAGGGACAGAATAAAACGTATCTTGTGGCATTGAAGCTGGCACAGTTTGATTTTTTGAAACGTACCGGTAGCACTGTTCCTCTGCTGCTGCTGGATGATATCTTTGATAAGTTGGATGCATCGCGCGTAGAGCAGATTGTAAAATTGGTGGCAGGCGACAGTTTTGGACAAATATTTATAACGGATACGAACCGGGAACATCTGGACCGCATATTATATAAAGTAGGCAGTGATTATAAAATGTTCCGGGTAGAGCAAGGTGAAATCAGTGAAATGAAAGACAGGGAAATATGAAAAGAAATAATGCCGAGCCAATCGGAAAACTGATTCAGCAGTTTCTCCGCCAGGAAAGTCTGGAGTCTCCTCTGAATGAACAACGGTTATTGGATGCCTGGCCACAGATATTGGGACCGGCAATCGCTTCTTATACAAAAGAGTTATACATTCGTAATCAAATACTTTATGTACATCTTACCTCTGCTGCACTCCGTCAGGAATTGATGATGGGGCGTGAATTATTAGTCCGTAATCTGAATCAAAAGGTGGGAGCTACGGTGATTACAAATATTATATTCAGATGAAAATACCTGACTGAAAACGATAAATTAACAGTGTGTATCTTTTCTAAGCACTACTTCAAATTTAGTTCATACTATGTGACAGCGTTTTATTGAAACGCAAATGATCGCAGATTTTCGCAGATTAAATGGCTGTACTATATTTGAGCGATGATATGCTTTGCGTGAATTTGCGCTTATCTGCGTTTCTATAAACCATTGCCTGGCGTACCTCCCCGTGCGGGAAGCACATCACCGCTCGGTGTTGTACCTTGGCTTTCTCAGGAAGGAACGTTCCTTTCCCTGGTGAGCAGCCTTGTTTTACATGTACATGTCGTGCTGTCCCACATGTGCATGTCGTACTGTCCCACATGTGCATGTCGTACTGCTTTACATGTACATCTAAAACAATGTTACACACCGAGGCCTCCTACGATACTCTATAAGACAGGACTTTATTGATACGGTGTAAGAGCCTGATGGTAACAGCAGAGGTTATTAAGCTCAATGCTGATTGGGTTAAAATAGAATTTCAACTACTGATTCGCATAAAGACTATATCTTTGATAAAAGTTGATCAATAAAAGTGCTTTATCGTGCTACTTTGGCTGTTACCGTCTCATTATTATTAAGATATACGTTTACTATCAAAACCTGTTTTTCATGTATCGGAATTTCTATGGAGTTCTGATTTACGTTTATATCTTTTATTTTTTGTCCTGATAGATCTGTAATGATTATCCTCTCTATTAATATCCGGGATTCTATCCGTACATAATTTCCTTCAATAAAAATTGAAGCATTTGAAGAACTTGTTTCAGAAAGGATACCGGTAGGAGGGGATACTTCTTCCACATACGGCTCTCCGATAGGCATTATTTCATAAAGAACCGGTATATTGTCTTTATTCCAACTAATCTTTAGTTGCGAGATATTCTTTAAATCGGAGACTGGAACGGAAGTACAGGGAGCATCCAGCTCTCCTTTGGCAATCCATTTCCCATTGGAATATATCATTATGGTAGGCTTAGCGCTTGCGGACGTGAACATGCTGTTATGAAAGATTTGAATTTCATTTATTGCAATGTTCTCAATAAAACGATAGATAATATGCCCTTCTCCTTTACCTTTATAACCCGACGAAAGGCTACAGTCGTCCAATAAAGCCACCGGGTTTCCTTCATTGTCTTCCGCGACAGGAGTGATACGGGCACCTGTCACTTCAAATTCTGCTAATTGGAACCAGTCTCCTCCTCCCACAGATTGCAAATACAAGCGAACGTATCTGGCAAACCGACCATTGGCATTGCAGGTATATAGCTTATCTGAAATATCCGAAGAAGTGAATGTACTTATAGTTGTCCAGCTTTGTGTATCATCAGAGAACTGAATCTGTGCTTCTCCTGTAGGTGTATCTCCTTCGGTAAAATGCAGGGTGATCTGATAACGGGCTGCGGACGAACCAAAGTCCAGTTGGATATATTCACCTGCCTTTTGTGCTTTGTCACTCCAGAATTTTGTGGCGTAATTTCCGTCTATTACATTCTTTATATTGTATGTTTGGTAAGTTCCCATATTCGTTGTTACGTTTATAGGAATTGAACTTTCTGATGCTGGCATTCTGAATGATATTTTATTTATTGGAATAGCATGTGTGGATTTACTTTTGTTTTTGATACGGAAATAGGCCATTTCCTGAGCAATGCTATGGTCCGGTATAAAAGTACTCCACTCTTTTCCATTCATAGAATACTCTGTAGATAGCGTACTCGTAAGATTTGTGGGTAGAAACTCGACTGCCACTTCTTTGATTGCATTAAAATAGATGCCTACGTATTCTTCCGGTTTTAATGTAACAGTGTTCAGACCGGATAATAATGTCATGTCATTCGTTTCAATGGATACCCCCGATAAATTGTAGATATTGGTGATAATTTCCATCTCGCGTGATCTGTCCGGAAGTTGCGGAGCATAATCCTTTATTTTGTCAGCCAGGAAATCTACAAACGGGTCCAGATATTTGGGAGTTGGCTGAACCTCTTTAAACACCTCGTATGTGCTGGTACCTTTACCTTCAAACACACTCAACAGAAAGGCAGAATCATTGTGTATCTTTTGTGCTTTTGCCTGAACTTCAGCAAAGTCTGTCCATGCAGAAAGCCCTGCATCGTTTTTCATAAAACTGATTGACTTAACAACAATATCTGTCATTGATTCCACCTTGGCAAGCCAGCTTTTTATATCTTCATAAAACAGGTTATACTCCTGGTTTTCACTCTCTTTTAATGATGCTAATAATTTGCAGGCAGCATTCGCTTTTTTCATCTCATTTATTAGTTCCGCAGCGTCAGGTACATTGCCTTTGGAATAAGATGATTGGAAAGCAGTATAAAGAGGTGCGAACTTTTCACCTTCCGGTGTTCGCGTATCATGAGTGGTATATGCGCTTACTATATTAATAAAGGTTTTAAGTGCATCTTGCAGTTCCGGTTCTTTCACTATAGAAGCAAGTGAAGCTTCCCAATTATCGGATTCGTTGAACTTTGAAGGATTCCATGAGTAATCTGCTGCACCGAATAAGGCTATTTTAGAGGCTTGTCCCTGATTCATGGGGTTTAATATCAGTCCTTGCAGATAAGAGACCGGGCTTTTATCCTCTATACTCCAGCGTGCAGTGAGTCCGTGCATATAAAGAAATTCGTCATAATCATCGTTTACCGGATTGTTCCACCACATGACAGGGTTGCGTCCTATCAGATCTGCCATCCGATCGCAAGCACTGCCCCGGATATTAGAAAAGCAGTCATAACCGGTGAAGGCTACCACCACATCTTTATGTATGTTTTTGAAGGCCGAAAGTGTTCCGGTACCGTAATTCAATGCATATTGGGTAGGAACAAATAATAAAGGCCCCACTTTGTCATCTTCAGTGACTCCGGTTTTGTTGAACTTCTCATATAGTTTTGTCTGAGTCTTGTCTGCCAATTCCGATTGATTGTACGGATGGCCGTTCATGTCATCGATAGATACGCCGAAGTGCCGTATTCCTAACTTATACAAAGCATCAAATTTGTGTATAATGTCTTCGATTCCAGGATCTAAATTACTGAAATTTATACCTCCACCTTCCAGAGCCGGATGAATAGACCATACGAAATCTACATTACAGGCTTTGGCTTTAGCAGCCAGGCTGCGTAAATCGTCTTGTGTGATCAATCCCATATAGCGTTGCTGATCTGTAAGAGTCGACGGATAGTCTTCCCGCCATTTTCCTGCATGATAAGGATCTGCTTTAGGACCATAGACAAACATATTCATTTTATATCGTTTACAGTAATCCAACAGGCTAAGTCTACTTTCCACACTATAGGGATGTCCGTAGAAGCCTTCAACGATACCCCGGTATTGGGTATGGGCATAATCCTCAAAAGTGGCGGTTGATAAGTGGTTATTATCAGCTTGTTCCAGTATTTGTTCCAATGTGGCCAGTCCATAATAGGCCGATCCGCTGTTATCACCTAAAATGAGTATATCGCCCTTGTTATGGTTTTTATTTATCTGTAACAGATAGGGGTCGAATTTATTGGATGTAACGGTGAAAACATCTTTAGAGAGTGAATGGTCGGATGTATAATTGTCTGCGGTTCCTTTAGAGCCATTGATTCCTATAAGAATATTTGTTTTGTCATCAGTAAATACATCACTGATGGTAAAATTGATCCCGGCATTGGTCAGAACCTCCTGAATGCGATTACTGATCATTTCATTTATTCCGGGTTCCTTAATAAGATTTACTTCCCGGGTCATTTCTATACTATTGCCATTCATGGTTGTTTTTTGAGGAATGGGATAGATACTATACGTTTGTGACCTGAGTGTAACACAGCATAATAATAGAGTAAATAAAAGGATGTTCTTCATGGTACGGGTTATTTTTAAGAAAAGGTAATCTTTAATAATAGACGGTTGGAGAATAAGTCAAACTATCCCTCGCCTTTTAGTAAAGCAGATAAGATAAGAATGTCCCTAGTGAAAAATATAATATCTTCGGTGTACACTCTCATCAGACAAAAGTGTACACTCTTTTGGGCTATACCTTAAATTTATCTACCTTTGCATCACTAAAAATGATAAAAGGATGATAGTTTGCATTGCCGAAAAGCCCTCAGTGGCACGTGATATAGCTGATATTTTAGGTGCTAAAGAACGGAAAGACGGATACATAGAAGGAAACGGATATCAGGTGACATGGACCTTTGGCCATCTTTGTACACTGAAAGAACCACATGAATATACGCCTAACTGGAAATCATGGAGTCTGGGTAGTCTTCCGATGATCCCCCCCCGTTTTGGAATAAAACTGATAAGTAATCCTACCTATGAAAAGCAGTTTCGTACAGTTGAATGGCTGATGCAAAGCGCAGATGAAATCATAAATTGTGGTGATGCCGGGCAAGAAGGAGAACTTATTCAGCGTTGGGTGATGCAAAAAGCCGGAGCCCGTTGTCCGGTGAAGCGTCTTTGGATTTCCTCGTTGACGGAGGAGGCCATAAAGGAGGGATTTGCTAAATTAAAGGATCAGGCAGAGTTTCAATCGCTCTATGAAGCCGGAATGTCCCGTGCTATAGGCGATTGGCTTCTGGGCATGAATGCTACCCGCCTGTACACGATCAAGTATGGTCAGAACAAGCAAGTATTATCTATAGGACGCGTACAGACACCTACATTGGCACTGATTGTGAATCGTCAATTGGAGATCGAGAACTTCCAGCCTAAACAGTATTGGGAACTGAAAACAACCTATCGGGATACTGTTTTTTCGGCTCTTATCCGGAAAAGTGATGAAGAACTGGTTGCAGAAGAAGAAAAATCAGGAGGGAAAGTAAAGCGGACAGAGAATCCGGGCATTGATCCCATTGCCAGTCGTGAAGAGGGGGAAGCCTTGGTAGAACGTATTAAGAATCTGCCTTTCACAGTGACCTCCGTAGTCAAAAAAGATGGGAAAGAGTATGCTCCCCGTCTTTTCGACCTGACCTCGTTGCAGGTAGAATGTAACAAGAAATTCGCTTATTCGGCTGACGAAACATTGAAACTGATTCAATCACTTTATGAGAAGAAAGTGACCACCTATCCGCGTGTAGACACTACTTTTTTGAGTGATGATATTTATCCGAAGTGTCCTAATATTCTAAAAGGGCTTCGTGACTATGAGTTACTGACCGCTCCTTTGGCCGGTGTTACTTTACCCAAATCTAAAAAAGTGTTTGATAGCTCGAAAGTGACCGATCACCATGCTATTATCCCGACCGGAGTACCTCCACAGAACCTGACGGATATGGAACGCCGGGTGTTCGATCTGATTGCTCGTCGGTTTATTGCCGTGTTTTATCCCGATTGTAAAATATCTACTACCACCGTAATGGGTGAAGTAGACGGAATTGAATTTAAGGTAACCGGTAAACAGATTCTGGAACCTGGATGGCGGGTTGTTTTTGCCAAAGATGTGAAAGACCCTACCGAAGAGAAAGAAGGAGAAGAGGAGAATGTACTTCCAGCTTTTGTAAAAGGTGAGAATGGTCCTCATATTCCTGATTTGAATGAGAAATGGACTCAACCCCCTCGTCCTTACACCGAGGCTACTCTGCTTCGTGCCATGGAGACGGCTGGTAAATTAGTCGATAACGACGAACTTCGGGATGCATTGAAAGAAAATGGTATCGGGCGTCCGTCTACCCGTGCTGCCATCATTGAGACATTGTTCAAACGTAACTATATCCGTAAAGAGAAGAAGAATCTGATAGCTACGCCTACAGGTGTAGAATTGATACAGATTATTCATGAGGAACTTCTCAAATCGGCTGAACTAACCGGAATCTGGGAGAAGAAACTTCGTGAGATAGAAAAAAAAACTTATGATGCCCGTCAGTTTCTGGAGGAACTGAAACAGATGGTTTCGGAGATTGTGACGAGTGTGCTGTCTGACAATACCAATCGGCGTATTACCATTCAGGAAGCAGTTCAGATAGAGGAGGCGGGCAAAAAGAAAGAGCCAAAGAAAAGAGAACGTAAGCCTGCTGCTGCTAAAGAAAAGAAACCGAAAGTGGCTTCAAATACCGGGGTATCATCCGTACAGCAACCACCCGTAGTGTCTATAGATGTTCCTTCAACTCCGGCAGTCACTCCCGGTAATGTTGCAAACAATGATTCTTTGATCGGTCAGCCTTGTCCTCTTTGTGGCAAAGGAACAATAATAAAAGGTAAGACAGCTTACGGATGTTCTGAATGGAAGAATGGATGTGGATATAGGGTAGTGATTAAGGAATAGTGATGAGTGATTAGTGATAAGTGATTAGTGATTAGCGGCGGTGCTATATACCGCATGGTACTAATCGCTAATCACTTATCACTAATCACTCATCACTAATACAATATTTCTCCCTTTATTCTGTTTATATATAATGTCTATGTACCGTAAACTCATCTATATACTTGCCCTTTTCTTGCTTGCTTCCTGTGGAGCAGGGCGTAGCTTGAAGAAAGCCGAGCAGAGTTATGCCCGTGGCGAATATTTTGATGCAGCTAAATATTATCGGAAAGCTTATGCCGGTACTCCTCCCAAGCAGCGAAAACTCCGGGGCGAGATCGCTTATAAGATGGCGGGTTGTTATCGCCTGATAAATTATAATGTTCGGGCAAAAGGGGCCTATATGAATGCGATCCGTTATCATTATCCGGATTCAGTTACTTTCTTTTATTTGGCTGAGAGTCAGCGTAAAAATGGAGAATATAAACCTGCTGTCTCTTCTTATGAAACTTATCTTCAATATCGGCCTAATGACACATTGGCGTTGAACGGACTTTTTTCTTGCCAACAGGCACAAGAGTGGAAAGAGCATCCTACGCGACATATCGTAAAACGGGAACCCATCTTTTTCTCCCGGCGTAGTGACTATTCTCCCATGTATGCGGGTGAAGATGCCGATATTGTCTATTTTACTTCTACCCGAAACGAAGCAAAGGGAAATGATTTGAACGGAATCACCGGCATGAAAAGCGCAGATATATTCTATTCTAAACGGGATGAAAAAAAGAACTGGCAAAAGCCGGAACCGTTGGAATCAGAAGTAAACAGTGAATTTGAAGACGGTGCCTGCTCCTTTTCTGCAGATGGTAAAACCATGTATCTTACTCGTTGCCGCACATCGCCAGAGGCACCGGTATATGCTGAGATATATGCCTCTTCACGAACCGGAGCCAATTGGGGAACGCCTACTAAGTGTGCCATCCTGAATGATTCGCTCTCTTCTGTGGCTCATCCTGCTATGTCTCCACAGGGAGATTTTCTTTATTTTGTTTCTGATATGCCGGGAGGGTATGGCGGACTCGATTTGTGGCGGATCAATGTAGTTAAGGACGGTTTCGGGTATGTAGACAATTTGGGACCTGATATTAATACAGCGGGTGACGAGATGTTTCCTACGTTTGGTCCTAAAGGAGAGTTGTACTTTTCTTCTAATGGTCATCCCGGTATGGGAGGACTTGATATTTTCCGTGCCGATCTGGATTCTGTATCCGGTAGGTGGAAGGTAGAAAATATGCGTTTCCCGGTTAATTCCATGGGAGATGATTTTGGTATGACCTTTGAACCGGGACGTCAGCGGGGCTTTTTCTCTTCCAATCGTGGAGATGCCCGTGGTTGGGATCATATCTATAGTTTTGAGCTCCCTGAAGTTAATCATACTCTCACCGGCTGGGTGTATGACAAGGAGGGAGATGCATTGCCCGAAGCAGTAGTTACACTGGTGGGTGACGATGGTACGTATCTGAAAATAGATGTGAAGAAAAACGGTTCGTTTGTCCAACGTCTTAATCCGGGACAACGCTATGTAATGTTAGCTTCTTGCCGTGGATACTTGAATGGCAAACAGGAACTTATCACAGATACTGCTCAGGTAGACCGCAACTATGAAGTTGAATTTCCATTGGCTTCTATTACCCGTCCGGTACTTATCGAAAATATCTTTTATGAATTTGACCGTGCCGACCTTACTCCTGCATCGGCAACTGCACTTGATGAACTGATTCGTCTGCTGAATGATAATCCGAATGTGACTATTGAATTGGCAGCTCACTGTGATTATAAAGGAAATGATGCTTATAACGAACGCCTTTCTCAGCGTCGGGCGGAGTCTGTTGTCCGTTATTTAATTAAGGGAGGAATTTCTACAGACCGACTTACTGCGAAAGGATATGGAGAGAGCAAGCCGAAAGTAGTGAATAAATCAGTATTGAAATCGGCTCCTTTCCTTAAAGAAGGTAATGTGCTGACAGAGGAATTCATAAAGACTCTTACTCCGGAGCAGCAGGAAATTTGTAATGCTATCAATCGCCGTACTGAATTCCAGGTATTGCGTACTACTTACGGGTTGTATAAATAAACCTGTCTTTTGATAAACCAGTTCTTCTTATTGATTGTTCTTATTGAAGAAGTAGATATAAGATTGAGTTCACCACAGAGGACACAGAGTTTTATTTATCTGATGAAACGCAGATTAAAAGGCTGTAGTTCTTTATCATACATTTGTTTCCCTTTGCGAAAATCTGCGTTCATCCGCGTTTCAATAAAGACTTAAAACTCTGTGAAACTTTGTGCTACTCTGTAGTGAAATATATCTGACTTATGTTAGAAATAAACTTTTTAATAAGATAATAATGATGAAAGTAACAAAGAAAATGGTTGCCTTGACGGCACTTGTTGCTGCGTTCTCAATAGGAATGCAGAAGTCCGAAGCTTGTACCCGTGCTGTATATATCGGTCCGGAAAATATGGTTGTGACCGGGCGAACAATGGATTGGAAGGAGGATATAATGTCCAATCTTTATCTGTTTCCTCGTGGCATTAAGCGGGTGAGCTATGATAGGGGAGAGGCCTTGAATTGGACTTCCAAATATGGAAGTATTGTCGCCTCCGCCTATGATATGGGCGCCTGTGATGGAATGAATGAGAAGGGGCTTGTAGCTAGCTTGTTATTTTTGCCGGAATCTAACTACATTCGCCCGAATGATACCCGTCCGGCAATGGGAATTGCCATCTGGACACAATATGTACTTGATAACTTTGCTACTGTACGTGAAGCCGTGGAAGAGTTAAAGAAAGAAACCTTCCGTATTGACGCACCTAATCTGCCCAATGGTTCAGCTTCTACTTTGCATATGGCTATTACGGATGAAACCGGAAATAGCGCTGTGCTGGAATATATTGATGGGAATCTTATCATTCACGAAGGTAAAGAATATCAGGTGATGACGAATTCTCCACGTTATGATCTTCAGTTAGCTGTCAATGATTACTGGAAAGAAGTGGGTGGGTTGCAGATGTTACCCGGTACAAACCGTTCGAGTGATCGTTTTGTACGTGCCTCATTCTATGTGCATGCTATTCCTCAAACAGCTGATCCGAAAATTGCCGTTCCCAGTGTATTAAGCATAATGAGAAATGTATCTGTTCCTTTTGGTATTTCTACTCCGGATAAACCTCATATTTCTTCCACCCGCTGGCGTTCTGTATCCGATCAGAAAGATAAAGTATATTACTTTGAATCAACCTTGACTCCCAATCTTTTCTGGGTAGACTTGAAGAAAGTAGATTTTAGTCCGAAAGCAAGTGTGAAGAAATTGTCATTGACCAATGGAGAGATTTATGCAGGAGATGCTTATAAAGATTTCCAGAATGGTAAGTCATTTACGTTCCTGTTCAGATTGCCGTGAGAAATAGTGATTAGCGAATAGTGATAAGTGATTAATGGCTGCGCTATATTCCGCATGGTACTAATCACTTATCACTATTCGCTAATTACTATTTCCCATATTCCTTATAAAACTCCACCACTGCTTCAATACCTTTTCTAAAGATATCCAGTGAGAAGTTTTCATTGGGAGAATGAATAGCATCTGATTCCAGTCCGAATCCCATCAGTACTGTTTTGATGCCAAGCACTTGTTCAAATGTAGAGATAATGGGGATGCTTCCTCCGCGGCGTACTGCGAGTGGCTTTTTTCCAAATGCGATTTCAAATCCTTTTTCGGCAGCCTTATAAGCAGGGAGAGAGATGGGACATACGTATCCCTGTCCGCCATGCATGGGAGTTACTTTCACCTGAACGGTATCCGGAGCGGTAGCACGGATGTAATTGGCAAATAGTTCTGATATTTTATGATGATCCTGGTGTGGAACCAGTCGGCAGGATACTTTGGCAAATGCTTTTGAAGGAAGAACGGTTTTCGAACCTTCTCCTGTATAACCTCCCCATATACCACAAACATCGAATGAAGGACGACAACTGTTACGTTCCAACGTGCTGTATCCTTTTTCGCCGGATAATTCTTTTACGCCGATAGCTGCTTTATATTTTTCTTCATCAAATGGAATATGTGCAATCATTTCCCGTTCGGCTTGAGGTACCTCTTCCACATCATCATAGAAACCTGGAATTGTGATACGTCCGTCGGCATCTATTACTTTACTGATCATGCCACAAAGCACATTGACAGGGTTGGCTACCGCACCCCCAAAGTGTCCGGAATGGAGGTCACGATTGGGGCCTGTTACCTCTATTTCCCAGTAAGCAAGACCTCTTAATCCGGTAGTAAGTGAAGGCAGATCAGCTCCTAACATGCTGGTATCGGATACCAATATGACATCTGCTTTCAATAGCTCCTTATGCTCTTCACAGAATGCTTCAAGGCTTGGTGAACCAATCTCTTCTTCTCCTTCAAAAATGAATTTTACATTCGTTTTCAATAACTCATTTTTGACCAGATACTCAAAGGCTTTCACCTGAATGAATGCTTGTCCTTTGTCATCGTCTGCACCTCGTGCCCAAATGTGACCGTCACGTATTTCCGGTTCAAAGGGAGCACTCTTCCAAAGCTCCAGTGGCTCAGCAGGCATTACGTCGTAGTGCGCATACACAAGTACTGTTTTGGCATTCGGATCTACAATTTTCTGTCCGAACACCATTGGATTTCCTTTTGAAGGCATAACGATAGCTTCGTCTGCTCCGGCTTCCAGCAATAGTTGACTCCAGCGTTGTGCACAGGCCAACATATCATCATGATGTTCCGGCAAAGCGCTGATACTTGGGATACGGATGAGGCTGAACAAATCTTCCATCATTTTCGATTCATTAGCCGCAATATAGTCTTTAATATAACTCATAATGAATAAGAAGTTAGAATTTAGTAGTTAGAATAAGAAGTTGGAATTTAATAGTTAGTAGATAGAATCTATGCAGCATGTAAGTGTTGATATGCCCGAAAGGATTCCAGCTACTAACTGCTGACTGCTAAACTATAGCTGTGTCATTCTATCCAGTAAATAATAGTCGAGTATTGTCATAGCAGCCATTGCTTCTACGATAGGTACTGCACGGGGTAATACACAAGGATCATGGCGTCCGCGTGCCTTTAAAGTAGTATCGATACCGTCTATATTCACGGTTTCCTGCTGCATCAATACTGTCGCTACCGGTTTGAACGCAACGCGGAAGAAGATATCCTGTCCGTTACTGATACCACCCTGGATACCTCCCGAATGGTTCGTACGTGTTTCAATACGTCCGTTGTTATTGTAAAACACATCATTCTGTTCCGAACCTTTTTGCTTTAAACCTTTAAATCCATCACCGTACTCAAAAGCTTTGGCAGCATTGATACTCAGCATGGCGTTTCCAAGTGCAGCATGTAGCTTTCCGAATACCGGTTGTCCCAATCCGATGGGACAGCCCTTGATTACACAAGTCAATACTCCGCCAATGGTATCCCCTTCTCCCTTTATCTTGTATATAAGGTCTTGCATCTCTTTTGCTTTTTCCGGGTCAGGACAACGTACGGGATTACTTTCAATCAGATCCAGATCATAATCAGTATAATTTCCTTCCAGCTTGATAGGGCCCACTTGTGATGTGTAAGCTGTGATATGAATGCCCAATTGCTTTAGTGCTAATTTTGCTAATGCACCTGCAACAACACGTGAAATAGTTTCTCGTGCGGAAGATCGTCCACCACCACGATGATCGCGAATGCCATATTTAACTTTATAGGTATAATCGGCATGCGATGGACGATATACATACTCCAAATTATTGTAATCGTTGGAATGCTGATTCTGATTCCATACAATAAATCCGATAGGGCAACCGGTAGATTTTCCTTCGAAGATTCCTGAAAGAAACTCTACTTTATCTTCTTCTTTGCGTGAGGTGGTAATGGCCGATTGTCCCGGACGACGACGACTGAGTTCTTTTTGAACGAACTCTTCGTCAATCCTGATACCTGCCGGAAAGCCGTCAATAACGCCTCCGATGCCTTTCCCGTGAGATTCTCCAAAGCTGGTGAGTCTGAATATGTTTCCGAATGAATTGAACATGATGTTGTGTAATTTAAGAGATTGTATATTGCAAATATAACAATTTATCTAACACTATAGTTGATAACTTTACTTTTATTTATCGCTGTTTCGATATTGTTGAGGGCTCATACCGGTAAGGCGCTTAAAATATTTTCCAAAGAAAGACACATTAGGGAAGTTCAGGGAGTCTGAAATTTCATGTATGGGTATATTGGTTGATTTTAGTTGTGCTTTGGCATCTACTATTACAACCTCTGATATAATATCCATGACAGTCTTTCCGGTAACATGTTTTACAGTGTTACTCAGATGAGTAGGTGTTATATTCATCTGCTTTGCATAATATAAGATATTTCTTTCTGTGGTATAATGTTGAATTACCAGATGACTGAATGTTTTACATATCTCTTCACTTCTGCTTAATGCTGTTTCACTCCGTATGGGACGTTCGTGATACATATCGCTCAGTCTGTATAGAATTGAAAGAAGCATACACTTCAATATTTCAGGATTATAAGGAGAATGTTCTTTATAATATACTTTCATCATGAGTGTGAAAAATTCTTCGTAAATGCAGGCGAATTCCTTTGGTAACGATAGTATCGGATGGTTTTTGGTTATATAGATAAGGTCAATAATTGATTTTGTTTTGCTTATTCCTTCGATAAATTTGGAAGAGAATACCATGAAGTAGAGTTTCAAATCACCTTCAATCTTGTTTATCTGGATAATACTTCCGGGAGAGAGTGTGATAAAATCATTTTCCCGGATGGTATAGTCTGATAAGTTTATTGTGGCTTCCAGAGTTCCTCCCATGCAGAGCACAAATATTTCGGCTTTAAGGCGGCAAGGATATTGGGTATAAAGGCTTAGTATACTATTGTCTATGTCCGCATTACTTCCAATCACGAAATCTTCGGTTATATCAATTTTGGGCAATTCTTTTTCCATATCTTTTCTGTGTTTTTATTGAAGATTCAAATATAAGAATAATTGATGAATTGATCTGAATATTTAAGTTATAGAACATAAAAAAAGAGAATGAGATGATATATTTTTGTGGTTTATAAGATAAATGGAGAATTTACTTTAGTAATAGGATATATTTTTGTAGAAATAGACCTTGTCGGAAAATGAAAACTGTTGTTACTTTGCAGCGTTTTAATTAATAATGAAAGAATATGAATAGAAAAAGACTCTTTTTTGTTGTTATGTCTGTCTTTCTTTGTGCTTTTCAAAGCATTTATGCAAATGATCCCAAAGATTTGACAAACTGGACAGATGGTGGTAGTAACTACAATAAGACGTATGCTTACGACACTGAATGGTATGATGAAACTGCTTCTGAGTATACTATTTCCACACCAGCGGAGATGGCAGCTTTTGCAGTAGCGAGTGCAACCAATACATTTGAAAGTAAAACTGTGAAATTGGCTGCCGATCTTAATATGGAGAAATATGGTTGGGTGTCTATTGGTGCAAAAGGTTTTAAAGGTGTATTTGACGGAATGGGGCATACTATTACTTCTATGTCTTATCGTGATAAATCTTCGGCTCTGGCCTGGGGATTATTCCACACCATTGATGGCGGAACAGTAAAGAATGTAGTAGTTGCAGGGAGTACTTTTACGAATGATAATACAGCTGGCAAATGCCCGGCAGTAGGTGGTATCGCTGCTATATTGAAAGGAAACGGTACAATTATTAATTGTGGATTTTCCGGCGCTGTGCAGCTTCCATTTGCGAAAGGAGCAGAAAACCTGGGTAAGATGAAAGGTTTGATGGGAGGTCTTGTCGGTATTCTGGAAGAAGGAACAATTGAGAATTGTTATGTAATGAACAGTGCGCCGGTTGTGCCCAATGATACTATCTATGGAAATATAGCGGGAAAATCTAACGGAACTATTTCAAATTGTTATTATCTGCTGAATGATACTTTACCGGATGCGGTCAACAAAAATCAGATGCAAGGTACACAAACCAATGTATTGGCAAAAGATAGCAAGAGTTTTGCTTCGGGTGAAATAGCCTATCTGTTGAATATGAATAATAAAGGTGCCTGGGGACAGAATAATAATATACCGGTGTTGGCCGGAGAAAACATTCCTGTAATTTATAAAATTAATTATCCGGCTGAAGGAGAACATGGAAAAGTTACTGGTGCTGAATATGCTGGTAAGGGTACTGCTGTGAGTTTGACTTCGTCGGCTGCCGAAGGATATGCTGTTAAAGATTTGCAGGTAAGTGATGCTACATTGGTAAACTATTCTGCTTTTGTAATGCCCGAAAAGGACGTTACGGTTTCATATACGATAGCTGCTGTTTCTGCCGATGCTATTATGGCTTTCCCTGCTGGAGATGTTAAGAGTAAATCATTCGTTGCAAAATGGAATAAGGTAGATGGTGCTACTGATTATAAAATTACAGTAAAGAAGGGAAATGTTGTATTAGAGGCATATAATGCAATTGCCGTGGGGAATGTAACTTCCGTGGAGGTGAAAGGATTAGACCAGAATGCGGTTTATACATATACAGTGCAATCTGTAGCAGGTAGTACGGTTTCTGCCGAATCGAACAGTATTGCCGTGACTACCGCCAATGTAGAGGTAAGTGTTCCTTCTGTAGAGCGACGCGCTTTGACAGCCGCATGGGATGAAGTTAAAGAGGCTGACAGTTATGTTGTTTCTCTGACCGATCAGGCAGGAGGAACCACAAGCATAGAAACGGGAGACTGCGAATATAGATTTGCAGGACTGAATGTGGCATCTGCATATACAATAGTAGTAACAGCCAATGATAAAGCAGGCAAGGCTCTTACGGTTTCTGAACCGGTTGTGGTTACTACTACATTGGATTACGGAGTTCAGTTGACCAATTCTGCTTTTGAAGCCTGGGAAAAAGAGAGGCTACTGGCAGAACCGGTGGGATGGAATTCATTTACGACCGGTGATGGTCCTATGGCGAGTATGACAAACAGTGATGCGCATATGGAGAAATCGGAAATTATCCGTCCGGGAAGTACAGGGAGTGCAAGTGTTCGGATATGGACGAAGACAATAGCTACAGTTCCTGCTAACGGAAACCTGACCTGCGGTAAAATTAATTCCGGTTCGATGACAGCTACGGATCAAAGCAATCATAATAGAACCGTTATGGAAGATCCTGAGTTTAATCAACCTCTGAATGGGGCACGCCCGGACTCACTGACAGTATGGGTTAACTATTCCAGTAATGGACAGGCTACTATGTCTGCCCGTGTTGCTGCTACAATTCATGATGCCTATAATTTTGCAGATCCTTCGGCAAGGGGAGATTCATTGCATGCAGTGGCAAAAGCTGAAATGAATTATAAAGCTATTGATGCAACCAAAGGGGGCTGGCAGCGTCTTTCTATACCGTTTGATTATGAACTAAAGGATTTTGCTGCTTTTTATGAAAAAATGAACAATGACCAGCATTGGAAAGACTCTCTGCAGGTAGAAGAGTTTGTTAAACCGACTTCTGCCGATTATATGCTGGTAACTTTTTCTACTAACGCTACTCCGGGAGTTGGAAAGTATGGAGATCAGGTTTATATAGACGATATGGTGCTTATCTATAATCCTGCGTTAAAATTACTAAAGACAGACAAAACTTCTTATGTTCCTGGTGGTAAGCTTTCTGTAGACTATACATTGGAGGGTACGATGTCTCCTTCTAATCTGAATATGGAACCGAATGTGGTATCCTTAGAACTTTCGGATGCAGAGGGTAGTTTTGCTAAGCCAACTGTGCTTGCGCAAATAGTAACGGATAATGGCGGAAGCCTCTCTGCTACTTTGAGCGATGACCTTGCCCTTGGCAATTATAAAGTTCGTATCGTTACTACCAATTATCCAATGGTTTCTGATGAACTTCCGGTTGTTGTTGCTGCTCCTGCTGTAAAGGCACTGGATGCAACAAAGGTTAAGGAAAATTCATTTGTGGCCAACTGGGCTGCTCCGGCCGATGCAGAACCGGCGGATTATCTCCTTACTGTAAAAGAAAACAATATTGTATTAGAAGGATATAATGACAAAGCAACCGGAAAGGTAACAAGCTGTCCGATTGAAGGTTTGAAGGGTAATGCCTCTTATACTTATACGGTAAAAGCTGTTTATGGTGAGTCTATATCGGAAGAGTCAAATGTAATAACTGTTAAGACGATGCCTGTAGGCATTGAAAATACGACAATTGATAATGTATCAGTTTATCCGAATCCGGCAATTGATGTGCTTTATATTAATGGCGTAACTGAAGACAGTAACTATACTATTTATGATATGGCGGGTAGTGCAATAAGTGTAGGTAAACTCTCGGGCAATAAAGCAAATGTTGCAGAGTTGAATACGGGTATATACTTTATTGAGACTATAGCTGGCAAAGCCCAGTTCATTAAGAAATAATCCGTAAGTTATAGTATAATAATGAAGAAAGTCATCTTCCCTTAGGGGAGATGGCTTTCTTTTGTTTTAAAAACGATTCTTAATAACGCTATATTAGATTTTATTTACAGATAGGCAAACGATCGTATTTCTGATTTTTTACTATTTATGCAAGTTACTGTAATAAACCTCACGTTCACTATCTTTACTTTTGGGGTTTGAACCCTTTAGTAAAGGGAGTTTCAGGGTGAAAGTCTTTCAGGTAGCATGTTACATTTTTTTTAAGACGTTGCGTCTTAAAAAAAAATAGCAGGTTTTGCTTCGAGGCAGGTCCAGAATGAAACAGTACCTTCACCTCGAAACGCCGTCTGGTAAGTCGTTTTAGCTAAGTGGGTGAAGGAGGTGAAGGCAGGTAAACATACTTATCTTATCAGGAAATGGGGCATCTCTTACGAGAAGGATGAATCTATGCTAAATAACTGATTTATAACTCCTATACTGGTTTTAAATATGACAAGAGTCTTACGAAAAGCGTACCGGCAAAGAGATATGCTTCTGTAGGAATGCTTTGCCCCCCTATGGCCGCTGCTATCGGAAATATGATAAGCGATAAACAGGTAAGTGCTATTCCTGCTTTTCTCCATTTCCCGATTTTGTTTGTTTTGAGTAAAAATGCCAGAATCAGGTTGGTAGGTAAAGCCCATAGGATATTATAATTGCTATTTAGCAGGTCAATTTTCGAAAATAAGATAAGGCTGAGTAAGAAACATCCTGATATGCCGCTGAGCAATAGTATAATTCTGTCGAACCAAAGAAAATGTTTTGCTTTTTTAAGTTGCAGATATGTCAGAACTGTTGCGACTATGAATAATAAAGAAAATACGCTTAATGGTATGGCCTTATCGGGTAACTCTTTAAACTGAGTCGGAGGAAAGATTTTGTGCGACATCATCAGGATCGGTTTCCCATCTTGGTGGACTTCTTTTAAGAGTTCTATTAATCCTGTCGGATTGAAAGCCGCCTGATACAGATTCATTATACGATCGGTTTCGGGACCCACCACTATGTTGAATAATAAGTGCAGCCAGCAGTTCTGCAGAGGGTCGTTCAGCTCGATGTCTCTGTAAGTTTGGTGGGTGGGTACAGAAAGAAATGCTTCTTTATCCCAGTTGCATTGTTTAAACAATACATCCCTTAATTGGGTACTGCAATTTTCTGTTGGAACTTTGAATTCATAGAATCTCTCTCCGCTAATGAGAATCCGATTAAGCTCCTGCCATAGGCTTTGCTTTTGTTGCTCGGTCAGGTTTAAATAATATTCATTCATACCTCTTCCGTTTTTCTTGTATCGGTCTGCAAATTCTTTAAAGGATTCTCCGTTTAAGTATGACACAATTGTTCCTAAAAGTACCTTATACGCGAAGAAAGATTGTTTTTCTGAGTATGATCCGAAGTTGAAGATAACATCAATATGCAGAGAAGAATCCTGAATTCGTAAAGCGCTGTGCCCGAATCCTCCTTCATAGTTAGGGGTAGGTGAACAGGTAACGATAGATACAAATGCTTTCTCTGATAGTTTAGGAAGCTGAGCTGCGTTTGCGTATCCAGATAAGCCTATGGATAAGCTTAATAGTGCAAAGAAGAGTACTTTAAAGAGAATTCTGTTGTGTAACATGGTATTCTTAGATTAAAAATAAAACTCCACCTACAGATGGGGCTTTTATCTGTGATGGAGTTTGTATATGGAATGTTTGTTTACTCTATTTTTTGATAAATTTAGTAGTATAGTTTTCCATTTTTATTAAATATAAACCTTTAGATAAAGCGGAAACGTTGACTTCTTCTGTATTTAGTATTCCTGATATGACATGCATGCCAGTTACATTATATATATCATATTTTTGATTATCTGCTCCTTTTATTGTAAGAATATTTGTTTCTACATTATAATATATTACTGTTTTTTTTGTTTCTGTATTCTGAATACCACTTCCACCAGTCTGAGTACCATCGAATTTGACATCTACAGTTATGGGCTGAGGATATGTAGTATCTACAGTTAAAGTCAGTTCCAATTTCTTATTGTTGATCGTTGATCTATTTAGATGTACATCAACACTTTCGATTGGCGCTGGTAGAGTTAGCTTTACATCTGTAGGAAGGATTATAATTGTGTTTCCTTCTTTTTGTACTGTAATGTCAGGGATTAAAATATTTCCGATTTCAATCACTACATTATTGACAGTAAACTTAAAGTCTTTAATTTCTAGCGTGACATGAGTCTCATCAACTGTAGTGATATACACATTTTCTGTGCTACTTCCCGCAGGAAGTCCATATAAAGACACATCTAACTTTCCGTTATAAATACCTGCTGCCTCTTGAGCCTGTGCGTAAATAATAGTTGGCATTATGATTACAATTAAAGCAATCATAACATTGAGTAATTTTTGTTTCATAATAGTTCTTTTTAAACGTTTATTATTAGAACACATACGCGAATCCTAAGTTCGCATAGATAGGATACATATCAAATGTTATTGTATCGAAATCCTTTTTGAAGATAGACATCATTCCCCATGTAACATTACCGGTTACATTCAGATGTGAGAACGCTCTCCATTGAGCTCCTAACTGCAGCCCCCATTGAAAAGAACGTAAGTCATTATTGAAATCGTAGGTAGCAGAGATAACATTAACCTTTTCACCTGTAGGATCTACGTCTCTGATATAACCATCATAAGCTGTTCCGAAGAATTCTCCGGAAGTAAGATAAGAAAACCAGGGACCTAACTCTAATTCCCACCGCTTACTAACTTTATATAGTGCTAAAACTGGTATTGTTAATAAAGATTGTTTTACGGTTGTGGTGACTCCACCGGTCCATTGTCCTTCCATTTCCCCTCCGTCGCTGGCTATCATTTTCATATGATAGTTTTTCACAGTAGCGTCTGTCTTCATTCCTTTTGTTTCCAAACGTATTCCGGTACTTAATCCCCACTTGTTATTGAATGTCTTCACTATGTCTCCTTCGATTGAAAAAGCAGTGGTGGGATTATAGCTATTGATTTTTCTGATTTCTGCCGGCAGAGGCAGAGGAGAGGTTCCGCCTATATTAAATCCGGCTTTCAATCGGTATTCCAATCCTTTGGTCAGGGATTTCAATATACTTTTGTTTCTTTCCTCTTGAGCTTGCACTATTGTTGTATAGCAACCTATGCTGAGCAGAAGTAGCATGGAAATTATCTTTTTATTCATTTTCTGTTTTTGTATTATTCGTTATCGCCTTCGAGTATTAATTTAGCTTCATCTATGATCAGTGTACTACCGACAGCGCCTTCAAAATAAGCTCCATCCCGACTGGATGAAAATACTACTGCCATATAATATTCTCCCTTTGATAACTTTTCATGATCAGGCTTTTTACGGTATACAAAAGGAATATATAAATTTTTATATACTTCACTAGGTTGCAGTTTCTCTTCTCGTGCAATAGCTATAATATAATCTTCATCGAACTTGATAGAACCATCAAGCTGTTTTCCATCTACTGATTCATAAAGTATAGCATATAGGTCAAAAATATCTGTTTTGTCTTTAATGACATTTTGATCTTTATCTGTAAATTCATTTCCGGGAGTATACTGATACCATACAGAGAAAGCTTCTGGTTTACGGTTGAAGGCCATTGGTATACCAAATTTAGTTGCTTCCAGAGGTTTAGGAATAGCTATTTGTGTATCAAATGAACCTATAAACAGATTTCCGGCAGCGATAGGCATACCGACCATTACTCCAAAAGCACCTGTTGATTTTGTCTCAAGTTTTACTCCTTTTCCTATGTATCCTTTATCATATGAAGTAGTGGGATGTGTAAATGGATCATCGCTTCCTATGATTGCGTATACAGGATTAGCTGTAGCCCATATTGGCTGCTCTTGTCCTGCATTGGTCATTTCATAAAATTCAAACCATCTTTTTCCGTTCGTTCCGTCTTTTATTCTCCAATGCTCAAAACTAAATTGAGGTTTGATGTTAGTTGTATCTACATATACCTTATATTCTTTTTTCCATTGTCCATCCTGAGAGGTTACAGTGTAGGTTTGAGCGTTAGAGAAATCTAATTCTGTTCCATTGGGAGGATAAATGGTTGCTCCTTCTGTTAAAGAGAAAGAAGGGGCAATACGTTTTATGTCATCTCCTATACTAGAATATGCCATTAGTATGACACTATTATTTGTAATAGTAGGGCTTGATTTCAAAATAGTAAGGTCTGGAAGTGTACACGATATGATATCTGCTTCAGCATTGGGGGCTTCGTCCTGAATGCAAGAGCTAAAACTTAGACAAATGCACAGACTTATTATTATAGTTCTAAATCTCATTCCGTTAAATTGTTGATTATAAATTTATAATATAGAATATTTTGAGAAAACTTTGGCGCAAAGTTAAGTTTAAAATTTCATTTATCAAATCTTGCTTTCCTTTTTTATGTTCTTTTTGTACTATTCCTTAAAATAATGCCTGTGAGTCGGATTAAATGTAGGTCTATTCTTTTGATTTTGTGGTCTAATCCTGAAATAACTTCGAATTTATTATAGTAAATGATCGGGGATAATATATATGCATACTAAAAGGATATATAGGCACAAAAGATATAAAATATTATATATGCGAATCAGCAGTTCGATATTTGGTCTAAACCTGTACAGAATGAACTAAAGGGATTGCTGATAGTTTATCCGCAATACTCAAGACATTTATATATAAAATCTGCTTCTTCCTTACATTAATATCTTTTCTTAGGAAGTAAAGTTACGGACAATTAAAGGTAAACTATAATCAAAAGTTTCAGTTATAAGATTAAAACTTTAAGTTTTATAACCAAAAGATCCGGTTATAGAATCAGAAGTTTTGGTTATAGATTATAAAAGAGAGAATAGTAGTTTTCTTCCTGATAAAAGGTAGTTTATATCGCCTTGTTTTGGACAAATATATACGATTAAGTTAGGTCCGGTTTTTAACTACTGATTCGCATTATATTACATCTAAGTTTATTTTGTATCTTATAGCTTTTCATTGTTAGCAAGAAAGCAGTTGAATAAGAAAGAAATTAAGGGGGATAGGTATATAATATCTCGATATTTTGTGTAAAACTTGAAAATATAATTCATGTTTATAAGTATATTCTTTACTTTTGTAGAAATTTAAAAAAGAGAAAATTCATGATTGAGTCAGAAAGGAAACAAATAATAGATTTAGTACAACGCGAAGTTATTCCGGCTATTGGCTGCACAGAGCCTATTGCGGTAGCATTATGTGTATCGAAGGCAGCGGAGACACTTGGCACAATCCCTGAAAATATAAGAGTTCTTTTGAGTGCTAATATTTTAAAGAATGCAATGGGAGTAGGCATCCCGGGGACAGGCATGATCGGGCTTCCTATCGCAGTGGCTTTGGGGGCTATTGTCGGAAAATCAGAATATCAGCTTGAAGTGTTGAGAGATAGTACGCCGGAAGCAGTAGAACGAGGTAAGCGGTTTATTGATGAGAAACGTATTTGTATTTCCTTAAAAGAGGATATAGCGGAAAAACTTTATATTGAAGTTATTTGTGAAGCGGGAGATAAAAAAGCTACGGCAATTATTGCCGGTGGACATACTACCTTTATATATATAGCGCGTGGTGAAGAAGTATTGCTTGATAAACAACAATCCGGAATAGAAGAAGACGAACAAGAACCTTTGGAACTAAATCTGAGAAAGGTGTATGATTTTGCTTTGGAAGCTCCGTTGGATGAAATTCGTTTTATCCTTGAGACTGCCCGCCTAAATAAGGCTGCTGCCGAGCAATCTTTTCATGGAGAGTATGGGCATGCATTGGGAAGAATGCTCCGGGGGAGGTATGAACATCAGATTATGGGTGATAGTGTATTTTCTCACATTCTTTCTTATACTTCGGCAGCTTGTGATGCCCGTATGGCAGGGGCTATGATTCCTGTAATGAGTAATTCGGGAAGTGGTAATCAGGGCATTTCGGCTACTTTACCTGTCCTTGTCTTTGCAGAAGAGAATGGAAAATCAGAAGAGGAATTAATCAGAGCCTTGATGATGAGTCATCTCACGGTGATTTATATAAAACAAAGTCTGGGGCGTTTATCAGCTCTTTGCGGTTGTGTAGTAGCTGCTACAGGTTCCAGTTGTGGGATCACATGGCTGATGGGAGGAAGTTATGAGCAAGTAGCTTTCGCTGTACAAAATATGATTGCCAATTTAACCGGAATGATTTGTGATGGTGCAAAACCCAGTTGTGCCTTAAAAGTGACAACGGGAGTTTCTACTGCTGTTTTATCTGCTGTGATGGCAATGGAGAATCGCTGTGTGACGTCCGTGGAGGGTATTATAGACGAAGATGTGGATCAAAGTATTCGCAACCTAACCCGTATTGGTTCGCAGGGAATGAATGAAACGGATAGAGTGGTATTGGACATAATGACACATAAGAACTGTTAGGGAATTGAAAATCTTATTTAGTTGAAAATTGAAAGTTGAAAATTGAAAGTTACTATGCAGCGTGATAGCGCAGCCAACTTTCAATTTTCAACTTTCAATTTTCAACTAAATTAATGGCATCCGCAACCATCTCCACATCCATGGTCACCGCAGTCGCTACCACAGTCTCCACAACCGCAGCTACAGCCACCGCCGCCCATCATATTTACAACTTCCTGTATTTCTTCGTTTGTAGCCGGACGACTTTCTGTAACTTCACCCACGAAGTTTAAATCAGCTCCTGCCAATGGGTGGTTCATGTCAACTACTACTGTATCAGGCTTTACCTCTACTACTGTTCCGTTCATACGATGACCTTCAGCGTCCATCAAAGGTACTACACTACCTTCGTAGATACGTTCACTGTCGAATTTACCATCAATCTCAAAGATGTGTCTCGGTAAATCCAGTACATGTTCTTCGTTATACTCACCGTAAGCTTCTTGTGACGGAATGATGAATTCAAATTTATCTCCTTTGTTGAGTGATGCTATCTGGCTTTCGAAAGCTTCGAGCGTAGTACCCAAACCGGAAATGAATTGGAATGGATTTTCTGCTTTTGCTTCTTCTACTAAATCTTTTTCTCCATCTTCTATTGTGTACAGTTTGTACGCTACAGTGATGTACTTGTTTTCTACTGTTTCCATTTGTTTTTAGTATATAGTTAGTACTTACGCATAATCCGCGTAGCTGCAAAGATACGAATTTCACCACAGAGTAGCACAGAGTTTCACAGAGTTTATTGTTTATAGATGAATTTAATAGTTAATTCTCTGTGAAACTCTGTGTTACTCTGTGGTGAAAAGCGTGATTTAAGTGATAAAAAAGGATATTATTCCTTTTTTTTCTTACGATTGTTCGTTTTTGGGTGATTTTTTTCTTCAATTTGTTTGGAGATAATAAAAAAGCCCTTACCTTTGCAGCACAATCAATAGAGAAAATTAAGATATGAATATCCATACATCTATAAACCTGACAGTCCTGCATATTATTCGCGTCGTGGTGGTCCCATCAAGAGCGTGAGGAAGGTTGTGTATGTATTCGTACCATAAAAGATAATATTAGAGCCTTTCTCACAACAGTGAGGAAGGCTCTTTAATTAAAAGGAAAACAGGAAATGAAAAAGCAGTTACGCAGTTCATCCAGTACACAAGGTCGCCGTATGGCGGGTGCCCGCGCTTTATGGGCAGCCAATGGCATGAAGAAAGAACAAATGGGAAAGCCCATTATAGCTATTGTCAATTCGTTTACACAATTTGTCCCGGGACATGTGCATTTGCATGAGATAGGGCAACAGGTGAAAACTGAAATTGAGAAGTTGGGATGCTTTGCTGCCGAGTTCAACACAATCGCTATTGATGATGGTATTGCAATGGGACATGATGGTATGCTTTATTCACTTCCTTCCCGTGATATTATAGCTGATAGTGTTGAGTATATGGTGAATGCTCACAAGGCAGATGCAATGATTTGTATTAGCAATTGTGACAAAATCACTCCGGGTATGCTTATGGCTGCTATGCGATTGAATATTCCCACTGTTTTTGTATCGGGTGGTCCGATGGAAGTTGGTGAATGGAATGGTCAGCATCTTGACTTGATTGATGCTATGATTAAATCGGCCGACGAGAGTGTAAGCGATAATGAAGTAGCTAAAATAGAACAGCATGCTTGTCCTACCTGTGGTTGTTGTTCGGGTATGTTTACGGCCAATTCGATGAATTGTCTGAATGAGGCGATTGGTCTGGCACTACCAGGTAATGGTACCATTGTGGCTACACATGAGAACCGTAAGCAACTCTTTAAAGATGCAGCAAAATTGATAGTAGAGAATGCCTTTAAATATTATGAAAAAGGTGATGAAAGTGTATTGCCGCGAAGTATAGCAACGCGTGAAGCTTTTTTGAATGCAATGACGCTGGATATTGCTATGGGTGGTTCTACTAATACAATACTCCATCTGCTTGCTGTTGCCCATGAGGCAGAGGTAGACTTTAAAATGGATGATATTGATATGTTGTCCCGTAAGAGTCCATGTCTTTGTAAGGTAGCTCCTAATACACAGAAATATCATATACAGGATGTGAATCGCGCCGGAGGTATCATTGCTATAATGGATGAATTGGCTAAGGGCGGATTGGTAGACACAACCGTTCTGCGTGTAGATGGAATGACGTTGGCTGAGGCTATTGATAAATACAGTATAACCAGTCCTGACGTTTGTGATGAAGCGATAAAAAAATATTCAAGTGCTGCAGCCGGTAAATTTAATCTTGTACTTGGGTCTCAGCATGCATCTTATAAAGAGCTTGATACGGATCGTGCCGAAGGGTGTATCCGTGACTTGGAACATGCTTATAGTAAAGATGGTGGTTTGGCAGTACTGAAAGGAAATATAGCTCAGGATGGCTGTGTCGTGAAAACAGCAGGCGTGGATGCAAGTATCTGGAAGTTTTCGGGACCGGCTAAAGTGTTTGATTCGCAAGAGGCAGCTTGTGAGGGTATCCTCGGAGGCAAGGTGGTGAGTGGTGATGTAGTGGTCATTACGAATGAAGGTCCCAAAGGTGGCCCAGGTATGCAGGAAATGCTGTATCCTACCTCTTATATTAAATCCCGTCATCTTGGAAAAGAATGTGCTTTGATTACGGACGGTCGTTTCAGTGGTGGTACATCCGGACTGAGTATCGGTCATATCTCTCCCGAAGCTGCCGCCGGAGGAAATATTGGAAAAATTCAGGATGGAGATATTATTGAAATAAATATCCCGGAACGTACTATCAATGTGAAACTGACCGATGAGGAACTGGCAGCTCGTCCGATGACTCCTGTGACCCGCGAACGTAATGTTCCGAAAAGTTTGAAGGCTTATGCCAGTATGGTAAGCTCCGCTGATAAGGGAGCTGTAAGAATGATTTAGAAGTATGAATTTAGATTTAGGATTTAGGATTGAGAGTTGAAGTAATTTCAATCGTAAATAGTAAATTGTCTAATCGTAAATATATAGATGAAAGAACTAATATCAGGCTCAGAGGCATTGATGCGTTCTCTTGAGTATCAGGGAGTGAAAACCATTTTTGGTTATCCGGGAGGTTCTATTATGCCGGTGTTTGACGCTCTGTATGATCATAGAGAAACATTGAACCATATTTTGGTTCGACACGAACAGGGGGCTGCCCATGCAGCACAAGGTTTTGCACGCTCGTCGGGTGAAGTAGGGGTCTGCCTGGTAACCAGTGGTCCTGGTGCTACCAATACTATAACCGGTATTGCCGATGCCATGATTGATAGTACTCCTGTTGTTGTGATAGCCGGTCAGGTAGGAACTGCATTTTTGGGAACAGATGCTTTTCAGGAGGTAGACCTTGTTGGTATTACCCAGCCTATAACCAAATGGAGCTATCAGATTCGTCGTGCAGAGGATGTTCCATGGGCTGTGGCACGCGCTTTTTATATTGCAAAAAGTGGTCGTCCCGGTCCTGTAGTTCTTGACTTTGCCAAAAATGCACAGGTAGAAAAGGCGGAATATACTTCTGCTAAATTGGATTATATTCGTAGTTATGTTCCTGTTCCTGATACCGATCCGGAATCTGTGAAGATGGCTGCTGATTTGATTAATAAGGCAGAGCGTCCGTTGGTGCTTGTTGGACAAGGCGTGGAGTTAGGAAACGCTCAACAGGAATTGCGCACTTTTATCGAAAAGGCCGGGATACCTGCCGGATGTACGTTGCTCGGATTGTCTGCTTTGCCCACTGAACACCCTCTGAATAAAGGGATGTTAGGTATGCATGGAAATCTGGGGCCTAATATTAATACCAATAAATGCGATGTACTTATTGCTGTGGGAATGCGTTTTGATGACCGTGTAACAGGTAATCTTGCTACTTATGCCAAGCAGGCAAAAGTGATTCATTTCGATATTGATCCGGCTGAAGTTAATAAAAACGTATATGCGGATGTAGCTGTATTAGGCGATTGTAAAGAAACGCTGGTTGCAGTAACAGAACTGCTTCAGCCCAATACACACACGGAATGGCTGGAAAGTTTCACTGATTATGAACGCGTGGAAGAGGAAAAAGTAATTCGTCCGGAACTTCATCCTATGAATGACACACTCTCTATGGGTGAAGTGGTACGTGCGGTGAGCGAAGCTACCAATAATGAAGCAATCCTCGTGACCGATGTTGGCCAGAATCAAATGATGTCTGCCCGGTATTTTAAATATACGAAAGAGCGTAGTATTATTACTTCCGGAGGATTAGGAACGATGGGATTTGGTCTTCCGGCAGCTATTGGCGCTACCTTTGGACGTCCGGACCGTACGGTTTGTGTTTTTATGGGAGATGGTGGCCTTCAAATGAATATTCAGGAATTGGGCACTATCATGGAACAGAAAGCACCGGTAAAGATTATCGTATTGAATAATAACTTTTTGGGAAATGTGCGCCAGTGGCAGGCAATGTTTTTCAATCGTAAATACTCTTTTACGCCGATGTTAAATCCGGATTATATGAAAATTGCTTCAGCTTATGATATTCCATCCCGACGGGTAATGACGCGTGAAGAACTGGCAGAGGCTATCGAAGAAATGATAGCAACCGATGGTCCGTATCTGTTGGAAGCTTGTGTGATTGAAGAGGGAAATGTATTGCCAATGACCCCTCCGGGTGGTTCGGTGAATCAGATGCTATTGGAATGCTGAATTAGTTGAAAATTGAAAGTTGAAAATGGCTATGCAGGCTGATAGCGTAATCCCACTTTTAACTAAAAACTTTCAACTTTCAATTTTCAACTTTCAATTAACTAAATAAGATTATGAGTGATAAGACATTATATACACTGATCGTTCATTCGGAGAATATTGCCGGTTTGTTGAATCAGATAACGGCTGTATTTACACGCCGTCAGATTAATATCGAGAGTTTAAATGTCTCTGCTTCTTCCATTAAAGGGGTACATAAGTATACGATTACCGCTTGGACGGATAAGGATACAATAGAGAAGGTAGTCAAGCAGATTGAAAAGAAGATAGATGTGCTGCAGGCACATTATTTTACTGATGATGAGATCTATTTTCATGAGATTGCTTTGTATAAAGTATCTATTCCGGAATTTCAATCCAATCCGGATGCTTCCCGGGTAATCAGAAAATACAATGCACGTATTGTGGAGGTAAATCCTGTATTTGCTATTGTTGAGAAGAATGGACGGGGAGAAGATATCACAGCTCTTTATGATGAACTACGCACATTGGGTTGTGTATTGCAATTTGTACGTTCGGGACGTGTAGCTATTACTACCAGCTGTTTTGAACGAGTGAATGAATTTCTGGCAGATCGGGAGGCAAGATACAATCTAAATAAGAATCAACCGGAAAATGAGTGAAAATAATAAGATAGGAAGTTATAAATTTGTAGCAGAGCCGTTTCATGTGGATTTTAACGGGCGTCTGACAATGGGCGTGCTGGGAAATCATCTGCTTAACTGTGCAGGTTTTCATGCCAGCGACCGTGGGTTTGGAATTGCAACTTTGAATGAGGACAACTACACTTGGGTGCTTTCCCGCTTGGCTATTGAATTGGATGAAATGCCTTACCAGTATGAGGAATTCGGTGTTCAGACATGGGTGGAAAATGTATATCGTCTTTTTACGGATCGTAATTTTGCAGTGATCAACAAAGACGGAAAGAAAATCGGATACGCCCGTTCTGTATGGGCTATGATAAATCTGAATACCCGTAAACCGGCCGACTTGCTTACGCTACATGGGGGAAGTATTGTGGATTATGTTTGTGATGAACCTTGTCCGATAGAAAAGCCTTCACGTATTAAGGTGACCGCTACAGACCCTGTGGCTACGCTTACAGCTAAATATAGTGATATCGATATTAACGGGCATGTAAACAGTATTCGTTATATTGAGCATATTCTGGATTTGTTTCCGATAGAATTGTATAAGACGAAGCATATTCGCCGTTTTGAAATGGCTTATGTTGCCGAAAGTTATTATGGTGATGAACTCTCTTTCTTTCAGGAAGAGGTGAATGAAAATGAATATCATGTAGAGGTAAAAAAGAATGGAAACGAGGTCGTTTGTCGTTCTAAAGTACTGTTTGAATAGAAAAAATTAGATTATAAATAATGAACAGGTGGCTATGCCACCATTTAAAACTGAAAACAAAAATGGCACAAATGAATTTTGGCGGTGTTACTGAAAATGTAGTAACCCGTGAAGAATTTCCGTTGGAGAAAGCTCGTGAAGTATTGAAAAACGAAACAATCGCTGTAATCGGTTACGGTGTACAGGGTCCCGGCCAGTCATTAAATTTGCGTGACAATGGGTTTAATGTAATCGTAGGACAGCGTAAAGGTGGCAAAACTTGGGAAAAAGCGGTTGCTGACGGTTGGGTACCTGGCGAGACATTGTTTGATATTGACGAAGCATGCCAGCGTGGAACCATTATTCAATACCTGCTCTCTGATGCAGCTCAAATCGAAGTATGGCCTACTGTGAAGAAAAATCTGACTCCGGGTAAGGCACTTTACTTCTCTCACGGTTTCGGTATTACTTACAAAGAACGTACAGGTATTGTTCCTCCTGCTGATGTAGATGTAATTCTTGTAGCTCCAAAGGGGTCGGGGACGTCTCTTCGTACTATGTTTCTCGAAGGTCGTGGGTTGAACTCTTCTTTTGCTATCTTTCAGGATGCGACAGGTAAAGCATGGGATAGAGTGATTGCACTGGGTATCGGTGTAGGTTCTGGTTATCTGTTTGAAACTACTTTCAAACGTGAAGTTTATTCTGACTTGACAGGTGAACGTGGTACGTTGATGGGAGCTATTCAGGGATTGTTGCTGGCTCAATATGAAGTGTTGCGTGAAAATGGTCATACTCCTTCTGAAGCTTTCAACGAAACTGTTGAAGAATTGACTCAGTCGTTGATGCCATTATTTGCAAAGAATGGTATGGATTGGATGTATGCAAACTGTTCTACTACTGCTCAGCGTGGTGCTCTCGATTGGATGGGACCGTTTCACGATGCTACAAAACCAGTATTTGAAAAGCTGTATAGTGAAGTAAAATGTGGTAACGAAGCACAACGCTCTATTGATACAAACTCTAAACCTGATTATCGTGAAGGTTTGGATGCTGAGCTGAAAGCATTACGTGAAAGTGAAATGTGGCAAGCTGGTGCAGTTGTTCGTAAACTTCGTCCGGAAAACAACTGATTCGGATAGAATATACAACTTTTAGAAAGGAGGAGAATCTTGATTTTTCCTCCTTTTATTTTGCTGTATAATAGAGTACTAAACCAGATATTAGTTAAAAGTTTGATTTCTGTATGAAAAAATAGTATATAATGTGGATAAATATTACAAGTTTATATGTATATTTGTAGCGATTAATTAGAAACAAACAAAACGAATAACTAATATGGTTAAGAAGTGTATCTCCTTTATGCATTCAGGAGCAATATTTTGCTTGCTGATGACTTCTATTTTTGTAGGTTGTATTAATAATGATACTGACCTTTCTGTACCTGGGGAAGTTAATTCCGATATTCCCAACACCTTTGATTTTGCTACTACTGAGTCTGTTCAGTTGAATGTGAATTATGATGTGCCTGAAGGATATAAAGTTCTTTTTGAAGTTTATACTGAAAATCCGTTTATTACTGATTCCGAAGGACAAGTTATAAAACGTACGGATATTGAACCCGTAGTTAAGCGTATGACGGATGAAAAAGGTGAATATCGTTCTTTAGAAACAATTTCATCGGATCATGGTAGTGATGTTTATATTTATACTTCCTATATCGGGGTACCTATGTTGTATAAGGCTTCATTTAAGGGGGAGGTGATTGATGCTGACATCAATTGGGATACAATGGCTGATGCTATTCCACAGACACGTGCTGGTGGAGAATTTGGGAATGTACCTTCTAATTATAATGTATTAGGGACATGGAATGTAAAGGGGCGTCCAAATTATTTGGACAGTGAAGGGCAGCTCAGTCTGTCTAAGTCTATATTAAGTACAATCAATAAGACTATCCCGGAAGGAGGAACTTGTCCTTTCAAGTATCGTCAGTCTGCTGATTTTGTGTTAAATGATCCGAAAGGAAGAAAATCAGAGGTTAAAGTACGTTTTATTGGAGGAACAAGTGCTGCTGCGAGTACTTTTGGATATTATTGTTATAAAGAAGGAGATTCGGACGCAGCTATTAGAAAGGCCAAAAAGTATGTTGTGTTCCCTAACACAAAAACAGGTGTTGGTATTAAAGGTGGAGAATGTGTAAAATTGCATTATATTGACGAAAATGGAATAGATCAGGGAACGGATTTTCCGAATGGAACAAAAATTGGCTGGTTTATCAATAATGATGCTTTCAGAAAAGGTACAGTTGCTACCAGATATAAAGAATTCTATTCCACGACCAGTTTGAACTCTGATGGACGCACACACACTGTAGCCTTTAGAATAAATGATTTCATAGTACTTTCGTTTGAAGATTGGACAGACGCGGATTACAATGATGTACAGTTCAATGTATGGTCTAATCCGATAGAGGCGATTGTGACACCTGAATTACCCGAAGTAAAACCTACGGAACCGGAAGATGACAGTTCGATAGCTTATAGCATAGTTTATAAAGGGATTCTGGCTTTTGAGGATAACTGGCCTGATAAGGGTGATTATGATTTGAATGATATGATTCTGAAGTATAACTCTGTAATGTACTATAACACAAAGAATGAAGTTCTTTCCACAGAAGATGCTTTTACCGCTCTTTGGGCAGGGGCACTTTATCATAATGGATTTGCCTATCAGATGAATACTGAACGTTCTAATGTGGAATGTGAAGTTGTAGAAGGCACTTCTGGCTGGAGTAATCAGGGGCTTGACAAGGATATAAGTATGGCTACTATATCATTGTTTAATGATGCCATTGAAGTAACAGGGAATAACACTTATACTTCTGTTTATAAAGTCAGGAATTCTTTCAAAAAACCGGTCGATCATAGCCAGTTTGGTGTTGCTCCATACAATCCGTTTATTTTTATTCATAAGAATATGGATAAGGGGCGCATTGAAGTTCATCTGGTAAACCATAAACCGACGGAGAAAGCGGATATGACATTATTCCATACAGGTGCTGATCTTTCTGAGGTAGATAAAAGTATATATTATGTTTCTGCTAACAATTACCCATATGCTATCCATATGATAGATGCTGAAAAATTCAGTACAGAAGAAAAGATATCAGTAGACAAGTCTTATCCTCGCTTTGCGGATTGGGCTAAGTCGAATGGTACAACTAATAAAGATTGGTACAAGTAATAGATACACATTAATGTGATAGCTGGGTGGTATTATCTTTGAATAATATCACCCGGTTGTTTTTATAGGTAGGATGGTTTATAAGCGTATAGCTGTCTCTTTTTGGATATATTCCATTAGTTTGTGATAAAAAGTATGTTTAGTCAGGGTCGTAGCATTTCCTAATATTACTAATTTCATTCGTGCCCGGGTAATAGCAACATTCATTCTTCGTAAATCATTAAGGAAACCAATCTGCCCGCTTTCGTTGGCACGTACGAGACTGATAAAAATAACATCTCTTTCCTGACCTTGGAAGCCATCTACTGTATTAACGGTAATTAATGGCCGGAAGCGCCTGAAAAAACTACTACTCTTTATTTTGTTTCGTAAATATTGTACTTGTGCTTTGTACGGAGAAATGAGCCCAAAATCAATTTGTTCGTCTAATACCCGGTTTTCTCCTATTTTTTGAATATAACTTTCCAGTTCTTGTAGTAACAAGTTTGCTTCCGGTTTATTAATACGTCCGAAGCTTTCACCAACAAACTCTTCGTGGCATTCCATTTCTGAAGTATCGATCCAGATCATAGGGGTATCGAAATCAAGAATGCCGCGTTGACGTATTTCAGGAGCAGATTCTAACTGATTGTTATAAAACCATTCTGAAGGAAAACGCATGATGGACTCGTTCATACGGTATTGTACCTTTAATAAAGAAACGGAGATTGGCTTATTAGCTACTACTTTTTCCATCAATGTGTGATCCAAACCACCACGGGCAGCTTCAATGCATTTGATTGTAGGAGGTAACTGGCAATGATCACCGGCAAAGATCACGCGATCTGCTTTGCGGATAGCAATCCAGCATGCTGCTTCTAATGCTTGTGCAGCTTCATCAATGAACAGTGTACTGAAACGACGTCCATTAAGAATCCGGTGGTTACTACTGACAAGAGTAGATGCAACCACCCGGGTTGAAGAGAACAGAGCTTCATTGATAAGTATTTCCAACTCTGTGGCACGATCACGCAGGTGGCTGATACGGTTGCGCATATTTTCTCTTTCGATATGACTGCCTTTACGTATACGTCCGTTCATTTCCCGGATAGATTTACGTATCCCCCATAACTCGGTATAGGCCGGATGACTCTCAAAGCGGCGTTCATACGTGAACGAGAGCATCTTATCATTAACACGCGTTGGATTGCCGATGCGAAGTACGGGTACACCACGGTCTACAAGCTTTTCTGAAATCCAGTCTACAGCAGTGTTACTTTGTGCGCAAACGAGTACTTGATTTTCACGGTGTAGTGTTTCGTAAATAGCTTCAACGAGTGTAGTGGTTTTTCCTGTTCCGGGAGGTCCATGGACTATGGCTACGTCTTTAGTACAAAGTACCTTATTTACAGCTTCCTCCTGAGTAGAGTTTAACCATGGGAAACGGACAGGATAGAGTTCGCGTTGATGTACAGGAAGAGTTCCTAAGAGTGTATCACGCAGTTCTGCCAGTCGGTTATTTTTGGCGCGGATTACATCTTCTAATGCTTCAAACATGGTATGGTAGGAGGTCTCGTCAAAATAAAGTTGTACCCCCAACCGATCGGTTCCTTGTATTTCGAGTAGTGCACCTGCATTGGGTAGAGCGATAACCATTCGTTCCTCATCAGCATAACTTACTGTTGCAGTAAAATTCATATAATGGATTTTTCCATCATATTTCTGCTGGAAGAAACAAACAGGACGTCCGAACTCAAAAGCATGCTCGATATCCTTATCTTCGGTTCGTATCACTTCTACTACCAGTTGATTTAAAGAATTATAATAACTACGTCCAACAAGTAGAGGATACCAGCAGAGCCCGCGTTTTATCTTTCGGGTGATTCCCATTGTTTCTGTCTGACGCTTAAATTCTTCTTTCTCACATTCATATTCCATACGCAACAGGAGTTGTTGCTTTTGGAGAGAAAGGAGTGGAGAACCTGGATTTATTTTATTTTCAACCATGCTGTCTGCTAAAGAATATTCACTATTGCTCAAAAAACAAATCTATGTTGTAAAGCGTGATCCTTTTTTAAGCAGAGAAAATAATTCAGATTATAATTTATCTTTTCGCAAAGGTAACACTTCTCTTTGCAGTCTCGAATATTTATTTCATTTTGTTAAACCTTATCTGACTCTCATTCGTTAATATTATATATACAGTTTAAAAATATTAATGCATATGGTGTATGATATAGACATGATAAAGAGCTTCTATTCGGCTTATAAAGAGAAGATGGAGCATGTGCGGGCAGTATTGAAGCGTCCGCTTACATTGGCGGAAAAAGTCTTGTATACTCATCTTTTTGATGAGACTGTTTTTAAAGATTATAAACGTGGGGAAGATTATGTGAATTTCCGTCCGGACCGCGTAGCAATGCAGGATGCTACAGCACAGATGGCTTTATTGCAGTTTATGAATGCAGGAAAGGAGCAGGCTGCAGTTCCTTCTACTGTACATTGTGATCATTTGATACAAGCTTATAAAGGGGCACGCGAAGATATTGCCACTGCCACCAAGACAAACGAAGAAGTGTATGATTTTCTGCGTGACGTTTCTTCCCGCTATGGTATTGGTTTTTGGAAACCGGGAGCTGGCATTATCCATCAGGTAGTATTGGAGAATTATGCTTTTCCTGGCGGTATGATGGTGGGGACGGACTCTCATACTCCTAATGCTGGTGGCTTAGGTATGGTTGCAATAGGTGTGGGAGGTGCTGATGCAGTAGATGTGATGACGGGCATGGAATGGGAGCTTAAGATGCCTAAATTGATTGGAGTTCGTTTGACAGGTGAACTTAATGGTTGGACTGCTCCGAAAGACGTTATTCTGAAACTGGCAGGTATATTGACCGTGAAAGGGGGAACAAATGCCATTATTGAATATTTTGGTCCCGGTACGGAATCTATTTCTGCTACAGGAAAAGCTACTATTTGTAATATGGGGGCGGAAGTAGGTGCTACTACTTCACTATTTCCTTATGATGAGCGTATGGCTGCTTACCTACGTGCTACTGGCCGCGAAGAGGTTGTAATGTTGGCTGAAGCTGTAGCTGCCGATCTTCGTCCGGATGATGAAGTAATGGCACTTCCTGAGAATTTTTATGATCGTATAATTGAAATAGACCTATCTGAATTAGAACCTTATATTAACGGGCCTTTTACTCCTGATGCTGCTACTCCTATTTCGGAATTTGCAGAAAAAGTATTGCTGAATGGATATCCTCGTAAGATGGAGGTAGGGCTTATTGGGTCATGTACAAATTCTTCTTATCAGGATATCAGTCGCGCTGCTTCTGTTGCCCGGCAGGCACTGGAGAAAGATGTTGCTATCTCTTCACCACTAATTGTAAATCCGGGTAGTGAGCAGATTTATGCTACTGCTGAACGCGATGGAATGATAACTCTTTTTCAGCAAATTGGTGCTACGATTATGGCTAATGCTTGTGGTCCCTGTATCGGGCAGTGGAAAAGACATACGGATGATCCTATGCGTAAGAATTCTATAGTAACTTCTTTCAATCGTAACTTTGCTAAGCGTGCTGATGGAAATCCGAATACCTTTGCTTTTGTTGCCTCACCTGAGATTGTTATGGCGTTGACTATTGCCGGCGACCTTTGTTTCAATCCGCTGAAAGACCGTTTGCTCACTCATGATGGTGAGAAAGTAAAGTTAAACGAGCCGGTAGGCGATGAATTGCCTGTACATGGTTTCACTTCGGCTTCTGACGGCTATCTTGCTCCGGCAGGATCACAGGTTGAAATAAAGGTGGATCCACATTCAACGCGTTTACAATTATTGACTCCTTTTCCTGCATGGGATGGAAATGATTTACTGAATATGCCTCTTTTGATTAAGGCTCAGGGGAAATGTACTACCGACCATATCTCTATGGCAGGTCCCTGGTTGCGTTTTCGAGGGCATCTGGAAAATATTTCAGACAATATGCTGATGGGAGCTGTGAATGCTTTTAATGGTGAAACGAACTGTGTCTGGAATCGTTTGACAAACATGTATGGGCCGGTTTCTGGTACGGCAAAGATGTATAAATCTGAAGGAATTTCTTCGATTGTGGTTGCTGAAGAAAACTATGGCGAAGGTTCCAGCAGGGAGCATGCCGCTATGGAACCTCGTTTCCTCAATGTGAAAGTAATTCTTGCCAAGAGTTTTGCCCGTATCCATGAAACAAATCTTAAAAAGCAAGGTATGCTTGCTATCACTTTCAAGGATAAGGCTGATTATAATCGGATACAGGAACATGACTTAATTTCTGTCATAGGTTTACAGAATTTTGCTCCGGGACGTGATCTTGAAGTGGTTGTCCATCATGAAGATGGTACAAAAGAACGTTTTGCAGTACAACATACTTACAATGAACAACAGATATCCTGGTTTCGTGCCGGTTCTGCCTTGAATAATAATGGATTAAAAAATTAACCAATTAACACGCGCCAGCCAATTGATACCTTTAAATATTGGCATATTGGCACATTATTTATTATGAGCAAAATTACTAAGCAAACAGATGGTACATTATTAGTACCTGATATCCCTACAGTTCCTTTCATAACAGGAGACGGGGTAGGTGAGGAGATTACTCCTGCCATGCAAAGCATTGTGGACGTTGCCGTAAAAGAAGCTTACGGTGAAAAGCGTAAAATAGACTGGGTAGAAGTTCTGGCTGGGGAACGTGCATATAATGTTACCGGTTCGTGGCTTCCTGAAGAGACTATGGAGAAGTTTAAAGAGTATCTGATAGGCATTAAAGGACCCTTGACTACACCGGTGGGCGGTGGCATACGCTCATTGAATGTGGCTTTGCGCCAAACTCTTGATTTGTATGTATGTCTTCGTCCTGTTCGCTGGTTCATAGGTGTTCATTCGCCTGTTATTGCACCGGAGAAGGTAAACATGCATATCTTCCGTGAAAATACAGAAGATATTTATGCAGGAATAGAATGGGAAGCGGGTACTCCTGAAGCGAAGAAGTTTTATCATTTTTTACGTGATGAAATGGGAGTAACTAAAGTACGGTTTCCGGAGACGTCTTCTTTTGGTGTAAAGCCGGTTTCGCGTGAAGGTACTGAGCGTTTGGTAAGGGCAGCTTGTCAGTATGCGTTAGATCATCATTTACCTTCTGTGACATTGGTACATAAAGGAAATATTATGAAATTTACTGAAGGTGGTTTCAAAAAATGGGGATATGAGCTGGCACAGCGTGAATTTGGTGATGCATTGGCAGAGGGACGATTTATTGTTAAGGACTGTATTGCAGATGCTTTTTTGCAAAATACCTTGTTAATGCCTGAAGAGTACTCGGTGGTTGCCACCCTTAATCTGAATGGTGATTATATCTCTGATCAGTTGGCAGCTATGGTAGGAGGTATTGGTATAGCTCCTGGTGCTAATATCAATTATGACAGTGGGCATGCTATTTTTGAAGCAACACACGGAACTGCACCTAACATTGCTGGAAAGGATATTGTGAATCCTTGTTCGCTTGTTCTTTCTGCTGTAATGATGCTTGAGTATTTGGGTTGGCAGGAAGCTGCCGATCTGATTGTGAGAGCACTGGAACATAGCTTTGAGGATGGTCGTGCTACAGCTGATCTGGCCCGGTTTATGCCGGGGGGGAAAGCTCTGTCTACTTCTGCTTTTACGCGGGAGATTATTGAAAGAATAGAAAATATAAATTAATGATTAAAAGAGAAATAATTCCATGAAGAAAGAATATTTAGTTTATAAGCTCTCCGAGGAGATGAAGAATGCTACCCGGATTGATAATGATTTATTTCCGAAATATGATGTAAAACGCGGTTTGCGTAATGAAGATGGTACTGGTGTACTGGTAGGGTTGACTAAGGTCGGTAATGTAGTTGGTTATGAGCGTATTCCGGGTGGTGGTTTGAAGCCAATTCCCGGTAAGTTATTCTATCGTCAATACGATTTGGAAGATTTGGCACATGCTGCAATGAAAGAAAAACGTTATGGCTTTGAAGAGGTAGCTTATCTGTTGCTATCCGGTCATTTGCCCGATAAGGAAGAATTAGCTTCTTTTCGTGAATTGGTGAATGACAATATGCCATTGGAACAGAAAACGAAAATGAATATTATAGAGCTGGAGGGTAATAACATTATGAATATTTTGGCTCGTAGTGTTCTTGAAATGTATCGTTTTGACCCCAATCCGGATGATACCTCCCGGGATAATCTTATGAGACAGAGTATTGATCTGATTTCGAAGTTTCCTACTATTATTGCATATGCTTATAATATGTTGCGTCATGCTACCTTTGGCCGTTCGCTTCATATTCGTCATCCGCAGGAAAAACTCTCTATAGCCGAAAATTTCCTCTACATGCTTAAGAAGGATTATACCCAGCTGGAAGCCCGTACCCTTGATCTTTTACTCATGCTGCAAGCAGAGCATGGTGGTGGTAATAACTCTACTTTTACAGTACGTGTCACTTCTTCTACCGGGACAGATACTTATTCGTCTATTGCAGCTGGTATCGGTTCCTTAAAAGGTCCGCTTCACGGAGGTGCTAATATTCAGGTAGTTGATATGTTCCATCATCTTCAGGAGAATATCCAGGATTGGAAGGATGTAGATGAAATAGATACTTATTTTACCCGTATGTTGAATAAGGAGGTTTATAACAAAACCGGATTGATTTATGGTATTGGGCATGCTGTATACACTATTTCTGATCCACGTGCTTTATTATTGAAAGAACTCGCCCGGGATTTGGCAAAGGAGAAGAAAAAGGAAGAAGAGTTTGCTTTTCTTGAATTACTTGAAGAACGTGCAATTGCGATGTTTGGTAAAATAAAAAATAACGGTAAGACTGTATCAAGTAATGTTGATTTCTATTCCGGTTTTGTATATGAGATGATTGGTCTGCCACAAGAAATTTATACGCCGCTTTTTGCAATGGCTCGTATTGTAGGCTGGTGTGCACATCGTAATGAAGAACTTAACTTTGAAGGTAAGCGCATCATCCGTCCTGCATATAAAAATGTACTGGATGTTGGTAAATATATTCCGCTGAATAAACGATAAAAAAGAACGATAGGGTGATGAAGTTATAGAATTATAAAGTGATAGGGTTATAGGGTGCAGGATTTCAAAATTTTACACTGCAGATCTCATTGAAAATCTGAATGGAAAAATAATGGCACTGTGCTTCTTGGTTCTATAATCCTATAACTCTACCACTTTATAACTCTACAACGTTTAAATAGAGAGTTCTCTCAGTACGTTCACCAGTTCTCTTTGAATTGGTTTGTCATTCTTAATGGCTTTACTGAATGGTACATATACAATCTCGTCATGTTCGATACCAATCATTACATTTCGTTGATCTTCCATTAATGCATCGATTGCAGCGGCACCCATTCTGCTCGCAATGATACGGTCATGAGCGGTAGGGCTACCACCACGTTGTAAATGACCTAATATAGTGACGCGTACATCGTATTCCGGATATTCATTTTTTACACGCTCTGCGTAATGCATGGCACCACCAGTCAGTTCACTTTCGGCTACTAATACGATACTGCTATTTTTGGATTTTCGGAAACCGCTTTTGATAAACTCTTCCAATTGGTCTACCTCTGTACTAAATTCTGGGATAATAGCGGCTTCGGCTCCTGAAGCAATAGCACCATTCAGTGCAAGAAAACCGGCATCACGCCCCATTACTTCTACGAAAAAAAGGCGCTCATGTGAAGTCGCTGTATCGCGTATTTTATCGACTGCATCCAGAATTGTATTCAATGCTGTGTCATATCCAATAGTTGTATCTGTACCATACAAGTCGTTATCAATTGTACCGGGTAGTCCGATACAAGGTACATCAAACTCTTGTGCAAAAATACGTGCACCGGTCAATGAACCATCACCACCGATAACAACAAGGGCGTCAATTCCCTCTTTTTTCATATTATCGTATGCGAGCTGGCGTCCCTCAGGAGTAGTAAATTCCTTGCAACGTGCTGTTTTTAATATAGTACCACCTAATTGAATGATATTACTGACATTCTGGCTCTTGAATTCGCTGATTTCTCCTGTTACCAGACCTCTATATCCTCTGTATATACCCTTAACTTGCAGTCCGTTATAGATAGCTGCACGTGTCACTGCACGAATTGCAGCATTCATTCCCGGAGCATCTCCTCCGGAGGTTAAAATACCTACACACTTAACTGTTCCCATTACAATCTTATTTTATATTTGACGCTGCAAAGATAACAAAAAGTGTTAGGAAATAAGTTGCATTCGTGTCAAACTGACGGTGGCATTAATAAATAACGTTAAATGATTTTTTTGTCGAGGCGTGCTTTGATTTCTGTATAAATCTGTTCCATCAACCATTTAGGGGTTGAAGTAGCTCCGCATACTCCAATAGAACTAATTCCATGAAATAGAGAGTCATCTATTTCTTCTGCATTATCTATTAAATGAGAATTAGGGTTGACCTTTAGACATTCACTGAATAACATTTTCCCATTAGAACTTTTTTTACCACTGACAAAAAAGATAAGATCATGTGAAGCTGCAAACGTACGTAGGTTAGGCATGCGATTGGCTACTTGACGACAAATGGTATCATAGTATTCAAATGTAGCAGAAGGAGAAATGTGGTCTTTGATGTAGTCAACTATTTCCCAGAATTCATCCAACGATTTGGTGGTTTGCGAATAAAGACGGATACTTTTGCTAAAATCGAGCTCTTTAGCTTCTTCTAATTTTTCTATAACGATTGCTTTTCCGGTAGTTTGACCTACTAATCCTAAAACTTCGGCATGTCCATTCTGCCCATAAATAACAATTTGTTTTTCTTCTGCATCTTTCTCCTGATATTCTTGCTTGATACGTTTTTGCAATCGGAGCACTACCGGACAGGTAGCATCAATAATTTCAATATTATTTTCCCGGGCGATTGTATATGTTTCGGGAGGTTCACCATGAGCACGAAGTAATACTTTGGCATTATGTAGTTGCTTGAACTCTTCATGATTGATAGTAATGAGCCCCATTGCTTTTAACCGTTCTACCTCCCTGCTATTGTGAACAATATCCCCCAAGCAATAAAGGGTAACTCCTTTTGCCAGTTCTTCTTCTGCCTTATGAATAGCGGTTACCACTCCAAAACAGAAACCTGAACCTTCGTCTATTTCTACTTTGATCATTTTAGGTTTTACGTTTGTAGATTTTTTCAGATGATTCTACGTACTTGTTTAATATTCTCTATTTTTAATGAGATTAGAATGATGTGAGACTGCTTACGCTTTTGTTCTCTGGTTATATTGATTAAATAACCATTCTTTCTGCTGCTGAATTGTCAATTCTGTATTGTCCAACAATAGCGCATCATCTGCCTTTCGTAATGGACTCACTTCGCGATGCTGATCAATATAATCGCGTTGTTTTACATTTTCTAATATCTCATCAAAGCTGGCTTTTTGCCCTTTCGCTTTTAGTTCATCGTAACGCCTTTGAGCACGTATTTCAGGAGTTGCTGTAACAAATATTTTCAACTCGGCATTAGGGAATACTGTAGTACCAATGTCACGTCCATCCATAACAATTCCTTTTTCATTGCCCATGGCCTGTTGCTGTCGGACCATAGCAGAACGTACGAAGTCAAGTGTGCTAATAGGACTCACCTTAGAAGAAACCTCCATCGTGCGAATTTTGTTCTCTACATTCACACCATTTAAATAAGTATTGGGACGACCGGTTTCCGGATCAATCCGGAAAGAAATATGGATGTTGTTCATCCGTTTTTTAAGTTCTTCAGTGTTAATCGTGTCTCCTTTAAAGATGCCGTTTTCTATACTATAAAGAGTGACTGCGCGGTACATAGCTCCACTGTCAATATAAATATATCCTATTTCGCGAGCCAGATCTTTGGCCATTGTGCTTTTACCACAAGAGGAAAAGCCATCGATTGCTATGGTGATTTTTTTCATTTTATTTGTAATTGTACTATAATGTCATTGAGAGATTGAATAATAAAGAAGAAGAGCTGAGATGATATTTTGCATAGGCAGCTCCTAATTTAAAACGCTTAATTTGTATACCGGCTCCGGCTGTGAGACCTGCCCAATGGCTGGAGTCAGCTATTTTCATCTCGTTTTTCCTGCGGAAATTGTATCCTAACGAAATATAGAAATTATCTGTTGGCAGAAAGTCGATACCTAACACGGTGTGATCAAAGAAGTTGGAATTTTTCCAATCGGTCAGATTGTATAAAGTTGCTGATACCCGGAAAGGAGCATGTGACAATCGCTTTGTGATGCCTACTTGTACATCTACCGGAAGCTTTTCATGTTTATCCTCAAAGGCTACAATTTGTCCTCCTAAATTACGAGCAACAAGAGAAAAGGAAAAGTCACTGTTTTGATGATAATAATTCAATCCCAAATCTACTCCGATAGCAAATGAAGAAAATTTCTCGTAATTGGAATAAATGAGATTTGCTTTTACTCCACCACTCCAGTAGTCACTTAAGTCATAAGAGTAGATTCCTGAAAATGCCATATCTTTGGCTGAAAAGGTTCCTATTATTACATTTTCACTGGTTGTTTCTTTCATTGTTCCATAGTTCACAAACTGAGCTGTTACTGCCCATGTTGAGCGTTCTCCGGCAACACGTGAGAAAGCTGCACTGGCGGCGTTAACTCCGGCTATATATAACATATAGTTCAGGTTAAGTGTTTTATCCGCTACGCATGACAACAACGCAGGATTATGGACCGCCATTGTGAGATCATCCTCTATAATGGATATATTTTCCCCGCCTAATGCTGCTGCATGAGAAGAAAAAGGGATTTTGAGGAATTGGAACACGCTATTATCTTCCTGAGCCTGTATCCGGACCCAAAAAAGGAGTAATACTACTATGAATATATTCTTTTTTAACATTTTGGCAGAAAAAACTGTTCAAATATACTTTATTTCTCAAATATCTGCGTTATATTTGTGGCAGAAAAGCACGTGAGACTCAAAAGCACTGAGAAACACATCTGATTAAAAGAACGTATTATTAATATTTATATTATAATTTATGGAAGTTAAAAAATCACCTAAAGCAGACCTGGAAGGCAAAAAGTCTACATGGTTGCTTATCGGATACGTGGTTGTATTAGCTTTTATGTTCGTGGCGTTCGAATGGACTGAGCGAGACATAAAGATTGATACAAGCCAGGCTTTATCCGATTTAGTGTTTGAAGAGGAAATGGTTCCTATTACGGAACAAGAACAGAAAATTGAGGTTCCACCTCCACCTGAAGTACCTGCAGCAGCAGAAATCTTGGATATTGTAGATGATGACGCTGATGTAGAAGAAACAATTATAGCATCAAGTGAGGAAACCGGTCAGAAAGTTGAAGTGAAATATGTGCCTGTACAGGTTGTTGAAGAAGAACCGGAAGAACAGGAAATCTTCGATGTTGTAGAAAAAATGCCGGAGTTCCCAGGTGGAAATGCTGCCTTGATGTCTTATTTGGCTAAGAATATCAAATATCCTACAATTGCGCAGGAAAATGGTACACAAGGTCGTGTTATTGTACAGTTTGTTGTAAATAAAGATGGTAGTATCGTAGATGCAAAGGTTGCACGTAGTGTTGACCCATATCTGGATAAAGAAGCTCTTCGTGTGATCAATTCCATGCCTAAATGGAATCCTGGTATGCAGAGAAACAAACCTGTACGTGTGAAGTATACGGTACCTGTAATGTTTAGATTGCAATAATATTTATGTAATATACGGGAAAAGGCTGCCATAAAAGCAGCCTTTTTCATTAGTAATTATTTCTCGTCTTTTTAATTCAAATGACTATGTTTACTGCATCTCAATTGCTTGATAAAATAAATACCCATGTTTCCGAATTACAGTTTACCCGTTCTCCAAAAGGATTATATGATCCGGTAAAATATGTCTTGTCGTTAGGTGGAAAGCGCATTCGTCCTGTATTGATGTTGATGGCTTATAACTTATATAAAGAAAATGTGGAGCAAATTTATGATCCGGCTACCGGTATTGAAATTTATCATAACTATACTCTTCTTCATGATGATCTCATGGACAGAGCAGATGTGCGTAGAGGTAAATCTACCGTGCACAAAGTCTGGGATGATAATACTGCCATATTGTCAGGAGATGCAATGTTGGTGCTTGCTTATCAATATATGGCTGCCTGTCCAACGGAATATTTAAAAGAGGTGATGAAGCTTTTTAGCCTTACAGCTCTTGAAATTTGTGAAGGTCAGCAGATGGATATGGAGTTTGAACAACGTAGCGACGTTAAGGAAGAGGAATATATTGAAATGATCCGCTTGAAGACAGCAGTATTGTTGGCTGCCAGCCTGAAGATAGGTGCAATATTGGGAGGAGCATCCAGAGAAGATGCTGAACGTCTTTATGATTTTGGTGTTCAGATAGGTGTTGCTTTTCAGTTGCAGGATGATTTGCTGGATGTGTATGGTGATCCGGTTGTCTTTGGCAAGAAAATAGGGGGAGATATTCTCTGCAATAAGAAAACTTATATGTTGATTAAAGCTTTGGAGCATGCTGATAAGGATTGTTTTGCCGAACTGAATACCTGGATTGCTGCTGAATCTTTTGTTCCGGAGCAAAAGATCGTTGCTGTAACCGGGATTTATGATAAGATTGGCATAAAGGGTATCTGCAAAAATAAGATGCGTGAATATTATACCCGTGCTATGGAAAGTTTAGCAGCAGTAACAGTGGCTGAAGAAAGAAAAAAAGAATTAAAAAGTTTGATGGAACATCTGATGTACAGAGAAATGTAATTAATAGTGTTGTCCGATGCCTTACAGACGTTTACCAAATACAGACCAGGCCAGAATACGAGCGCTGAAATCGGCGGTCGGAAAGGGTGATGTGTATAATGTAAATGAACTGGCGATATCCTTGAATACTTTATCCGAAGCAAGGAATTTTCTTTCAAAATTTGAGATAGCTCACAACTATTATGCTCAATGTTATGATAACCAGGTGAAGGAAAGTCCAAAGCATCAGTCAAACGTAAAAACAGCTCGTTTGTATATTTCCCATTTTATCCAGGTATTGAACTTGTCTGTACTTCGTTCAGAAGTGAAACCTATTCATAAAAAACTATACTGTTTGCCGATTGATAATTATAATGTTCCGGATTTAACATCTGAGGCCGCTATGGTTGAATGGGGAAAACGGATTATTGAAGGTGAGAGGAAAAGAACGTCACAGGGGGGAGTACCTATTTATAACCCTACTATTGCTAAGGTGAAGGTTCATTATGATATATTTGTTGACAGTTATGAAAGACAGAAAGCATTACAGGTATTGACTAATCGCAGCTTGGAAGGGTTGGCTACAATGCGTACACGTGCTGATGAATTAATATTGGACATTTGGAATCAGGTAGAAGAAAAGTTCCGGAATATATCTCCTAATGAACTCCGTTTAGACAAATGTCGTGACTATGGGGTGATTTATTACTACCGAACAGGTGAAAAACGTCCTGAATAGATTTATTTAATTATGCTTGTTGATTCTCATTCACATCTTTTTTTGGAAGAATTTTCTGGTGATCTTCCACAAGTAATGCAGCGTGCTCACGATGCAGGTGTAACTCATATTTTTATGCCGAATATAGACAGTACAACAATTGGACCATTACTTTCGGTATGTAATACCTATAAAGGGTTTTGTTTTCCGATGATAGGATTACATCCTACTTCTGTTAATGAGTCTTATGAAAAAGAACTGGATATTGTTGCACATCAGTTAGCTCCTTTCAATGAGTATGTGGCTATTGGTGAAATAGGTTTGGATCTTTATTGGGATAAAACTTTTTTGAAAGAGCAACTTATTGTCTTTGAAAAACAGATAGAATGGGCTTTAGAGTACCATCTGCCTATTGTGGTTCATTGTAGAGAAGCTTTCGAGTATATATATAAGGTATTGGAACCTTATAAAAAAAGTGGATTAAAAGGGATTTTTCACAGTTTTACCGGTACCTCCGAAGAGGCTGAGAAGTTATTGGAGTTTCCGGATTTTATGTTGGGAATTAATGGGGTCGTAACATTTAAGAAGTCTCAGTTAGCAGATGTATTGAAAGGTATTCCCTTGACACGTATTGTTTTAGAGACTGATTCACCTTACCTGACTCCCGTTCCAAATCGCGGAAAGAGGAATGAAAGTGCCTATATAAAAGATACCTTAATAAAAGTTGCAGAGGTTTATGAAAAGATGCCGGAACGGGTTGCTGAAGCCACATCTGAAAACGCTTTAAAAGTGTTTGGAATGCTCAAATAAGCCTCTAAAGGTTTTAAAATATATTAATTTGGAGTATTTCTTTGAGATAAAAGAGCTAGAATGCTTTAGAAGAAGAAAAAAAAGGATACATTTGTAGCTGAAAAGGCTCAAACCTGTTTAGGGAGAGATGCTCGAGTGGTTGAAGAGGCACGCCTGGAAAGCGTGTATACGCCAAAAGTGTATCGCGGGTTCGAATCCCGCTCTCTCCGCAGATGAGCTAATGGAATTTGGAAACAACTAAAATAAATACAATAATAATAATTTAATTAATTAATCTTAAAAATTAGACACACAATGAAAAAGTTATTCGCAATTGTTGCTGTGATGGGAGTCTTAACATTTGGCTCAACTCAACTTGCTCAGGCTCAAGATGCTCCTGCTGCTGAACAAACTGAACAGGCTGCACCAGCTGCAGTAGAACCAGCTGCTGCTGATGCTTCTGTTGCCGGCGTTGAAGAAGGTGGTATTCACAAAGAAATTAAAGTAAAATTCATTGAAGGTACTGCATCTTTCATGAGTTTGGTAGCTATTGCATTGGTTATCGGTTTGGCATTCTGTATTGAACGTATCATTTATTTGAGCTTGGCTGAAATCAATACTAAGAAATTTATGGCTTCTATCGAAGCTGCTTTGGAAAAAGGTGATGTTGAAGCTGCAAAAGACATCGCTCGTAACACCAGAGGTCCTATTGCATCTATTTACTATCAAGGTTTGATGAGAATTGATCAAGGTATTGATGTAGTAGAAAAATCAGTTGTATCTTATGGTGGTGTGCAAGCAGGTTACCTTGAAAAAGGATGTTCTTGGATTACACTGTTTATCGCAATGGCTCCGTCATTAGGATTCTTGGGTACTGTAATCGGTATGGTGCAGGCATTTGATAAGATCCAGCAGGTAGGTGATATCTCTCCGACGGTTGTTGCAGGTGGTATGAAAGTAGCCTTGATTACAACTATCTTCGGTTTGATCGTTGCTTTGATTCTTCAGGTATTCTACAACTATGTACTTTCTAAGATCGAAGCTCTTACAAGTGAAATGGAAGATTCTTCTATCTCTTTGCTTGACATGGTAATCAAATATAACTTGAAATACAAAAAATAATCTGAGATGAGTAAGTTATCATATAAATTATCGTACTACGTACTGTACGCAATGTTTGCTCTTATCCTGGTGGTATTAGGTCTCTTTTATTTTGGGGGAGATGCTCAGGGAACAGCTGCATTGGCAGGCGTTGATCCGGAAATGTGGCAACCTGCAAATACAGATGCATTATTGTATTTGATGTATGCACTTTTCGGACTTGCAGTAGCTGCAACTATTATTGCTGCTATATTCCAGTTCGGTTCAGCGTTGAAAGATAATCCGGTAAGCGCTATTAAATCATTGATCGGTCTTATTCTTTTAGTTCTTGTACTGGTTGTTTCTTGGGCTATGGGTAGCGAAGAGACTTTGAGAATACCAGGATATGATGGAACGGACAATGTTCCTTTTTGGTTGAAGCTAACTGATATGTTCCTTTATTCAATCTACTTCCTTTTGGGGGCAACAGTTGTTGCTATCATCTTGAGTAGCATTAAGAAGAAATTATCATAATCCAATTGAGTTTGCTCAATTAAATATAGTAATACTATGGCAAAAGGAAAAAGAAAAGTTCCTGATATAAATTCAAGTTCTACGGCTGATATCGCTTTCTTGTTGCTGATCTTCTTCTTGATTACAACTTCTATGGATACGGACCGTGGTTTGGCAAGACGTTTGCCGCCACCGCCTGAAAATGATAAGGAGCAGAAGAATGAAGACAAGGTTAAGCAACGTAACGTTCTACAGATTTACCTGAACATGTATGACCAGTTGATGGTTAATGGTGAAATCATGAATGTTCAGCAGTTGAGAGCGAAGACTAAAGAGTTTGTTGCTAATAAATATAATGATGAATCGTTGCCGGAAAAAACATCAAAGGAGGTTGATTTCTTTGGTCCGACAATGGTCACTGAAAAGCATGTAGTCTCTTTACAGAACGACCGTTCTTCTTCATATCAGGCATATATTGACGTACAAAATGAATTGGTTGCTGCTTACAATGAACTGAGAGATGAACTATCTCAGGAAAAGTGGGGAAAGAATTATTCAGAGTTAAATGAAGATCAGCAGAAAGCTGTTCGTGAAATTTATCCTCAGAAGATTTCTGAAGCTGAACCTAAAAAATATGGAGAAAAGAAGTAATGGGAAAATTTAATAAAACAGGTAAACGTGAAATGCCTGCGTTGAATACTTCTTCTCTGCCTGACCTTATCTTTACGCTGTTATTCTTCTTTATGATTGTAACAACGATGCGTGAGGTAACGTTGAAGGTTGAATTTAAGATTCCGCAAGCAACAGAATTAGAAAAGCTTGAAAAGAAATCATTGGTTACGTTTGTGTATGTAGGAAAACCAATGAGAGAGTTTCGTCAGAAGATGGGTTCTGAGAGCCGTATCCAATTGAATGATGCTTTCGCCGAAGTTTCGGAAATTCAGGATTATATTATTGCAGAAAGATCAAGCATGAAAGAGTCTGATCAGGCAATGATGACTGTATCTCTGAAGATCGATAAGGATACGAAGATGGGTATCGTAACTGATATCAAGAATGCGCTTCGTCAAGCTTATGCTCTGAAAATTAACTACTCTTCGCAACATCGCGAATAAAAGGTTGATTGAATATATTTGAAAAGGGTGCTTAACTAAAAATAAATAGTTAAGCACCCTTTTCCTTTGGAATGAAATGACGAGAATGTTTAGGAATTCATTTTCACATTATAGACTTCCTTGTGAATTTTTTTCTTTACTGTGTCGAAATCCTGTTTGCATTGTAAACTGCCATATACCATCAGATACATCGGTAAGAAAGGGTCTCCGTTCTTGTATGGGGGTTGTTGGTACTCTTTCTCCCAAAGAACAAATCCTTGTCGTTTGTAGAAGTTTATGCGACGTTGTGCCATTTCTTCCAGAGGCATTTCAACTTCCAGAACGATGGGGAGGTTTAACTCTTTACATAAGAAGTCTAATACCTTTTTGCCATAGCCACTATTTCGTAATGTCGGGTTAATAGCAAAGTGTTCTACATAATAAAAATGGTCGAAATCCCAGTAGGTAATGAATCCCACAGGGGTATTATCATCAAAAATGATATTATTATGGAAGTTACCAATACGGTTGGTATATTCGCGCAAATCTTTCAGTTCACGGTATTCTTCCGGTGGAAAGGCTGCAATAAGCAGATCCTCCATAAATTGGTAATGTTGTACGTCAGACGTACTGATAGGTTGGAGTCTAATCATAAAGGTCTGGGTTTTGATTATTACTTTATTTCTTGTTGGTATAAAATTCGATAATTCTACGAATAGAACGTTGGCACACCGGACAGAAGGTCGGATATTCATTTGTTCGCATGCGGCAATCAAAGGAGGGACGGTAGATACCTTTTGCTGAATATCCACCGCCTTCATAAACACCTACCGGGTACTGTTTATTCATTTGCGGAGGAGTAGGAACAGGAACTCCTGCCGGAAGCATATCTTTCCATTTGGAGGAGAAATCTACACGGGTAGAGATATTCGGCTCCCAAGGCTCCACATCGAGCGGATAAGTGTCCGTCATTACATCTTCTTCATAGAAGTATTCGTCGCCTAAACCTCCAAAACTATGCCCGAATTCGTGTACTACTACAGGCTTGAAGGTAGGATGGTGGGCAGCAGTCAGTGTATAGGAGTTGTAAATACCTCCACCACCGTATTCTTCGGTATTGACGATGATGATAATATGCTCGTAAGGAATACCTGATAACGCGTTGTGTATTGACTTTACACTACTGGTAGTCAGATAGCGGTCGGAATAGAAAGTATCAAAATGAGAGTTAAATGCCGTTTGTCTCCAATCGTTTTTTCGTGGTACACTGACACCACTATCTTTTGACGGGCTGGCAACAGCAACAATATTGAACCGGCTTTTCATTGATTTGAATGGTTCATAAAAGAAAAGACTTTCGCATGTTTTTTCAGCATCTTTGTAGAATAGATCCATCTCAGCTTCAGTATACCCTTCAGCCAGGATGGCTACATCGATACAATCTGCTTCACTACCACTTTTCAGAAGGTATTTATGTGGCGTTATATGTGAGATACCCCGTTCATGAATCAGTATATCATCGGGATGTATAATATGTTTTAAATGAGCCATTACTTTTCGTGATGAGTTGAGTAGTGTGATCTCTATCTCTACCGGGTGTTGCGGATAAGGAAGCAGAAAAGTATTTTCAAATCCTTTTGCTGTTTTCTGAGCCTCGTCTGTAGAAAGCCACTCTTGAAAAAGAGAGGAAAAGGAGGTTTTATAGATACATTTTCGAGTGGTGAGATCAGTCATTGTGATCTGACCGTTACCCTCTAAAGGAAGTTCGGAGAGATGATGTCTGCGCCCTGCCCATGAAGGTAGGTGCGAAAGTTCATCCAGATAGATCGATTGGTGTTTGGCATCACCGGTGAAAATATAATCTACTCGTAATGTTTTGTCTTTGAAAAAGTCTGTAAACTCCTGTGCGTGTATGTTTATTACCATCAACAGGCATAGTATGAGGGTGGTATTTCGTTTCATATTTAGCGCATATTTATGTTTTTACAAAGGTACGAACAATTGCTGACTTATCCCATATTTAGAAATAAAAGTAATAAATCATAGTATTTATTGCCAAAAAATTATCTAACTTTGCAATAACATTCATGTATTAAAACAAATTGATCTAAAATGGGACATCATCAATTGGATACTTTAGATGAGCAGATTCTGAAGCTAATAGCAGATAATGCGCGTATTCCTTTTCTGGAAGTGGCACGGGCATGTAATGTTTCGGGTGCAGCTATCCACCAGCGTATACAGAAGCTGACTAATCTGGGGATATTGAAGGGTTCGGAGTTTGTCATCGACCCTGAAAAAATCGGGTACGAGACGTGTGCTTACATTGGAATTTACCTGAAGGACCCGGAATCATTTGATTCTGTGACAAAAGCTTTGGAAGCTATACCAGAGGTGGTGGAATGTCATTTCACTACAGGTAAATATGATATGTTCATCAAGATTTACGCAAAGAATAATCACCATCTGTTGAGTGTCATTCATGATAAACTGCAGCCGTTGGGGTTGGCACGTACTGAGACGCTTATCTCTTTCCATGAAGCTATTAAACGGCAGATGCCGATTATAGTAGACACAGACGATCAGGAGTGATTCGTTTTCTGTCTGTAACTATCTGGTATAATCAACGAACGCATAGGAGCAGAGATGTTTTTCATCCGCAGGATGGACTTCTCTGCTTTTTTCATGCCATACTGTAAGGTCTACTGAAGGGAAGAAAGCATCAGCTTCCACGGCTTCATCATCTATTTCAGTAAGGCAGAGTTCGTTGGCTATGGTAATAGCCTGGCGGTATACAGTTTCTCCGCCGATGACGTAAACATGCTCATCTTCGCAGCAATTTAGCAAAGCTGCTTCTAAAGATGTGAAAACTTCGGCACCGGGAAAACTATTTGCCGGATTGGAAGAAAGAACAATATTGCGACGGTTGGGAAGTGCACCTTTAGGAAGTGACTCGAATGTTTTTCGGCCCATTATAATTGTATTTCCTGTGGTGAGTGCTTTAAAACGTTTGAGGTCATTGGGCAGCCAGAACAAAAGCTTATTTTTGAAGCCGATAGCCATATGGCGATCTACAGCGGCTATAATGCTGATTTTACTCATAATGTTTATTGGAATTTGGTAGTTATTAGCAGTTGGAATCTATGCAATATGTCGTTAGAACATAAAAATACGATCATGCTGCATAGCTTCTAATTACCAACTACTAAATTTTAGCTACTGATTTATACCGAAACTTTTCCCGCAATATGTGGATGCGGATCATAGTTTATTAATTCAAAATCTTCAAATTTGAAGTCGAAGATATTTTTTACATCCGGATTTATCTTCATTTGGGGTAGCGGACGTGGTTCACGGGTTAATTGCAGCTTTACCTGTTCCATATGGTTCAGGTAGATATGCGCATCTCCCAATGTATGTACGAAATCTCCGGCTTTCAATCCGGTCACTTGTGCCATCATCTGTAATAACAAGGCATAAGAGGCGATATTGAACGGAACTCCCAGGAAAATATCTGCACTCCGTTGATAGAGTTGCAGGCTCAGACGGCCATTTGCTACATAGAACTGAAAGAAAGCATGACATGGCGGTAGGTTCATATTATCAAGGTCTCCTACATTCCAGGCACTTACGATGATTCGTCGGGAGTCAGGGTTGTGTTTGATTGTATCTACCACTTCACTGATCTGATCGATAAAACCACCTTTATAGTCAGGCCATGAACGCCACTGATAACCATAGATATGTCCCAGTTCTCCTTTTTCGTCTGCCCATTCATTCCAGATACGAACACCGTTATCTTGCAGGTATTTTACATTTGTATCTCCCTGCAAGAACCATAATAGCTCATATATAATAGATTTCAGGTGCAATTTCTTAGTCGTCAGGCAAGGGAATCCCTCGTCGAGATTGAAGCGCATCTGATGTCCGAAAACACTGATTGTACCAGTACCGGTGCGGTCACTCTTTTCAGCACCTTCGGCAAGTACACGGCTGAGTAAATCTAAATACTGTTTCATACTGCAAAGGTAGAAAAAAAGTAGTTAGAATCCAGTAGTAAGTAGTTAGAATCTATGCAGATTATAAAAAGGGAGTGAATAGGTTGGCAAACCACCCGACAAACTTCTTCCACGGTGAACGCTTTTTCCATATTTCGGGGGTGAGCTTAGTACAGTGTTGGGTATCAGCCTCGAATACACTGTCAAGTTGTGCTGTGAACTCCTTGTCAAAGATAAAAGCATTTGTCTCATAGTCGTAGCGCAGGCTTCGACTGTTAAGGTTGGCGGTGCCCACCGTACAAAAGCTCTCGTCCACCATCATGATCTTCGAGTGGTGAAATCCGCCATTGTACAGATATATATCTGCGCCCCGTTTCATTAGTTTGTGTACTTTATAGAGCGATGCATCCGGCGTGAAAGGTATATCTGCCTTGGAGGAGATCATAATCTCTACCTTTGTACCTTTCTCAAGTGCGTAGTTTAGCGCTTTCCGAATCGAAGAGGTGGGCACGAAGTAAGGATTCACTATTCGTACATTTTCTTTTGCCGCATAGATAGACATGGCATAAGTATGGCTGAGCATGCGGGTATTCTTTTTCGGTGTACGATCGACGATGGCAACGGTAATTCCGTCAATACTATCTGCCGGAGCCGGAAATTCGGGAAAGTAGGCCTCTCCGGTGATATCCTGCTTGGTTGTTTTATTCCATATTGTGAGAAATATTTCTTGCAGAATGTCTACTGCCGGGCCTTCAATGCGGATATGCATATCACGCCATGTACCAATTTTGGGGAGTCCGTTGATGTAATAATCTGCTATATTCATTCCTCCGGTATAGCCTATTTTTCCGTCGATAACAACTATTTTCCGATGATCCCGGTGTGCTGCGTGGTTGATATAGGGAAACTTAAACGGATCGAATTTGACTATTTCGATGCCCCGTTCGCGGATTGCTTTGAGATGACGCTTCTTCAGTGGCTTATTATTAGACCAGTTGCCGAAAGCATCGAATAAGGCGCGTACTTCTATTCCTTCCTTTACTTTTTCGGCCAATAGATCGAAAAGTGCGTTGGCAATAGAATCATTCCGGAAGTTAAAGTATTCCAAATGTATATGGTGTTTAGCACCGCGGATAGCTTCAAAGAGATCCTCAAATTTCTCGCGTCCGCTTTTGAGCAACTTTACTTTATTACCATGCGTAATAGGGATACCCGATTCTTGGAGGAAATTGAGTACCATCTGGTCGCTGGGTAATTCGGTAGTGTCTTGTCGCTGTACCCATAAACTGTCTATTTCATCTGCTTTAATGTTGCTTGTCGTCAAAAGCAACAAAATAAAAAATATATGTAGTCTCAAAACTTGTAGTCTTTATTTAGTTTACTAAGGAAACAAAGATACAACTTCTCTGTTCGGAGCTCTTTTCTGTCAAGAGTAGATTTATCATAGTTTAACAATTTAAAAGCTGTTTTCCTATCATTTGATGTTACGTCTCACCAGATTAAGAGATAAATTATTATCTACTGATGAAAAAAAAGTTTGCCGGTATCAAACGGATTGTTTATAATCGGGATATTGTTGATATGCTGGTTGCAAACAAGACCGATGTACCCTGTTTACAGGGTATATTGGAACCTATTGATTAAAATATCCTTGTTTGTATAAATAAAAAAGAGGAAAGCATGGGCTTCCCTCTTTTATTTATTAAATTGAATATATGATTGTAATACGTTTACAAATATACTACATTACAAATCCAAAAGCAAACTTTTTGCTTTGTTTTTTCTTATGCCATAGACCATGCTTTGCGTACTCCCAGAAACATAAGTACCGCTGCGGCGATAATCAGTGATTTGAGATCAATGCCTGTTGCGGCTCCGCTTTGCACCATCGATACGAATATATCACGTGCAGTACCTGCTACTGCCTGAAGTCCGTCGTAAGCAAAAAACAGCACCACAGCTACAAGTGTAATAAATACGCTCCATATTTTCACCAGCAGTCCTGTACGGTAGGGCAGATGGTGCATTACACGGCGACTAAAGCCATTATCGGGTATTTCTTGTTTTTGTTTTGCAAAGAATTCCCGTATTAGTTTATCATCTGTTTCCATCATAACCGTTTTGTTTTAAATACATTGCCAATTTCTCTTTACCACGCGACAGGTGACTTTTTACTGTTCCTGCCGGTATACCCACAATTCCCGCAATTTTGTCTATACTTACATCTTCTATATAGAACAAAGTGATGCAGGTTCGTTCCACTTCTTTTAGCTTTTCAAGTGATTGGTAAATGTCCATGCGTTGCCCCACGTTTTCCTGTTCAACACTATTGGTAGCATCTACTTCTCTGGAGTCCAGCTCGGTTGTTTCCTTCCGACTGCGAATATAATCATAAAATACATTATAAGCAATACGATAAAGCCATGTTGAGAAATTTGAAAGATTTTTAAAGGTTGCTATACTTGTATATGCTTTGATGAATGTATCTTGTGCCAGATCGTCGCTCAAATCGCTGTCGCCGTACGTCAGGTTGAGGAAGAAGCGCCGGATAGGCGATTGATACTTCTGAACCAATTGGTTGAAGGCCCTGGTGTTTTTAAACACCACGACCTGTGCGACTAACGATATGTCGTTGATCTGACTCATTTTTGTTCGTCAGTAGGATGTTGATTACGGGCAACCAACCATTGTCCGAGGCCGGTGAACATTATCAGCAGGCCTATACACCCCAGAGCAAGGCTGTCTGTTATAGCCCAAAGGAAGATGAACAATCCGGTGCCGAGGCACATGTTTTTAATCCCCTTGGAGCGTGTGTCCGTATTCAGGCTCTCTTTAAGGATACCTTCCGGAATGGGCTGTCCGGCAGCAATGGCTTTTTCTACCAGTTTGTAACGTTCACGCCTATTCTTGTAGCGGAAGTAAAACGCAATGAAGATAACAAAAATAGGGAAACCGAAAACTAATATCAGGATGAAGAATGCAAGAGCAATACCTTTGGATGCCATTCCGCTAAAGTCTTTGACTAAAGAGAAATCTTCGTCATTAAAACCTGTGTAACTATATGTACTGTCATAAGAATCAGTCGATTCGCTTTCTACGGTCACTCCATCTTCTGCTGTATCCTTGTATTTGGGAGTATATACTGAATCGTCATTGGTTTTGCTGACTGTAATTGTTACCTGTCCGGTACTATCTTTGTAGACGGTTTTCTGCTTTTGTGCAAATGACATGGAGCAGTAGAGGGTTGCCACCATCAGAGCAATTAGAATTCTTTTCATATCTTGTAATTTTTTTGTTTCTTTGGTTGTTAGACGTAGTTAGCCTGCCGGAAAGTTGCAAAGAGACAAAATATTTTTGATATTTGCAGGATTTAACAGAAGAAAATCAATGGAGTTGCAGTTTATTCAGAGTAAAATATATGAGATACGTGGACAGAAGGTGATGCTGGATCGGGATTTGGCAGAGCTTTATGGTATAGAAACGAAACGTTTAAAAGAAGCGGTGAGGAGAAATCTCAGGCGCTTTCCTGTCGACTTTATGTTTGAGTTGAACCGGAAAGAGTTTGAATTTTTGAGGTCGCAAATTGCGTCCTCAAACGGGCGGGGTGGATTGAGGTACATGCCTTTTGCTTTTACAGAACAAGGAGTAGCTATGCTTTCTTCAGTCCTGAATAGCGATGTAGCTATTGAGGTCAATATCTCAATTATGCGTGCTTTTGTTGCTGTACGCCAATTGATATCTAATCCTCCGGTTAATGACCTGGCGAAGCTACAATCTGAAATTCAGGAATTGAAAGGATATATCGAAGAAGTCTTTACCGGTTATAACGATATAAATGATGATACGCGTATGCAGATAGAATTGATAAATCGGACTCTTGCGGAGTTACAGACCAAAGAGAAAGATGTCAGTAAACCCCGTAATCCAATCGGCTTTAATACATACAAAAAGTAAATCCTATGAACTTGCCAGTCTCTTTTATCGACTATACCCGTGCCTTGTTGGGCAACGAAGAATATGAAAAGTTATTTGCCGCCCTGGAGCAAGAGCCTCCTGTTAGTATTCGCCTTAATAAGTTGACAATTGACAGTGGACAATTGACAGTGACTATGCAGGCTGATAGCGTAGCCAACTCTCAACTTTTAACTTTCAACTCTCAACTAAAACAAGTTCCCTGGTGCGAAGAGGGGTATTATCTCGATCAGCGTCTGACGTTTACTTTTGATCCTCTTTTTCATGCCGGTTGTTATTATGTGCAGGAAGCCTCGTCTATGTTTGTTGGTCAGGTGCTGCAACAGTATCTATCCGAAGAGCCTGTTGTGATGCTTGATCTTTGCGCTGCTCCCGGTGGAAAGTCTACCCATGCATGTAGCCTTTTGCCGGCAGGAAGTCTGTTGGTTGCAAATGAAGTGATTCGCAATCGTTCGCAGATACTTGCAGAGAATCTGACAAAGTGGGGGTATCCCGGGGTTGTAGTGACGAACAATGATCCGGCAGATTTTTCACGTCTTGGAGTTTTTTTTGATGTAATACTTACCGATGTACCCTGTTCCGGTGAGGGTATGTTCCGAAAAGATCCCCGCGCAATTGAAGAGTGGAGTTCGGATAACGTTGAAATATGCTGGCAACGTCAACGCCGTATTATTGCTGATATCTGGCAATGTCTTAAACCGGGTGGTATACTTATATACAGTACTTGTACTTATAACACGAAGGAGGACGAAGAAAATGTACGGTGGATTTGTGATGAGTTTGGGGCAGAAGTACTTCCGCTGGATATCTCTTCGGAGTGGAACATCACAGGAAACCTGCTAGCAGGAACGGACTTTCCGGTCTACCGTTTTTTGCCTCATAAAACGAAAGGGGAGGGGTTCTTTCTTGCCGCACTTCGGAAACCGGAAGGAGAGAAAGAAATGTACGGTGCTGCAGGTTCGGAGTCATTTGCTTATGAAGCTGGCAATGGAAAGGCTACCCGCAAAAAAGTGTCTGTTATGCGAGGTAAAGCAGCTCCTTCGGCGATTGGTAAAGAACAATTAACGGCAGCAAAAAGCTGGCTTGCAGTTCCTGAAGCGTATGAACTGTCAGCGAATGGAAACACGATTACTGCATTTCCTAAAGAATACATCGGTGAACTTGCCATTTTACAGCAGTTTCTCCGCATAGTACAAGCGGGTATTACAGTGGGGGAAGTGAAGGGGAAAGACCTTATTCCCGATCATGCACTTGCCATGAGCCGGGCATTGCAACCGGGTATTTTCTCTACAGAAGAAATCAGTTACGAACAAGCCATTGCTTATTTACGCAAAGAGGCCATCTCTTTATCGGAGACGGCCCCTCGTGGTTATGTATTGCTTACTTATAGATCGGTTCCCCTCGGTTTTGTGAAGAATATAGGCAATCGTGCCAATAACCTTTATCCGCAGGAGTGGCGTATTCGCAGCGGATATTTGCCTGAAGAGATACGCATCCTGTGATGACGAACCGGACATCGGATCCGACTGTGTTCTTTCCGGTTAAGGCAATATTCCTTCCGGCATTTCCAGTCCGGTGAATGAAAAGCCCAACTGCCTTCCTGTTCCTTCTTCTTCCAAAATGTAAGAAGGAGGAGGCTCTGGCGATGTCCGTGTATCTCCTGTTGGGGGAGTGTTCCAATTCAAATTCAGGTTCTTGTCCAACCGGTGGAGTATATACGGATTGCCGTGAAGGATGAACTTATGTGAACCGGTCAAGGCTTCTGCGTGCTCCACACTCTCTGTAAAGGTGAGTGTCATATTGGCCTGGTCGTCCATTCCCGGTTCGAGTACATAATTTCCTTTTGCTACCAGTACCAACCCGGATGAAAAGGCTGTTTGAGGTCCTTGTTTGAAGAAATATGCATCCCGTGCACGATTGTTGATAAGAAACATATCCGAAATACCAGGCAGCATCTCTGCCGTACCATTCTCAGACAATGAAGATCCATATCCACGGGATAGCCGCATTGTTTCGTAATTATCCACAACTTTAATTGTCAAAAGACAACTTTCCAGCGTTGCATAGTCTGTGACTTTCAAGGTCGTTTTTCCCGTAAGGATTCCCCGGACGTAGATGGCACTGCCACCCGGAGTCGACCATCCCTGTTCCACTTGTGCACTGACAAGGCGTTGATCTTTTACTTCTAATGAGTAATCACCGTTTCCGCTTTCCAGTCCCAGGTAGCGTATACCTCCCATAGGGACTTCGTATGTGTCGTTATAAAAGCGGAGCGGACTGTTGTTGTCGTCCTTACATGCGCTCAGCAGAGTAAGGATACAGCACAAAGCTGTCTGATAGAAATGTTTAGGTATCATAATCAGTATTTTATGTTTGCTGCAAATATAATGTATTCTTCTATCTTCGTCAACAAAAATCTTCAAACAATGTCTGGCAAAGTAGAATAGATTCTACAATTGATTCTTATATATCTTCGCCATCGCTTTCTGATATTGGTTTTCCAGTTGCAGATAGTTTTGTTTGCTTTGGTATACTACCGAAACTTCTACAAAGTACTCAATCATACTGATCTGCCCACCGGTCAGTGCTTGTTTCAGCATTTCGAGGTCTTGCTGTGCCTGGAAGGTTTTTTCGTACTCGTCCATTGAACTGCGCAAAGTTTGTGCCTCCTGATAAAGTTGTGCTACTTGTGATTCTGCCTGTAACATGGCACTTTCCTTTAGGAAATCTGTGTTCATGGCTTGTGCTTTCGCTATCTTTACTTTACTTTTGTTTTCAAAGATCGGAAAAGAGAAACCTACCACTACACCATTGAAAGGAGTACCCGATTCGGTATTCCGGCGATATCCTAACTCCAGTTTCGGCAACCAGCCTTGTTTGTTGACACCAATCTGCTTACGGGCAGCTGCACTCTCACTGGCAAGTGTCTGCAGGGTTGGATCTGCAGCGAGTACTTCCGCTTTAAGCATCTGATAGTCCGAAGGGAAGATAACCGCCGGATATGTATTTCCTTCAAATACTACAGGAATATTTCCATTCAGGGTATTCAGTTCCTGAAGCTTGTTACGCAAGGCTGTTTCGTTTAGCGAAGCCTCTGTTTTGACGTTTAGCAGTTCCAGGTTGATCTTGTTCGTTTCAATAATGTTGGCATCGCCTGTTTGCAAGCGTTTCTTGTACATTGCCGAAAGCTCTTCCGCATTACGTAAACGTTCTTGTAAGATCTGCTTTTGCTGGCGAAGCATGATAATGTCCAGACATACTTCCTTGGCCTGTAGCAGGATACCTTGCCGGAAGATACTTGCCTGTCCGTCGAAAGAGCTTGTTTTCAGACGGTTCAGTTTTGCACGGCTGGCGTAGAGGCTGGGAAAGTCGAAGCTTTGAGAAACAACAAGCTCTCCGATTGTCTCATTTTTGTCTTTTGCGCCCCAGAGGTGTGCATAAGAGAGACTGGGATCTGCAAGGTTATTATCAGTCTTTGCTTCCAGTTTCTGTGAAGAGATAAGCTGGGCGTTTGCCTGCAACTCCTTATTGTTCGCTTCGATATTCCGAAGCACCTGTTCTATGTTACTTTGTGCCTGCACTCCTGCAATGGCAAGGAGTGTGGCAGTAAATATCGTTATTTTTTTCATTTCATTCTATTATTTATTCTTTTCATTAGAGATATTCCCACCATCTGTCGTTTGGCGTATCTCCTCCTTCTGTGGGGAGCGGCGATGCATCATCAGGTAAACAATGGGAATGATAAATCCGTTCAGGAAAGTCGATGTTAAAAGACCTCCTAAGATTACTTTTGCCATTGGACTTTGTATCTCGTTACCCGGCAGGTCGCCACTCAGCGCCAGTGGTATCAGCGCCAGAGCACTGGAAAGTGCTGTCATCAAGATAGGATTCAACCGGTCCAGTGAGCCATGAATTACACTATCGTATACTCCCATACCCTCTTCCTGTTGCAGGTGATTGTAATGGCTGATAAGTAACATACCATTACGTGTAGCGATACCAAACAGAGAGATAAATCCGATGATGGCCGGGATACTGACTTCACCTGTGGTGATGAGTAGCGCAAATACGCCACCAATCAGCGCCAACGGCAAGTTCAGCAGAATCACTCCGGACTCTTTTACACTCCGGAACTCATGGTACAGCAGTAAGAAGATTATAACGATACTCATGAAGGAAGTCAAGGCCAGCGTGCGGCTTGCTGCCTGTTCGCTTTCAAATTGCCCTCCATATTCAATATGGTACCCTTCCGGGAGCTTTACGGAGGTATCTATCTTTTTCTGTATATCATTTACTACGCTGCGAAGGTCGCGGTCGGCTACGTTTGCAGAAATCACAATCTTACGTTTCACGTTTTCACGGTTAATGGTATTGGGACCCATAGACGAAACAACATCAGCTACGTAGCTTAGGGGTACTTTCTTTCCGTCCGATGTATCTACCATCAGGTTACGTATCTTCTCGGCTTCATCACGGAAGTTATCTTTCACTTTAACAATGAGATCGAATGCCTTGCCCTTTTCGTAAACCTGTGAAATGACTTCACCTGCCAATGCTACATTGATATATTCTGAGAATTCCGGCAGGGTGATACCATATTTGGCAAGCATTTCACGTTTCGGAGTGATTTTTAGCTGTGGGCGTTCAATCTGTTGTTCCACATTCAGGTCGGCAATACCGGGAATACCTTCAATAGCCCCTTTTATTTCATTACCTAAAGAGAACATTTTGTTTAAGTCATCTCCGAAAAGCTTAATAGCGATATTGGCTTTTGTTCCGGATAGCATAGCGTCGATACGGTGGCTGATAGGCTGGCCGATCTCGATATTTGCTCCGGTGATTGTACCCAGTTTCTCACGTACATCTGCAATGAGCTCACTGCGCGAACGGTCTTTCAGTTCAAATGGTGCTTCTATCTCCGAGGTATTCACTCCCAGGGCATGTTCATCCAGTTCGGCACGACCTGTTTTACGGGCCACGGTCTGTATCTCAGGAATAGTTAATAGCAACATTTCCGCACGGTGTCCCATTTTGTTACTCTCTTCCAGAGAGATACCCGGCAGCGAAGATATATTGATGGTAAATGAACCTTCGTTGAAAGGCGGTAAGAAGGAGCGTCCTAACGTGAAGAAACATCCCAAAGCAACAATAAACAGAGCAATGGTACTTCCCAACGTGATTCGTTTGTGATTAAGTACCCATCTCAATGCTTTTTCATAAACACCTTTCAACCAGCGTGCTACGAATGCTTCTTTGGGGATTTTGTCACTCTTGTTTCTGCCTAACAGGTAAGAGCATAGTACCGGAGTAACCGTTAAAGCCACTATTGTAGAAGCGAACAGTGCCACAATAAAAGCAACGCCCAGTGGTACTAACATACGTCCTTCCATACCTGTAAGGAAAAAGAGGGGTACGAAACTCACTACAATGATCAGTGTAGAGTTCAGAATAGGCATACGTACCTCTTTGGAAGCATTGAATACCACGTCGAGTACCGGGAGACGTTCAGTCTCCGATTTCATCCGGTTTTCACGGAGTCGTTTATATACGTTTTCTACATCTACAATAGCATCGTCCACCAATGAACCGATTGCAATTGCCATACCGCCAAGACTCATTGTGTTGATAGTCATCCCCATATAGTGAAGGGTGAGAATGGAAACAATCAGTGAAATGGGCAGTGTTACCAGTGAAATAATTGTGGTTCGTACGTTTGCCAGAAACAGGAAGAGCACGATCACAACGAAGATACCCCCTTCCAACAATGACTTTTTCACGTTTCCGATGGAGTTTTCGATAAAACGGCTTTGGCGGAAGATATCGGTAGAAACCTTTACATCCGCAGGGAGGTTCTTCTGTAAATCCTTTAAAGAAGCTTCCAGTTTATCCGTCAGTTCCAGTGTACTGGTAGAAGGTTGTTTGGTAACTGTCAGCAATACAGCAGGTTTTCCCCGTTCCGAGGCCGTACCCAACTTCGGAGCTTTTGCTCCGATGGCTACGTCTGCTATATCTTCCAATAGTACAGGTACGGTATTGATACTCTTTACTACGGCTTTTCCCAGCTGATCTGCCTTATCTGTAGAGAGTACTCCGCGTACTATATATTCGTTTCCGTATTCATAAAGTACTCCACCGTTGGCGTTGAGGTTCATGTCCCGGGTAGTGTTCATTACTTCACTCATAGATACCCCATAGTGACGCATCCGTTCCGGGTCGAGTTGTATTTGATACTCTTTCAAGTCGCCCCCCAAAACGGCTACTTGTGCCACACCACCTGTTGAAAGCAGACGTGGACGAATTGTCCAGTCGGCGATAGTACGCAGGTCGAGCATAGATGTTGAATCTGCCGTAAGGCCGATAATCAGCATCTCACCCAATATGGAAGACTGGGGTCCAAGTGTTGGTTTGCCCACATTGGCGGGCAATGATTCATTGACTACTGCGAGCTTTTCGCTTACAATCTGCCGGGCCAGATAAATATCCGTTCCCCAGTCAAATTCTACCCAAACTACAGAAAATCCATTTGTGGAAGAAGAGCGTACGCGGCGCACGCCTGTTGCACCATTTACAGAAGTTTCTACGGGAAAGGTGACGAGCTGTTCCACTTCTTCAGCTGCCATTCCATTGGCCTCAGTCATGATGACCACTGTTGGCGCATTGAGGTCGGGGAATACGTCCACTTCTGTATGCATTGCGGTATACGTACCGCCAATCAGCAACAACACCGAGGCCACGAGTACCAGGATGCGGTTCTGAAGAGAGAAATGTATAATTTTATTTAACATGAAATTATTTACGATTAGACGATTTGAAATGATTTACAATTAGACAATTTACAATTTACGATTGAAATTACAATTATTTACGATTGGACAATTTACGATTTACGATTGAAATTACTTTGATTTACAATCTCTTTCATCAATCGTAAATTGTAAATCGTCCAATCGTAAATCTTTTTTAGTGTTCATGGCTATGTGCCGGTATCGCATTACTTGCCGAAGCCAGTTTCACCTGGTAGGCACCGTTGACAACAACAGGATCGCCCGCTTTGACACCTGTCAGTATCTGTACGCTTTGCCCATTATCTGCACCCAGCGTCACTTCCTGCTTTTTATAGCCTTCTTCATCCAGTTGCAAATAGACAAAGAATAATCCTTGCTCCTCTGTCAGTGCAGTGCGAGGGAGCGAGATAACATTTTCCATCGGGGTTGACAGTAGATATACCTCTACAAACGAACCGGGAATAATATCTCCTTTGTTGTCAAACTCAAATGTTACCGGAACATAGAATGAATTATCTCCGGCAGACTTGCCAAACGAAAGGAGGCGTCCGCTTAATTCTTTCAGTGCATACACCTTATTATCATACGGCGTTTTGAAGTTAGCCGAACCAATAGTGCGCAGATATGGGTAGTATTTTTCTGAAACTTCTGCGCGCAGGAAAAGACGACGGTTTTGTGTCACGCTGACCAACGGTTGTCCGATGCTAACATAATCTCCCTCTTTGACTAAGATATTTTTCACATATCCGCCGATAGGAGAAGATATGGCTTGTCCGCCTTTGGTATTTCCTTTGGCGAGTGCTTCGTAGCTGATACGGGCATTCTCGTAATTTTGTTCGGCTTGTGCGAAATCTTTGTCGGATACGATTTTGTTTTTAACCAACGCTTTCATACGTTCGTATTCTTTCTTTGAGATTTCATAGGCAATACGGGCACGTTGCACCGGGTCACCATCTGCTATATTACTGGATGAGATGGTTAGCAGGGTACTGCCTTTCCCTACACTCATGCCCTCGGTAACTTTACCATGAAAGCTGACAACACCGGCTACCGTAGCTACGGCTACACTTTCGTCTCCCTGTGCGGCAAGCACTTGTCCGCTGGTCTTTATCACTTGTTCAAAAGTTCCCGGTTCGATGGTACTCACCTTCACGCCGGCAGCTTCTGCCTTAGCTTTGGGCAGAATGATTTCATCACTATGTTCGCTTTCGGAAGCCTCGCTACCGTGGTCATGCCCCTCGCACTCTTCGGTGGCACTGTGTCCTTCATTTTCGTGGTCGTGTCCTTCGTGGTCATGGTCATGAGCCTCGGTACCATGATTGTGTTCTTCGGGATTATTCCCCGGTTTGCTGTTGCAGGAGCCCAGAATAAACAATCCCAGAACTCCCATAAAGATAAGTTTCTTCATGATTATATAATATACATTCTTAATGATTTCGTTTTGTAAATTCGTCACAATTCACCCTGCAAAAGTAGAAATTCGCGGGCGCAACTGTCTTGCAAACAATGTAATAACTACATTGTTTAGTTAGATGAATGTAGAGGGAGGGGCACGAAGTCCGAAGGCACGAGTGATATTCGTGCCGTGTAAAGACTCTCGGTAGACATATTCGTTTGTGAATTGTTTTTCCTGAGGTCGGAGTAGATTTTCAATTATAAAGTCGGTGAATAAGATAGCAACAAACATGTGTTGTGGTCCCAATTCTACCTGCGCACTGGGTGCAGGAGATGAAAAACGCGCCAGACATTCGTCACTGCAGCAGGAGTCATTTTCCCGGTGGTGATTGTGCACAGGGCATTGTTCTTCAGGTGTTACATCATGTTTCATGCAGATCATCCCATTGGCATGGTGATGATGGGGAACAAGGGGTACTGCCAGCATAATGATGCTGATGACAAATAGAATATAGAATATGTACCTTTTGTTCTTCAAGTTTAAATCTTTAATCGGTTGGCAAAGATAGGATTTACCTTATCGAATAGCAAATTATAGTACTTAAAATATTAAAAAGATAATTTGGAGGGATTTCACCACAGAGGCTCACAGAGTTCCACAGAGTATTATTATTCAATAAAACGCAGATTAACGCGGATTTGCACAAAGAAAGACGAGATAGAATAACAGTCTTTTAATTTGCGCAAATTCGCGTTAATCCGCGTTTCAAAATATACCCATCGCTTGGCCTACTTCCCCGTGCGGGAAGCACTTATTTCTTTTCTAACTCCTGTAGAGAGTCCATCTTTTTCTTTTCAAGGAATTCGTAGATGCCGCATAAGTGTTCTTTTACTTTCTTGTTGCCGAATTCGTATACTTTTGTCACCAGTCCATCCAGGAAGTCGCGGTCATGTGAAACGACAATCAGTGTACCGTCAAAATCAATTAAAGCCTGTTTCAGGATATCCTTTGTTTTGAGGTCAAGATGATTGGTAGGCTCATCCAGAATCAGCAGGTTTACCGGTTCGAGTAATAGCTTAATCATAGCTAAACGTGTACGTTCGCCTCCCGATAGTACTTTCACCTTCTTCATTGACTCTTCCGGTCCGCCAAACATGAAAGCTCCTAACAGGTCGCGTATCTTATTACGGATTTCTCCTTTAGCCACATCGTCGATGGTCTGGAATACGGTTAGGTTCTCGTCTAACAGTGAGGCCTGGTTCTGTGCGAAGTATCCTATCTGTACGTTGTGTCCCAGAGTCAATGTACCCTCATGTTCGATTTCTTTCATGATACATTTCACTAATGTGGATTTACCTTCACCGTTTTTTCCGACAAATGCTACCTTATCTCCGCGTTCTATAGTAAGTGAGGCATTTTTGAATACTGTATGTTCGCCATAGGTTTTACCTACATTGTCCATAATTACCGGATAACTACCCGAGCGGGGAGAAGGTGGAAATTTCAGGCGTAAAGCCGATGTATCTTCTTCGTCCACTTCCAGCAATACCAATTTCTCGAGCATCTTCACACGGCTTTGTACTTGCAGGGTTTTGGAGTATGTTCCTTTAAACCGTTCTATGAATTCGGTGGTTTCGGCAATGAATTTCTGTTGTTCGTCATACTGTTTTTGCTGCTGCACACGACGTTCTGCGCGTAATTGCAGGTATTGGGAATAGTTAACTTTATAGTCATAGATGCGTCCCATTGTCACTTCGATGGTACGGGTGGTGATGTTATCGACGAATTTACGGTCATGGCTGATTACGATTACCGCTTTACCATTGTTGATGAGGAAGTCTTCCAGCCATTGTATAGACTCAATATCCAGGTGATTGGTCGGCTCGTCCAGTAGCAATACGTCCGGCTTTTTCAGTAACAGTTTTGCCAGTTCGATGCGCATACGCCAGCCACCGCTGAAGTCACTTGTCTGCCGATGGAAGTCCTCACGCACGAAACCGAGTCCTAATAATGCTTTTTCTACATCCTCTTCATAGTTGGTTGCATCAATCGAATAGAACTTTTCACTCAGTGACGAAACCTTTTCAATCAGTTCCATATAACTGTCGCTTTCGTAATCAGTGCGGGTCTCCAGCTCTTTATTTAATTGTTCTATTTCGGCCTCCATTTCATGCAGATGAGCGAACGCCTGTGCTGTTTCCTCAAATACGGTACGTCCGTCTTCGGTCATTAAATGCTGTGGAAGATAAGCAATAACACACTCTTTGGGAGCTGAAATATTCCCTCGGGTCGGTTGGCGGACTCCTGCCAATATTTTAAGCAGTGTGCTTTTACCTGCTCCGTTTTTACCCATCAGGGCAATACGGTCTTTTTCGTTAATTACAAAAGAAATATCACTAAATAAGGTGGTTCCGCCGAATTCTACGGCAACTCCGTCTACTGAAATCATATATGTTCGTTAAAATGAGGTGCAAAGATAATGCAAACCGGGAGCAGAATAAAATGAACGAGTTCATTTTTTATGCCAAGGTGCAGCTTATCTTCGCTTTTTTGGCAAAGATAATCATTTATATTATTTTTTTTTATAACTTGCGCGCTGAATGCGTATGATATAATTACGATATACTAATATGTACACGCGAATATAACAATCATTATAATGGAAAATGAATCAACAACAGACTTCCGTCCGCTAATACTGGTGGCGGAAGACGATGACAGTAATTTCAAATTGATAAAGGCTATCATAGGAAAAAAATGTGATATCCTGTGGGCTAAGAACGGAGAGGAAATAGTGAAATTGTTCAATGAGAATCGTGGCAAAGCTGCAGCGATACTTATGGATATTAAAATGCCGATAATGACTGGTTTGGACGCAACAGTGATTATTCGTAAAGAGGATCAGAAAATACCTATCATAATGCAGACTGCATATGCATTCAGTTCCGATAAAGAAAATGCAATGAAATGTGGAGCTACAGAGGTATTGGTGAAACCCATTACATTGAGTATTTTGAGGAATTGCCTAACGAGTTATTTCCCGGATTTAAAGTGGTAACTGAAATGGCTTGCCTTATAGGCAGCTGAATTTTATAACTTGCATTATAAATATGAGCTACAGGTAGAATGGTATGCATTCACTTGTAGCTCATGTTTTATAAGATTGTACACTTATGCATGACAATATTGTACACTTTGGTATAACAAGAATGTACCCTCTTGTTATGTAAAAATGTACATTCTTATAAGTCTTGATTATTAGAGAGTTATGAACGTATTCTTTTCACTGAATAACTCATTCGTTCAAGCGGGGAAGTGTATCAATTGTTTTTATTTTCAATAGTTTCAGGTTTTCACAAGCCTGATCGTAATATCCTGAATATTCCAGTGATTTAGTGTCGTGTGCATCTACTCCAATGATGGCTGTGCAACCCTCGTTAACAGCAATATGCCAAAACTCCGGGTGTGGATAGGTCAGAGTGCCAAAAGCCTGGTTGTGGTCCATCATTCCTATATTATATTCCAAAGGGATATTAAGCCGGGCAGCTGTGCGGCAAATGTGCCGGCTAATTAATTTACAGTGGGAATCAAATTCCGGATAAGAACGCATGAAAAGATCAGGGTGGGCCAAGTAAGCAAACAGACCGCTTTCCATTCCTTCGATTGCACTCTCTTCGTAGAGTTCGAGCATGTCTGGTGTGGTAGTGTTACGTCCGAAGTAGGGAAATTTTTCGTCTGTGTGGAAGTGATGATTGCCAAAGATGATAAAATCGAGCTTATATTCTTTTATCAGTTCTTTCAGCCAATGTATGTATTCAGGAAAATATTCGCATTCCAATCCTAAATGTATCTTTATCCGGTCTTTATATTTTTCTTGCAGGCTCCGGATACTCTCTACATATTCAGGGAATGCTTCAGGAGTCATCCGGATATCTGATACATAGTCCGTATGATACTTCCACGGACTATGGTCTGAGAACCCTACTATCTGATAACCTCCTTTGATGGCACTTAAAACAAATTCTTCGTCACTCCCTGTCGCATGGTGGCAGCGGGTAGTATGGGTGTGGTAATTAGTTTTCATTTTGTTATAATTTCATCCATGCAGATGTCAAACGGCTCTGCAGGTACCTCTTCAAGCAATTGAAAGGGAAAACATATTCCAAGTTTTGTGGCTGTAATGTGGGGGAGGAGTTTGTCGTAATAACCCTTACCTCTTCCTAACCGATGTCCGGTTTGGTCAAAAGCGACGCCCGGAACTACTGCCAGTTCAATGGAATCATAGTCGGTGAACAATTTTCCGGTAGGTTCGGCGATACCATAAGAACCGATAATCAGATCCTGGGGGCTTGTATAAAGTCGTAGTTCCAGATAATCTCCGACAACGACAGGTAATATTATCCTTTTTCTTTCACTCCACTTCTCAATGAAGGAGTGGGTCTGGACTTCATCCTTCAAGGAGTGGTAGAGTAGTATGGTGTTTGCTGCCTGGAAAGCCGGATGACTTTCCAGGTTAGCTAAAATATCAGCAGAGAGTGCCTTCAGCGTAGAGTCGCAATACCGGGTTTTCTCTTGCGCTATCAGCTTGCGCAGTTCTTTTTTTCTTTCCTTCATCGTTTTTCTTGATTTCCGGTTCTTCAACTATTTCCGGTGCTTTGGGGAAAGCCTCACCTTTTTCCAGCAAATCCAATCCTTTCTTCACAGTCGGATCTGTCAGGTTGGAATATTTGATATAAGCTTCTTTTCCCAACATATTGTAAATGATGTTTCCGAAGATATTCTTTTCCAGTAGTTTATATGACTTCTGAATGAGTATATTTCTTCTCTTAACGCCTTTTGTTTCGGCATAACGAACGAATTGCTCAACGAGCCCCTGCTGACGCAGGTAGTTTACGAGTGATTCTTCCGTATCGTATTTACTTAGTTTCTCGCGGTTGTTGTCCGTATACTGGAATGTAAAGAGGATAGTCAACCCCTTGTTTAGTACGGTAGACAAGTAGGAGGTGACACCGGTAGTATCTTGTGGCACAAATACGTCGGGCATAATACCGCCACCACCGTATACAGGGCGTCCTAACCCGGTTGAGTAGCGCTGTGATTCGTCCAGTTTTATACTGTCACGTGAGAAAAATTCTCCGTGGGTATAACGGTTGTACAAATCCATTTCATAATTGCGGTCTTTTCCATTTTCGTATGGGCGCTGTATACAACGTCCTGACGGAGTGTAGTAACGGGCAATTGTTAGACGAATGGCAGAACCGTCGCTGAAATCGATGGGTTGCTGTACCAGTCCTTTACCGAATGAACGACGTCCTACGATAGTTCCACGGTCGTTATCCTGAATAGCACCCGAGAAAATTTCGCTGGCAGAAGCCGATCCTTCGTCCACAAGAACAACCAATGGGAGATTCTGGCAGCTTCCTGTTCCGTTAGCAACTTCATCCAGACGTTTGTATTTACGTCCCTGTGCATAAACAATTAATTTTCCTTGCGGCAGAAACTCATTTACCATTCGTGTGGCAGCATCCATATATCCTCCGGTGTTTCCACGAAGATCTATGATAAGTCCTTTGCAATTCTTATGATTCAGTTGTGCGAGAGCATTTAATAATTCTACGTGCGACGTGCGTCCGAATTTACTGATTTGGATATATCCGAAATCATCGTTCAGCATGTATGCGGCATCTATTGTGTTCTGCGGGATATCGCCACGGGTAATCGTGAAATTGATCAGGTCTTTTTCGGTTGCACGCTTAATACCTAATTTTACCTGACTGCCTTTCGGTCCTTTCAGTTTACGCATGGCCCGTTCGTTGGTGACTTCTTTTCCAACAAAGAGGCTATCATCTACGGTTACAATACGGTCACCTGCCATTAGTCCTACTTTTTCGGAAGGTCCGCCGGGAATAACGGCATTTACATGTATGGTATCGTATTGTATTGTAAACTGGATACCTATTCCGCTAAAACTTCCTTCCAATTCAGAGTTTACTTCTTCCAGATTTTTTGCTGGAATGTAGGTTGAATGCGGATCAAGTTCAGCCAGAATCTGAGGCATTGCTTTTTCTACAAGGTCTGTCATGTTCACCGTATCTACATATTGGTCATCAACAATACGGAGTAAAGCATTCAACTTATTGGATGATCCGTTGATAATGCCTAAGCGATTGCCTGCAAAATGTTTGGCGTAGAACGTTCCGATGAGGATTCCGATTACTACGCTGATAGCAATGATGACAGGGGTAAAACGGGAAGAGTTTTTTGTACTCATGCTTTTTTATTAGTTATTAGTTAGTAGTTGCAAGCTGCGGGGAGCTATGCTATAACTGCGGTTTGCTGTTTTTTCTTTTTTTGTTATTGTTACTCGTGGTCGGTTGTCACAAATATGACTTCTATTCCGGCCCGTTTGAGTAATTCAATTCCATCTTCCAGACGATAATGCTCGGAGTAAACCACTCGTTTGATACCTGCCTGGATGATGAGTTTAGCACATTCAATACAAGGAGAGGCCGTGACGTACATGGTAGCACCATCACTGCTGTTGTTAGAACGTGCTATTTTGGTTATGGCGTTTGCTTCGGCATGAAGCACATAGGGCTTTGTGACATTGTTTTCATCTTCACAGACATTCTCGAAGCCGGAAGGCGTTCCGTTATATCCGTCGGAAATGATCATTTTGTCTTTGACAATCAATGCTCCTACTTTGCGCCGTTGGCAATACGAATTTTCAGCCCAGATGCTGGCCATACGTATATAACGTTTATCTAATTCTGATTGTTTATCCATTATCATATGTGTTTTATCTTTCGGGTGCAAATGTAATGCACAGAGTTTCTGTATTATATTCAAAATAGAGGTACAAATTGTATTCATCTCCTTCATAGGAGGTTGCTTTGGTTATTGCTTCGATGATGAACTGTCCCAATTTGTCATTCGAATCGGTCACTTTTTTATCTTTTACAGTTGTTCGGAAAGTTTGTTTTTCGCCATTTGCTTCCCATGTACCGTTCATAACCACAGAACCGGAACCGTTGAAGTCACCATTGATTCTGTTTTCACTTGTACTGCCTGTGAAAGTTATCCGGAATGCTCTTGTTCCGGTGGTTGGATCATAAGACAAATAGTTCTTTTTGTCTACTCCCGGAAAAGTATACCATCTATGTTCACCCTTTTTGGTGATATAGGTCATCTTCCATGTTTTCCCTGTGAATATCTTTTGCACATCATCCGTATCATTGCATCCGCTTAAAGTAGGAATCAGCATGATTGCAAACAATATCCCGATATATTTCAATATTTGTTTCTTCATCTTGGTTTCTAATCTTCAGTTTTTTTATTTCCAGTGTTTTCTTTAATGCCATTTCTGATGAGTAATGCGTCAATTGTAGGCTCTTGTCCACGGAAGCGTTTATAAAGTATCATTGGATGTTCTGTTCCACCTTTTGACAGAATATTGTTGCGGAATGATTCGGCAACTTCTCTGTTAAATATACCTTTCTGTTTAAACAACGAGAAAGCATCCGCATCCAATACCTCCGCCCATTTATAACTGTAGTATCCGGCAGAGTATCCTCCGGCAAAGATGTGTGAGAATTGTGTACTCATACAGGCATCTTTCACAACCGGTAATATTTGTGCTTTGGCCCATGATTGTTGTTCGTACTCTTTCACATCTCCTTCAAAAGGAGCATTACGGGTATACCATGCCATATCCAACAAACCGAAACTAACCTGACGCAGACAAGCATAGGCAGCATTGAAATTGGAGGCATCTACCAGCCGTTTTATCAGTTCTTCGGGTAGCTTTTCGTCCGTCTGATAGTGTTGGGCAAACGTATTAAGGAACTCTTTTTCGATAGCAAAGTTTTCCATAATTTGTGAAGGTAACTCTACAAAATCCCAATAAACGCTGGTGCCGCTGAGGCTCTCGTAAGTAGAATTGGCGAACATGCCATGCAGACTGTGCCCGAATTCGTGAAGAAATGTTTCCACTTCGTCAAAAGTCAGTAAGGCGGGTTTGTTTCCTGTTGGTTTTGTAAAGTTCATCACGATAGACACATGCGGCCGGCTGTTTTCTCCTGTCTTTTCGTCTATCCATTGGCCTTTATATTCGGTCATCCATGCACCTGCACGTTTTCCTGTACGTGGATGGAAGTCTGTATAAAGTATGGCGAGCGTTTTATTGTCTTTGTCAAGTACCTCATAGGCATCCACATCCTTGTGATAAACCGGAATATCGGTATTTTTTTTGAAGGTAATTCCATACAAGCGGGTTGCCAGGCCAAATACTCCTTCTTTTACTTTTTCCAGTTCAAAATAAGGACGTAGCATTTCTTCATTGATATTGAACTTCTTATCCTTTAGTTTATTAGAATAGTAACTCCAATCCCAAGGCATAACTGTGAACTCTGCACCTTGTTCCTGGCGTGCCAGCTCCTGTACTTCCTGATATTCTTTCTTTGCAGTAGGAGTATACGCCTCTAAAAGTTGGTTGAGCAGATTGTAAACCGCATCACTGTCTTCTGCCATCCGCTTTTTCAAAGTGTATTGGGCAAAGTTTTCATATCCCAGCAATTGTGCGATAGCCATTCGGGTATTAACGAGCTTCTTTACAATATCGATATTGTTGTACTCATTGTTGTGGGTACATTTGGTATTATAAGCCATGTAAAGCTCATGACGCAGATCACGATTGTCGGCATAAGTCATGAAAGGGATGTAACTTGGTGCCTGTAGAGTGAATACCCAGCCTTCTACACCTTTTTCTTTAGCTGTTTCAGCTGCTGCTTCTATGGCGCTTTCCGGGAGTCCGGCAAGTTGTGCTTTGTCTGTAAGCACAAGCTGATAATTATTTATTTCTTTTAGGTTGTTTTCGCTAAACTGCAATGTAAAGCTGCTCAATTCTTTTGTTAATTGACGGTATTGTTTTTGAGCTTCTCCTTGCAGATTGGCTCCCCGGCGGATAAAACCGTCATATATGTTTTCGAGTAACTTGGTTTGTTCCGGAGTTAGGTTTAATTGCTCTTTTTGGTTATAGACAGCTTTTACACGTTTAAATAATTCTTCATTCAGACTGATATTGTTACTGTGTTCACTAAGAAGTGGCATCATCTCCTGCGCCAGTATTTGCAGATCATCGTTCGTCTCTGCACTACGTAGATTACCGAATACAGTCGTTACACGATCCAATAGTTCGCCTGACTTTTCGTATGCCAGTATTGTATTGGCAAAAGTCGGTGCTTCCGGGTTATTAACGATAGCATCTATCTCAGCTGCCTGCTGACGGATTCCTTCACGGATGGCAGGCTCATAATGTTCTGTTTTTATTTTATCGAATGGGACAGTTCCATACGGTGTAGTATACTTTTCAAAAAAAGGGTTTTGGGCGTTCATCATATTAATAATAATGCAAAGTAAAATCAATATTACGTTTAGTCTCTTCATATAAGCCGGATTATGAATGATTTGGTTTATACTTATGAGTTACAAAATTACTAAAATAGTGGATATTTACAGTAGGAATGATCTGCTTTTTAACAAAGTATTAGTGAATAAGGGTTATTTCGCAGATTAATATAATTTTGTTAATTAATAGAGAGCGTTTTAGTTTTTTCTGAATGATTTCACCACAGAGTAACACAGAGTTTAAATCTTTATTGAAACACAGATAAACGTAGATTTTCGTAAAGGGAAACAAATGTATGATAAAGAACTACAGCCTTTTAATCTGCGTTTCATCAGATAAATACTACTCTGTGGAACTCTGTGTTACTCTGTGGTGAGTTTTGCTCATTTCGGATCAAAAATGAATATATAAAAAAAAGCTGCTTCGGAAACCGAAGCAGCTTTACTTGAATCATATTGTGAATGATTATTTCTTAGCGATAACGCGAGCCATTTCACAAACTTTGTTTGAATAACCCCACTCGTTGTCATACCAAGATACAACTTTAGCGAAGTTAGAATCCAAAGAGATACCAGCTTTAGAATCGAAGATTGAAGTCATAGCGCAACCACGGAAGTCAGTTGAAACAACTGCATCGTCTGTATAGCCAAGGATACCCTTCAATTCGCCTTCAGAAGCTTCTTTCATAGCAGCGTTGATATCTTCTACTGTAGCAGGTTTTTCCAGAACTACTGTCAGGTCAACTACAGAAACGTCAGAAGTCGGAACACGGAATGCCATACCAGTCAGTTTACCGTTCAATACCGGCAATACTTTACCTACAGCTTTAGCCGCACCTGTTGAAGAAGGGATGATGTTTTCAAGGATACCACGACCACCTCTCCAGTCTTTCTTAGAAGGACCGTCTACTGTTTTCTGAGTAGCAGTAGCAGCGTGAACTGTAGTCATCAAACCTTTAACGATACCGAACTTGTCGTTCAATACTTTAGCGATAGGAGCCAAGCAGTTAGTAGTACAAGAAGCGTTAGAGATAATGTCCTGACCTGCGTAAGTATCGTGGTTAACACCATATACGAACATAGGAGTAGCATCCTTAGAAGGAGCAGACATGATTACTTTCTTAGCACCAGCCTGGATATGTTTGCGAGCTGTTTCGTCAGTCAGGAAGAAACCTGTTGATTCAACAACAACGTCAGCGTCAACTTCGTTCCATTTCAAGTTAGCAGGATCCATCTCTGCAGTCAAACGGATTTTGTTACCGTTTACAATCAAAGCACCGTTTTCTACAGCTACAGTACCATCAAAACGACCGTGTACTGAATCATACTTCAACATGTATGCCAAATAATCAGCATCCAACAAGTCATTGATACCTACGATTTGAATATCGTTACCAAAGTTCTTAACTGCAGCACGGAACACCATACGACCGATACGGCCGAAACCGTTAATACCTACTTTAATCATTTTGTTTAAACTTTTAAGGGTTTTATAATATTTGTTCAAATATATTTCTGAACTTGCATTTGTTTTCTAAATGCGGTGCAAAAGTAAGAAAATGTTTTTATATTCGCACACGAAATTAATATTAAATATAAAAAAAGATGGGAAAGAGTACTTTTTTACAGGACTTTAAGGCTTTTGCCATGAAGGGAAACGTGATTGATATGGCCGTCGGTGTTATCATCGGTGGAGCGTTTGGTAAGATTGTGTCATCAGTGGTGGCTGATGTCATAATGCCTCCTCTCGGATTGTTGGTCGGTGGAGTGAATTTTACGGATTTGAAGTGGGTAATGAAGCCTGCTGAGGTGGTAGATGGAAAAGAAATTGCTGCTGTGACGTTGAATTATGGGAATTTTTTGCAGGCAACTTTTGATTTCTTGATTATTGCCTTTTCTATATTCTTATTTATACGTCTGTTGACTAAACTGACTGCAAAGAAAGAAGCTGCTGCTCCTGCAACGCCTCCTGCACCGCCGGCTCCTACTAAAGAAGAGGTGTTACTGACTGAAATACGTGACTTGCTGAAGGAGCAAAAAGGAAAATAAATAGACTATTGTTCAAGTAGGTTACATAGTTTTTTATACTTTTGCAGATCATTTATTCAAAATCCAACCATTTATATGCAGGAAAAAATAATAATCCTTGATTTCGGATCGCAAACTACACAGCTTATTGGCCGTCGTGTACGCGAGCTGGATACGTATTGTGAAATTGTTCCTTATAACAAGTTCCCCAAAGGAGATGAAAGTGTAAAAGGTGTTATCCTTTCCGGAAGCCCTTTCTCAGTATATGACGAAAATGCATTCAAGGTAGACCTGAACGAGATAAGGGGTAAATATCCTATTTTGGGCATTTGCTATGGTGCACAGTTTATGGCTTATACGAATGGCGGAAAAGTAGAACCGGCAGGTACGCGTGAGTACGGTCGTGCCCACCTGGCTTCTTTCTGCAAGGACAATGTGTTGTTCAAAGGAGTGAAAGAGGGCACTCAGGTATGGATGAGCCATGGAGATACCATTACTGCTATTCCTTCCAATTTCAAGAAAATAGCTTCTACTGATAAAGTAGAAATAGCTGCTTATCAGATTGAAGGAGAACAGGTATGGGGCGTACAATTTCATCCGGAAGTGTTTCATAGTGAAGATGGGACACAGATGCTGAAGAACTTTGTGGTAGATGTTTGTGGTTGTAAGCAAGATTGGTCTCCGGCTTCGTTTATTGAAAGTACAGTAGCCGAACTGAAAGCCCAGTTGGGTGATGATAAGGTAGTGCTTGGCTTAAGTGGTGGCGTTGATTCGTCAGTAGCTGCCGTATTATTGAATAGAGCTATCGGTAAGAACCTTACTTGTATCTTTGTTGACCACGGTATGCTTCGTAAGAATGAATTTAAAAACGTAATGCATGATTATGAATGCCTTGGTCTCAATGTGATTGGTGTGGACGCCAGTGCTAAGTTCTTTGCAGAATTGGAGGGCGTAACTGAACCGGAAGGCAAACGGAAGATCATAGGTAAAGGTTTTATCGATGTATTTGATGAAGAAGCACATAAGATTAAAGATGTGAAATGGCTGGCACAGGGTACAATCTATCCGGACTGTATCGAATCATTGTCTATCACGGGTACAGTGATCAAGAGTCATCACAATGTAGGTGGATTGCCTGAAAAAATGCACTTAAAGCTCTGTGAACCGCTTCGTCTTTTGTTTAAGGATGAAGTTCGCCGTGTAGGTCGCGAATTGGGTATGCCTGAGCATTTGATTACGCGTCATCCATTTCCCGGACCTGGATTAGCTGTGCGTATTTTAGGTGATATAACTCCGGAAAAAGTATCTATCTTGCAGGATGCCGACGATATCTTTATTCAAGGATTAAGAGATTGGGGATTGTATGATCAGGTATGGCAGGCAGGTGTTATCTTGCTTCCGGTTCAGTCTGTAGGTGTAATGGGAGATGAACGTACATATGAAAGAGCGGTTGCGCTGCGTGCTGTGACATCTACCGATGCAATGACGGCTGATTGGGCACATTTGCCTTATGAGTTCTTAGGAAAAGTTTCTAATGATATAATTAATAAGGTGAAGGGTGTGAATCGTGTAACTTATGATATCAGTTCCAAGCCACCGGCAACTATAGAATGGGAGTGATGAAAATAATTTCTCCGTGCTAAAAAAGTGGCTTCAACTTTTAAAGGTTGAGGCCACTTTTTTAGCCGTTATTTTCTTTTTTCATTCCATTCCGCCAATAATGCAGCATCCGGAATGATAATTTCTTTTCTATGCAGTTCCAATAACTTCTGTTCCTGCAAGGAATTCAGAACTCTGGATACATTTAATCGTGTATCATCTACACAGCGGGCAAAATCATCCATTTTTATTTTCATGATTTTCTCTCCCTGCATCCTTTCCGCATGGACTAGTATGAAATGAATAATCTTATCTTCTATATCCGTATATGCTTCATCCCACAAACGGCCGTAGAGATTTTGAGCCCGGTTACTGATGAAATTCATGTAGTTGAGACGGAATATCTCATATTTGAGCAGACCGGAAAGAACAAATGCTTTGCTGATGCTTATGGTGTGTGACTCCGTATGAGCTATGTAAGATGAAGCGTAGTTTACGTTCATACCAAACAGGGCATAAGGTTCAATCACATAAGGTGCTTCCAGGTGTTCGATAAAAGTAAATAAATCATCTTTGGAGGTGGTTTGCAAAGAAAGTTCTCCTTTCAGTAGGAAAATCAACTGATTGCAAGGAGTACCGCTTTTTACAATCACTTCTCCGGCTTTATGCTTGGTGAAATGCAATTTTACCTTCTCCAGTATATTTGTGAAATCTTCGTGGCAAAGTCCTTGAAATAAAGGCAATTGCAACAAAGTGTTAAACATCGTTTCCATACAAGTATAATCTTCTAATTTGAAACAAATGTAGTTATAATCAGAGCTTACTGTGATCATTTCGCTTCTCTTTTTGTTTTTTTTATTATTTCTTAATTGAACGTACTGATTCAAGAAAAAAAATATTGTAAAATGCATAAAAATAGATTATCTTTGCAGAAAAAAAGGAGGAGCGATGTTTACAGAATTTAATTTTCAACAGATGATTAGTGCGTTTATCGTACTGTTTGCTGTAATTGATATTATTGGTTCTATTCCTATCATTATCAATCTGAAAGAAAAAGGAAAAGACGTAAATGCGATGAAAGCTACTGTTATTTCGTTTGCTTTGTTGATAGGCTTTTTCTATGCCGGTGATATGATGTTAAAGCTCTTTCATGTAGATATTGAGTCGTTTGCCGTAGCCGGTGCTTTTGTTATTTTTCTGATGTCTCTCGAGATGATTCTCGATGTAGAAATTTTCAAGAATCAGGGCCCTATTAAGGAGGCTACTCTTGTTCCGCTTGTCTTTCCTCTTTTAGCAGGTGCCGGAGCTTTCACTACCCTTTTGTCGTTGCGTGCCGAATATGCCAGTATTAATATAATCATTGCGTTGGTACTGAATATGATTTGGGTTTATTTTGTGGTGAGTATGACGGGACGTGTAGAACGTTTTTTGGGTAAAGGTGGTATCTATATCATCCGCAAATTCTTTGGAATTATTCTGTTGGCTATCTCTGTGAAATTGTTTATGAGTAATATTACATTGATGGTAGAGGCATTACAAAAACACTTGCCATAAAAAAGAATCTTAGAGATAGAGTCTCATTTTAAAGGAACAGAAATTTTATCAGAGAATCTGAATATCCTATTAGTAGAATGTATGCTTTTGTTTCGCGAAACAGGAGCATACATTTTTATTATAAACTTCTATCTTGTTTAGAGGTTACAATTGACAATTGATTACTTCATTGAATGTCTTCGTATAATCCGTATTCAACATTGCTTTATATTCATTGCAGAATGTGTCGAATGTTGTTTTAGCCAAGCTGGTTCTGCCATTTTTATACAGTGCCTGGCATTTGAGAATTAATGCATACTCATCTGTTTTGTCGTGTGCAAACATGCTGTTGGCTATCTGAATTAATAATTCGTTGTTTCCCTTTATATATTCCTGTTTAGATAGGCTTATTGCCGTATCTAATACGGAATTGGCATAATTAGACTTGAAAGAATCCAACCAGTCGGTTTGAACATAGGGTAATAATTGCCCGGATAGTAGGTTTAGAGGCAAATCATTGATATTTGTTGCTGTGATCGGTTCGTTATTTTTCACTTTGTCTATGCAATTGCATACTTCTATATAGTCGCAATAAGTTTGAGTAAACTTAACAGACCAATAGGTACTTTCTTTCACAAGTTCGGCACCATCCAGCTTTTCCAGTAAGAGTTTCAATTTCCGGATATTTACCCGTCGGTTATTTTGAGCGCTTTCATCCATTTTATCAAACCAAAGCAGTTCCCGCAGAGTGACATTCGAAATTCCTTTCTTGTTATTTACGCTGTATAATATGATAAGAATCAACAGTTGTTTCAAAATGGGAGTGAATGATTTAGTAATATCTATCCCATTCTTATCCCATACCTGGAATCCATCCAGAAAAAGAATGGATGACTTTCTGTGAACAGTTAGTTTAGGTTTATAATTCTCTTCTTCCGAAGTTGTTTCGTGGAGGCGGTCCGTATTTGTAGTGACCGGAGAGTTAGGATTAAAGTTTCTTTTTCTTCTTCTTCTTCGATAACAGAAGTATATACAGCCTATACCTGCAATAATGCAGACTCCGACACTAATAAAAAAAAACGATCGTTGCAGAATGGCTTTACGCCCTGTGGCCGTTTGCAGGGTATCTTCTACTTTTAATGGTGGATAAGCCAACGAGTATACGTTAATATTTGATTTATTGTTGTGGTTATAATTGGTTACCGCATAAAGTTGTGACTGCAAAGAGTCGTAGTAGAGAGTACAGAATGAATTTACATCGTTAAAGGTGAAAGGGATAGTATCTGCATAGTTCGTACTGTTGTTTCCACTATCCAGATCGAAAGACTTTAACAGGATATAACTGTTTGAACAGTCATTCGGAAAACATAAAGCGTACAGCTTATTATTTTTTTCATCTGCAACGATATTATTACCGATAACGAAATTCTTTGTATCGTTGGGGATAGTCCACAATTTCTTTGTTTTGAATGTGTTGATGTCTATCGCATAGAGATCGTAATAATTGATGATTCCTAACTCTTGTTTTCCCTGTGGGTTACCACATCCTCCGAACACCAGTATCGTGTCTCTGTTTTTGTAACCTGATCCGCTCAGATAACGTGGAGGTATTTCTTCGCTGTACGATACCGATTTCCAATTGTCCTGCGTCCGGTTTTTTTTAAGTATCTGGTTCTTATATTGATAATTACCGTATCCGCCAAAAATATATAAACACGAATCATTTGGAGATACAAAAGCATTGTGTTGAGAATATTCCGGATTTTTTATTTCACGGTCATTCCTCGTCCATGTGTTGTCCTTGAAATTGAAAATAGAAATCCATTTTAGGGTGTCAAAATCATATGACCATAACTCATTATAATATGGATGATAAATGAGTTGGTTGTTTATTTCCGTATATGGAGCTCCGTGGGCAGAAAAAATCGTATCTAATGTATCATCGGTGGTCGAATAAACGAGAACAGATGAACTATTGGCAAAATAGATATTGCCTTTTGAAGGAGCGTGACAGATTTGTGTATATATCGGTAATTCCAACGTTTTTTCTTTTACCCATTTGGTATGTTTGTTTATCTCCCATGTGGGGTTGGTTACTGTTGCCGGAATATGATGCAGACTGTCCGAACAGGAATATGGCTGATGTTCTTTCAGCGGCCAGTATGCAATTGTTTTATTTTTACCGTCTGTAATTTTTATATTACGTATAGACATCGGAGGGACATCCGAAGAGTGAAATTTATTATGGTCGGAATACCCGAAATAGAATTTAACGTTTTTGATATTTATAGGTTTATACCGGTCTTGCAACATTTGATTATCGAAAACAAGCCGTAGACTGTCCGGATAGATTGAACATCGGATATGTACCCATTTATTCCATGTGTATTGCTTTAGTAGTTCTTCGTCGAAAGCCAGATAGATGTTGTCACCTTCTATTAGATTCAGTGTTTTTTTTCCCGGTGTGATATTAGCTATTAAGTCAAAACTTTTTTCATTATCAACTATGATTCTGAATACATACCCGTAATTATGTTCTTCTGATCTGAACTTAATGTCGAAGTCTAATGTGAAGCCTTTTGATGCATTAAATTCTGGAGACAGGATAAGTGATGTTCTCTCTTCTTTAATGGCATTATGGGCAGCAAAATATAATCCGGATGAAATATTTTGTGATTTAAATAGTATCGGGTTTAATATTAAGAGCAGAAAAAGGATCGTTTTTTGCATAATACTCACGGTTGTTTCTATGCAAAGGTAATATGGTTTATGAGATTTGCAAAAAAAAGATTTATATTTTTGTATGACCTTTCACCGGATTATAAAAATTAATAAAATGTTAATGCTCAGGTTCTCCTTATTGGGGTCTGGGAGGGATTTGTTAATGAATTATTAATACTATCGTTAACGGTCAGGGGTTATTTTGGCTACTTGTTAATTAAAAAAGGAAATATGAAAAATGTTGTTACAGTATTGGGGTTGATGCTATTATTAGTGGCATGTAGTAATAAAGAAGAGTTTAGCGGCAATCCTATTGTTGAGGGATGGTATGCTGATCCGGAAGGAGTCGTGTTTGATAATGAGTATTGGATATATCCTACTTTGTCCGATCTTCCTCCCGGAGCCGATAGTGTAGATTTTGTCGGCTTGCAAAAGGAAACGCGGGCCATCCATCAGGTTTATAATATCCAGACCTATATGGATGCTTTTTCATCCAAAGATATGGTACATTGGACTAAACATCCCAAAGTATTGTCTATTGAAAATATAAAATGGTTGGAATTTGCTTTATGGGCGCCTTCTGTTGTTCAGGCGAATGGTAAATATTATCTGTTTTTCGGAGGCAATGATATACAGAATGACGAACAGTATGGGGGGATTGGTGTAGCCATAGCCGATCAGCCGGCCGGCCCTTTTAAAGATGCTTTAGGTAAACCTTTGATTGATAAAATTGTGAATGGTGCCCAGCCGATCGATCAGTTTGTATTTAAGGATGACGACGGTAGTTATTATATGTATTATGGTGGTTGGCATCATTGCAATATGGTAAAGTTGAGTCCGGACTTATTGAGTCTTGTTCCTTTTGATGATGGTTCGTATTATAAATCTGTCACTCCTGAGAACTATGTGGAAGGACCCTTTATGCTGAAACGGGATAATAAATATTATTTTATGTGGTCGGAGGGTAGTTGGGGCGGCTCAGATTACAGTGTAGCCTATGCCATTGCAGATTCTCCATTCGGTCCTTTCAATCGTATCGGAAAAATATTGCAGCAAGATGAGACAGTGGGTACAGGAGCGGGACATCATTCGGTAATTCAAATTCCCGGAAAAGATGAATGGTATATTGTTTATCATCGCCATCCGTTGGGTGATGCAGCTCCGAATCATAGAGAGCTTTGTATAGACCGGATGTATTTTGATGAGAATGGGTTTATAAAACCGGTGAAAATGACTTTTAAAGGTGTTGGTGTGAATAGATTGCCGGATTAAGCGCGAAGCGATAGAATATTATTGTTATTGAGGAGTGTTTATTTTGATAAGGAGTGTATTTTCATTACAAAATAAACACTCTTTATTTTGGGTATTTATACTTGCTGTCATATCTTATGACTCTTTGATTGGTTACTCTACGATGAACGCCTCGTTTCTCTACGGAGATCGGGGCGTTTGTCGTAGAGAAACGACTCATTCCTCGTAGAGAAAAATATGCGGTTTTTAATTGTTTGTTAATCAGATCTTTATGTAAGTTGTTGTTTGTCCTTAATTTTCAATTGCTTAAACCTGCGATTCTGTTTCTTTTTTGGGATTTTTATTGCTGAATTACTTACATATATGTCTGAGCTGAGGATGACTTTGATTCTTCATTACTAAATCGTTGAAGAAAAAATATACAGAGAACCGTTATTGATAGAGTCTATATCAATAACAGGCTTTTTCAAATAATAATGTGAATCGGTGGTTGGATATTTAGTTCAAACCTGATCCGAAAAGAGCTGAACTCTGTGTTACTCTGTGGTGAAACCGTTCATACTTGAACTTATATCCCTATCTCTCGCTGTATCCCTCTTTATGGAAAGCGGTTAATGTCTTGTTAATGTTTTCAATTCGGAAATGTACTCTGAAAGCATTTGTAGCCCCGATTATTAATGTTCTGTTAATGGTTTCGTTAATTGCATCGACCTATTTTTGCATCAAACAAAGAATAAAAACGATACCATGAAAAAAGTTTTTTTAATTGTGTTCTTATCTGTTTTACTTATATCGTGCAGAAGTAAAGAGGTGGTTACTGATTCTGCTTCTTTTTCTCCGGTTGATTATGTGAATCCGTTGGTTGGCACATTATCCAAATTTACATTATCTACAGGTAATACCTATCCGGCTATTGCACTGCCTTGGGGAATGAACTTCTGGATACCACAAACGGGAGATATGGGATACGGATGGACCTATTGCTATACTGATGATAAGATAAAAGGATTTAAGCAAACGCATCAGCCCAGTCCGTGGATTAATGATTACGGTCAGTTTTCTTTGATGCCGGTGACCGGGGCTAAAAAGTTTCTTCAAAACGAGCGGGGAAGTTGGTTCTCTCATAAGGCTGAAACGGCAAGACCTTATTATTATAGTGTCTATCTGGCCGATCACGATGTGAAAACAGAGATAACCCCGACAGAACGTTCGGCTTACTTTATGTTCACTTTTCCGGAAAGCGAAGGTTCATATATTGTAGTAGATGCATTTGATAACGGCTCTTTCATTCAGATAGATGAAGAACACAATACGATAACCGGCTATACAACGAAAAATAGCGGAGGAGTGCCGGATAATTTCAGAAATTATTTCGTGATGAAATTTGATAAACCTTTCGTCACGGCAGAAGTGTGGAGTGGAGATAAAATTATAGAAGGTAAAAAAGAGGTAAAGGATAACCATGTCGGAGCTGTATTAGGATTCAAGACAAGCAAAGGTGAAAAGATTGGTGTGAAGGTGAGTTCTTCTTTTATTAATGAAGAGCAGGCCTGGTTGAATTTAGAGGAAATAGGTAGTAAAGATTTTAATGAGGTAAAAGGTGCAGCCCGGGATGCTTGGAATGATGTAATGAACAAAGTGAGAGTGGAAGGTGGTACGGATGAACAACTTCGTACTTTCTACTCTTGCTTATATCGTTCCTTGTTGTTTCCACGTAAGTTTTATGAGATAGATAAATCTGGAAATATTGTCCATTACAGTCCTTACAATGGTGAAGTGAAGAGTGGATATATGTATACTGATACCGGCTTTTGGGATACGTTCCGTGCTTTGTTTCCATTCTTGAACCTGATGTATCCTTCCGTCAATAAAGAAATTCAGGAAGGGTTGGCGAATACTTATAAAGAAAGTGGATTTTTACCCGAATGGGCCAGCCCGGGACACCGTCACTGTATGGTGGGTAATAATTCAGCCTCTGTTGTGGCAGATGCTTATTTGAAAGGATGTCAGGCAGAAGAGATCAGCCTGTTGTATGAAGCCGTTCTGCACGGAGCAAACAATGTACATCCCCAGGTTCCTTCAACTGGAAGATTAGGATATGAATATTACAACCGATTGGGTTATGTGCCTTATAATGTAGGTATTAATGAAAATGTTGCCCGTACTTTGGAATATGCTTATGATGACTGGTGTATCATGAAACTGGCGCAGAAACTAAATCGTCCACAGGAAGAAATAGACCTTTATCGGGACAGAAGTAAAAACTACCGGTTCGTTTTTGATAAAGATAGTAAACTGATGCGTGGAAAGAACGAAGACGGCACGTTCCAGTCTCCTTTCAGCCCGTATAAATGGGGAGACGCTTTTACCGAAGGCAACAGTTGGCATTATACCTGGAGTGTATTCCATGATGTACAGGGACTTATCGATCTGATGGGAGGAAAGGAAAGTTTTGTGTCTATGCTGGATTCTGTTTTTGTGGTTCCTCCTGTCTATGACGACAGCTACTATGGACAGTGTATTCATGAAATAAAGGAAATGCAGATTATGAATATGGGCAATTATGCACATGGCAACCAACCGATTCAGCATATGATTTATCTCTATAATTACGCCGGACAACCCTGGAAAGCACAATATTGGTTAAGGGAAGTAATGGATAAACTGTATACCCCTTATCCGGACGGATATTGTGGAGATGAAGACAACGGCCAGACTTCTGCCTGGTATATATTTTCTGCTTTAGGTTTTTATCCGGTATGCCCGGGCTCTGGAGAGTATGTAATGGGAGCCCCTCTCTTTAAAAAAGCGATTCTTACGTTGGAAAATGGAAAACAGGTTATTTTGAATGCTCCCGACAACACAAATGGAAATAGATATATACATTCCTTAAAAATAAATGGCAAGGAATACAACCATAATTGGTTGAAACATGAGGAATTAATGAACGGTGCTGTTCTTGATTTCGAGATGAGTCATGCACCAAATACACAACGGGGAGTGAATGATGAAGATTTCCCTTATTCTTTAACTAACGAAAATAAATAGGAGCATAAATGAATTTACAGAAATTTTTATTATTAAGCTCTCTCATGTGCGCTTTCGGGTGTACTGGTGCAGACAAGCTGGAAATTATAAATCCGGTGGCTTATGTAGACCCTTATATCGGAACCGGGGGACATGGGCATACATTCCTGGGGGTTACCGCCCCTTTCGGAGCAGTACAGGTCGGTCCTAATAATATCAATAAAGGATGGGACTGGTGTTCGGGATATCATTATTCCGATTCCATCGTAATAGGTTTTTCACATCTTCATCTCAATGGGACAGGTTGTAGTGACACCGGGGATATTCTGTTTATGCCATACATCGGTAAAGTACGTACACAACCGGGAACGCAGCAAAATCCTTTGTCTGGTTATGCTTCCTGTTATTCGAAAGACAACGAACGGGCTCTACCCGCTTATTACGAAGTTTTTTTGAAAACTCATCGTACGAAGGTAGAACTTACCGCATCGGATCGGGTAGCTTTCCATCGATATACTTTCCCAAAAGACGTAGAAAAATATGTAATGATCAACCTGAAAGATGCAAACGGAGACGATCGTCCTACCGATACTTATCTGGAACAGATAAATGATACAGTCATCAGAGGACACCGGCATTCTACAGGATGGTCGAAGAAACAACAGATTTATTTTACAGCAGTTTTTTCTCAACCTGTACATTTGACTTTGTATCATGATTCTGTGCAAGTAGTGGGAAATAGTCTTCAGGGGTTGGATGTGAAAGGGAATGTTACTGTTGCCCCTGTGGTAGAGGAATTAGGTGTGAAAGTAGGTATTTCTCCGGTGAGTATGGAAAATGCAATGGATAATATTGAGCAGGAGATAAAAGATTGGAATTTTGAGAAGATTGTTGATGAAACAACCAATAAATGGAATACAGAATTATCAAAGTTACAGATAGAGACTACTGATACAGTGGCAAAACGTATCTTCTATACGGCCTTGTACCATGCCTTTATGCAGCCAATCATGTTTAATGACTGTAACAAGGAGTATCGTGGAACTGATAAGAATATATATGGTGATCCGGGTTTTACCAATTATACAGTATTCTCTTTATGGGACACTTATCGTGCTGCTCATCCTTTGTATACATTAGTACAACCGGAACGTGTTCCCGACTTTGTCAATTCGATGCTTGCTATTTACGAGCAACAAGGGCGTTTGCCGGTATGGCATTTGTATGGCTCGGATACGAATGAGATGATCGGTATCCAGTCCGTTCCGGTGATCGCTGATGCTATATTGAAAAATGTCAAAGGGTTTAATTATGAGCGTGCTTATCAGGCAATGAAAGCATCTATGATGTCCGATTATAAAGGGTTGTCGTATGTCACGAATCTTGAATATATTCCGGCGGACAAAGAGAATGAGTCGGTTGCTAAAGGTCTGGAATATGCTATTGCCGATTGGGGAGTGGCACAAGTAGCCCGGAAGTTGGGTAAAGCGGAAGATTATGAGTATTTCTCTAAACGTGCTTTAGCTTATCGGAATTATTGGGATAAAGATACGCATTTCTTCAGAGGAAAAAATCAGGACGGTTCATGGCTAACTCCGTTTAACCCTGTACACTCCACTCATCGAAATGATGCTTATTGTGAAGGAAATGGCTGGCAATATACCTGGTTGGTACCTCATGACATCGAAGGACTGATATCCTTGTTTGGAGGTAAAGAAGCATTTGTTTCAAAGTTAGACAGTCTGTTTCTGGTAAATGAGGATTTGGGTGATGAGGCTTCTCCGGATATTTCCGGTTTGATCGGGCAGTATGCGCACGGTAATGAACCGGGGCATCACACAGTATATTTGTATTCCTTTGTTGATCAGCAATGGAAGACAGCGGAAAAGGTAGATTATATCCTATCGCACATGTACAGTGATTTGCCGGATGGGCTGCAGGGTAATGAAGATTGCGGACAGATGTCTTCCTGGTATGTATTTTCTGCATTAGGTTTTTATCCGGTTAATCCGTCTGACGGTATGTACGTTTTCGGAAGACCTATATTTGATAAGGTAGTGTTAAAACTACCGGGAGATAAGTTTTTTGAGATACGTACAAACAATAATTCTGCGAAGAATAAGTATATACAGTCTATAGAACTGAACGGACAATCTTATAATAAACTTTATATCTCTCATGCGGATATTATGGCTGGTGGTACATTAGTTTTTACAATGGGAAATCGGCCGAATAAACAGTTTGGAAAGTAGGTATTTAATAATCTGATACTACTTTTCACAGGTTTATATCGAAAATAAAAATCAAATGATGAATTAAATCTATTATAATTATGAAACATCTTAATTTAAAACTGATGCTTCTGCTTTTATTGCAGTTTGGCATAGTGAATGCTCAGAGCCAAAAGGTGAAAGGTATTGTGAAGGACACATCCGGAGAGCCGTTGATAGGAGTAAATGTCTTATTGAAGGGCAGTACTGTTGGGGCAATTACGGATTTGGACGGTGCTTTTGATTTGAATGTGAATGGCGATAAAGGTGTCTTGGTTTTTTCTTTTGTAGGTTTTGAAACAAAGGAAGTGCCGGTTAAAGGACGCAATTTCCTGACTGTTATTCTTACAGAAGATAATACGCAATTGGAAGAAGTTGTTGTGGTGGGGTATGGAACTCAAAAAAGACAAGAGATAACCGGTTCTGTAGCCTCTGTCAATAGAAAAGAGATAATGACTGTCAGTACTGCGAATATAACCAGTGCACTTCAAGGTAAAATTCCGGGATTGAATATTAAGCAGAATACGGGTGAACCCGGTACTTATGACAATAGTTTTAATATTCGTGGTTTGGGTGCTCCGATGGTTATTGTCGATGGAATTCCCCGGGATAATTTCGACCGTATCGATCCCAATGAAATAGAATCGGTTTCGGTACTTAAAGATGCTACGGCAGCTGTATATGGTGTTCGTGCTGCCAATGGCGTAATTTTGGTAACTACCCGTAAAGGAACAAAGGGACGGACAGAAATAAATTTAAATGCTTCATACGGTATGCAGGATATCACAAAATATCCTAAATCTGTAGATGCTTATGGATATATGGAATTATACAATGAAGCAATGGCTAATAGAGGTGAAACGACTCCGACTTATTCTCCGGACTTGATAACTTCTGGCAGTCCTTATGCTAATGTCAATTGGTATGATGAAATTATAAGAAAGAATGTTCCTCAATATCAAGTTAATCTTACCGCTTCCGGAGGTACGGATAGGATTCAGTTCTTCAATAGTATCGGTTATTATTCGGAAGAGGGATTGTGGAAATCGAAATCTCTTGATTATGAGCGTTTTAATCTGAGATCAAACATTACGGCTCAGATTACCGATCAGCTTACAGCTGAGTTTCAGATAGGAGGTTTTATAGATACAAAGAATGCACCTCCTTATGATCCGGGAGATATTCTCAAATCGATTGGTGCTCAGGTTCCTATTTATGAAATCTATGCGAACGGTAATCCTGATTATCTGGGAAAACAATATAACGATGATAATAATGCATTGATAAAAAGTTCAAATGAATATGCCGGATACCGTAAAACGAGCAATACACAGATACAAGTTACCGCTTCGCTTCGTTGGGATATCCCTTTTGTGAAAGGTTTATGGGCCAAAGCTCTTGTTGCTTATGATCCTAAATTTTACAAGTCTAAACTTTTTAGTAAGCAGTATCGCACTTATCAGTATGACAAAGCTACCGGTACTTATTCGGTTGCAAATACGTCAGCCATGTCGAGTGTAACGGAATGGAGAAGTGATACGGCTACTCCTACTACGCAGCTTTCTTTAAATTATGAAAATAAGTTTCAGAATAAACACAATGTGAAAGCTTTACTTTTGTTTGAAACCCGTAAATGGCAGACTTCTGAGTTGAGTGGAAAGCGGAATACTTTAATGGATGCTGTCGATCAGATTTATGCCGGATTGATTGATGATGCCCGTGAAATAAACGGGAGTGCCGATAGAAATGCAAATGTGGGATTGGTGGGCCGTTTTGATTATGATTATTTATCTAAATATTTAGTACAAGCCAGTTTCAGATATGATGGCTCTTCCAAATTTTACAATAAAAAATGGGGTTTCTTCCCGTCTTTGTCTGTAGGTTGGAGAATTTCCGAAGAGAATTTTATCAGAGACAATTTCTCTTTTATTGATAATTTGAAGTTGAGAGCTTCCATTGGTCGTATGGGAGATGATAATGTGGAACCTTATTTATGGATGATGGCTTTCAACTATCCGGGAAACGATAGTTATATGTTGGGTGACGGTTCTTTAATACCAGGAGTGGGTGTTCCGCAAATACCTAATGCAAATGCAACCTGGTATACTTCTACGACTAAGAACTTAGGTATAGATTTAAGTTTGTGGAATGCTGCTTTGACGGTTGAGTTCGATCTTTTCCGCCGTGACCGTGATGGATTGTTGGCAAATCGTATCGTTTCAGTGCCCGGAACATTCGGTGCAACTTTTGCGAAAGAAAATATAAATTCGGACATGCAGGAAGGATTTGAACTTGTCTTGGGACATAGTGGTAAGGTAAGAGACCTTTCTTATCAGATTCGTGGAAACTTCACTTATACTTTGAATAGAAATAAGTATGTAGAGAGTGTGCCGTCTGGGAACTCATATGATAACTGGCGCAATAATAAGAATAACCGGAATAGTAATATTCTGTGGATGTATCAGGCTAACGGACAGTTTGTAAGTATGGATGAGATCTATAATAATCCTGTTTTGGGTGGAGTATATAACAAATATTCTTATTTGCCGGGTGATATAAAATATGTGGATTACAATGAAGACGGTATGATTGACGAATGGGATATGCAACCCTTGATGCGTAATAATACTCCTATTATGAATTTCGGTCTGACACTTAACGGCCAGTGGAAAGGACTGGATTTGAGTATGTCATTCCAGGGAGCTTCCATGTTTAATGCAAGAATGAATGCAAGTCCGTTACAGTGGGGAGGAAGTGCATGGGACATTTTTATGGATCGTTGGCATAAAGTAGATGCCTCGGGTAATGTGAACTCTTTCGATCCTAACGGAGAATGGATTCCCGGAAAGTATCCGAGTACACGTATTCAAGATCCGCAGAATTATGGAATTGAATCGAGCTTCTGGTATAACAACTGTACTTATCTTAGATTAAAGAATCTTGAAATAGGCTATACATTCCCAAGAAAATGGACCAAGTTCGTCGGTGTGAATTCGCTGAGATTATATGCTAATGGATATAATCTGTTTACTATCCAGTCTTCTGACTCTGACTATATCGATCCGGAGAATCCGGGTGGAGGTATTGACAGATACCCTATTATGAGGAATTTTAATTTTGGGATTAATGTAAACTTTTAAAATTTGTCGCCATGAAAAGGAAAATATATTTGATACTTGCATTGATGATGGGCTTATTTTCGTCATGCAATGATTTTTTGAACTTACCTCCCTTAAATAAAATAACGGAAGATCCGATTTTTGGAACGGAAGCAGGCATTGAAGCTTATATGTCGACTCTGTATAATCGGTTGCCTATCGAAGATTTTAATTATGGTTCGGAATCTGGGTTTAATAATTGGGTTTCCGGTTGTTTCGTTCCGGCGCTTAGCTGTGATGAGGCTATACATTGTGAGTGGCCGCATGAAATAATGGGACCTACAGGTAATGGAATGTGGAATCAGTGGTGGGCATATGATAATGTTCGTAATGTAAATGAGTTGATTGAGAAGCTCGGTACATCGGTACTATTTACTGAAACAAGAAAAACTGAACTTTTGGCGGAAGCACGCGCTATCCGTGCCTGGTATTATTTTGGTATGGTAAAGCGATATGGTGGAGTACCTATTATAGAGACACCTCAAGTTTATGATCCCGATGATCTGGAAGCTTTGCTGGTATCCCGGAATACGGAAGAAGAATCTTACAACTTTATCTTGAAGGATTTGAATTATGCCATCGAATATTTACCGAAAGAGAGGGTTGCAAGTGAAAAATATAGAATGAATCGCTTTTCGGCTGCAGCACTTAAAACGAGGGCAATGCTTTTTGCTGCCTCTATTGCTAAGTATGGTACGTATGATAAAAATGGGGTGGTAGGTTTTGATAATCCTGATAAAGCTAAAAAGTATTATGAAGAAGTGATTGCTGCCGCAGAAATAATTATTGGAGAAGGCAATTATAGTCTGTACAGAGCTAATGCTGATAAGGCAAAGAATTATCAACAATTGTTTTGGGTAAAAGACGATTGTCCGGAAGTTATTTTTGTGAAGAAGTACCAGTATCCGGGTAAAACCCATAATTGGGATTTATGGAATTCTCCTTGGGGGTATCGTCTGCCCGAAGGGTACGGATCACGTTTAAGTCCTACGTTAAATCTTGTGGAAGCTTTTAAAATGGCCGATGGAACATCGGGAGCATTGAATACGAATTCATCCGGATGGGTAGTGGATACATCGGGTAAGATTCAGGAATTTGATAAACGGACAGATTTGTTCAAAAACCGTGATTCCCGTTTATATGCTACCATTATGATTCCCGGTTCCGAATGGACCAATGCAAAAGGTGATGTAAGTGGAATTATTGACATTCAGAAAGGAGTGGTTGAACTTAATGGTCAAAGTGTAAAAGTCCTGAAAGAAGGTGGAGCTTTTACGGATGAGATTCAGTATGGTGATACAGTTTTGAGTGTGATTGGCAAACAGGGAGTAGGCGGAACCTCCGAATCTACTATTACAGGGTTATACATTAAGAAGTTTCTTTTTGAAGGAAATGCTCCGAATGATCCGAAACATAGTAGTCAGGACCAGGATTGGTTGGAATTCCGTTATGCAGAAGTTCTGCTAAACTATGCAGAAGCAGCAGCCGAACTTGCTTCCTCAGGTGAAACAAAATATGTTTCTAATGGCCTTACTTATCTGAATGACGTCCGTGACCGTGCGGGAGTGGAGGATGCACCGGCATTAACCGTTAAAGCGGTTCGTGAAGAGATGCAGGTAGAATTTATGTATGAAAATCATCGTTTTTGGGATTTGAAGAGATGGAGAGAAGCCGATAAGGTGATGAATAATGTAAAGATGAAAGGCTTGTATCCATACTATGTAGCTAATACGAAAAAGTGGATATTCAAGAAAACAGAGATTGGTAATGCTCATGATTTTAAACCTTATATGTATTACATCCGAATCAATGATGAACAGATTAATCTGAACCCGAATATAGTTCAGAATCCCGGATATTAATTGATTAATAAAAAAGAAAGATATGAAAAAGGATATATTGTTTGTATTGCTTACTGTATTGTTATCTTCTTGTTTTGAATTAGATAACTATGATGCTCCCAATGCCGGAATTAACGGTAGTTTGATAGATAGTGAAACTGGCGAAGTTGTATATACAGAACAGCCCGATGGTTGTCGTATCAAACTACTCGACCTGGGATATAAAGATCCGACCCCTCTCTATTTCTGGGCGAAAGCGAATGGTACATTTCGCAATGTTGCTTTATTTGGGGGTGACTATAGGGTATCACCGATCGAAGGTCCTTTCTTTCCAGTGGCAGAAGAAGAACTGACTTTGAAAGGAGTAACTGATCATAATTTTAAAGTAACTCCTTATCTGAAGGTAAAATTAGTGGAAGTGATACCCGGAGAGACTGGAAAAGTGACTGTGAAATTTTCGTTGAAACGTTCTGCTGTTCCCGAAGGAATGGAGATTGGTAAGAAAACGATTTCCGAGGTATGGCTTTTATGTAATACGATGCCGGTTGTGTCTTATTACAATGGAGGATACAATGACGGGTTGAGTGTGAAGAAGACTTTAAGCCGGACCAGTGACGAAACAATTGAAAGTAAAGATCAGGAAATTACACTCGATAAATTGGAGAGTGGAGTAAAATATTACCTGCGCTTGGCGGCTCTTTCCAGTTGCAGTTATAACTCTACTCTGAAACGATATAACTACTCTGAAATATTTGAATTTGTGGCTCCTTAAACAACATGAAAATGAATAAAAGAAGAATATTATTTTTTGTAGTAAGTCTGGTTTACGTGTTTACTGCCCAGGCACAGAATGGTAAAGATGTTTATTTGGATATGAATGCCTCCCGGCACGAGCGTATTCTTGATTTATTATCTAAATTGACCATTGAAGAGAAGATCTCATTACTGCGTGCGACTTCACCGGGTATTCCACGGCTTCATATAGATAAGTATTATCATGGAAATGAGGCGTTACACGGAGTTGTACGTCCGGGAAACTTTACCGTATTTCCGCAAGCTATCGGATTGGCTGCTATGTGGAATCCTCAATTGCTGAACGAGATTTCTACGGTTATTTCAGATGAAGCACGTGCAAGATGGAATGAGTTGGAACAAGGGAAGAAACAGTTGGGGCAATTCAGTGATTTACTTACATTTTGGTCTCCTACAGTAAATATGGCAAGAGATCCGCGTTGGGGGCGTACCCCGGAGACTTATGGTGAAGATCCCTTTCTGTCCGGAAAACTCGGTGTTTCATTTGTAAAGGGGCTACAGGGAGATGATCCCCGCTATCTGAAGATAGTATCAACACCAAAGCATTTTGCAGCAAACAATGAGGAACATAATCGTTTTGAATGTAATCCTATCATTAGTGAGAAAGATTTGAGAGAATATTATTTGCCGGCATTCGAAAAATGTATTATCGAAGGAAAGGCTGCTTCTATAATGACTGCCTATAATGCTATTAATGATGTTCCTTGTACGTTGAATAACTGGTTGTTGAAGAAAGTTCTCCGCCATGACTGGGGATTTGACGGGTATGTGGTTTCCGATTGCGGAGGGCCCGGTTTTTTGGTAACACATCATAAATATGTGAAAACATTGGAGGCTGCCGCGGCCTTGTCTATACAGGCTGGTCTTGATTTGGAATGTGGAGATAATGTTTATATGGAACCTTTGCTTAATGCCTATAAACAGTATATGGTAAGTGAAGCGGAAATTGATTCTGCTGCTTATCATGTCTTGAGAGCTCGCATGCGTCTTGGTCTGTTTGACGATCCGACCTTGAACCCTTACAATAAAATATCTCCTTCTGTAGTAGGATGTGAGAAGCATAGTAAGTTGGCTCTTGAGGCTGCTCGTCAGAGCATCGTCTTGTTGAAGAATGAAAAGAAATTCTTGCCACTTGACTCTAAAAAAATAAAATCGATAGCTGTAGTTGGGATAAATGCAGGAAATAGTGAGTTTGGTGATTATAGTGGTACACCGGTTAATCACCCTGTGTCCATACTCGAAGGAATTAAAAAGAGAGTGGGAGATCAGGTCGAAGTAATGTATTCTCCCTGGACTTCTTCTGCTTCGGGATATGAGATGATAACGAAATCTTATTTTCCGAATGGTCTGAAAGCTGAATATTACGATAATAAGGATTTGGCAGGTACTCCTAAAGTACGTATAGATGATAATATCAATTTCGAACCGGCCAATCAGGCACCTGACCCTTTCTTGCCAAAATCTCCATTGTCTATCCGTTGGAGCGGTGATCTTGTACCTACTATTTCGGGAAAATATACATTGGCTTTTGCTACCGATGACGGTTGCCGGTTGTATATCGACGGAAAGAAGATGATAGATTCATGGCATAACAGAGGTGTGCAGGCAGATAGTATATCTCTATTTCTGGAAAAAGGAAGAAAATATGAATTGGTTGCTGAATACTTTGACAATGGAGGTGAAGCATCTGCCAAACTGTATTGGCATGCACCGGACACCAATAAAAAAGAGTTGATAGATTTATATGGAGAGGCTGGTGACATCATGAGAAAATGTGATTTGACAATTGCTGTATTAGGAATAAATAAATCCATTGAGCGTGAAGGACAAGACCGTTACTCGATTGAGTTACCGAAAGACCAACAGATTTTTATTGAGGAAGCTTATAAAATAAATCCAAATACCGTAGTGGTTCTGGTTGCCGGTAGTTCATTGGCCATAAACTGGATGGACGAACATATTCCTGCTATTGTCAATGCATGGTATCCCGGAGAAGCGGGAGGTACTGCTGTGGCTGAAGTTCTGTTTGGTGATTACAATCCCGGAGGAAAACTGCCTTTAACCTATTATCGCAGTTTGGATGAATTACCCGCATTCGATGATTACGACATCCGTAAAGGACGTACTTACCAGTTCTTTGAGGGTAATCCCCTGTATGCGTTTGGACACGGGCTGAGTTATACTACTTTCTCTTATAAAAAGCTAAGTATCGATCCTGCCGGTGATGTAGTGAGAGTAAGTTTTACTCTGAAAAATACCGGAAAGTATGAGGGCGATGAGGTCGCTCAGTTATATGTGAAATATCAGGGAAGTGACTCTCAGGTAAAACTGCCTTTAAACCAACTGAAAGGTTTTGAACGGATACATCTGAAAAAAGGAGAAAGTAAGCAGATAAATTTGACTGTTCCAAAGTCTGAATTACGGTTCTGGAATGAAGAGGAAGGGGAATTTTACACTCCTGCCGGCGATTATCTGTTTATGGTTGGTACAGCCTCTGATGCTATACAACTTCAACAAATAGTTACTTTAAAATAAACTAAGGTATGAAGAAAACAATAATGATATCGTTATTATTGCTTTGTGTCTGTACTTTCACTCAGGGAAAAGAGTTTCCGGCTTTTTTCCCGAAAATGAAAGCTGTACAGGAAGCTGTATACTTGAGTATTTCGACCGATCAAACCGAAGCAAAGTTAATATGCAGGGTATTTCAGGGAATAATTAACCGAGATTCAGCAGAGCTCTTTTTAGGGGATGATTCACATGAAATAACCTGGTTCAAATATACTAAGAAACCGTATAGACGTCCGGCTTATAATGTTAGTACCGGTGAGAATAGAGCACTGCGTACTTTATTTCGGAATTATAAAGACCGTTTGGACAAACTTATCGTGTGCGATTTTAAGGTAAACGGATTTAATTGGAATATGGCTGTGATGATAGCTTGTGCCGAGAATGCTTTGCCTGTTAGTGAAGAATTGAAAAACACATTGGTGGAAGAATTCGGTTGGGACAAAGAAATTGTCGATATACGCAATCGTTGGTCTACGTTGTCGGAAGCTTATGATTGGGCTTTGGTGGAACTTATGCCTAAGTTGAATAAAAAAATAACCTTCAGCCTTGGACTGCGCGATGATTGGGAAGGTTTTCCATGGCGGTTATACGACTATGCCGTTGCAACCCGTTCTTTTACTTTCTGGCTTGACAACCATTCTACAGAGGGGAAAAATATCATTAAGCGTATACTTAATACGGAGGGTTATCCTAAAAACTCATTTGTACTGGGATACGGAATGCATGGCGATGATTTGAATGATGCTATTAATCCTGAAGGATGGGGCTTTCTGGTAGGGGATATTTTCCCGAATGCAAGTTTTTATTCTTCTTTTCCAACAGAAACATTTAAACAATCTGAACCAAAGACTGTAACTGCCGAAAAAGGAAAAGTGTACGTAGCATTGCATTGGAGTGACGGTGACAATATTCAATTTAACCACAATGCCACATATGATATTTTTAATCAGAAAGGTAGGGGAAAGGTTCCGGTTTCGATGACATTATCGCCTGCATTGATGGAGATTGCTCCGTTTATTCTGCGGTATTACTATGAGAATGCAACGGAAAATGATGAATTTATCGGTGGTCCGTCCGGCGTTCAGTATATTCAGGAAGCTCTTTATAAGCCGATGGATTATGTACGTTGGTGTGAAATGAATGGTGAATGGCTTTATCAGGCAGGTATGTCTGTCACGGCCTCTTCTCTTCGTTGGCCGGCACAACCATTCTTTAATAATGGTTTTGTGAAAACCGGAGTATTGGGAACTATTGCATGGACTAACGGTGCCTATCGGGATGCTTATGATTGGTTAGGGATGCCTGTAATATGTACCGGAGGAGTTGTTTCTAATAAGAAGGAATTGTATAATTATCTTTCCGGTGTTTCCGTATCAGAGAATTATCCGGTTTTCACAGGAGTTTATATGGTACAGGCAGGAATGGGAGGAGATGGTTATCCGGGTATTAATAGCGTAGTAGAACAATTGAATGCGGAGTTTCCCGGAAAGTATGTCTTTCTAAAGGCCAGCGATTTAATGGCAACTTCACGTCAATATTTTGAGAGTGTACATGCCCCTTATAAAGAATTGAGTATTCCGGGACGCATAGAAGCAGAAGATTTTGATAAAGGTGGTCAGGGAGTGGGTTTTTATGATACTTCTAAAAGTAATCAGGGAGGGAAATACCGAACAGAACCCGGTGATTTTGTGGGGATAGGAGAAGGTGGAACGGGGTATTATGTCGGTTGGACTGCTACTGGAGAATGGTTGAATTATTCTGTTGATGTACAAGAAGCCGGTGTTTACAGAATGGATATTAATTATTCATCTACTTCTTCTAAAGCAGGAGTTACCGTGATGCTTGGCGATAAAGTTCTGACTACGGTTGAATCACAAAAAAAATCGGAATATTCCGATTACAGTGTATATGTTAATCTGTCCGAAGGGAAACAGATGCTGAAAGTCTTGTTTCTGGATGGTAGTATGAATCTTGATTACATAGATTTTACTCGTACGGAGTACAATTTACCCGAAATTCAGTCTGATAAAACATATAAAATAGTGGCAAAACATAGCGGGAAAGCGATTGGATTATCTGTTGATAACCAGGTGAATGGTACGAGCATTGTGCAAAAAACTTATGTAGACGAGGGCTCCTTGTCATGGAATTTGCATTTGGTTGGTGATGCTTTTTACGGCTTTCAATCGGGTAGTTCGAAACTTTTTATGACTGTTAGAGGGAATAAGTATATTCAGCAGTTCCCGTTTGATACGACTGTCGATGTGGCTAAGTGGGGGATACAATGTGTAGATGAAAACTATTTCTGTATCACTGCAAAAGGTACGGGTACTGTTCTTGAAGTGGTTGATTCTTCTGATAAAGAAAATGCAGTTCTTGGTCTGGCACCTTTTACAGGCGCGGATAATCAATTATTCTCAATACAAGAGATTGGTGATGCTACTGGAATAGGAGGTATTGAAGTGGTAAAAGCGATTACTTATCCGAATCCTTTCACCGATTATATTAATATATCAGTACCTGCTAAGGAAGGTGGGAAGTTCACACTGTACATTTATACCTCTTCCGGTAATCTGGTCTATAGTGATTCACAGGTCGTAGCTGAAAATGTAGTGACTTTTACCTGGAATCCCGGTTTTAGTATTCCTAAGGGTCTTTTTATCTATTCTCTTAAGGGAGATACTTTCTGTGCCGGCGGGAAAATAGTGAAACAATGAGATACTTTAATTTATTAACTTAAAAAGAATGTTATGAAAAAAGAGATTTTTACTTTGATGATTATGTTATTGTTCGGTGCGAATTTATTTGCACAGGATCTGGTCTTCAAGATGACTGAGGACAGTGGAGTTGAAATTATTAACGATGCGCGCTTTGATGTGATTAATAAGTGTGTCGGTAATACCAAAGAAGGTACTACCCTGCGTTTAGGAGAAGTGGATTTTGCTGATGGACAAAAATATGCAGGTTGTTCTGTTGAAATTGCTCATGAGAATAAGGCAATGGAAGGTTATCTGGACTTCTATCTTGGTAATCCGGACAATGGTGGTGTTCTGATTAATGACGTACAAGTGAACGGAACAGGTGCATTTCAGTATTATCGTACCTTCCGTTATAACTTTTATGCGGAAGGAGGAGATGTTGCTCGTCCGACAGGTAAGGGTGATGTGTATGTAAGATATCGTGAATGTGAAGGTAATCTTAAAAAAGTTGTTTTCTATACGGAGGAATTAAGTGATTCCGATATGGGTGAAATGAAAGATCCGGTATATCAATATCAATCGTTATTGGCAAAAAATGCAGAGATTGTAGAAAAAGCAGATTCTGATCCTCACCTCAATGATGAGGGGGCAATTGGATGGACCGGAGAAGGTGTTGTGGCAAAATTTGCTGATGTTGACTTTAAAGATGGTAATACTTATCAGCAGATAGCAGTAGTATCTACACATGGTGGTGGTACTAATCCGTCAGGTTTTCTTATGCTTTATATTGACGACGTGAACAATGAGGATAATCTGGTAGCTAAGATCTGGACGGCAAGAGATTTCTTTTGGACAATGTATGGCACTTTGGCTAAGAATATTACTAAAAAGATTAGCGGGAAACATGATTTATATGTGAAATGGACAGCTGCGACTAATTTGAAAGAAGTTCAATTGATTGAAGGAACACCCTGGCAAATGGAAGATGACGAACCGGAAAAGATAGAACTCATTGATGAAAAACTGACAGAAAGTGCATATACTATGACTTTCGATGCTATGGGTGGTGTTGAAAATCCTGCTGAAATTATAGCGGTTGGTACTGATGGAGCACGGTTTGAAGGTTCAAATATCGGTTATACTTCAAGAGGAGTAGTGGTGAAGTTGAGTGGAGTTGACTTTAAAGACGGAATATTTAAACGTATTCTTGTTAAACACTCTTCCGACCAGGCTAAAATCAATAACAGCTCATTTGATTTTTATCTTGATTTGCCTTTTAGTAATGAAGAATTTGCCGATTTATCGATATTGGAAGGACAATCGGTTTTGGCAAGTGTTGTTGCACAAGGCACTAATAATTGGAGTGATCCGAAACGTACGGGAGCTGATATGAGCACAACGGTAACGGGTATTCATGATTTATACATGGTTTTCCAAATCGAAAGTGGTTGTAATGTATTTGAGGTATCTCTTGATGTTCCCGCCGGAGCATCTTCTCTTGGGAAGAACATGCTTGGAGATATTGTGAACGTTTCGGCGGATAAAGGGATGATAAGAATCGATGCGACTCAAGCATTGGAAATGTCTATCTATAATATGTATGGGCAGATGCTGGAAAAGGCATTTGTAACGAATGGAATTTCAACGTTTAGTCAATCACAAGGAATATACATGTTGAAGTTTGTGACAGAAAAAGGTGAATCAATCACCACGAAAGTAATCGTAAAATAAATTCTCTTAGATATTTGATTATCGTCCGGTAAGGAACATCCGATTCTTATCGGACGATATTTTTTAGATGTAGTTCAAAAAAATGTAAAAATAGAGCAATGAGGATCTATCTCTTTTTTTGTTTGTTCTTATCTTCTCTTTCGGTAGGAGCACAAGGGATATTACCGTTTAATAACCCTGATCTACCGGTTGAAGAGCGGGTAGAAGATTTAGTACGACGTCTCACTCTTCATGAAAAGGTGTTGTTGATGTGCGACTATTCATCGTCGGTTCCGCGTTTGGGCATCAAACAATACAATTGGTGGAATGAAGCATTGCATGGTGTGGGACGTGCAGGCTTAGCCACTGTTTTCCCACAGGCGATCGGCATGGCTGCTACCTTTGATGATTGTGCTGTAAAGCAAGTTTTTGAATGTGTTTCTGATGAGGCTCGTGCTAAATATCATCATTCCGAAAATAAAGATGGAAGCGAACGTTATCAGGGATTGACTTTTTGGACTCCTAATGTGAATATTTTCCGGGATCCCCGTTGGGGAAGAGGGCAGGAAACCTATGGAGAAGATCCCTATTTGACTTCCCGGATGGGATTGGCCGTCGTTCGTGGGCTACAAGGGCCTTCGGAAAGCAAATATGACAAGCTTCATGCATGTGCCAAACATTATGCATTACATAGCGGCCCGGAGTGGAATCGTCATCGTTTTGATGTGGAGAACATTTCTCCCAGAGACTTGTGGGAAACTTATTTGCCGGCTTTTAAGGCTTTGGTACAACAGGGAGGAGTTAAAGAAGTAATGTGTGCTTACAATCGCTTTGAAGGCGAGCCATGTTGCGGCAGTAATCGTTTACTATATAATATTCTCCGTGAGGAATGGGGATTTGACGGGCTTGTTGTATCTGACTGTGGTGCAATCAGTGATTTTTATCTTAAAGGACATCATGAAACACACTCTACTAAAGAATCTGCCGTTGCTGCTGCCGTGAAAGCCGGAACGGATCTTGACTGTGGTGTGGATTATCAGTCTTTGGAAAAGGCTGTTGAAAAAGGAATAATAACAGAGAAGCAGATCGATGTTTCACTTTCCCGTTTATTGAAAGCCCGTTTCGAATTGGGGTTGATGGATGAAGAGCATTTAGTTTCTTGGTCTGATATACCATATACGGTTGTTGATAGTGAAAAGCACCGGATGAAAGCTCTTGAGATAGCACGTAAATCGATGACTTTACTAAAAAATAAGAATGGAACGTTGCCTTTATCTAAGTATTGTGGTAAGATAGCGGTTATAGGTCCTAATGCAAATGATTCGATTATGATGTGGGGTAATTACAACGGTTTTCCCTCTCATACAGTCACTATCCTTGAAGGAATTACCCATAAGTTAGTTGGAGGACAGGTGATTTATGATAAAGGGTGCGAGTTGACTACAGGGGATACTTTTGTCAGTTTATTCAACCGATGCTCTTGGAAAGGAAAGATCGGTTTTAAAGCTTCTTATTGGAATCAACTGGAGTTTGCAGGAAAGGAAGTGACCGAAACACTGGTCGGTTCTCCTTTTAATTTCCATACGGGTGGGGCTACGGTCTTTGCTCCGGACGTAAATTTAAACAACTTTACAGCATGCTATCAAAGTATATTTTGTCCGGAAGAAGACAGGAAAGTAACTTTCAATATAAATGGGGATGACGGTTATCGGGTATTTGTAAATGGTAAAAAAGTGATTGATAATTGGGGACAACATGGTGCCGAAGCCCGGTCTTATATCTTAGATGCACACGCTGGAATGAAATATGATATCAGGATTGAGTATATGCAGGCCGGAGGAGAAGGTATATTGCAATTTGACTTAGGATATACAAAGCACTTTAATCCGAATGAAATAGCAGCAACGGTAAGTGATGCCGAGGCTATTGTGTTTGTCGGAGGGATATCTCCGAAAGTGGAAGGAGAGGAATTACCTATTTCTTTTCCGGGATTTAGAGGAGGAGACCGGACAGTAATCGAATTGCCACAAATACAGCGTGATCTATTGCAGGAATTATATAAGACAGGGAAGCCGGTAATTTTGATTTTATGTTCAGGAAGTGCAATCGGGTTGTCTGCCGAAGTAGATCTGGCGGATGCCATTATTCAGGCTTGGTATCCGGGACAAGCAGGAGGTACGGCAGTAGCCGATGTTTTGTTTGGAGATTATAACCCTGCCGGGCGCTTACCTGTCACATTTTATAAAACAACGGAGCAACTTCCGGATTTTGAAGATTATAATATGCAGGGACGTACTTATCGCTATTTTAAGGGAGAAGCTTTATTTCCATTTGGGTATGGACTGAGTTATACTTCATTTGAAATTGGAAAAGCTCAATTGAGTAAGAAAAGGATCCATGCAAATGAGTCGGTAAATCTGGATTTATGGATTAAAAATACAGGAGAACGTGATGGTGAAGAAGTAATACAGGTTTATATACGTAAGTTGAAGGATAAAGAAGGGCCGTTAAAAACATTGAGAGCTTTTAAGCGTGTTCATGTAAAATCTGGTGAGAAGAAACAAATTTCTATTCATTTGCCAAATGACAGCTTTGAATTTTTTGATCCTGAATTTAATGTAATGCGGGTAATGGCAGGAGAGTATGAGGTTTTGTACGGAACATCTTCCGAGGGAAAAGATTTGAAGAAGATAAAGGTCAGAATTCAGTAAATGAATTGATAATATTATTAATAACTTGACTACTATTTATGGAGTAGGCTTATAATGGATATTGAAAAATGACAAATAGATATTTAAAACTCTTAGCCGTATTATTGTTGATGACATATACTGCTTTTGCCGGGAATAAAATTGGTATTTATGATTTGCGTTATACACTCCATGCTGATTTGAATACAACGCAAGGACTCGATTTGGCTTGGGATGATGTTCATGCTGTGTCTACCTTACAAGGAGTGGTAAACAGGGATATTCCCCGGTTGTATGTTTACTTTGTGATGGAGGGCGATAATGATATCGATGGTTATTGGTGGAATAAATACAGTCAGAAGGGAGAATGGTTGTGCGGACGTGAAACTCGGACGTATCGGACAATGGAGGATTTATTCACAGCATATGTTCCTTATATAGAAGGGGTGGTCGTTTATGATGGTAAAGTTCCCTCTACCAGCAATGTGGCGTCTTCTGTAGCAGGTATTGAAAATTTGGTGGCCATTCGTTACGACGATACTCCCGGAAGTTTATATGATCGCCTTGTGCTGCACGGACCGAAACTACCGGTGAAAAGATGGTTGTTGAATCCCGATGGCACTTCTATGTTTACCGGTAAGACAGGAACAAAGATTCCGGGAACAGAACGTTACTCTACCGGTTCTTTGAAGAACGATCCTTATGTTTGGTTTATAGAGAAATACCTGAAAACAGGTAAGTGCAATACGGAGTTTGCCGCTTATTATATTGACCAATATTGGAAGCAAAGACCCTTTGCTGCTGTAAAAAATCATCATACCTTGAGTAATCATGACTTTTTTGTGAGTAAAAGAGCTTTCTTTTTCGATTTATCTCCCTGGGGAGACGAGCCGGCTACTGATGATCCTTCTCAACCTGTCGGTACAGATTTGAATACTTTGAAAGAAATGTTGTTATTGGCTTATCAACAGAATAAGAATGAAAAGATGTGTTATATCGGAGGGTTTCCTTCCTGGGCCTATAAGTATACAATGCATGCTTCTGGTATTCATGACGATGTGCCTACGGAGTGGGAGTTCAGCCGTATCATCAGTGCATACAATGCTTTTAAGGATGCGGACGCCATCAGCTATGGTGCGTTGGCGAATGCTTCTTTTTGGCAACACTTTCCTACAAAAAAGAAATATGCTCAAGATTGGATTTCTCGTAAAGAACTACAAAAAAGAGGATTACTGACAGCAGATGGTAAAGTAAACGTGGACGGCAGGAATTTTATTATCTTTTATGTCGGCGATTATGATGCTTCCGCATGGATATCACAACGTACACCTTCTATTTGGGATGATCCTAACCGGGGGAAATTACCATTGATGTGGTGTATCAGTCCTGTATTGGCCGAACGTGTACCGCATATTATGCATAACTTCCGCACAACGGCTACCCCAAATGATTATTTTGCTTCGGCCGATAACGGTGCGGGATATATAATGCCGGGTATGTTGCAAGAACCTCGTGGATTGTCAGGACTTCCGTCTGGTCTGGAGGTATGGGGCAGGCATTGTAAGAAGTATTATGAGAAGTGGGGTTTATCCGTAACCGGTTTTGTTATCGACGGACAGGCTCCGGGATTGAATAAAGAGGGTTTGGACTGTTATGCTTCTTTTAGTCCGAATGGCATTGTACCTCAGAAGGTCGTAACTGCCTCATTGCATGGTAATATGCCTGTAATTCGTGCCGATCTGGATATAAATGACGATGATCCTAAAGTTGCTGCCGCAAGAATCGTGAAACGTGTGAAGGAACGTTCGGCATTACCTTTTCATTGGTTTCGTAATATTCTGAAGCAACCTACCTGGTATTGTGAAGTGATGGATGAGGTGAAATCACAGGATGAAAACATTGTGTTGTTGGATGTTCCTGCGTTTTTCGAACTGCTGCGTATTTATCTGAAAGAACATGATTCGGTGATAGAGTAAAAATCAGTTTAGGCTTGTATTAAAACAATGCAAAATCTTCTATATAAAGTCTTTGTGTGGAATTTTTTGGCCATCATGTGGAAAAATTGATTGGTTGGATATCGATTGTTATTCGATTTTATTGCACAATTTGTTCAATTGGGAGATTGAATAGAATGTGCAATAAAAAAGAAAAGGCTTGCATTAGCTTTGTCTCTCGAAAAACAATTCATATCAATCATGAAAAACGAATTCAAATCTTTTCTTTTGGCTGCTGTTTGCAGTCTTGGGCTTGCTTCTGCTTTTGCGCAAGCCCCGACAATTCATACCATCGGCGATTCTACGATGGAAGAGAAATCAACTGACCCTTCTGTTAATACTAACGGCCAGCGTGGATGGCCTCAGATGCTTCCACAATTTATGGTTAACGGTGCTACACTGAATAACCGTGCCAAGAGTGGGACAAGTTCTAAAACATTTTATGAAGAGAGCCGCTTCTGGACAACGGTAAAACCACAAATCAAAGAGGGAGATTATGTTGTCATCCAGTTTGGACACAACGATGAGAAGCATGCAGGAGCCGATGGAGAGATCGGAACTTATCCATGGACTACCTATCAGGAGTATTTGAGAAAGTATGTAAATGAAGTTAGAGAATTGGGAGCTAATCCAATTTTGTTTACTCCTATTGTACGTGGTTATTTCAGTGGAAATAAAATAACGGATAAAGGAGCCCATAACTTAGGAGCAGATGTAATAATGTCTTCCGGCAAAAATCTGGATTATGTAGCTGCCATGAAAGAGGTTGCCCGGGAACTGAATTGTCCATTGGTGGATCATACTGCCCTGACACGTGAAATCTGCGATGAATACGGAGAGGAGAAGGCAGTAGAACTTATATATAATGTAGGAGACGGTACTCATATAGGAGAATATGGAGCTACTCTTTACGCTCGTCTGGCTGTACAAGGCCTGGTGGCAAAGGGATTATTGACAGAGTATTTTAATGCTGATCCGGATGTATTGATTAATCCGACGACTCATAATTTTGGAAAGAGTTATCTGAATGCTGGTTCTGTGTATGCTTTTTCAATCAGTGGCATTGATTTAACGCCGGGTAGTGGTAAAGTAACTATCTCTGCTTCAGAGGGCTTTGTGGTTTCTCTGAATGCTATCGGAGGTTTTGCTTCTGTAGCGGAGATTGGGTATGAAAATGGAAACTTGCCCATGACTTCTGTTTATGTAAAATTCCTGCCAACAGAGAAAGGTGTAAAAAGCGGGACGCTAACTGTGAGTAACGGTACAAGTATTAAAACTGCAACTCTGACTGGCGAGGGAGTTTCTTTTGAGGGAGGAGTAGAAGCTCAGGCCTATTGGCAGTTAAATCAGGATACCAAGGCGGTTGTTACCGGTCCGATATTGGCAGCAGAAGAGGTTTTTAGCCAGATGTATGCTGATCGTTATGCCAAACCGGGTAATCCGACTACCTGGATAGATGGATTGGTAGATCCGGAGACAAAAACACAGCGAAACATTATTGAAGGTGATGACTGGCCGGAGAATGAAATTGATGTGAACTATAGCCGTTATATTGAGTTTTCTGTAACTGCCAATGCAGGAACTACTTTCAATATCGATTCTATCGGACTGTATGCCGGTGGTTCCGGTGGCAATGGTATGTGTTTTCGGGTAATGTGTTCTAAGGATCCGGGATTTGGCGAGTATACACTGATAAGTAACCGTCCCTCTAATGTATCCAATACTATGTATCCCATTTCTCTGAAAGAGATTATAGAACTTCAAGGAGAAGAAACACTTTATTTACGTGTATATCCCTGGTATAGCAGTAAATCCAATCGGAAATCAATTTGTCTTTATGGCGTCACAGTGAAAGGAGTTGTAACAGAAGGAGAGATTACCTCTATAAGAACTGTAGACAGTATGAAGAAAGCTTATTGTACTCCGGCGATAACTGCTGACCGAACAACTTTGCATTACGAACTTTCCGAGTCAGGCTTGGTGGATATTACTTTATACAGTATAGAAGGACGTGCTATGCTGAACTATAGTAAGAATCAGGAAACCGGAATTCACACACACGAAATTGATCTGAGAGGATTTTCTGATGGAGTTTATCTTTGTAAGTTAGTTACGGGAACTCAGATGCAAACAATACGTATCGTCAAAAAATGAAATGAGTTTTATGAATAATAAAATAATATATCATGAATAGGAATTTTTTATTAAAAGGCTGTCTGGCTGGAATATTGGGGCTTGCTACACAATTGGTTATAGCTCAAACTTTTGACAACGAAAAAGTTACAGCGACATGGGGAATGTCCGGTGGAGTCAATGAACCATCACAGGCTGTTGTCAGTAAGGAACATGCTTTTAGTACAACTGCTTTTGTTTTGGGTGGAGAGATGAACTTCTCCAAACAACAGGAGTATAAAGGGCTTGACGAAAATCTGAGTATGAATACTTATAAGCCAAGCGCTCAAATGAGTGGAGCAACAGATGGGTATGATCTGATTTACTCTATAAAACCAGCTAAAGGATTGATTTTTCAACCGGGACAGATTTCTTTCAAAATGGGTGTATTTGGCACAGGAGGTGGTATGGTGGATGTTTATTTGAAGTACGCCGATGGGACTAAAAAAACGGTGGCAGGTACTATCAAGCCGAATCGTTCCGGAACCTCTGTAAATGCCACTGAATGTACATATGATTTAGGTAGTATGTCGGCAACTGATGAAGAACTATCATTGATTATCAGTGTATATAGCCTGGCAAACAATAAAGAGATAGGTTTCAGTAATGTGATGGTTACAGGTACAGTAAATGGTACAGCTGTAGAAGTTCCGCAATATAATGTAGCAACAAGTATGGAACCGGAGAGTGCAGGCACTGTTAATCAGATGCCGGCAGGCAGTTTGATGGATGAAGATACGAAAGTAACTGTGACAGCTTTTCCAAAGTTTGGTTTTCATTTTATTAATTGGGTGGATAATAGTGGCAAAGAAGTGTCGGCGGAAAATCCATATTCATTTGTAGTAAAAAGTAATACTTCATTGAAGGCTGTTTTCCGGGAAGTGAACACTTATACATTTTCTACCCGTTGCATCAACGATCTGGAAATGCAGATTGGTTCTGTTACATTGAACCCGGAACCAACTGAAGGGAAGTATGAAGAAGGCGTGATAGTAACTGCTACAGCAAACGAACTTCCAATTGCACGATTTTTGAACTGGGAAGATGATTTTGAAAATTCCAGTGTTACAACAACCGAGCGCAGTGTGACGGTAAAACAAAATACGGAACTTATTGCAAATTATGAGATTCAGGATTTCATTGCCGCTTATAATTCCGATAAAGCAGAGATTTGGGCAAACAAAGGGAATTATCCGTTTGCTGCCGATTATACCTGGGATTCAGAACGTAATGCTACTGCTTCTGTTGTGAAAGTGAATGATGGAAGTTCATTGAACGGTAATTCGAGTGGTACTCCGGTAGTACGTATGCGCAAGGGAGCTGTCATAAGTTCGGTCAATGGTTTGTATATGAACGGATATCGCAGTACGGATGTGGCAATGCAGATTCAGTTTTCGACCAGGAACTTTACAACCGTTCGTTTCACTGCAGCTTTGGTCGCAAAGAATGCCGCAACTGTAAACTGGAAGGTGCTTTATTCTACAGATGGTACTATTTATAAACCTGTTACGAATAATAACGAAGAGTTGATTTATAAATTGGTCAACGGACTGGCTACAAGTGTTGATTTTGAATTGCCGGGTGAGGAAGTTGCTGATAAAGAAATGGTATACATTCGTTTTACTGGTACAGGTGATGAGGTTCTTAATGATAACAATGGTGAATATAACTTCGATAAAGTCGATTCGGAAAGTGGTTTGAATTATACCGACCATAGTGAAACCGGTTTGGGTAATATTTATGTATTTGGCACTCCGGTTGTTGAGGAAGATCATGAGGCACCTGCTATCAAAGCTATTGCTCCGGCAGATAAAGCTACTGGTGTGTCAGCCAGTGGTAAGATTACGATTTCTTATAGTGAACGTATCCAGGCTGGTACAGGAGAGGCTACGTTGACTGGAAACGGTAAAACGATTACACTCGAACCGGAATATGGAAGTTCTTCTGTCTCTTTCCGCTATGTAAATTTGGCTTATGCGAGCACATATACTTTGGAACTTCCGGAAGGGTATGTGACTGATCGTTCCGGCAATAAAGCACCAGCTGTCAGCAGTAGTTTCACTGTGATGGAGCGTATTAAACCGGAAGCCCGTCTTTTTAATGCGATAGTAGATCAAAGTCTGGAAGTTAGTGTTATGCCAACCTCTACTGCAATAGGTCAATATAAAACGATTCAGGAAGCTATTGATGCTGTGCCCGTGACTAATAACAAACCCTGGCTTATTTTTATAAAAGCCGGATATTATAATGATTTGAATAACCGGATATTTTCTACCGGGAAATATACCTGGGAAGATCAGAGTGGCAAACTGTCTGCTTCGGAAGACAGCCGTATTATAGTGGTAGATCGTCCGTTTGTGCATCTCATTGGTGAAGATGTAAATAAAGTAACGATCGCACAAGACCGTATTGCAGGAAGTAATGCTGCTGACAAGAGTCAACCTTGGTATAATGTGGCAGAAGGTGCCACACTGGTAATTAAGTCAAATGACTTTTATGCGGAGAATCTGACGATTGATAATGAGTGGTGGACTAAATATGAAGGGAATGAAACACGTGGTCCGCAAGCATTGTCCCTGTATGTGGAAGCAGATCGTGTAGCTTTCAACAACTGCCGTATCCGTTCTTATCAGGATACATACCTGAGTCCGAAAACAGGAAATACGAATACGGGTAATAATCAACCTCACTATTATGACCGTAACTATTTCCGTAATACTATGATTGAAGGTGCAGTCGATTTTATTTATGGAGGAGGCGATGTCTACTTTGATAATTGTACGCTGAATATTGTACGTGAATCGGGAGGTTACATTGTTGCTCCGTCGCATTATACTGATCTTAAAGATAATCAGGGTAATATTACACAAGTAAGTACGCGTTGGGGATATGTATTCAAAAATACAAAGATTACTGCTCCCGATGGTAAGGAAGATAAAACACAGGTATATTTCGGACGTCCCTGGCACAATGAGCCAAAAACTGTATTTATCGATACGGAGTGCCGTGTGAAGCCATATGATGGTTATTGGTATCCTACAATGGGTGCTGTGCCTGCTCTTTGGGCTGTGTACAATATATGGGACAAGAACGGATATAAAATGAGCGAAACATCTATTGAAGACTATTGGTACGAAAGCAATGGTGAGACGATTCGTGGTAAAGCAAAAAACTTCCTTACAGATGAAGAAGCTGCTTCGTATACGTTAGAAAATGTGCTGAGTGGTGACGGAAGTGATGCTACTACCGGCATATGGAATCCACTACCAATGGTAGAACAAACTGCCAAACCTGTTATTAGTGGGATAGAAGGAACTGCTACATTCGGTTGGACTGCTGATGAATATGCTATCTGCTATGTAATAAATATTAATGGTAAAGTAGCCGGATTTACTACTGAAACCCACTATGAGGCAAATTTGAATGATGTAGTTACTGTTCAGTCTGTTAATGAATACGGTGCATTGAGTGAGGCTTCAGATGAATTTATAGTAGGAAGTATTGGTACTGGTGTTGAAAATACTACTTTGGAAAACAATATTAGTGTAATAGGGGGGAAGGGCACCATTTCTGTACGTGGTATTGAAACAGCAACAGATATCAAGATATACGGTATAAACGGTACTTTGGTACAAAGTCTGGAAGTTCATCGCAATGTATCACTCTCTGTTCCGGCAGGGCAATATATTTTGAAGGCAAATAATTCGGTATCCAAGGTGTTGGTTTACTGATGAATGGTATAGGTCTTCTTGAGGGAGAGAGAGGAGGCATTGAAAAAGATGTTTCCTCTCTCTTTATACTGTAGCCATACTTTTTAGATTAAGCTCTGTATTTCTTTGTACTGCCATCCTATTGGCAAGGTGTTGCCAACAGAATGGCAAAGTGTTGCCAATGGGATGGCAAAGTATTGCCAATAGGGTGGCAAAACAAACAGTTTTACCCTCTTTGTTTTTCTTCATATAGTATAACTCTATCACGAATTATAAGTACTTATCCAACAATAATTTTATCATTATTACAGGAAATACGTTATCTTTGTCTATCTCAAAGATTCGTTATGTTTAGATTGCTTCTTATACTTATATCTTTTATTTATCCGTTTATGCTTTCTGCCCAGAGCTTGATGCATGTACGTTATTATTCGGCTAAAGATGGATTATCCCAGAATACTGTGACAGATTTTTTACAGGATGATAAAGGATACATCTGGATGTCTACCTGGAACGGATTAGAAAAGTTTGACGGTTATACATTTCAGAATTATAAATCTTATCCTACAGATGATCCCCGCCTGGAATACAATCGTATTCAACAGATTGTAGAGGCCCAAAAAGGGAATATATGGTGTGTTACTTATAATAATTTGCTTTATTTGTTTAATACTCAGACTGAAACTTTCCTGAATGTCTTTTCCGGATATTCACATCTTGCTGATTATGGCCGGGTAGCGCGATTATATAAGCAAGCGGATGGTTTACTTTGGTTCAGTAATCAAGCCGGAGATTTGTTCAGGCTTGATGAAGACAGATTGGGAGAAAAAGATGGAATTGTACACCTGCCTTGTCATTCCTGTACGGAGCACGGAAAGAGAATATATTCTGTGCATAAGGATAAGAATGGATATGAGTGGATATTAACCGACCGGGGAACTTTTGTTTATGGTCATCCGGAAATACGTACGAAGGTAGAATTGAGGTATATAAAGGAAGTGGATAAGAATACTTTTTTTATCACTCAGGAAGGGGAGCTATACGAATTTACACCACAGGCTGGTATTCAGAGTATTTCTAATCCTTTTTCCATGAAGGAAGTCAGTGGACTCGTGACTATAAAAACAGGCAGGCTGTTGATTCCGGATCAGGAAAAAATTATTGTTTATGATATCCGGAAAAAGAACTTTGAACAATTATACAAGCAGGCAACTTCCGAGTTTTTGCATATAACAGGAGCCTATCATTCTAAACAGGATTGGGTTTGGATGTTGGATGGACAAAGAGTGTTATGTTATTCATTTACTGATAGGAAAATGATCATTTTTCGGGAGAACTTGTCAAATGAGGATACATTTCGGCATATACATGAAGATGAATTCGGAGGAATCTGGTTGATGACCCGTGACGGGAGTTTTTATACTTATAATTCCGGGAGTAACCGATTGGAACCAGCTTACCGTTACACAACCGGGCAAAAGGAACCCTATCGGACGGAAGGCAGAGCTTTTTTAAGAGACTCTCATAAGAATCTGTGGGTAAGCCGTAGGTATGGCTTTGATAAGATTTATTTTACAAATCGTAATTATGATTATCTTGCTGCTACCGGAGGACAGGAAGTGCGAGGTGTATTTATCGATTCAAAAAAACGTCTGTGGATTGCTTCCAAAGAGAATCGGGTAGAGGTATATGATGAACAGGGTACTTATATAGGAAATATGGATTCCGGAGGTAGATTGCAGAAAGATAAGAATGTATCGTTCGGTAAAAAGGTTTATACATTCTTTGAGGATGCCGAACATCGTATCTGGTTAGGAACCCGTAATCATGGAATTGTAGTAGCGACAGAAAAAGAGGGAGCTTTTACTCTTCAGAATTTCCGGCATGATGCACGAAATCCTTATAGCCTCAGTAATGATGCAATTTATACGATTTGCCAGGATACTCGAAACCGTATATGGATCGGGACATTAGGAGGAGGAATTAATCTGTTCACCGGATTTTCGGATAATTCCCGTTTTATTCATCCGGGAAATCTGTTGAGAGGATATCCCGATGGACTTTGTCATAAAGTACGTGGTTTGCATTGTACACGGGAAGGCGTTATGCTTGCCGGTACAACAGAAGGTTTGCTGAGCTTTTCGGATGATTTTCAGAAACCGGAGGATATTGTATTTTACCACAATGACTGTACTGGCGGCCTAAGTAATAATGATATTATGGACGTGTTGGAAAGTCGGGATGGTAAGTTATATATCGCGGCCTATAGTGGAGGAATTTGTTTGGCAAATACGGATTCGTTGTTGAGTACGAGAATTCATTTCAGCTATCTTAATAAAAAGAATGGGCTTCCGTCCGATTTGCCACAAGCCATGCTGGAAGACAAAGATGGGAATATCTGGATATGTTTTGAGAACTATATTGGTAAATACTGTCCGGAGCGGAGAGAGTTTGAAACGTATGATAGTGCTAATCTGCATACGGATCTGCAGATAAGTGAGGCACATCCGGCTATTGACCGGCGGGGAGCGATGTATATCGGTACGAACCAAGGTGTTTTACGACTTCGATTGTACGATTTGAAGAAGAGCCATTTTGTTCCCAGAATAGTCTATACCGGAGTAAATATTCAAAATAGCGACGGTACTGCCTATACTTCTATTCTTGTGGCAGATTCTTTGATGTTGAGTAAGAAGGAGCGTAATGTGACGATCACTTTTTCGGCACTGGATTATACAAATTCAGAGTCACTTCAATATGCCTATCGTTTGAAGGGTATTAATGACCAGTGGGGGTACATCGGAGAAAATCATTCCATCGGTTTTGCAAACCTACCTGCCGGTGACTTTGTACTGGAAGTAAAGTCTACCAATGGCGATGGAGTATGGCATGATAATATCACTCCTCTTCATATACATATCCAGCCTCGTTTTACCGAGACAATCTGGGCGTGGATAGTTTATGTGTTTATTGTTATAATACTTATTTTGACAGTGTCCGGTATTATAATCTATATTACTAATCTGAAGCGAAAAGTAGATTTTGAAGAACAACTGACTGACTTGAAGCTACGCTTTTTTACAGATATCTCGCATGAACTTCGTACTCCGTTAACATTGATTTCCGGTTCAGTTGAGGAAATTGTAGAACGGAGACAAATACAGGAAAGTGGAACGGAGAACATGCAGGTGGTCAGGAGGAATGTGAACCGTATGCTGAGGCTCGTTAATCAGATTCTGGATTTCAGAAAGATACAAGGACGAAAGATGAAACTAAGTATCGGGCAAGGAGATGTGATTGCTTTATGCAGGCAGGTCTGTGAGAATTTTATGCAGTTGTCTCACGAACGTTCTATTCATTTCAACTTGATTCATGAAATGCAGGAAATGCGCTGTTATACGGATATGGATAAGTTGGAAAAGATACTTTTTAATTTATTATCCAATGCTTTTAAGTATACAGCCAATGGCAAGTCTATTACTATGACAATCTGTATGCAGTCCGGAAGTTTCTCTATTTGTGTTCGTGATGAAGGTAAGGGGATGGATCTTCGGAAGATTGATAACTTGTTTGAACGTTTTGCTACTTTTGGTAAGGCCGATCCGAATCGATCCTCCGGTATAGGGCTTTCACTGGTGAAGGAATTTACAGATTTACTGCATGGTACCGTACAAGTTGAAAGTATACCTGAACAGGGAACAGCTTTTACTATAACTTTGCCTTGTACATATGAGGCCTATGTCAATGACCCGAAGGCCGAGTTTATTCTGAATGATGAAATACAGTTTGACTATCAGCCAGAAGTACCTTCGTCTAATGGGGAAGAGAAGGAGAGAAGTATATTAATTATAGAGGATAATGATGAACTTCGTCGTTTTCTGACTACTATTTTGAGAGATCGATACAGTGTGTTGGAGGCTGGCAATGGCAAACAAGGCTTGGAAATTATATGGAAAGAACTACCGGATTTGGTTGTCAGTGATGTGATGATGCCCGAAATGGATGGGATTGAGTTTTTAGAAGCAGTAAAAACAAATCGCGATACAAGTCATATTCCCGTGATTTTACTTTCTGCAAAAGCATCTGTTGACGATCGTGTAAAAGGGTTGGAGTATGGTGCGGACGATTACATCGCCAAGCCTTTCAATTCGGCTTATTTGAAGGCACGGATTGAATCATTGATAAAACAGCGCAGTTCTTTATCGGCTTATTACCTCCGGCAACCGTTGAAAAATTTAGGAAAAACAGCCAATAAGCAGCCTGATGTGCCACTCGAACAAATATTGGAAACAGTACCTGCTTTTAATAATACATTCATCCAGGAAGTTATTCGGTTTGTTGATGAGAATTTGCAAAATCCCGATTTTAAAATTGATGATCTGGCAGAAACGATGAATATGAGCCGTGCTGTGTTCTATAGGAAGATCAAAACCTTTACAGGAGCTTCTCCCATTGATTTGGTTAAAGAAATGCGTTTAAAGCGTGCTTTGGAGTTATTAGATACCAGTTCATACAGTTTATCAGAGGTTGCTTATCAAAGTGGATTCTCTTCACCTCAGTATTTTAGTCGTGTGTTCAAAGAACAGATGCAGTGTACCCCGAATGAATATAAGAGGCGGAAAGCCTTAAATTAGTTGAAAATTGAAAGTTGAAAATTGAAAATTAGCTGCGCTATCACGCTGCATAGTAATTTTCAATTTTCAACTAAATAAGTTTTCAACTTTCAATTTTCATCTCTTCTTCATCGTCGTTTTCATTTTCTTCTTCTTCTTCAAATGGTTCCGGGCGTTGTGGCCCATAACCTACGAAAGCAAATGCGCAAAGTGTTCCCATTATCGCTCCACTCAGATGCCCTTCCCATGAAGTGTTGGCAGGTGTGAAGTAGGGAATCATTTGCCATACCAGCCCACCATATAGAAAAGTCACCAATAGTGAAATTGCAATTAAAGGTATATACTTTCTCAGTAATCCACTAAAGAAGAGAAAAAATGCCAGCCCATAAATAATACCACTTGCTCCGATGTGCCATCCGGGTTTTCCGATGAGGTATGTGATGGCCCCGCAACCCACCCAGATTATAAAGAATATATAGGGAGCGATGCCACGGTAAAAGTAAAATAAACACCAGGACAGAAAAAAAAGTGGAAGCGTGTTGGCTAAGAGATGAGGAAAGTTACTGTGTATCAATGGATGTGCGAAAATGCCAAACAATCCTCTCTTCTCCATAGGATATACTCCTAACCGTGTGAAGTCCCAGTCCATGCCAACCTCTAATATTTTTATAATGTAGAGGATAAAAATTAGGAACAAGGGGAGCATCATGGACAGAATGATTTTTCGTAAATCCTGTTTCATTTCTCTTCTTTTTCGTTAATTCTTCGCAATGCTACGAATATTTTAAGGAAAATGGAAAATAAAAACCGTTTTTATTTTTGTTTTTACCTATAATTCGTATTTTTGGAAATCATACTATTTTATATGTTATGATAACAGAAATATAATTAACCTTTAAATAATGCACAACTATGAGTTATTTACATTTTGACAAGACTCTTATGGTCAATCTTGAGGAATCTTTACCGAGAGAGATTCTTCGGACAAACCGTTCGGGAGCTTATCATTGTACAACGATTGTGGATTGTAACACACGCAAATATCACGGTTTGTTGGTGATCCCTGTCCCCAACCTGGACGATGAGAACCATGTGCTGCTATCTTCTCTTGATGAAACGGTAATTCAACACGGCGCAGAGTTTAACTTGGGATTGCACAAATATCAGGGTAATAATTATAGTCCTAACGGACATAAATATATCCGCGAATTTGATTGTGAGCATATTCCGGCTACAACTTACCGTGTTGGGGGAGTCATCCTTCGAAAGGAGAAAATTTTTGTACATCATGAAAACAGGATCCTGATTCGTTATACTCTACTGGATGCCCATTCGGCAACCACTCTGCGTTTTCGCCCGTTTCTGGCTTTCAGAAGTGTGAGAGAGTATACACATGAAAATACACAAGCGAGCCGTGAGTATCAGTTGGTAGAGAATGGCATAAAAACCTGTATGTATCCGGGGTATCCGGAGTTGTTTATGCAATTGAATAAGAAGAATGAGTTTCATTTTGATCCGAATTGGTATCGAGGCATTGAATATCCAAAGGAACAGGAACGGGGCTATGATTTTAATGAAGATCTCTACGTGCCGGGTTATTTTGAAGTAGATATAAAGAAGGGCGAAAGTATCGTTTTCTCTGCTGGAATATCAGAAGTGTCTCCCCGTCGTTTGAAACAGATTTTCGAGGCAGAAGCCGAAGATCGTACACCTCGTGACAGTTTCTATCACTGCCTGAAAAACTCAGCGCATCAGTTTCATAATAAACAAGAAGATAACCATTATATTCTGGCCGGATATCCATGGTTTAAGTGTCGTGCAAGGGATATGTTTGTCTCATTGCCCGGCTTGACACTGGCTGTGGATGAAGTAGATGAATTTGAAGATGTAATGCAGACTGCTGAAAAAGCAATCCGTAATTATATAAATGATGAACCGATAGAATGCAAGATTTATGAAATGGATGATCCAGACATCTTGCTGTGGGCTGTATGGGCATTGCAACAGTATGCTAAGGAAACTTCGCGTGAGCAATGCCGTATGAAATACGGTTCTCTGTTGGAAGCTATCATGGAGTTTATCCGTCAGCGGAAACATGATAATCTTTTCCTTCACGAAAACGGATTGCTTTATGCAAATGGTTCGGATAAAGCCATTACCTGGATGAACTCTGCGGTAAATGGACACCCGGTGGTACCTCGTACGGGATATATTGTAGAAATAAATGCACTGTGGTATAATGCACTTCGCTTCGTTGCCGATCTGGTGCGCGAAGGAGGGAATGTGGTGCTGGCCGATTCACTGGATGGACAGGCTGCAATAACCGGTGCATCATTTGTGGAAGTATTCCGTAATGAATATGGTTATCTGCTTGATTATGTAGACGGAAATATGATGGACTGGAGTGTACGTCCCAATATGATATTTACTGTAGCCTTTGACTATTCTCCTCTTGATCGTATGCAGAAAAAGCAAGTGTTGGACATTGTGACGAAAGAATTACTTACCCCGAAAGGGCTTCGTACATTGAGCCCCAAGAGTGGTGGTTATAATCCGAACTATGTTGGTTCCCAACTTCAGCGTGATTATGCTTATCACCAGGGAACAGCCTGGCCATGGCTGATGGGATTTTATATGGAGGCCTATCTGCGGATTTATAAGATGAGCGGTATTTCGTTTGTAGAACGCCAGTTGATTGGTTTTGAAGCCGAAATGACCAGCCATTGTATTGGGTCATTGCCTGAGTTATTCGATGGTAACCCACCTTTTAAAGGTCGTGGAGCAGTATCGTTTGCGATGAACGTAGCCGAAATTCTGCGTATTTTGAAGTTATTGTCAAAGTATAATTTATAAGAGGAGGGACGAAGATGAAAGTTTTAATGTTTGGATGGGAGTTCCCCCCGCATATTTTGGGCGGTTTAGGAACTGCCAGTTATGGTCTGACGAAGGGGATGTCTTTACAAGAAGACATGGAAATAACCTTCTGTATCCCTAAGCCGTGGGGAGATGAAGATCAGAGCTTTTTGAAAATTATCGGTATGAACAGTACGCCGATAGTATGGAGAAATGTTGATTGGGATTATGTCAAAGGCCGTGTTGGTTCTTATATGGATCCACAACTCTACTTTGATTTGCGTGATCATATCTATGCTGATTTCAATTATTTGAATACCAATGATTTAGGATGTATTGAGTTTTCTGGCCGTTATCCGGATAATCTGCATGAGGAAATTAATAACTACTCCATAGTGGCTGGTGTAGTAGCCCGTCAACAGGAGTTTGATATAATCCATTCGCACGACTGGTTGACGTATCCGGCAGGTTTACATGCTAAGCAGGTGTCGGGCAAACCATTGGTGATCCATGTACATGCCACTGATTTTGACCGTAGCCGTGGAAATGTGAATCCGACAGTATATGCCATTGAGAAAAATGGTATGGATCATGCCGATCATATTATGTGTGTGAGTGAGTTGACTCGTCAGACAGTCATTCATAAGTATTTCCAGGATCCGAAGAAGGTATCTACCGTACACAATGCAGTTTCGCCTTTATCGCAGGAGATACAGGATATTGTTCCGAAAAAGAATCCCAAAGAGAAGGTCGTTACTTTCCTGGGACGTATCACTATGCAGAAAGGTCCGGAGTATTTTGTAGAAGCTGCTGCCATGGTGTTACAGCGTACTAAAAATGTGCGTTTTGTGATGGCTGGTAGTGGTGATATGATGAATCAGATGATTCGTTTGGCTGCCGAGCGTGGTATTGCCGACCGTTTCCACTTCCCTGGATTTATGAAGGGAAAACAGGTTTATGAAGTATTGAAAGCCAGTGATGTATATATCATGCCTTCTGTCTCTGAACCTTTTGGAATTTCACCATTGGAAGCTATGCAGTGTAGTGTGCCAACTATCATTTCCAAACAGTCCGGTTGTGCCGAGATACTGGAAAATTGTATCAAGACAGATTACTGGGATATTCATGCCATGGCAGATGCGGTTTATTCCATTTGTACTTATCCTGCATTGTATGAATATCTGCGTGATGAGGGCAAAAAAGAAGTAGATCAAATCAAATGGGAAAATGTCGGATATAAGGTTCGTGGCATTTACGAAGAGGTAATTAAGAATTATAAATAATAAAATAATATAGATATGAGAACAATCTGTCTTTATTTTGAGATACATCAAATTATTCATCTGAAACGTTATCGTTTCTTCGATATAGGTGCCGATCATTACTATTATGATGATTATGCCAATGAGAATGGTATGAATGAAGTTGCCGAACGCTCTTATATTCCGGCTCTGAGTACATTGATTGAGATGGCGAAGAATTCCAATGGAGCATTTAAGGTGGCATTGTCTATCTCGGGGGTTGCGCTTGAGCAGCTTGAAATTCATGCGCCAGCTGTAGTTGATTTATTGCATCAGCTCAATGATACTGGTTGTTGCGAGTTTTTGGCAGAGCCTTATTCGCACGGTTTGTCATCGTTGGCCAATGAGGATTGCTTTAAAGAAGAGGTGATGCGTATGAGCGGAAAAATCAAACAAATGTTTGGTAAGGCACCGAAAGTATTTCGTAACTCCAGTTTGATATACTCTGATGAAATTGGCGCACAGGTGGCTGCAATGGGATTTAAAGGCATGCTGACGGAAGGAGCTAAATATATTTTGGGTTGGAAGAGTCCCCATTACGTATATCATTGTAATCAAGCTCCCAGCCTGAAGCTATTGTTGAGAGATTATAAGTTGTCAGATGATATTAGTTTGCGCTTTTCCAACTCTGACTGGAGCGAATATCCGTTGTTTGCCGATAAGTATATTAGTTGGATTGATGCTTTACCGCAGGAAGAACAGGTAATTAATATTTTCATGGAGTTGAGCGCTTTAGGTATGGCTCAGCCGCTTTCTTCTAATGTATTGGAATTCCTTAAAGCGCTTCCGGCTTGTGCAAAAGAGAAAGGGATCACATTTTCTACTCCAACGGAAATTGTTACTAAACTGAAATCTGTTTCTCAATTGGATGTTCCGTATCCTATCTCATGGGTGGATGAGGAAAGAGATACGAGTAGTTGGCTGGGTAACGTCATGCAGCGTGAAGCTTTTAATAAGTTGTATAGTGTAGCCGAGCGTGTACACATGTGCGATGATCGTCGTATAAAACAGGACTGGGATTATTTGCAAGCAAGTAATAACTTCCGTTTCATGACTACAAAGAATACGGGTATTTATTTGAATCGTGGTATATATGATTCTCCGTATGATGCATTCACTAACTATATGAATATTTTGGGCGACTTTATTAAGAGAGTAAATTCATTGTACCCGGAAGATATTGACGACGAGGAGTTGAATTCTCTGCTCACTACCATTCATAATCAAGGTGAGGAAATTGCAGAACTGCATAAAGAATTGGATAAGTTGCACGCAAAAGCTGAAAAAGCCAAAGCACCTAAAGTGGCAGCTAAGTCCAAAGTGGCCGAAGAAAAAGTGGTGAAGGCTACTCCTAAAAAGACAGCAGTAAAGAAAGTAGCTGCAAAGAAGAAAGAATAATCATTTAGAATTGGAATATTTTCTTATTTGCCTCTCAAAGTTGTAAACAGCTCTGAGAGGCAATTTTTTTATAGAGCTTTGTGGAGGGAAGAATATGTTTTTTAGTAGTTGTGAACTCTTGAACTGCATAAAAATAAAGGTTTATCCGACAAATATGTAGTTGTCGAAAAAGTAATTATACCATTTATTCAAGAAGGTAGGTAAGGTAGAATATGAATGGCTTGTTTTTATGTAATTGACTGATTTATAGTAAGTATAAACTTTCTGTTTAAACTTGGTCAAGAGTGTACCTTCTTGCAAAGTAAATCTGAAACGTTAAAAATCGCATTAGCAATATTAACGAGTTATGTATTTGGCAGATGAACCAAAATACAAAATAAAAAAGGTGTCTCGGAATTTATCCGGACACCTCTTACATTAATGGTATGTTATCTCTGTTATTTTTTATCTTTATCGTCGAAGGAAGTATAAATAACTTCCATTGATAAGCGATCTCCTTCTGATCCACCTTTCAGTTTGGTGTATCCAGGTTGTAAATCATTGAGTACACTGATAATGCTACCCAACGCGGTACTGGTATTTTGATCTCTTGTGATAGTTACCGGAACGAGAGCTACTTTATTCCATTGTGTAGCTTTCTCCCATGCTTCGATAGTGGTAACAGGTGTTCCTGTATCAACGTCCAAAATACCCTCTATCTTTCCATCGTTTGCAAGTGCTATGACTGCTGCATCTCTTTCTGCACGACATGTATTAATCAATCTTGCTATATTGGGGAAAACATATTGATTCGTATTAATGGCATTATGTTGAGCAATATAGGTTGTAATGTCATCATTGACTTTATTCTTTTTAAAGAAATCATCCTTTTCTTTTTCACGCACCAATAAAACATAACTGGGAGCACCCATGCTGAACTTATTCTTATCATTGGTTTGATTGTAATTAGTAAAAGTTAATCTAACTACATTTAGTGTATCATTACGCAATGAATCCAGAATACCCTTTTGGCTATCGTTATTGTTGTTTAGTAACGGTAATGTAGCCTGGGTGTAAATACCCGCTGGAGTTTTAAGATATGTACAACCTGTCTCTTTTACTTTATCCTTGATCTTATCTTCATCACTTCTGAAAGAATTGGCTTGAATGATTTCTTTAGTTGCAGCAAATGTTCGGTAACTATAATAGGTGGAGTCTTCTTCACTATTGTACTTCTTCATGTTTTTACCACTATCTTCTTCTTTCATATAACATTGGAATATGACATGCATTTCTATCTGGTCAATATAAAGAATAGTACCGTCTCCGTAATCGTTTTTAACATAGATACCTTTGAACAGGTCTCTGAATATATTTGCGAAATTTTTGCCCCCTTTTTCTGCTTCTCTACTTGCTTTATAAATTTCTTGTCCTAATTCATAAGGTAAAGTAACGGTTACAGAAGGAATATATCCACTTAGATTTCTAATAGAATCTTTTACAGATCTATCTACAGCTGTATACGCCTTTCGTCCCAATAAAAAATTAGCATCATTTTTAGGATAAAAATCTTCCGGGTTAATGTCGGTATAGTATGCAGCCTCTTTGTCTGCAGCTAAGTTCTTGTCTAATCTATAAACGCTCAAGCGGGAAGCTGTCAGCGAATCACCAAAATAAGTCCTGTAAGCTAACGTTAATTCCGTACGATAAGTTTTGTCTTCGACCATGATTGCATCCGGATCATCCGGGTTTTCCGGGTTGTATACTGCCGGGAAACTGAAGTTGTCAGTACAATGTAGCTGTGTTAGAAATCCGGCTTCGTAATAACCAAATTCCTGATCTGTAAATTTCCCTAAATAACCAGTACTTGTTTTAGCGAAAACCTGTTCGGCAAGCTTAGACTCGGTTGCTACTTCAAATGTTGCCAGTTTTCCGTTAATAGTCTGGTCACCACCCGGAAACATTCCTAATCCCAATGTACCGGTATTATCGTCACATCCCCAAAAGGTGAGAGATAATAGGGCTACCCATAGATATTTTACTTTCATGATCGTCGTATCTTGATTCTAATTTTATTTTTGTTCAGCTTCCCACACCTTGTCGTAAAACTCGTTGCAAGCACTTGCGTAAACGTCCGGAGTCTGATAATCGAGTACCAATTTTCCGGATTGACGGGCATAATCCATGATGTCTTCGTTGATATGTTCACTGTTTTGTATCACTCCGTCGGAATAATCAACTGCGAGTTTACACAATGCAGCGTAGTCTGCAGGTTCTTTTAGTGTAGCTACATCTTTCTTATTAATGCCCTTCAACATGAGTTTGGTTGCAAAGTCATTGCTAAGAGTGTTTTTGAAATCATCCTCGTATACAGAGAATATTACTTTGGCATCCCGGAAGGACGGTTCGTCTTTATATGCTTTCTTGATATACAATGGAGCCAATGCAGTCATCCAACCATGACAATGAATAACATCTGGAGTCCAGCGTAGTTTTTTTACAGTTTCCAATACGCCTCTGGCATAAAAGATGGCTCGACTGTCGTTATCATCGTATTCTACTCCATTCTCATCAGCCGTTTGCATTCTATTCTGGAAATAATCATCATTATCAATGAAGTACACCTGCATACGTGCCGATTGTATGGAAGCAACTTTAATAATCAATGGATGGTCGGTATCATCAATAATCAGATTCATACCGGAAAGACGTATCACTTCATGCAGTTGATTTCTACGTTCGTTGATATTTCCCCATTTGGGCATGAATGTTCTGATCTCTCTGCCTTTTTCCTGAATAGCCTGAGGCAGGTTTCTACCTATATTAGCCATTTCAGATTCTGAAACGTAAGGAGTAATCTCTTGTGTAATAAATAAAACCTTATTCGCCTTTGTCATAATAACAATCCTTCTCGTAAATATTCTGCAAAGATATAAAAAAAAAAGGGCATTAAAGCAAGCTATTGCGCGGTATAATTCCTTATGAATTGTTAAGTTGTTGATTATCAGTTGTTGTTTGTCGCTTGCCCGTTCCGGTTGCTTCTCTTCCTTTTGCATTAATTTGCGATATTTCTTCTTTATATGGTAAATAATGGTTTATTTTGCACAGTTTTTTAAACAAGATAGAATAATAAACCAATTAAAATGAAAATAATACATACGATCAAGGACTTACAGACTGAATTGTCGGAACTGAAAGCCCAAGGGAAAAAAGTGGGTCTGGTACCTACTATGGGTGCTTTGCATGCGGGGCACGCATCACTTGTGAAGCGTAGTGTAAATGAGAATGATGTAACGGTAGTGAGTGTTTTTGTAAACCCAACTCAGTTTAATGATAAGAATGATTTAGTGAAATATCCACGTACACTGGATGCTGATTGTAAATTATTAGAATCTTGTGGAGTAACTTTCGTATTTGCTCCTTCGGTAGAAGAAATATATCCAGAACCGGATACACGCCGGTTTAGTTATGCGCCATTGGATACAGTGATGGAAGGGGCTTTTCGTCCGGGACACTTCAATGGTGTGTGTCAGATTGTGAGTAAGCTGTTTGATATTGTGAAGCCGCATTGTGCTTATTTTGGTGAAAAGGATTTTCAGCAATTGGCTATCATTCGTGAAATGGTACGTCAAATGAAGTTCGATCTTGAAATAGTAGGTTGCCCCATCGTTCGTGAAGAAGATGGGCTGGCATTAAGTAGCCGTAATGCCCGTTTATCGGCAGAGGAACGTGAAAATGCTTTAAATATTTCTCGGACTTTATTTAAAAGTCGTACCTTTGCAACCACTCATTCGGTGAGTGAGACGCAAAAGATGGTGGAAGATGCTATTGCTGCTGCACCGGGACTTCGCCTGGAGTATTTTGAAATAGTAGATGGAAACACTTTGCAAAAAGTTGGAGATTGGAATGATACTTCGTATGTAGTAGGTTGTATAACTGTTTTTTGCGGAGAAGTGAGGCTGATCGATAATATTAAATACAAAGAAGTTTAAACCTAAAAAAGACCAAATCCCTATGATGATTGAAGTGCTAAAGTCGAAGATTCATTGTGCACGTGTCACAGAAGCAAATCTGAATTACATGGGTAGCATTACGATTGATGAAGACTTGTTGGATGCGGCTAACATGATTGCTGGTGAGAAGGTGTATATCGCTGACAATAATAACGGTGAGCGTTTTGAAACCTACATTATCAAAGGTGAACGTGGTTCGGGTAAAATTTGCCTGAACGGTGCTGCAGCGCGGAAAGTGCAACCGGATGATATTGTGATTATCATGTCGTATGCATTAATGGATTTTGAAGAAGCTAAATCGTTTAAACCGACAGTGATTTTTCCGGATCCGGTAACGAATAGTGTAGTGAAATAAAAGAGAGTATAACTCTTGATATATATAAAGAAACGCCGCTTGCTATTGTGTAAGCGGCGTTTCTTTGTTCTTATTCGATCTGATTTTATTTTTTCAGTTGTTCATTCATAGCTGCTGCTGCTTTGCGCCCATCACCCATGGCGAGGATCACTGTAGCACCACCACGTACGATATCACCACCGGCATAGATCGTAGGGATAGACGATTGCATATTATCATTTACAGTAATTGTACCTCTGCGACCTACTTCCAGCCCTTTGATAGAACTGGGTACAATCGGATTAGGTGATACCCCAACACTGACAATAGCTAAGTCGATATCAATTGTTTCTGTTGCACCGGGAATGGCTATCGGACTACGGCGACCAGAGGCATCCGGTTCTCCGAGTTCCATTTTTTGTAGGATTACCTGTTTTACGCGTCCCTGTTCGTCGGCTATATATTCAATCGGATTGTGCAGGGTAAGGAATTCTACTCCTTCTTCTTTGGCATGCTTAACTTCTTCCAGACGGGCAGGCATTTCTTCTTCTGAACGGCGATAGATAATCATGGCGCGTTCAGCACCGAGGCGCTTTGCTGTACGAACAGAATCCATAGCAGTGTTGCCACCACCAATGACAGCCACATTTTTACCAAAAGCAACCGGGGTGTCAGAATCAGGGCTGGCAGCGTCCATTAGATTAACACGAGTCAGGTATTCATTGGATGACATAATGTTGATCGAGTTCTCTCCGGGGATATTCATGAAGTTTGGTAATCCTGCACCGGAAGCCACGAAGATACCTTTGAAGCCTTCTTCTTCCAATTGTTCTACACTGATCGTTTTACCAACAATACAGTCTTTGATAAATGTCACCCCCATTTGGGATAGATTATCAATTTCAACATCCACAATTTTATTAGGCAGACGAAATTCGGGGATACCATATTTCAATACGCCTCCTATCTCGTGCAATGCTTCAAATACAGTAACGTCGTATCCGTACTTTGCCATATCACCTGCAAAAGAAAGGCCCGCAGGGCCAGAACCGATTACAGCTACTTTGACGCCATTCTTTTCTGCTATTTCAGGGACAGAGATTTGTCCGCTTTCCCGTTCGTAGTCAGCTGCAAAACGTTCGAGGTGGCCGATGGCAACTGCTTCTTTACCCATTTTCAGATGAATACATTTTGATTCACACTGTTTCTCCTGAGGACACACACGACCACATACAGCAGGCAATGCACTGGTTTCTTTCAGCGTTTTGGCTGCTTCCAGGAATTCACCACGTTCAATGTTTTTAATGAAACGGGGAATATCGATTCCAACCGGACAGCCACCCATGCAGCCTGGATTAGCACAATCCAAACAGCGTTTGGCTTCCATGACAGCTTGTTCTTTGGTCAGTCCCTGATTTACTTCCTCTTTACGACTGTGCGAACGATATTCGGCATCAAGCTCGTTCATTTTGCAACGTTCAATGTTAGAGCGTTCTTTGGCTTTTATACTTTTGCGTAGTTCTTCACGCCAAACAGCGTTACGGCTGTTTTCATCTACTGTTTTGGTAGCTTCACAATGTGTTTCAAGTTTGTGCATCTCTTCTCGTTCTACGCTTTTGAAAGCGCCCATGCGTTTTAGCATTTCGTCGAAGTCTACCTGGTGTCCATCAAATTCCGGACCATCTACGCATACGAATTTAGTCTTTCCGCCGATGGTGATACGGCAGGCACCACACATACCGGTACCATCTACCATAATGGTATTTAATGATACATCTGTCGGGATTTCATATTTTTTGGTCAGCAGACAAACGAATTTCATCATAATGGCAGGACCGATAGCGAAACATTTGTTTACTTTTTCGCGCTTGATTACTTCCTCTACACCCTCTGTCACGAGTCCTCTGCGTCCGTAAGAACCGTCATCTGTCATAATGATAACTTCATCTGAGCTTTCGCGCATCTCCTTTTCAAGGATAATGAGTTCTTTGCTACGTCCTGCAAGGACAGTAATCACACGGTTCCCAGCTGCTTTTAAAGCCTGTACGATAGGAAGCATAGGAGCGACACCTACACCACCACCGGCACAAACTACAGTTCCGAAGTTCTCGATGTGTGTAGCTTGTCCCAGCGGACCTACAACATCGGTAATGTAATCACCTTCTTTCAGTTCGCAAAGGCGGGTAGAAGAGAGACCTACTTCCTGTACAACCAGCGTGATGGTACCTTTCTTTACGTCAGCGCCTGCGATGGTTAACGGCATACGTTCTCCTTTTTCGCCTACACGAACAATGACAAAATGTCCTGCTTTACGTGATTTTGCTATCAGAGGAGCTTCTATCTCCAGTTTAAACACTTTCTCAGAAAAATGTTCTTTGCTAATGATTTTGTTCATTATCTAATTAATTTGTTGGAATTACTACGTAACTGCTATCAGAATGATATTTTGGCAAAGATACAGCTTATTTGGGAAATAATAAAAGAAAAGCCGCCTTTTTGGGGCAGCTTCCTTTTTATCTATACTAATTCTTTTTAATCGATCATTTCAAATCCGCAGTATGGAACCAATGCTTTTGGTATTTTGATTCCTTCCGGTGTCTGGTTGTTTTCGAGCAATGCAGCGACGATACGAGGTAATGCCAGAGCCGAACCATTCAAGGTGTGGCAAAGCTCTGTTTTCTTTTCTCCACTGCGATAACGACATTTCAAACGATTTGCCTGGTAAGTATCGAAGTTGGAAACGGAGCTAACCTCCAACCAGCGCTTTTGTGCTTCTGAATATACTTCGAAGTCAAAGCAAAGAGCGGCTGTGAAACTCATGTCACCACCACAAAGGCGGAGAATACGATAAGGAAGTTCTAATTTCTGTAACAGACCTTCTACGTGATTCAGCATTTCCTGATGCGATTGTCTGGAATGTTCCGGCTTGTCGATGCGTACCAGTTCTACTTTAGAAAATTCATGTAAACGATTCAGCCCGCGAACATCTTTACCGTAAGAACCGGCTTCACGACGGAAGCATTGTGTATAAGCACAGTTCATAATAGGGAGCTGTTTCTCATCCAAAATGACATCACGATAAATGTTGGTTACCGGCACTTCTGCTGTTGGTATAAGATAAAGATCGTCTACTTCGCAATGATACATCTGACCTTCTTTATCCGGAAGCTGTCCTGTTCCATATCCGGAAGCTGCATTTACTACTGTCGGAGGCATGATTTCCATATAGCCAGACTTACGTGCTTCGTCCAGGAAGAAATTGATGAGAGCACGTTGCAGTTGTGCACCTTTACCTTTATAAACAGGGAAACCTGCTCCTGTGATTTTTACACCGAGATCGAAATCAATGAGGTCATATTTTTTTGCCAGTTCCCAATGAGGAAGAGCATCTTTGGGAAGCTCAGTCTCCATACCGCCTATTTTTTCCACTACATTATCTTCGGCTCCTACACCTTCCGGAACTTCATCATAGGGCACATTAGGAATTGTATACAACAGATTCTGAAGTTCTGTTGCAGCATCTGTCATAGCGGTATCTAATGCTTTATTGCCTTCTTTCAGTTCGGCAACACGGATACGGGCAGTCTCTGCTTCTTCTTTTTTCCCTTCTTTCATTAACTGACCGATAGTTCTCGACAATGAGTTAACTTCTGCCAGATTCTTATCTAATTCATTCTGTGTATTACGTCTCTTGTCGTTCACTTCAATCACCTTGGCAATAGTTGCAGCGGCATCTTTAAAGTGCTTCTTTTCCAAACCGCGAATTACCGCGTCGGTATTTTCTGTAATTTGTTTAATAGTAAGCATATCGATACTTTTTTATGGACATTTATCTTTGAGTGCACAAAGATAATGCAAACCGAGAGCAAAATAAAATGAACTCGTTCATTTTTTATGCCAAGGTGCAGCTTATTTTTGCTTTTCTGCAAAGATTAATAAAAATACAGAGATGCTATCCCTTTGAGTGCATAAAAAAGAAGGAGATACAATTACCTGAATTGCATCTCCTTCTTTATTTCTTAATTGTAAACTTTATGCTTCTGTCTTTTCGGCAGGGATGATAGATACATATCTTCTATCTTCTCTGGTTACTTTGAAGCTAACAGTTCCGTCTACTAAAGCGAAAAGAGTGTGGTCCTTACCCATACCGATGTTTTCACCCGGGTGGAATTCAGTACCTCTTTGACGAATGATGATATTACCTGCTTTGCAAGCTTCGCCACCAAATATCTTAACGCCTAATCTTTTGCTGTGTGATTCGCGGCCGTTCTTAGAACTACCGACACCTTTTTTATGTGCCATTTCTTCTTACTTTTAAATTGATTAAGCTACTACTTCTGTGATTGTTAACTCTGTGAACTGTTGGCGATGACCATTCAGTTTTCTGTGACCTTTTCTTCTTTTCTTGTGGAAAACAAGTACTTTATCACCTTTTACCAAATTTGAAACAACCTGGCAAACAACTTTTGCACCTTCTACAGTAGGAACACCTACAGTAATGTTTCCGTCTTTGTCTACCAAAAGAACCTTGTCGAATTCTACTGTTGCACCGTTTTCTGCATTTTGGATGTGGTGTACAAACAGTTTTTTACCAGCTTCTGCTTTGAACTGCTGACCGTTAATTTCTACAATTGCGTACATCTTATATTAAATGTATAAGTTAGCTCCGTCGGGTGGTCTTTAATCACTTAAGGAACACTTTGTCGAACCCGGTGCGGAATAATCGGGCACAAAAGTACAGAAATAATTCTTATCGGGCAAATTTTTCTTTCTTTAATTTCTATGCAATCTCTATTAGCTCACCGTCTATTACTGTCAATGAGAAAACTTTATGTTAATTACAGTACAAGTATAGCTAATAAGATGATGGTAAACACACAACGCATGTTTCAGGTCATGAAGCTATCTGTCACGTATTCCGGAGGAGAAAAAGTGTTTTCGGCAAATCTGTTAGTTCACGGAGATTACTGATTATTTTCACATGTGGATATTGAGCCAGCTCTTCAGACCGGGTTACTCCACTTGTTATCCCTGTGAAACTGACGCCTGCTGCCTGGGCTGTTTCAGCGTCAACGGTACTGTCTCCTATGTACATTGTTTCTTCCGGTGTGACATTCAGCTTTTTCATGGCAAACAATAATCCTTCGGGGTTAGGTTTGGGATGACTTACGTCTTCGCCTCCGACAATGATATTGAACCATTCTTCAGGGAGCTGCTTTCTCATAAAGTCTTGAATGCGGAAACGATATTTGGTGGAAATAATTCCGAGGCGATTCCCTTCTTCTTTTAGTTTGAATAGGGTAGGAAGGGTGTCGTCAAAGAGATGAGTATTGATATTCATATATTGGTCTGACTCTTTGGAATACTCTTTTCTAAGCGCAGCCAATTGCTCGGTATCCATAATTCCGGTGAGTATGCTAAATGACTCTTCAAGAGTTTTACCAATCGTACGTTTGATAGCATCATCCGTAACGTTTGTATAGTTATGTCGCTGAAGTACATTTCTGAAGCAAAGAATAATGCCGCAGGATGAATCTGCCAATGTATAATCAAAGTCGAATAAGTAGGTAGTGTAGCTCATTTGTCCCATTTTGGGGTAAAGGTAGAAAGATTAGTTTAAAAGTGTACACTCGGTAAGGTGAAAGTGTACACTTTCTATTGATTATCAGGTTTCTATTTAACTGGATCTACAGTATATCCCTGTTGCTTTAACAGGTTCAATATTCCATTTTCTCCCGGTAAGTGTAAAGCACCGACGGCAATAAATGTCGGAGCTTCTTTCATAATGGCAGGTAATTGTTTCGCCCATTTTTTATTACGGTCATCAATCAGCGTTGCTTTTTCTTGTGGAGTCATTTCACATTGTGGACCTCCTAACGATTCATCTGCAATTTTACTCATTGCGTCTAAATCCTGTGTCATATAGGTGGCAGTTAGTCTTTGGGTTTGATCAATGGTTGGTTCCACATTATTCAACATGCAGAGTAATTGTTCGGCTTGACGTTTCAGGGATGTTTGGTTATATAGCAAATTCATTTGGAATTCAATAGTTTCAAGTCCGTCTGTTTTTTTCCCTTTTTCGGTGGCTTGTGTCTGAAAGTAAGTGTCCAGTTGTTCCTGTGGATTATAGCCACCTACGTGCTTCATATAGAGAATCACTACCAGATTATTACTGAGAAAGGCTGGTTTAACTTTAGGCATCATGGCTATGTCAAACATCAGATTCTCTTTTGCAAATTTATTGATTTGTTCGTATTCTTCCTCTGTAAATAGTGATTTGAAAGTAGTATCTGTTTCGGTGGTCATATACTTCTTCATCATTTCGGCTACCTTGGTGGGACTTTGCATTTCACTCATTTTCAATTCACCATATACTTGTTTTGTATTATCAAGTGCTGCCTGCAATCCCTGGATACTATCTTTTATGCTGAGTGCAGCAAGGTGATGTGTTCCCATAACATAGGAGGGTTGCGTTAGTCCGTTACCAGATATTTTCCACAATAATTGTGCGTTCGCACTGAATGCGAAACATAAAATGAAAAGGCTTCCTAAAATCTTCTTCATATTTGTTATTTTTGATTAGCGAACTCTGCCACCGGATATCCAGTGTTTTGTATAATACGGTTCATTCAGATGACTGATGATAACCCCTTGGCTGGTACTGGCATGAATGAACTTGCCATTCTTTAGATAAATACCTACGTGCGCTACCCGTTTTCCAGAACGGCTACTGGTGAAGAATACTAAATCACCTTCACGTAGATTACGTTTGGTTATCTTGTTACTTTCTTTCTTTTGAGTGTCTGTACTACGAGGTAATTTTGTGTGATACACTTTTTTATATAGCTGGCATGTCAATCCGGAGCAATCAGTTCCTCGTTTATTGTCTCCACCGGCACGATAGGGAGTACCTATCCATTCGGAGGCTTCAAGGTAAAGTTTGTGATTATCTTCCAGATTGATGTCCATCCCCAGACGAACGGAAGCTCTGGCGAGTGCCTTATAGTCCAGTCGTGGAGCAACCGAACGGCAGGAACTAAGACTTAATATCAATCCTAACACTACACATGTATATATAAAGTGTTTCTTCATCTGCTTTTATTCTTCTGTTCGGGTAGTTGTTTTTTCCGTTTCAGGATTGGCTACTTCTTTCTCTTGAATAAAATCGTCTACATTAACATTGAAGTAATCTTCCAGTTCTTTTTCTGCTGAATTGTTTTCATTTTGAATATCACGAATGATAACTCCATGCTCAAGTAGTGCAATACGTGGACACACATCCACCGTATGATTCAGATTGTGACTGGAAATGATGACTGTGGCATTATGCTCTTCGTTGTATTTCTTCAGCAAATGTTTAATAACAGATTGTGAACTCGGATCAAGGAAGTTGAATGGTTCGTCCAGTATCAGCAGCTGCGGGTAGTGTAACATTGCTGAAATAATACCGATCTTTTGTTTATTTCCGGCAGAGAAGTTACGAATAAACTTCTTTTGTCCTACTACTTCGCCGTTCATAAAACGTTCAAACTGTGTCAGGCGTTCGTCTACTTCTTCTTTCTTTAGACCGTACATTTTACCAATGAAGTAGAAATACTCTTCTGGGGTAAGATAATCTATCAAAAAGCCATCATCAATAAAAGCACCCGTGAATTTTTTCCATTCTTCACTTTTACTTACGTCTATATCGTTAATAGTAACATTACCTGCATCTGTTTTGAGCAAATCCAGTATTAACCGGAATAGAGTTGTTTTTCCAGCTCCGTTATTTCCCACCAGACCAAGCATTTCACCTTGGTTGATGATATAATTCTCAATATCTACGGCTTTCTTTTCACCGAAATTCTTTTGCAGTTTATTTATGGTAATCATGCCTTTTAGTGATTAGTTTTTAGTGATAAGTAATAAGTTTCTGGTGTTTAGTGATTAGTGATAAGTGATTAGTACCATGCGGTATGATAGTGCAGTCTGCTAATCATTTATCGCTAAAACGCTAATCACTATTTTTATTCTCTACTGTCTCTGAATCCTTCCATGTTTTTGTAGCGGCGTTTCATGAATCGGTTGTACACATTTTTTAGCCAAATGCGTGAAGTGAGTACAAATCCTAATCCGATGACAAGCAATACCCATGAAGTAGCTGTTTCTCCCAGACCTATTTTCAACAATGCATAGAGTAACAGGGGTATACCGAAAGTGGCAGCGCTAATTAAACTTTGCAGTCCTGTACCCGCATTCTGGCGGCCGGTGATTTTGGCATTCAATGGCATTGTTTTGACATTGTAAACAGCCATCTGGAACAGGCAGAAATAGATGAAACCTATTGTGAATACTGCCCATGAGATAGAAGTCAGTACACTGATTTTGCCCATTACCATTGCTGGTATAGTCAGAATAAGTGGGATAAGGATTCCGATACTATACAACATATATTTTGCACGAAGCAGGGTATAGATAGACTCTTTGCGACTCATAAGTCCGTCAATATAATTGCCTTCATAACTCATTATTTGCAGAAGAAAGAGGATACCGAAGATTGCAAAGTTGTAAACGGTAATGAAGTTCTTCATACCAGTTCCGTCATATACCTCCGTAAAGCTGAGTAATAAACTGAAAGCAATTACGACCAGAATTACCATGCGGAGTGAGTTTTTACAGGCCTTATTGCGTAATAACATTTTTAATTCTAAGCGCATATATTCACCTACCTCTCCGTATTTTTCGAAAAACTTATATTCCGAAGCATTTATTTTTGTGTCTTCCACTTTATTGAGTTCAGCGTATATCAATCCTGCCATTAGTTTTCGGTTGATAAACCACATCGCGGCAATGGCTGCCAGAGTGGCGATGAAAACTAACCAGTTACCCTCAATATAGCCTTCACCCCAATTGATAAAGAATTTGGCAACTATACTTTTGTCTTCAGGAATAAGGATTGCAGCCGCAATACCACCATATACTAACAGGGGAAGCATGATCCACCAGATACGTTCACTAATTAGTGTACGACATAGCAGAAACCAATAATTGTTGAAAATCATTAGTAACCAAATACCTGTGCAATAAGTAAAGACTCCCCAAATTCCGAAGAATTTCGGAATTGTAATGATGGCAAACGGCACAAACATAAAGAGCCAGATGAGGTTATAACTGCTCAGCCCTGAACGGATGAGCAGGAAGTCTATTACTCTATTTCGCTGTACCGGCATCAGGAGGTAAGGTTTTACCTCCTGTGTCGGTGTTTTTTGCAGCGGAAAGCGCAATATGAAGTCAAGTGCAAGGATAAATACCAGACCACTGTTTAGTATATGGTAAGGTTCCATGCTATTCGTGTCGAAAGCGAAAGCAAACGTTGTTCCGAAAAACATAAGATATCCTGCCCAGAAAACCGCCATGGCATACATGGCGTATTTCCCAAACCGGTTTTTATCATACATCGGATGGCGTTTGGCAGCCAACTTACCGTGTTTGCGCAATTCGTTAAAAAGCATCATTTCTTCTCTGGGCTAACCATGGTGACTTCTACTTCATTTTTCTGCTTCAACAGTTCGTCGGCAAACTTCTGAATATCTTTTGTTGTGATACTGTTAACCATGTTCTCATAGTCTTTCATCATATCTACTCCAGTGAAGAGATATTCGTCAATATTTCCCAACCAATAGCTGTTTTCTTTCAAATCTTCTTTATGCTTTTTCAGCATATACTCTTTTACTTTATTGAGGTTAGCTTCCGACGGTCCGTTTTTAGCTAGATTTGCAGCTTCGGCGAAAATGATCTCCATCAATTTGTCTTTCTTTTCGGGCGCTGTCTCGAAAATAATTTGCAAGAAAGCATTTTCTTTGGGATATTTGGCAAGGTTACCACCTACATATACACCGTAAGTACCACCTTCGTCTTCACGAACTTTCTCTGTATATATCAGATCAAGAATCTGACTGGTCATACTCATAAGCAGGTTATTCTTCTGATCATATTTACATTTGCCATTATACAGTACAAGGACAGAAGCTTTGGGAGTTTCCTGTTGTCTGATGAATTCATTTTTGTAAGTTCCCTTACGCATTTCCATTTTGGTATCTTTGAACGTCTCTTTGCGGTTAATAGCAGGAAGAGCTCCTAAATACTCGGCGATCAGTTCTTTATCTTTTTCGATGTCTATATTACCAACAAGGATAAAAGTGAAATCACTTGCATCTTTATAGCGGTCTTTGTACATCTCCATGAGTTTGTCGTAATCAATTTGATCTATCATGTCAGCTTTCATACGGATAGCTCTCGGATGGTGGTTATATACAGTAGCCTGGATAGAATCACCGAATGCAACAGACGGATTTAATTCCTGGTTCTGCAAGGACGCTTTGCTGCGATTCTTGTAAGACGCAAATGCATCGTCGTCTCTGCGTGGAGCAGTGAATGTCAGATAAGTAAGCTGCAACATCGTTTCAAGGTCTTTCGGAGAACAGCTACCATTTACACCTTCTGTTTTGTCACCAATGCTGTAACTTACCGATGCCTTCTTACCTGCCAATACTTTTTCAAGGTCTACAGCACTGAAATTACCTAAACCACCGGCACTGATAGCGTCCAATGATTTGATATTAATAATCTCAGAGTCGGGGAATAATGAACTACCACCCAGACTGACACCTTTCATACGTATTTCGTCAGCTTTAAAGTCTGTCTTTTTTAAGATAACTTTTACACCATTGGATAAAGTAAGTTCAGTAGTACCGAAAAGAGGATTTTCCTTTTCAGAAACAATCTTACCACCCTGAGGTTTTTCAGCCATTAATGGTTCATCGGATACTTTGTCAACATAAGCCGTTAATTTCTCTGTTTTAGCGTCGTTAAGCATTTTGAGAACGGCATCTTTTGTCGGTAATTTGAGTCCTTCTTTTTCGGGACCGAAAATAGCTACTACCTGGTTACTGTCTGTAACCAAAGCTTGCATCATTTGGTTCAATGCTGCTACAGGAATGTTCGGAGCTATCTGGTTGATGATAGCATATTCATTTTCAATACCTGGAATCGGTTCTTTGTCGAGGAAGTTACGAACATATTCGTTCACATATGTTTCGTTTTTACGTTTATCACGTTCGTTGTATGCAGATTCCAATTGGCGCAGGTATTCTGCGCGGGCACGGCCATACTCTGTCTCTGTGAAACCAAATTGGCGTGCACGTTCCATTTCGCGTAACAAATTAGCAATTCCGTCTTCTACCGATCCTTCTTTACAGACAACTACACCAGTGAAAGCGCTTTTGGTTTTGGCAACAAAGAATTCACCTTCAAAAGTTCCGGCATAAATAAAAGGAGGGTTAGCAGTTTGCGTAAGTTCGTTCAAACGGGCGTTCAACATGCTGCTGATGAGATTGGTGGCATAGTTTTGTACCATGTATCCCATGTTGTTCTTCTGATCATCCGGGGTTGCATCGTGTTTGTTGAAGATAAGTGCCTGGATATGGGGCTGTTCTTTATCCTGCTCGATGATTATAATAGGTTCTTTGTTATCATTTACCGGATAGTAAACACGTTCGGCTGCTTCAGGTTGTGCAGGAACATCGGCAAACATTGTTTTGATTTTAGCTTCAATTGCATCTACATCGATATCACCAACTACAACGATACCTTGCAAGTCGGGGCGATACCATTTTTCGTAGTAATCTCTTAAAGTCTGATACTTGAAGTTCATAACTACGTCCATTGTACCAATTGGGAAACAAGTTGCATATTTAGTTCCGGCAAACATTTGTGGAAGCATTTTTTCCTGCATACGCTGCATGGCACTCATACGCGTACGCCACTCTTCATTGATTACGCCACGTTCCTTGTCAATTTCTTTTGGATCCAGGGTTAAATCATTAGACCAGTCATGTAGAATCAATAGACAGGAATCAATGGCGCCCGGAACAGTAACCGGGACATTTGAAATATTATAAACCGTTTCGTCTACAGAAGTGTAAGCATTTAGATTTTCACCAAACTTCACACCGATACGTTCCAGATATTGTTTCAATGCATCACCGGGAAAGTGAGTGGTTCCATTGAAGCACATGTGTTCAAGGAAGTGCGCCAAACCGCGTTGATTTTCTTCTTCCTGGATAGAACCGACTTTCTGAGCGATATAGAAATCGGCACGATTTTCCGGAAGTACATTTTTACGGATGTAATACGTAAGTCCGTTATCGAGTTGGCCGATGCGTACGTTCGGGTCGACAGGGATAGGAGGCAATTGAGCAAATGCCTGCTGAAAGCTGCAGCATATAATAACTGCTGCAACAAATAAACCACGAAATAAATGTTTCATATCTAATGAGTTTTAATAAATGTTTTGTACTATTTGTCGGAGGAGGGAAAGATAAATCACAAAAAGTAGTGAATTAGTGATTAATGATAAGTGATAAGTGATTAGTTGGCTTGCGCTATCACTCTGCAAAGTACTTATCACTAATCATTAATCACTAATTCACTAACTTACTTATCACTTATCACTAATCCACTTATCACTATTTTATCGCTTCTCTGATTCTTACCAGTTTCGTTAGTAAACCTTCAAGTAAGTCCAGTTTCAGCATATTGGCACCGTCACTTTTGGCTATTGCCGGATTCTCATGGGTTTCTATGAAGAGTCCATCTGCACCAACTGCAATTCCGGCTTTAGCGACGGTTTCTATCAATTGGGGCATTCCACCTGTGACTCCACTGGTTTGGTTGGGTTGTTGTAAAGAATGGGTCACATCCAGGATTACGGGGAAACCGAACGTTTGCATTTCCGGAATGCCACGATAGTCAACTACGAGATCCTGATAACCGAAAGTTGTTCCACGTTCAGTCAGCATTACCTCTTTGTTACCGGCTTCTATAACTTTAGCTGCTGCAAATTGCATTGCCATCGGAGAAAGAAACTGCCCTTTCTTTATGTTTACCACTTTTCCTGTTTTAGCAGCCGCAACCAGAATATCTGTTTGTCTACAAAGAAATGCAGGGATTTGGAGTACATCCGCATATTCAGCAGCCATTGCTGCTTCCTCAGCCGAGTGAATATCTGTAACGGTGGGTACTCCGAATGTATCATGTACTTTCTTTAATATCTTCAATGCTTTTTCGTCGCCTATTCCCATAAATGAATCCAGACGTGAACGGTTGGCTTTACGATACGAGCCTTTAAATACATATGGGATTTTTAGAGTTTCAGTGATATTGACTACTTTTTCTGCAATACGCATTGCCATATCTTCACCCTCTATTACACAAGGACCGGCAAGCAGGAAAAAGTTGCCGGAGGGATTGTTCTTTAATTGTTCTATCATAATAAATAATTAGTTAATTTGCCAATACGGTCATATGCCAATTGTTATGCGTCCTGTTTCTCCGATAGCGCAGCCAATTGGCACATTGGCATATCGGCACATTGAATCATTATTAATTGGGTATAATCAGAGTTATCTTTTCCGGTAGGATACCTATTTCCAGTGGAAAGTGCTTGGGTAAGATTCGTCCATCCAGATCAACGGCGGCATTCTTTGCACGGAGTACTTTTACCTTCTTTGTTCGGTAACTTTTTACTACTTTATGATTTAGTATTCGTCCCTGAATCAGCATCCATAGCCCGGACATGGTCTGCAAGAGTTCCGGACGGTAGATAACCGAAACATCCAGCCATCCATTGTAAGGCACAGCGCTTGGAGTTTGCCCGTAACCATAGGCACTACCCACACATACGGTCATAATACGCCCCCGGATGTGTTCGTCATTGATGCGGAGATGCATTCTGTAGAGGTTTCGTTCAAAAAATAACAGGAAGAAGGCCGCCAGGTATGAGAGAAATTTGACTCCTCCCCAAAAACGTTTGGTTCCGTCGGTCACTTTTACGATACGTGCACCAAAGCCGATGTTTATGGCATTGAGAAAGTAACGGCGTTGGTGTTGTTCGCCATCGTAGAAATTACAATATCCTACATCAATTTTTCTCCGGCGGTTATTGATAATCCAGTCTACTGCCTGTTTGTAGTCCATGCCGATATCCCAGTATCGGGCAAAGTCATTTCCTATACCATTGGGTATGATGCCGATAGCGATACTTTCTTTATGAGTAGCGTTGGAAAGCATTATACCATTGATTGCGTCGTTCAGAGCACCATCACCGCCTACTACTACAATGGTAGTATAGCCATTATTTGCCAGAATTCCGGCAAGTCGTTCTACTGAACCGAAACCTTCGGACTGTACATAGTCGTATGACACACCTTTCTGGTCCATGTACTCTTTGATTTCTTTCCATCGTTTTTGCACCTTCCGTGTTCCGGCTTTGGGATTGTATATTACGCCCCATTTTCCTGGTTCTACGCTCATCTCTCTGATCTATTATTTAAAAATCATCTTTTCTGATTAAAAAACTTCCTGCTTAGAGGTCTTTTAATGGAATAGTTCTCGTACTTTATCCTTTTCTTTGACTTGATTTATATACTTTCTTGCAAAGATAGTATGTGGTTAAAGTATCTGTTTTTTTCTGTTGCCAAAGATACTAAATACCTTTGAGCTTTTGCTTTACAAAAGCTATCTTTTCTTCTGTAGGCAACGTTGCATCCACCCAGTGAATGGTGAATCCTCTTCTTTCCATTCCCCTAAACCAAGTCATTTGCCGTTTGGCAAATTGATGGATGGCGGTTTCCAGTTGGGTGAACATTTCTTCGTAAGTAAGTTCCCCAATGGCGTATAGTGTCAGAAATTTATATTCCAGTCCGTAATAAATCAAATCTTCTGCTTTGATCCCTTGTGCAAGTAACTGTTTTACTTCATCTACCATACCTTCGTCCAAACGTTGTCTCAATCGCCGGCTGATTTTTTCCCGACGTAATTCCCGGTCAATATCTACTCCGATGATCAGACTATTGAGTTGTGGAAATTCTCGTTCTGCTATTGGATGCTTGGCATAATACTCTTCTATTTCTATGGCCCGTATCGCACGTTTCACTGTATCTACATCAGTCGAATTGTGCAATGTCTTGTATTGTTGAAGAATCCCGGTCAGTGTTTCCAACGATTTATCTGCCAATCGTGTTCTCAATTCCGGGTTCTCGGGTACCGGCATTAACCGGTATCCTTTCAATACGGACTCCAGGTACATGCCCGTCCCTCCACATAAAACGGGCAGGCATCCTTTTTGTTTAATAGTCTCATAAGCTTTTAGAAAATCACGCTGATACTCAAAAACATTGTATTTATAACCTGGCTCCACTATATCAATCAAGTGATAAGGTATTTCTCTATCATTAATAGTATAGTCGGCAAGATCTTTACCTGTACCCAGGTCCATGCCCCGGTATATTTGCCGTGAGTCTGCACTAATGATTTCGGTGTTTAGTTCTGCAGCCAGTGCGGTAGCAAATGGAGTCTTTCCCGAAGCGGTAGGACCAAGAATGGTAATTAATTCATAGTCTGGCATAGTTGTATTTTTTATAAAATAGACATATACAAAGATAAGAAAAAGTAGTAACTAATCAATTGGAAGGCTGATTAATCGTTTTCGTAAAACGACAGATTTTGCCGTTCTTACTAACTCCTTCGATAACAATATCCTGAGGAGTTGTACTGTCTGGCATATAATATTCAATGGTCGCTGTTCCATCAGCATTCCATTGTAGTTCCGGATTCCAGTAGATTGTGGTACGTAGATCGGTTGTAGTGTTCTCTTTCTTCTGTGGGGTATCATAAGTGGGATGATATCTGCAAATCGGATTTTGGCCAGATAATTGTTTTTAGTGTCCGGTTGATATTCAATTGTAGAGAGGATAGTGACATCAATAGAGTTACCTATTTGGAGATTACGGGAATAAAAAAATACCGGATCTTCATTCTGCATCCAGTTAGTGTATCCTCTGATGTAGTAATCTCCTGCAGGAAGCGTACTTGGTAAGGTGAAAGCATTTTGAAATCCCAAAGAATCCCGTTTGATTTTCTTTCGTAGTATGACGGAGTCAGTACGATTAATTAATTCTGTGATGATAAAGTTACTTTTAGGATTCTCCAGGTGGCTGGTTGCATTTATTAAATAACCTTTGTACCAAATGTTATCTCCGGCTCCATAGTATGGCTTATCTAAATGTAGATATAGTTTTTCCTGATGGGTGCCTTGTAACTGATGAAAGTAAGAAACAACACTATCCAACTTATTTTGTGCTGAAAGCATCTGGAGAGGAGTAAACAATACCTCCCATAAAAAGATTGCGACAGTATATTTGTGTACTATAGGAAGTGTTAGGTTTTTCATGGTAGTTTTTTTGTTTTGTGTGATCTTTAATGGTGTCCTCGCCAGATGGAATATACTTTTTTGCGGATAGTAAACAGATTGAAAGCAGAGACGATAACAAATAAAAGTATCCCGACGGTAATAGCCGGCCAGAGTGAACCGATTTCCAGTTGTGGAAAGAGTAAGCTAAGTGTAGCGGTATAAGAATGACGTAACCAGGCTACAAGGCTGATCGATACAATAAGAACCACTATATTTAGCCCTAAAGTTAATGTCTGATAAGGGCGCGCTACTCTTGCCGGGCTGTAACCGATAAGCAATAGGTTTTCGAGCTTGGTAGTGTTCTTTTGCAACAGAAGGAAGATGCTTAACATCAATATATAGAAAGAAAGTACACTGATAAAGAGCCCCACCCCCAATACAATGCCAACAATGAGGCGGAGAAAATAGGTTGTTTTCCCTGCATCCAGTTTACCATCTTCGGTTTCGTATCCTTTTTGCTGGAAATATTTGGCAATGGAGGCATCTGCTGGGTTTCCTACTTCGATGATGAGGCGTGACGGTTGTGCTTCTGCTTCCGGAGCGAAATTTTTATTTGCCCATACCATAAAAGATTCCGGTACCAATATCGTATTCAGTCGGTTGGAGAAACCGACAATGTTTCCTTTGTACTGTTCTACACGTCCGTTTCCACGCATCATGATGTCCATTTGTATAAGGCTCATTACGCCCTCGGAGAGCTTGGGCAGACTGCGGCTTTGAGCAAATCCGAAGTTGTACAGATTCAGGTAATTACGTGGAATAATAATGGGGATAGTATGTGTCTCTTCGTCAAAATGCCATTTGTCGAGTTTTACATCTACGTATTCATCGGGCACCGCTTCAAAGAACATGTCTGTAGAAAGACGGATACCGGCTTCTTGCATACCCAAACCAGCTGACACCTTAAATTGTGAAGGAGTAAATGCACCTACACTTTTAGTAAAAGGTTGTTTCTTGAGATTCTCTATCTCTTGTGGAGAGAAAGTATTGCTTTTTCCGGCAAAAGCCCCAAGGGTACTTATTTTTTTGGTGGCAATGATATAATCTTTCTTCATGAAACTATCTCCCTCTGTAAACATAGGGATAATATCTTTATAAAACTGTACGCTGAGCAATACAATAACCATACCAAACAGATTGGCAAGAAAGAAACCGGCAAGCTGGCCGATACTGATATGTTGACGAAGAAGTTTCCAGATAAGTTTCATATTCGTATGATCTGTTACAGGCGTAATACTTGGTTATAAGGCAATTCGATCTGTTTTCCGATAGAAGTAACAATAACTCCCGCACCTTGTTTTCCGGCTTCTTCCGTTAGCAGACTACTCATAATTTGTCCATTATAATCGTCCAGATGGCTGATAGGTTCGTCCAGAAAGATAAAGTCGAAAGGCTGACATAGTGCACGGATAAAGGCAACACGTTGCTGTTGGCCAAAAGATAATTTTCCGGCCTTTATATTGGCTTTGTCGGCAATGCCCATTGCATCAAAAAGAGCAAGAATCTCTTTTTTCTTTTTATATCCGGTCAGATTACTTTTTAATTGAATATTCTCGAGTGCTGTGAGTTCGGAGAAGATGCGCAAATCTTGAAAAAGCATACTCAGTGAATGCTTGCGTAGGTTGACCCACTGCTCTACTGTGTATACCTTGATATTAGTCTCATCGAAATTTATAATACCTTGATAATCGCTTCGATAGCCATATATATAACTACATAATGATGATTTTCCGGTACCGGAGGCTGCTTCAATCAGATACATTTCTCCTTTACGGAATATAATGTTCTTGTGCCAGATATCCGATGTGATAGAATTACGGTCAGCAAACACTTGGGGAAGTGTTTGCTGCAGATGAATTGTTTCCATGTTCAGAAAATTACATGCCGGCAAACTTCTTGGCGAAGTTTACAATTTGTTTCAGCGAGTTGGTGTCTTTGTCTTTCAGAACGAGGTCTATTTCACTAACACCGTCGCTTACGTTGCTTATTTCCAGATAACTAATTTGTGATGCCAGGTTATAGTACATTTGGTACTCTTCATCTCCGAAGCCTACCATCATTTTTACAATCGGGAGTTCGAGGATAGCATCCATGTTAACAACAAAGAAGAAGTTCTTTCCTTTCATATCCGAAGCATAGGCAACGTCTTTTATAGATTTATCAGCTGCTTTGTCAATGTTTTTATAAAGTAATTCATCATTTGTAGCATACATTTGCTTGTCTTTAAGCCCAAAGAAGATATTCATAGCTCTTGACTTGTACACATATTCATTTTCACCCAATTGAACGATATCTTCACCTTTTTTCAGATTCAGTGCTTTTTTATTGTCATAAAGAGCTTTTAGTGCATTTCCGTTTTTTACATCTGCATAAGCTACGAAAGCAGGATCTTTACCCATAGTTACATTGATCAGTCCGGCAGATATATCACCGTTGAATGAAGCGAACAGGGCTTTCACTTCTTCTGCTTTGGAAATAGATACTGTGTTACGGAATTCTTCATTTTCCTGTAACAGGTTGTACAACTCTTCTCCATTGGCTCCTACACTCATAAATGCGATGGTTGATGCAGGGAAATATTTAAGGAAAGTATTATTCAGTTTGATCGTTGCCTTCTCCTGTTTTTTCAACATGGCTTTGGCTTCTTCGTTCTCTGTATAGTATTCAAAAAGTAGAGCAATCTTTCCTTTCTCAAAGCTAAGACTACCAAGAGCCATTATATCTTTGGGATCTATTTTTATGCCGGTTAAACCCAAATTCAGCTGGCGTGTGTATTCTTTAGGAAGTGCAGCTAAAGATGCAAAGAAATTAATATCACCTTTCTGTTTTTGCATCTTCTGGAAACCAGCGTTATTAGCGATACTTTTTTCAGCGGTTTGTTTCATTAGCTCGCTGATCATCTTCTGAGCATTTTCCATTTGTGATGTACTGCCCGTCTGTACCAGCATAACTGTTGTTTCGTTAAAAGCAAAGATGTCACGTTGTCCCATTCGTGTATAACTATAATCGTCTGCTGCTTCTATGGGTTGGCAGATTTGTTCTTTCACCATTATATCCAGTGAAGTATGCAGTTTATCCTGGTTCGACACTTTAGCTACCAGAGCTGTATATGGAAAACTGGTTGCAGTGAATGCATATACAGGTGCATCCACATCTATTCCTGATTCTTTAGGGTTATTCAAGACTTTTTCTAATTGTTGGAAAGTTGCCGCAGTAGTTCCACTTTTCAGCGCCTCTATCATCTTTTGTTTGGCTGCTTCATTCTCTTTGTCTTTCAGTCCGGATTTATCAGCCAGTGATTTCAAATGGATAGATGCTACGGCCGAAGCGTCAGCAGGTATAACATTTGTGTATTCCGATTTCTTTGAACAAGCTGCCATGAATACCATCAGCACTACCAGCACTGAAAGTCGGGAAATCATTCTTTTTGCCATAACTATTTGTTTTTTAATTGATGTATTTTTTAGTGATAAGTGAGTAGTGATAAGTGATTAGTACCATTCGGTATGATAGCGCAGCCCGCTAATCACTAATCACTTATCACTATTCACTACCATTGTTGCTACCAGTGCTGCCGTTTCCGTTCGCAGCCGGGATTTACCTAAGCTTATGGGCTGAAAGCCTTTTTCTATTGCTTTGGTTACTTCCTCTTCACTGAAATCTCCTTCCGGTCCGATAAGTACCAATGCATCTTCTCCTGGTTTCAGAATATTTTTAAGCAGTGGCTTTTCACCTTCATAACAGTGTGCGATGAATTTTTGACCGGTAAACTCCTGGGTGATGAATTTATCAAAATCTGTCATTTCATTGAGCCTCGGCAAACGTGCTTTGAGTGATTGCTTGATGGCAGATACTACTATCTTTTCAATGCGTTCCATCTTAATGACTTTTCGTTCCGAAAAACGGCAATTAAGAAAGGTCAACTCATCAAAACCTATTTCGGTAGCTTTTTCGGCAAACCATTCATTACGATCCATGTTTTTTGTTGGAGCCATGGCTATGTGTAGATGTCCTGACCATAAAGGTTCTTGTGGAATTGTTTCGAGTATCTTTACCAAACAACGTTTGTTGGTTGCGGCAGTTATTTCCGCACGGTAAAAATTTCCATTACCATCCGTCAGGGTGATTTCATCTCCAATGTTGAGTCGTAAAACACGGACACAATGTTGTGCTTCTTCTTCCGGAAGTTCAAGGTTCTTCTGTATATCGGGAGTATAGAATACGTGCATATTTAAATTTATTTTCTTCTGTTTATTTCATCGCGTAACCGGGCTGCCAGTTCATAGTTCTCTTCTTTGATAGCTTGCTCCAATGCTTGTTCAAGTGAATTCACATTGTCGGAATCATTTGTCTCCTCTTCCTGTTGCTCTGTATCCGGCTGATCAGAATCATCCAGGCGGATATATTCTCTTTCAAGAATAGACTCATAAATAAAAATAGGGCAATCTGCACGTACGGCTAGAGCGATAGCGTCTGAAGTTCGTGAATCGATACGAATAATTTCTTCATCTTTCTGCAGGTAGATATATGAGTAAAAAACACCTTCTTTTGCCTTATAGATAAGCACCCTGAGCATTTTGGTGCCCAAAACGTTCAGGCATGTATAGAATAAATCGTGCGTCAGGGGACGCGGCGCTTTTACTCCTTTCAGGCAGATGGCAGTGGCTTGCGCTTCGGCCGGACCTATAATGATAGGTAGTTGCCGTTCGCCTCCCACTTCCCCCAATACCAAAGCGTAGGCACCTACCTGCGCCTGACTATTGGAGATATTTAATACTTGTAATTCTATCTTTTTATCCATTGTTACTTTTTACTTAATTCCTCTGGCTGGTGTTTGTATTTGAATACCAGAGCAAACAATATTCCGATAACTAATGCATAACCTGCGAAGATGAACCAGATGTCGGGCCATTCACGGCTTACCAACATACCGTCGGCATATACCGAGAAGGCATCCACCACAGCACCACTGGCATATCCTCCGATGATCGCTCCCAATCCGTTGGTCATCATAAAGAATAATCCCTGTGCGCTGGCTCTGATAGCAGGCTTAGCTTCTAATTCAACAAACAAAGAGCCCGAAATGTTGAAGAAATCGAATGCCATTCCGTAGACAATCATCGAAAGTATCAGCATCCATAGCCCTGAACCCGGATCGCCCAGACCGAAAAGTCCGAAACGGAATACCCAGGCAAACATACTGATAAGCATTACGCGCTTGATGCCGAAATGTCTGAGGAAAAATGGTATGGCAAGAATAAACAGGGTTTCACTCATTTGTGAGATAGAAAGTAGGATGACAGAGTGTTTTACACCGAACGAATCAGCGAATTCCGGTATTGAGGCAAAACTACCTAAGAAGAGGTCTCCATAACTGTTGGTAATTTGTAATGCAGCTCCTAATAACATAGAGAAGAGGAAAAAGATAACCATCTTCTTGCGTTTGAATAATACTAGAGCATCGAGTCCGAAAGCAGAAAGCAGGCTTTTGTTTTCACTTTTGGCAGGCGGACAAGCGGGCAGAGTAAATGAATATAAACCTAAAATAAGTGCTGCTGCACCACCCACATAGAGTTGTGCACAAGAGGATTTGAATCCGGTGAGATCTACTGCCCACATGGCACAGATAAAACCGATGGTTCCCCATACACGGATAGGCGGAAAGTCTTTGACAATGTCACATTTATATTGTTCGAGAGAGTTGTAAGATACCGTATTTGCTAATGAGAGCGTAGGCATATATACCAACAGATTGAGCAACATAGCCCAATACATATGGTTATAATCAGTGGCTGTGGAGGCATAGAAAAGGCTGGCAGCTCCCAGAATATGTAGTATCCCATATAATCGTTCAGCATTTACCCATTTGTCGGCTATAATACCTGTCAGTCCTGGCATGATGAGAGAGGCTATGCCCATTGTGGCAAAGATGGCGCCTATTTGCCCTCCTTCAAAATGTAAGACACCACCCATGTAGCCGCCCAATGAAATTAACCACGATCCCCACACGAAGAACTGCAGGAAGTTCATAATAATTAGTCGATACTTGATACTCATATTATTTTTATTTAGTTACGAGTTACAAGCTACAAGTTATTACGAATTGTAACTTGTTGCTATTTTATAATAGCTGCAAATATAATGTTTTTCGCCGATTGTGTACCAAAAGAGTGGAGAAAAGAGCCCCTTGTATAGGGAAATTTGAGAAGAAAAAGAAGTCTGATTATAATTAGATATGCAATTTTATTTTTTTAGTTGTTTGATTCTCTGTATTTGTTTGTGTGAAAAGTTAGGATCAATCTTTTATAGTACATACTATGATTGTCAATAACAATTCTTTCCATTGAGTACGATATCTTCCGTTTAAAGAATTAACATCCAAAAAATATAATCGGGATAATTCATCATTTGATAGTTAATTGTTATAGTTTCATACTCGTTGTCGTTTTAGACATAGCATTTATAAGAACAGCCCGTTGCCTGATATTCCCGAGCGTCTTTTCTTCATCCTTGCTTATCTGAAGAATAATCCTTTGCAGGAGTATCATGCCGCCTGCTTCGGAATGGACTGGAAGTATTGCAGCATTTTTGTCCACTGTCTGACACGCATTCTTCGGCTGAGTCTTGAAATAATGGGACTTGTTCCTGTGTAAACAGACACCGAACTTTCTTCCCGTTTGACAGAGCTTTCCAAAGAGGAAGACCGGCCTGTATTGCTTCATGACGGCACTGAAAGAAAGATTCCCCATCCGGTAGACTATGATGAACAGAAAGAGAAATACAGTGGAAAGAAGAAACGTCATACGGTACAGAATGTCGTTATCATAACAATATCCTGATTGATCATCTTTGTCAGTGAGACTGTTTGCGGTAAAACGCATGATAAAAAAACGGCTGATACAATGTATTCTTTCCCTGTACCTTGTGTCAGGATACAGGATATCAAGGATATGCTCCTGAAGAGGTGACAATCATACAGCCGGTTAAGAAAAGAAAGGGAAAGGAGCTTTCCAAAGAACAGAAAGACTATAACAAAAAAATTACACGCATTCGGGTAAGAGTGGAAAATGCCATAGGAAGTACTAAATTTAAGAGAATTGTCAAAGATGAATGCAGGCTGAGAACAAACTATTTCGTTGAACGGATTTTTCCTATATGTGTAGCTTTGCATAAGATTAAAATGAGAATGGGTATACAAAAACTAATTTACGTAAACTCTAATAAAGAGTAAAACCTACTGAAAAATAGATTTACTCTTCATTGTATACAAATAGATATATTTACTGAATACCCCAACTAAGTTCGGTTAAAATATAAATCGTCATTCAATATATCTTAAATAAGAATAGGTTATAGTTACATCTTCTCCCGGACAAGGAATAATCCATCCCATAGCCGCACCAGCTATATTATATTTTACAATCATTGTATAGAAATAAACAGTTAAAGAATTATCTCCAGGTTGCCATGCCCAATTAATCCCCAATTCTTGTGTATCATAATCTATATATCCACTTGGATTAGGCGATAGAACTCTTAAACCTCCGGCATCAGTGGGTATAGGTACTGATTTAGAAAAATAGTAGACATCACAAAAATATATCCCAGAAGCTACAGTCGGTTCATTAACTATAGGGACTTTATAATTAGTGAATAGTTTCTTATAATCACACTTAACATCAAAAGGACCAAATATTTGAATTCCCCGAGTAATTGGTTGTTTATAGCACAAAGAGTCATCCTGTATATCTATCACTATTTTTTTGCCGTCTATTTCAAATGAATATGGAAAATCTGATATTTTAATACTCCCTGATAAGCATGGTTCATTAATAAGTATATTTGTCCCATCCGCTACTTCATTGCTACATGACGAAAACAATACGAAAATCAATGTAATTAAATAAATAGTCTTCATAATATATAATTTACGGTGAATAACCAGCAAAATAAATGTTTAAAATTCCGACAAACAGAATTTACATTAACTCTATTATTTGAATTTATAAAGATATCCTAAAGAAAATTGCCAAGATCTGTGACGAAACCCTGTGATGTTTTTGTAACAACTTCTCAGCCCTATTAAATATTCACCCTCAATAAACATACCATTTTTAAATGAATACCCTGTACCTATAATCATGCCTAAGTCTACATTTTGTTTTACTCCAAATATTATTGAATTTTGTTTCTTATTATCATAAAAGGCAGTGCGGTTAAATTGGAAACCTAATTGTGGACCAATATGCAAATAAAGGCCTCGGGAAAGTGAATATTTAAAGATTAGAGGGATGTCAATATGCTGAAATACAACTTTTAAATCTTTTATACTATTATCAGCAGGTACGTATACGCTTTCTTTAGCATTATAGCCTCTGGTAGAATATAATATATAAAGTTGTAAACCTATTTTGTTGCTAAATTGATAACCTGCAATGATTCCACTATTTACACCTAATATAAAAGATGGATTTTCAGTGTCTTTAAAGTCTACATTTGACCAATTGATACCTGTTTTTCCGCCTATATTCCATTGTGAGTATGTTTTACAAGAAATGAATAGTAGTATAAATAGAAAAGCAAATTTAGTACTCATTTTTCATTGTTTATGAAAGACTGGTGATTGAACAATGCAGAGAACTTTACAAATTCTCTGCATTATTTAGTTATATTAACTAGCAAGTTTATAATAGTAATAAGGTACTCTGACCTTTGCTCCGTCCACAGGAATTGTATATCCCATTGCCGCACCTGCAGAGTTATATTTTAATACTATAGTGTAGAAGTACCAATTAAGTTTTACGATATTTCCAGTTACTGTTGACATATTCCAAACTAGACCCGTTTCTCGAGTACTCCAATCTTTATATCCACAAGGGCTGGGAATTTTAACTGTGCCGAATAATGCTTCGCTTGGTAGTTGTACTTCACCTGATGTTATCCATACATCGCCAAAGTACACTCCCGCTGCAATGCCAGCTATGCCATTAATCACAAATTTTTGGTTCTTTGTGTTGGTCTGAAATGGAGTCGCGGATGAATAATAAGGTCCCATTAGATCTAAGCCTGGTTTTTCATCTGGAACATTTGGGGGATCAATAGCTCTTGTGTTGCCGCCTGTACCTTCAACATTTTTTATAGTTTCAAATGTAATAGTCTTTCCTCCAAAATTAATAATTTGGGGTTCATCAGATAACTCAAATGAACCTGTTAATGTTTCAGATTCATTTTTAATGACTTTGTTCAAATCCTCATCTTCATTTTGTGTACAAGAAGTAATGAAAAATGAAGCAACTGCAAGTAAAATAACGTTAGTTTTCATCTTTTTTAAATATTAGTTTGTTGATAAATTATTAATAAACTTATAGTTTATTATTTAAATGCTTTTTGTTTGTTTTTGTACCATATATAAAGATGGGCCTAATTTGTGTTCTACATGTACCAATACTGTAGCAAACTCTTGACTTCTTCTTTCATTAATGGTTGTACATTTGTGATTTGTTAAATTACTTGACGTTGCGATGGTTGTTTAAGTTGATGTAAAAGTAAAAAAAATAATTTAATTATATGTATTTATGTTAGATTATTTTCCGTGAAATGATCATTTTTATGATTTAATAACATTGTGGGCGTTTTTTTACCGTGTAAGGAATATTAGACTTCTTGGTGAGAGATAAATAAATGTGGCTACAGAATTTTAATGCTAAATTAAAAACCATTCAGAATGAAATTTATAAGAGTTTAAAGTATAGAAATGTGTATGAATTAAATATTCAGGAATATGATATTAGTCAAATTTAGGAGAGAGGATAGGTATATAAAAAAAGAAGGCTATCTATCCCAGACAGCCAATCTTTATTAACCTTAAATCTAATACCATGAAAAACACAGTGCAAAGATAAAGGGATTTATGTTATAAAACATAATGATTTGCTATAAAACTGCGATTTATTAACATTGTTTAGCTTTGATGATTCCTTAATTATGCTACATGGTAGATTATTCTACATACAAAACTAATCCTTTGAGATATTCCCCTTCCGGATGGTAGATGTTTACCGGATGATCTGCAGGTTGGGTTAATTGGTGTAAAATGCGAACACTACGCCCTGATGTAGCAGCGGCAGTAAATACAGCCGTACGGAAATTATCTTTTGTCACTACCTGCGAACAAGAGAATGTAAATAAGATACCACCCGGTTTGATTTTCTCAAAAGCTTTGGCGTTCAGTTTACGGTATCCTTGCAGAGCATTGCGCAATGCATCTTTATGTTTGGCAAAAGCAGGAGGATCGAGAATTATCAGATCATACTGATCGCCCATGCGGTCGAGGTATTTGAAAGCATCTTCTGCGTAAGCTTCATGACGTGGATCTCCGGGGAAATTTAATTCTACATTCTTGTTGGTGAGATCTATTGCTTTAGCAGAACTGTCTACCGAATGAACTTGTTTGGCACCACCGCGCATCGCATAGAAAGAGAATCCCCCTGTGTAACAGAACATATTCAGCACAGAACGATCTTTTGAATAACGTTCTAGCAGAGCACGGTTCTCGCGTTGGTCCACAAAAAAACCTGTTTTTTGTCCTTTTAGCCAGTCTACATGGAATTTTAGTCCATATTCACGGGCTATGTTATCACTGCTTCCTCCTTTCAGGAATCCATTTTCCGGGAAAAGATCGGCTTTGAAAGGGAGGGTAGTTTCCGATTTATAATAGATGTTTTCTATTTTACCTTCCATAACCTCAGACAAAGCTTCGGCGATAGCCATGCGGTCAACGTGCATACCGGCAGAATGTGCCTGCATGACAGCTGTTTTAGCATATATATCAATGACCAGGCCAGGCAGATTGTCACCCTCACCATGTACCAGACGATAGGTGTCGTTGGTGGGATTGGTGGCGATACCGATACTACGGCGCATGTCATAAGCTATCTCCAGTTTGCGTTTCCAGAAATCGTGATTGATAGGTTCTTGTTTGAAGGAGAGTACACGTATGGCAATACTACCTATCTGGAAGTGTCCTTCGGCAATGAATTCTTTCTTGGAGGTATATACTTCCACAACTTCACCCTCTTCCGGTTCACCGTCGAAACGGGCGATAGCGCCTGAAAATATCCAGGGATGAAAACGTTTTAGTGATTCTTCTTTACCGGGTTTGAGATATACTTTGTACATGAAAATATAGGGATTTACAATTTACAATTTTACGATTTACAATTTTAGAGAGGGCGGGTTCCCTGTTCGTCTTCTATAGCTACGGGAGTTTCTTCTATTTCAAAGTTGCCAGTATGCTTCAGCTCTTCCAATAAATTATAGATGTGAAGGCATGCCCAGGCATCTGTTGCCGCATATTGTTTTTGGGCATCTGTTAATACATCCGCTTCCCAATTGGAAAGACGTTGTGATTTTGATATTTTTTCTTTAAATAAGATGCCGTATATTTTTTGCAGACTTTTGTCCAATATGCCGAAAGGACGTACATAATCCTGTAATTCTACACAACCCTGTTGGGTGAATGGTGCACGTTTATGCAGCATCATAAAGTCATCACGCAGTGACAAACCAACTTTTATTACTTCCGGATTTTCCAGCAATCCAATCAGTGACGGAGTAAGCCCCGTCATGTTCAGGCGGAATAGGAAACAGCATTCGTTGGAGGATATTTGTAATAGTGCAACTTTATGAGATTGTCCTTTAGTGAAAGACGGACGGGTCTCACTATCAATGCCCAATACGGACTGGGCTTGTAGATACGCTACTGCCTTGTCTGCTTCTTTCTCGCTTTGAATCACGTGTATCGGTCCTTCAAAAACGGCTTTAGGCAATTCTTTTATTTCTTCTTTACTTATTGTTCTTTTTATGATCATTTTCTTCTTCTCTTATTCGTTGTCATGGCAATGACAGCCATGGTCGTGACAATGACAGTCGTCATCCTCTCCACAATGGCAATCTTCATCATCGCAGTGGCAATCATCATTCCCAGGTTCATACTCACCTTCTTCAACTTCTTCTTCCTCCTCTGGCTCCTGGTTATACTTCACGTCATGGAGTGCCCGCAAAGTATTTACCAGTTTTTGTCCCCATAGAAGTCCAAAGTTTTCCTGGCAGATGGCAAGGGAGTCGTTCATCGTTTCGTTCAGTCCGAGCTGGAATACAAATATAAAGTCCCGGATGTCCTGATAAATATCAGCAAGGTCTTCCGATATATTTTTCTTAATGGGCTGATCACTGTAGGCCATGTCCGGTAGGAAAACTTCAAGATAATCATCCTTTTCGGCCATGATGTCAGCCAGGTTAATACGCAACACTTCGTACATTTCCTCCGTAACATAAGTTTCGGGTGCTTCATCACCTATCACTTCACACTTAGGAAGCATGGATGCTTTGAGATAAAGCAGAGGGAGTATTTTTAGTGTTGTATCAACAAATGTCTTACGCTTCATGTTCTCGGAACGTTCGAGAAAAGCACAGAATTCTGCGGCTACCGTAACGAATTCTATTACATTTTTATCAAATATTACCAGACTTTCTTTTTTCATATCTGCTTGAATTGAAACGCAAAGGTAAGAAAAAGGATTGAAAGAGTGAGAGGATTAGTAAGAGATTCTTTTTGATGGGTAATAACTTTAAAGGCAACAGTTAGGAAGAAAATTGTTTTTTTACTACTTTTGCGCTTTAGTATTATATAAGGTATAAAAGACGCAATATGGCAAAAAAGAAATCAGATAAAGAGGCAGAACCAAAGGTGCCTTCTACTAATAAGTTCATAGCATTTCTCAAAAATGAAACCATCCACTTTGTTCTTGGTTTGGTGTTGGTGATATTCTCTGTTTATTTATTGTTGGCTTTCTCTTCCTTCTTTTTTACGGGAGCAGCAGATCAGAGTATTATTGATAGCGGAAATCCACATGATCTGTCAACCGTGAACAATCATGTGAAGAACTATGCCGGTTCGCGGGGAGCACAATTGGCCAGTTATCTTATAAATGATTGCTTCGGGATTTCGTCATTCTTTATTCTTATCTTCCTGGCTGTGGCAGGATTAAAACTGATGCGCGTGCGGATTGTGCGTTTGTGGAAATGGTTTATTGGATGTGCATTGCTGCTTGTATGGTTTTCTGTATTCTTTGGCTTTGCCTTTATGGATAGCTATCAGGACTCATTCATTTATTTGGGAGGACGTCACGGATATAATGTAGCCAATTGGCTGACTTCACAGGTGGGACAACCTGGTGTTTGGATGATTTTGCTTGTGACGGCGATTTGTTTCCTTATTTATATCAGTGCCCGTACAGTCATATGGTTACGTAAACTTTTTAGCCTTAGCTTCTTGAAACGTAGTCGTAAAGAGGGAAGAGAAGAGCAGGAAGAAAGTCCTGTAGCAGAACAGGTAAAGCCTGAATTTGTCAATCCGAAACCTCACGAAGTAGAGTTTTCTATGGATCGGACTTTCCAACAGAAACCAGCTCCTAAAGAGGTTAAAACGGAGCCTGAAATGAAAGAGCCGGAGTTTGTTATGCCGTCAGAAATCAATGAGAATTCATCGAAAGAGGAGGAGGAAGTGACAATGACTTTTGAACAGACTACCCCCGACCCGGTTCCTGTTGTGAATGAATTGACTGATAAAGAACCTGCTTTTGAAGTTGAGGCCGCTGCTGACGGCGATGACGATTATCTGGGAAAAGAAACTGAACCTTATAATCCGAAACTTGATCTTGAAAATTATCGTTTTCCTGGCATTGAGCTGATGAGGCATTTTGAGAACAATGAGCCTACCATTAATATGGAGGAACAGAATGCGAATAAGGATAAGATTATCAATACATTGAGGAGCTTTGGCATCGAGATCAGTACGATCAAGGCAACTGTAGGACCTACCGTAACTCTTTATGAAATAACTCCTGAACAGGGAGTACGTATTTCAAAGATCCGTGGATTGGAAGATGATATTGCATTGAGCCTTTCGGCATTGGGAATTCGTATTATTGCCCCGATTCCCGGAAAAGGAACAATCGGTATTGAAGTACCGAACTCTAACCCTAAAATTGTTTCCGGACAAAGTATTATCGGTAGTAAGAAATTTCAGGAGTCTACCTATGATTTGCCGATTGCATTTGGTAAGACAATCACGAATGAGGTGTTTATGGTAGACCTTTGTAAAATGCCGCACGTATTGGTAGCAGGTGCTACCGGACAAGGTAAATCCGTGGGACTGAATGCAATCATTACTTCTTTATTGTATAAGAAACATCCGGCAGAACTGAAGTTTGTACTTGTCGATCCGAAGAAAGTAGAGTTTAGTATTTATTCGGTTATAGAGCATCATTTCCTTGCCAAGTTGCCCGATGGAGGTGATGCCATTATTACGGATGTGACGAAGGTTGTGCAGACACTTAACTCTGTATGTGTGGAGATGGATACCCGTTATGATTTGTTGAAGATGGCGCATGTACGCAATATAAAGGAGTATAACGAGAAATTTGTCAATCGCCGTCTGAACCCTGAAAAGGGACATAAGTTTATGCCTTATATTGTGGTAGTTATTGATGAGTTTGGTGATTTGATAATGACTGCCGGAAAAGAGATAGAATTACCTATTGCCCGTATTGCCCAGCTGGCGCGTGCGGTAGGTATCCATATGATTATTGCCACACAGCGTCCTACAACAAACATTATTACAGGTACGATCAAGGCGAACTTCCCGGCGCGTGTTGCTTTCCGCGTTTCGGCAATGATGGATTCGCGTACAATTCTTGACCGTCCGGGAGCCAATCAGCTGATAGGACGCGGAGATATGCTTTTCTTACAGGGAGCAGATCCGGTGCGCGTACAGTGTGCATTTATTGATACGCCGGAGGTGGAGGAGATCACTAAGTTTATTGCAAAACAGCAAGGATATCCGACTGCCTTTTTCTTGCCCGAATATGTGAGTGAAGATGGAGGTAGTGACCTGGGAGATGTGGATATGGGGCGTCTTGATCCGCTGTTTGAAGAAGCAGCCCGGTTGATCGTTATTCACCAGCAGGGTTCTACTTCTCTGATTCAGCGTAAATTCTCTATTGGATATAATCGTGCAGGGCGTATTATGGACCAATTGGAAAAAGCCGGAATCGTTGGCCCAACCCAGGGAAGTAAGGCACGCGACGTTTTGTGTATGGATGAAAATGACCTCGAAATGAGATTGAACAATTTACAATAAGCAAGCGTTAATAAGACAAATGAAGAAGTACATTTTTAACATTTTGATAGCTTTACTTACTACTTTGCCTGTACTTGCCCAAAAACAAGCACAGGCAAAACTTGTGCTTGATAAAACGGCTGCCGCTTTTGAAAAAGCAGGTGGAGTAAAAGCTGATTTTAGTGTACAGGCTTTTAATAAAGGGCATTCTGTAGGAACGGCTACCGGAACCATTGAGCTGAAAGGAGAGAAGTTTTTTCTGAAAACGGCTGAGACGGTTTCATGGTTTGACGGAAAAACGCAGTGGAGTTATCTTACTCAAAATGATGAGGTAAATATTAGTACTCCTACTGAAGCAGAATTACAGGGCTTGAATCCGTATGCATTGCTCTATCTTTATAAGAAAGGGTTTGATTATGAATTAGGGAAAGTGGCAGATTTTCATGGGAAACAGGTGTATGAGGTGATCCTCACTGCAACAGATAAAAAACAGGACTTGTCCCGTATCGTACTTTATGTAGTAAAAAGTACCTATCAGCCTGTTTATATAAAAGTGGAACAACGTGATGGTAGCCGGAGTGAGATAACCATTACCAGATATCAAACAGGCTTGAAACTGTCCGACTCTGTTTTTGTATTTAATAAACAACAATATCCTACTGCCGAAATCATAGATTTAAGATAAACAGTAGATTTTTTTAGTCGTAAATAGTAAATAAGTAAATCGTAAACGTACCTATGTGATGAAGATAAAATAATAGTCATGACCATAGGGAATAAATAATAAAATAGAATGGTGGAAACAGAAAAAGTAAGATGCCTGATTATTGGTTCAGGTCCTGCCGGGTATACGGCAGCGATATATGCGGGGCGTGCAAACTTATCCCCCGTGCTTTATGAAGGAATACAACCTGGTGGACAGTTGACAACCACCACAGATGTGGAGAACTTTCCCGGATATCCGCAAGGTATCAGTGGTCCGCAACTGATGGAAGATTTGCGCACGCAAGCCGAACGCTTCGGTGCAGATATCCGTTTCGGTATTGCTACTGCTTCGGATTTGAGCAAGGCACCCTATAAAATTACCATTGACGGAGAGAAGGAGATTGAGGCGGAAACATTGATTATAGCAACCGGTGCTACGGCAAAATATCTGGGTCTGGAAGATGAAAAGAAATATGCCGGAATGGGTGTAAGCGCTTGTGCTACTTGCGACGGGTTCTTTTATCGTAAGAAAGTGGTGGCTGTTGTTGGTGGGGGTGATACGGCTTGTGAAGAAGCTGTTTACCTTGCCGGATTGGCTTCAAAAGTATACCTTATTGTTCGTAAACCTTATCTGCGTGCATCAAAAATCATGCAGGAGCGTGTGTTGAACCATGATAAGATAGAGGTATTATTTGAACATAATGCTGTTGGTCTGTTCGGTGAGAATGGGGTAGAAGGTGTAAGCCTTGTAAAGCGTTGGGGTGAACCGGATGAAGAACGTTATACATTGTCCATAGATGGATTTTTCCTGGCTATCGGTCATAAGCCGAATTCTGATATCTTCAAACCCTATCTTGAAACGGATGAAGTAGGCTATATCATTACGGAGGGGGATACTCCCCGTACAAAGGTACCGGGGGTTTTTGCTGCCGGTGATGTTGCCGATCCGCATTACCGTCAGGCAATTACTGCTGCAGGAAGTGGTTGTAAAGCCGCTATTGAGGCAGAGCGTTATTTGTCTGAAAAAGGACTTTAATAATAAATCCATCATGTATAAAAAAAGCGGATTGTACTGTTACAGTGCAATCCGTTTTTTATTGATAACCAGAGTCAAAAAATGAATGTAAGTTTTCCCACAATGTAAAAATGTACATTCTTGTATGGTAAAGGTGTACATTCTTGTTATATAAGAATGTACATTCCTGTCATACAAAAGTGTACATTCTTATAACTTCTGATTATCAGTTGGTTATGTTGCTTTTCTTCTTAATAAATCTCTATTTCGTCAAGATACAGATTTGCCTGTATGATGTCTTCCGGAGTATCTTTTCTGCAATCAATACCGTTACGTAAGGTACCTCCATTTTGGATTTTTACTTTTACATAAGTGGCTTCAACAGGATCGAAAGAGATAGAATCAGTATACGCTTTTCTTCCTTTATCCGGAAATTGACGAGTAAATGTCTCTTCTGCAACTTGCCGGTATTCTTTACCATCGGCTGAGATTTCTACCGTAGCAGCACCTGCCGGTAAAATGCGATAGGCCGGGTTAAATAATGAACCAAATACTACCTGACTGATTTGAGTCGGTTTATCGAGTTGTACAATGAATTCTACTTCTTTACGTTTTTCATTCATGGAGAAATTTGTCCATGGAGTATAAGATGCGTTATTTCCACGCTTGCCATTTGTTAGTCCGAAGGTGGTTTTGTCTGCACCGAATAAATCGTTTTCTCCGAAAATATCTCCCTTCATCCATCCTAAAGCAGGGTTCACTACAAAGCTTTTTCCGCTAATCAGATTACCATAAAGAGGCTTGTGGCGGATTTTACCCAGCATTTTACCATTTTTGAATGCAGCAGCTTTCAGGTTTATATTTCCTTGAAGTGCGAAAGGGGCTGTGTAAAGCGTTGATTTAATATTCGGTTCACTTCCGTCTGTGGTGTATCGGATTTCAGCATCCGGGTAATAACATTCCAATATCACGTTTAATGTATCGTTATCTACGTGTGTATTGACATTTACATCAAAAAAGTTACGGCACGCTTTGACGTTCAGCATGTCCAGGCGTTCAAACTCTTCTGCCATACGCTTACAGAAATTTTTCCAGTCTTTATTCTGGTCCAGCGTCCATCCTGTTTCTGAAATAGCTACTGCTTTGGGGAATATCTGATAATCGCGACGATCATTATTTTGCATATATTCTGTCCAGGCATTTCCCTGTACGCCAATAATATGCTTCTTTACCAGTTCATCGGCATCATCTGCTACTGGGTTGTAAGTATAAGTCATTTTCAGTGTGACATATCCGCCGATAGTAACTGGTGCTGTTTCCGGGTCTTCCTGATAATAATCCACATACATATAAGGACTCGGGGTCATGATGGCATTGTGTCCCAGTTTGGCGGCATTCATTCCTCCGTCTACCCCTCTCCATGACATGACAGTGGCATTAGGTGCCAATCCTCCTTCGAGAATCTCATCCCAACCAATGATATTACGTCCTTTGCTGTTTATGTATTTTTCCATACGAGTGACGAAATAGCTTTGCAGCTTTTCTTCTTTTGTATGTAGTTTGCCATCTGCTGGATTAGGAGTTGTATCATCTTTCAATCCCAGCTTTTTGATAAGTCCCTGGCAGTGCGCACAGTTTTTCCATGCAGTCTTGGGGCATTCATCACCTCCTACATGTATGTATGCACTCGGAAATAGCTCAATGACTTCGTCAAGGACTCCTTCCAGAAATTTGAAGGTTTCTTCTTTCGGACAGTATACCTGGTCAAATATTCCCCATGTCCCGGTTACATCGTAAGTGGTGTCGGGGGTGCACGAAAGCTCAGGATAAGAGGCAATGGCGGCAATGGCATGTCCCGGCATCTCAATTTCAGGAATAACCGTAATGTATTTGCTGGCGGCATAAGCCACTACGTCTTTAATTTGTTCCTGAGTATAGTAACCTTCAACTTCTTTTCCATCAAATATTTGCGGATAGTTGGTGAAGTAATAATCTATAAGTGTCTCTTTCCGTTTGGAACCGATTTCCATCAGCTTGGGGAATTTTTTGATTTCAATTCTCCATCCCTGGTCGTCTGTCAGGTGCCAATGAAAGGTGTTCATTTTGTGCATGGCAAGCATATCAATGAACTTATATACATATTCTATAGGAGAGAAGTTACGACAAACGTCAAGCATCATTCCACGATATGCGAAACGGGGAGCGTCTTCTATTTCTACAGCAGGTATTGACCAGTCAGCGCGTTTGTTGCGTTCTTTTCCATATACAGCCGGAGGCAGAAGTTGGTAGAGTGTTTGTACACCGTAGAAGAAACCGTTGGGTTGTGATGCGGTAATTGTAATGTTAGTTGGGGTAACGGATAATTTGTATCCTTCCTGAGGCATGCCTTCCTGGGTTATAAAAGTGATGGAAGGATTGCCGGCATGCTCCTTGTCTATTCGTTCTAACGACAATCCGGAGGTTGTTGCCAAACGCCCGATGAGACTGTCTGCAATGTTTTGTACCTCCGGTGTACAACCGGCTGTAATAACTTTGACTTTTTTGTTTAACTCAAAACGTCCTTGTTGGGGCGTCATTTGGTTAGGCAACGGAACGAGATTGTACTCATTCACTGTTTCTTTTGAATCTTTACATCCGGGGGCGATGAACAATAGAGACAAAAGAAAGAAGGAAATTCCTTTTTTCATGATACGAAATGTGTGTTAAGTTATATAATTGTGATAAAAAAAATTATCCGATTTTGCTGATCTTCTTCAGCTTTTCTTCATCTATTATTTTTATTTTTCTTCCGTCAATGGTGATAAGGCGCTCGGTTGCAAAGTTTGATAACGTACGGATGGCATTAGAAGTGGTCATATTAGAAAGATTAGCCAAGTCTTCGCGAGACAGATAGATACTTAGGGTAGAACCATCTTCTTCAAGTCCATAGCTTTCTTTAAGGAATATGAGAGACTCCGCCAATCGTCCGCGGATATGTTTTTGAGTCAGGTTGACAGTTCGTTCATCTGCAATGCCAAGATCAATGGACAATTGGCGAATGAAGAACATGGCAAGGTCATTGTTTTGGGTTACCAAAGTCATAATAGCGCTCATAGGTATCAGTCCGATAAGGGACGGTTCGAAAGCTGCTGCAGCTGTAACAAAATCTTCTTTGGCAAAGAAAGCACGGTATGCAAAATATTCGGTGGGTTTGATCATACGGATGATCTGGCTGCGGCCTCCAACTCCTTCTTTAAATATTTTTACTTTTCCACTGAGGAGGCACATTAAATGTGTAGGTGTTTCACCTTCACAGTAGATGACTTCGTTCTTTTTGTAATTTTGTAGAGTAAAATTGTTCGCCAGGAACTCTCTTTGTTCATTGTTCAAGGGAGCCCACATATCGGATAATTTATCCGAGATATCTATGTCTGACAAGTTTATCTTTACCATGAGTGCTGCAAAACTGTGTTATAAAGCACAAATGTAGAAAGAAAAAATGAGAAAAAGAATAAAAGATAAAAATAATGTGCTAATATAATAATATGTCAATTTGCCAATATGCCAATTGCTCTTTAGTATGATAGTGCAGTTTATTAGCATATTGGCGAATTAACACATTATTATTTATTTCGTGAACAGCAATTCCCTGTATTTAGGCAATGGCCATATTTCGTCATCGATTTCCATTTCCAGATGGTCGATGTGATCACGGATACTTTCCAGATAGGGGCGTACGGTTTCTTCATAAGCGAAGGCCTTTTCTTGAAAGTTTTCTTTGTGATTGGCTACTTTACGGGCTTCAGTCATATCTCTGACTAAAACTTTGATCGCAGTAACCCGACGGGAGATTTCTTTGATCAGTTCTTTCCGGTCGGCACTCATTACTTCGTACTCTTCGGGAGAGAATATTTCTTTCATTCCTAATAAGTTTTCCAACAAACGATTCTGGTAACTTACTGCGATGGGTACAATATGATTTATAGCGAGATCTCCTAATACACGACTTTCTATTTGTACTTTCATCGTGTATTTTTCTAATTCCACTTCAAGACGGCAGGCAAGTTCTGTTTCGTTAAAAATGCGTTCGCCTATCAATACGGATTTAGATTGATTGTCTACGTAGTGCATCAATGCTTCCGGAACGTGGCAGATATTGGTTAATCCGCGGCGGGCGGCTTCTTGTTTCCATTCTTCCGAATAACCGTCACCTTCAAAACGGATGGGTTCTGAAGCAATGATTGTTTCTTTTAGCAGGCGGAAGATTGCTTCGTCTTTACCGATACCTTCTTCCATTAACTTTTCAACGGAAGCACGAAATTCGTTAAGCTGGTTAGCCATAGCTGCATTGATAGCAATCATGGCAGCAGCACAGTTGGAAGATGATCCGGCAGCACGGAACTCAAAGCGGTTTCCGGTGAAAGCAAATGGAGATGTACGGTTTCTGTCAGTAGTATCCAGTAAAATTTCGGGGATACGTCCGATACCGAGTTTAAGCGTTGTTTTTTCTTCCGGTGTCATTTTGCTACTCCCTACCTGGCGCACGATTTCGTCTAATGTAGAGGAGAGTTGTCTACCTAAGAAGATGGATAATATGGCGGGCGGGGCTTCATTGGCTCCCAATCGGTGACTGTTACCGGCACTCATAATAGAGGCACGCAGCAAGTCCTGATTTTTGTAAACCATCATTAATACGTTGACCAGGAAGGTAAGGAAAAGCATATTACCTTTCGGATTCTTGCCCGGGGCAAAAAGATTGATACCGGTATCTGTACAGAGTGACCAGTTGTTATGTTTGCCTGAGCCATTGACACCACTATACGGTTTCTCATGCAGTAATACTGCAAAGTGATGTTTACGGGCAATGCGCTTCATCAGATCCATGACCAATTGATTGTGGTCATTGGCCAGATTGGCATTCTCAAAGATGGGAGCAAGCTCAAACTGGTTTGGGGCAACTTCATTGTGTCGGGTTTTGGCAGGTATACCCAGCTTGTGGCATTCTATCTCCAACTCTTTCATGAAAGCAGTAACACGGGGGGGGATAGAGCCAAAATAATGATCTTCCAATTGCTGGTCTTTAGCTGATGAATGGCCCATTAAGGTTCGTCCTGTCAGGCATAAGTCGGGACGGGCATTATATAAAGAGGAGTCAACAAGGAAGTATTCCTGTTCCCAACCTAAATTAGTAAATACACGGGTTATATTTTTGTCGAATAACTGGCATACTTCTGTTGCAGCTTTATCTACTGCTGCGAGTGCTTTGAGTAGTGGAGTTTTATAATCTAATGCTTCACCTGTATATGAAATGAAAATAGTGGGAATACAGAGAGTAGTATCTACTACAAAAGCCGGAGAAGAAACGTCCCAGGCTGTATATCCGCGCGCCTCAAACGTATTACGTATTCCTCCGTTAGGAAAAGAAGAGGCGTCAGGTTCTTGTTGAATGAGTAGCTTGCCTGAAAAACGTTCTATGACTCCGCCATCTTCGCTGAATTCGATGAAGCCGTCATGTTTTTCGGCTGTGCCATCAGTCAGTGGCTGAAACCAATGGGTGTAGTGAGTCACATTCAGTGATTTTGCCCAACTTTTCATACCATTAGCGATAAGGTCAGCCATTTCACGATTGATGGGAGTACCTTTCTCAATAGCATCCATTACAGCTTTGTAGGCTTCTTTAGGAAGATATTCCTGCATCTTCTTACGGTCGAATACGTGGGAACCATAATAATCGGACAATTTGTTGGAAGGAGGAGTGATTTCCAAAGGACATCTGCTGGAAAGTTCCTGTAAAGCTAAAAATCTCATTTTTGACATAATAGTGTCTCTTTTATCAGTTGTTGGGCGCAAAATTATATGTTTTTTCTGAATGTACCCCTATTTTTTAGGGGGTAATTTCGAAAATAGTTCTATTTTTCTCAGAAAGCCCCCTGTCTGAAGAGACTGTTTTTAGGTATATCTATTGTTATCGCGCATTGTATCTTTTTAAATTGATTCATTATTCTATAACTTTCATATTAATAGAATATGGTGTTTGTAATAAATTATAAATATAAAACGGGTAGAAGATGAATGAAAAATAGAGTTTTAGAAAATGAAAAAGTAATACAATGTGTGTATTTTGTAATACATTGTATATCAGTTTGTTATGATGATGCCTTTTTTCTCTACGAGAAACGGAGCGATCATCGTAGAGAAACGAGACGTTTCTCGTAGAGTCTCGGACCGATCCTCTACGAGAAATGAATTGGAAGTTTATAAGATGTTACAAAAGTAATGAATGATAAAAATCTTCTCCTTTTCTTTTAGTAAACGTTATTCATTCGTAAATGGTTGTTTTTCTCATATTTATCTTTATCTTTGCTTCTGTAACCTGATGTCAATCAAAATAAAACCGATTATGGAGTTAAGTTTATTTGCTATAATTGTTTTACTCGTTGTGATATTGTACATGCAAAGCGATAGGTTTGCAAAATTAAACTCCGAGATTAATGCTGTGAAAAGGAGGTTGGACCTTTTGTTAGAGAAGAAAAAAGAGATCTCTTCTATTAGTGAAACTAAAGTTCCTCCTGTGCTCATGGAAAATACAGAGGAAGAACCGTCATTACCGACTCCGGTGAAAGATAAGATGCAATCGGTTTCAGAAGTGCAGTTACCTGAAAACGGAACTGAAAGCCATCTTGAACCTGAACCAGTTTCCTGGATTTCTGAAGAGGTTGCTGCTATTGATCCACAGATTGTTGAAACTGAGAAAACGGAAAAAGAAACAGAGAAACCGGCTCCTATATTGATTAAAAAGGAGAAGGCGAGGATTAATTATGAAAAGTTCATCGGCGAGAATCTTTTTGGAAAGATTGGTATTCTTGTTTTAGTGGTAGGGGTTGGTCTGTTTGTAAAATACGCTATTGATAAAGATTGGATAAATGAGACGATGCGCACCATACTGGGATTTGTAGCGGGTGCTGTTTTGTTGTTTGTTGCAGAACGCTTGTGTGAAAAGTATCGTACATTCAGTTCTTTGCTGGCGGGTGGCGCTTTTGCTGTGTTCTATCTTACGGTTGCCATTGCTTTTCATTACTATAATTTGTTTTCACAAACGGTAGCGTTTATTATTCTTGTGTTTGTCACACTGATGATGTCTATATTGGCCATTTTATATGATCGTCGCGAATTGGCTGTTATTTCGCTTGTCGGTGGTTTTATTGCTCCTTTTCTGGTGAGTAGCGGAGAGGGAAGTTATATTGTTCTGTTTACTTATCTGTCTGTTCTCAATTTGGGGATGTTCGGCTTATCATTGTATAAAAAGTGGGCAGAGCTTCCTGTTATTTCATTTGTAGCTACTTATCTTATTTTCCTGATTTATGTACTCAATAGTTGTGTTTTCTATAATATGCCGAAGATTGATTCGGTTGTAATTGCACAACATCTGTTTGTTTTTGCCACTTTGTTTTATTTTATTTTTTTGTTACCGGTGTTGACCATACTTAAGGCTGAAGGAAAGAAACCTAATAAATGTTTACTTCCAATTATTGTAACAAATAATTTTATTTATCTTTTCTTTGGAGTGTTATTCCTGAATTCCATGAATTTGCCTTTTAAAGCTACAGGGCTTTTCACCTTATTTATTGCTTTCGTAAACTTGGTTTTAGTTATCTGGTTAAGAAAAAGTAAGCGGGATTATAAACTTCTTATTCATACAATGCTGGGGTTGGTATTGACTTTTGTATCTATTACAATACCTGTTCAATTTGATGGAAATTACATAACTTTGTTTTGGGCTTCCGAAATGGTTCTTTTATTATGGCTTTATATTAAATCCGGAATCCGGGTATACGAAACTGCTTCTCTGGTGTTAATCGGATTGACTTTGATTTCTTATATGATGGATGTTGAGCATCAGGTTACAGATCATTCTTTTGTGACAAGTACCATTTTTATGAATAGTATGTTTGCTACCAGTATGTTTACCGGATTGGCAGTAGGGGTATATGCTTTATTGATAGGGCGTTATCGCGATTCTTTTGAGAAAGCCCGTTATTTGAATTATACTCCCTGGAATGCAATAATGCTGGTTGTTTCTGTTGTCATACTGTACTATACTTTTATGATAGAGTTTTATCAGCACTTGGCTTCGGTACTATCTTATAGGGTGATGTATTTATTTACTTCTTTCTGTATATTGGCTTTGTGCTATGGTTTTAGAAAGCGCTTTCCGGTTAAAGAGTATGGTTTGCTTTATGTGATAGGAATAGGGATAAGTGTAATCCTGTATATGATTCATACGTGGGAAGATCATGGTAATTCAATAGGTGTGTTGCCTGTTTTACTTTCCTGGGTAACTACGGTTGTAATAATTGTCAATCTTTGTTATGTGTGTTGGTTGTATAATATTAATCACACTATTACAGTTCGCTTTACAGTTTATTTTAGTGTGTTATCAACTTTATTCTGGCTGGCTATTGTTCGGCTTTTCCTCTCTCACTTGGGTTTACCGGACGAATTTAATGCAGGTTTATCTATTGCCTTGGGCATTGCAGGGTTCGTTCAGATGTCATTGGGTATGCGCCTGCATCAAAAAGTGTTGCGTATCATTAGTCTTTTTACATTAGGTATTGTATTGGTGAAGTTAGTACTTGTCGATTTATGGGCAATGCCTACAGTGGGAAAGATTGTGGTATTCATCATGCTGGGTGTTATCTTGTTGGTGCTGTCCTTTCTTTATCAAAAGTTGAAAGATGTTTTGTTTAAAGACGATAATGAACAGATTAGCTAATATATTAATAACACTCTTTTTTAAATCTATGTTAATCTGTTCTCAAATCTCTCCTTTTCATTGTTTTTTTTTATATTTGCTCCATACTAATGGAAAGGATTCTGTTTGAGACATTATAAGTTAATATGGCTTTTATTTTTTATTTTATTCCTTTTAGCCCCCAAAGGAAGGGCTAATTCTGTTTTAAATCCATATACGCGTGAAGCTATCTCAGTGGATTCTATTTTGTATAATGTGATGACTTTTGCTCCTTTTTACGAGAAGATTGTCAACGATTATCGGGCGGACTTATATATTAAAGGTAAACTGAATATCCGGAAGAAGAACTTTATGTTTCGTTATCTTCCAAAGATGTTTCGTATGCAAAAGGGTGTGCGTGAATATTTAATGGAGTCATATAGCGACTTGCATTTCACAGCTCCTGATATTTATGATCAGAAAGTTATAGCGGGATATGGCACGGTTTTTAGTGGTGGCTTTCAGGCAACGATGCTCGAATATTTTCATGTGAATGTTTACTCTGCTACGTTGCTTTATGATCGTTTGCTTTCACCACTTGCCAAAAATGGAAAGAAATATTATCGCTATCAGATAGATACTATTATGGGAGGGCAGGATAATCTGCACTATAAAATACGTTTTATTCCCAAGACTAAAAGCGATCAGCTCGTTGGCGGATATATGATTGTTAGTTCAGATGTATGGAGTGTACGTGAAATCCGTTTTTCCGGTCGGTCCGAGCTGTTGACTTTTGAGAATCTTATTAAGATGGGGGAGGTAGGTGATGATAATGAATTTTTGCCGGTTCGTTATGAATTTGAGGTGAGATTCAATTTTGTTGGCAATGTGGTAGACGGTAGTTATTTGGCTTCGTTAGACTATAGCTCTATAGAACTAAAGGAGAAGAGTAAATACCGTAAAGAAAAGAAGAAGTTAAATCTGACAGAATCGTATACATTGAGATGCGATACGAATTCCTTGCATTTGGATAGTGCTTATTTTGCATCCTTACGTCCGATAGAGCTTATGGACGACGAGAAGAAATTATACGAAGATTATGCATTCAGAAAAGATACTACTGCGCTGAAACCTCCTTCCAAACGTCGTGTGTTTTGGGGAGAAATAGGTGACTTCTTATTGTCTGATCTTAATGTCGATTTATCCCGTATCGGCAGTGTCAAGTGTTCTCCGATCATTAATCCGTTGCTATTGAGTTACAGTGGAAGTAATGGCTTTTCATGGAGGCAGGATTTTAAATATAACAGATTGTTTTCCGGTGATAAATTGTTGCGTATTGTTCCTCGGATTGGGTATAACTTTACTCGTAAAGAGTTTTATTGGTCGGCCAATGCCGATTTTGATTATTGGCCGCAGAAGCGTGGAGCTATTCATGTGAACTTTGGTAATGGCAACCGAATTTATAGTAGTGACGTACTTGATGAGTTGAAGGCGATGCCCGACAGTACTTTTGATTTCGATCAGATACATCTGGATTATTTTAAAGACTTATATTTCAATTTTCGTCATAGTATTGAAGTGGTTAATGGCTTGGAGCTGAGTGTTGGCTTTTCTGCTCATAGAAGAACAGCCGTTGAAAAATCAAGGTTTGTTGTGCTAAATTCATCGTTGCCTCTTGCATCCGATTTTTTAGATAAGTTTAAAGATACCTATATCAGTTTTGCACCCCGCGTCCGGGTAGAGTGGACTCCTTGTCTTTATTATTATATGAATGGAAAACGGAAGATAAATCTACGGTCAGCTTATCCTACATTTTCTGTAGATTATGAACGTGGTATAAAAGGTGTATTTAAAAGTACAGGTCAGTATGAACGAATTGAGTTTGATCTTCAGCATCATGTTCAGTTGGGGTTGATGCGCAATATTTATTATCGTTTTGGGTTTGGAGCATTCACCAATCAGGAACAACTTTATTTCGTAGATTTTGCCAATTTAGCGCGAAGTAACCTGCCTATAGGATGGAATGATGATATTGGTGGAGTTTTTCAATTATTGGATGGCCGTTGGTATAACTCTTCCCGGAAGTATGTCCGTGCTCATTTTACTTATGAAGCTCCTTTTCTGTTTTTGCGTCATTTGATGAAATATACCCGTTATGTTCAGAATGAACGCTTGTATGTGAATACATTATTTGTTCCACATCTTAATCCTTATTTAGAAATAGGCTACGGTATTGGTACACACATTTTTGATGTAGGGGTATTTGTTAGTAGTGAAAACTGGAAATATACCGAAGTTGGATGTAAGTTTACGTTTGAGTTATTCAATAGATAATATAAAAAATCTCCTCTTAGCTACTTTTCTAAGAGGAGATTTACATGCCATAAAATGACAATGCTTATAAAACGATTGTTTTATAAACTTTATTGTTGATGCGTACAATGTAATTGTCTTCAGCAAGATTGAATGTCATTGTATCGTTGCTTGCTTTTGTATCAATTACCTTTTTACCATTGATCGTATAAATAAGGATACTATCAGCTATTTTCAGACCTTCAATAGTTACTTCACCCTTGTTTGGCATAATGATAATATTGTCCGAAATGTTGTCCTGAACACCTGTGAGTTTTTGGATACTTATAGGCGTAGTCTTGAATACATTGGCTCCTGTAAATTTCGGGAATGCATCACTTGTCATCTCACAATATACAGGTTGGTTTTGTGAAGTGAGGAATGTGAATTTTCCATTCTTTTCAGTATAATCCGTACCTGCTACCAAAGTTGTTGCTCCATCGGCTGTTTTCCAAGTGTAAGTAGTTTTTTGAGTTGTTTCAGTAACTCCTTTGATATTATCCTGTGCAGACAAGTCCAATTCTTGATTTGTGGAGATACTTTCTGCAATAGTTAATGCTTCTTGAGGAGCATAGGTGTAGCCAGAATCACTTCTTTTGGGCAACGAATTGAGAGTTAGTTTGTTTTTGCTGCAGTTTAATGTTTTTTCGATGTTTCCAACTTTGATTTCTTTGATTTGGTTACCCATACAAAATAAAGTGGTTAATGCTGGGCATGCAGTGACATCTATACTGGTAAGTTGATTGTTGTTCACATTTACAAAATCTAAAATCGTGTTTTTAGAGAAATCAATGCTTTTTATTTGATTGTTTAGACAGTATAATTTTTTTAGTTTTGTATTTTTAGATATATCCAATGCTTCTAATATGTTATTATTAAAAGAAAGATAGTCTAACTCTGGACATTTAGAAACATCCAATTTGTTGATTCCCATATCATTGGCATTTAAATAAATCAATGATATGTTATTAGTCAAATCAAGTGCTGTTATCGGATTACCACCACAATATAATATTTGTAGCTTTGTGTTCTTACTTACATCAAGACTTGTTAATTTATTAGTGTTTGCATACAACTCTGTTAGATGTACTGCTTTTGTAACATCCAAAGCGGTCACTTTTGCTTCCTTTGCATTTGGTGCACAACTAAAATATACAATGTTCTCGCCATAGATTTTGATTAATCCTTCTCCTTTAGGAGTTACGACTACATCTGTTGCATTGAGGTATGGATCAGGAGTTTGTATTGTCTCTGTTTCTACCAATACTCCATCTCCCCAATCAATAGAAAGTTTAGTATTTGGAGTACTGACTTCAAAGCCAAGTGTGATCTTTGCTTCGTTTACCTCTACATTGAGCGTGATTACCGGTTCATTTTCTGCTTTCGCTATTGTTGCGATGCAAAAGAATAATAAAAATAGTAATTTTCTTCTCATAATAATTATTATTTGATTAGTTTTGCAAAACTATGAAAAAGAAACCGAATTACCGAAAAAAGTATTGTTTTTGTTAGAAAATAGTGTGCGAAATTACTATGATTTTTGAAAAAAAAGAGAAATAATATATATGTGTTGTATGAAAAAGATAATAGGACTGTTGGTTTTGCTTCTTTTTGTTAGTGGGGTTTCTAATGCTACAATAGCAAAAAAGAATAAGAAAAAAGTCATTAATCCAATCGAATTAAAGAAGGATTCTGTTAATGCGGATTATAAAAAAGTAACTAAGGATGCTGTATCCAAGAAGGGGTTATTTACTACTTTTTTGAGTAAAAAAGAGAATAATTTATATTTTGAGATACCTGATTCAGCCTTTTCACATACTTATCTATTGGCAAACCGTATTGCTGAGACCAGTAATACACAAGATTATGTAGCCGGGCAAATGGCAACTACTCCGTTGATGATTCGTTTCAGTAAAGATGATCAGAAGGTTTATATGCATTTAGTACAAAGCAGTAATATCGTAGACCGGAATGATCCGATTTTACCTGCTTTTGATAAGAATTTTGCTGATCCGGTATTGAAAGGATTTAAGATTGTTGCTCGTAATATGGATAATGTTGTCATAGATGTTACTTCCTTCTTTGGGGGAAATGAGAAATGTATCAGTCCGATTAAACAGGAGAGTCCTTTGGCAAAACTATTTGGTGGTGGAAACTCCCTGAAGGGAACTTTTGCATCAGATGCTTCCAATATTTTGAGTGTAAAAACTTTCCCGAATAATATTGAAATAAAGAGTTTGCTGTCATTTACTACTACTCCTTTGAATCAGCCTTATTCAGTAACAGTACATCGTTCGTTATTTGTTTTGCCTGACACATTGATGCCTATGCGTCTGCAAGATAATAGAGTAGGGTATTTTAGCTCGGATAAGAGTTTATACACCTCGTCTAAAGATAAAATTGTACCACAAACTTTTATTCATCGTTGGAGATTGGAACCCCAAAAAGAAGATTTGGAGAAATACTTTAAAGGAGAATTGGTAGAACCTATGAAACCTATTGTATTTTATGTAGATACTGCTTTTCCGGAAAAATGGCGTACGGTGGTGAAACAAGGTATTGAAGACTGGAATATGGCATTTCAAACGGCTGGTTTTAAGAATGTAGTGAAGGCATTGGATTATCCCAGTAATGATCCGAATTTTGATCCGGATGATATGCGTTACAGTTGTGTGAAATATGCAGCGACTTCTATTGCTAATGCGATGGGGCCCAGTTATATTGATCCGCGTACGGGAGAGATACTTACGGCAGATGTAATCTGGTATCATAATGTGATTTCTTTATTACACAACTGGCGTTTTGTACAAACCGCTGCGGTTGATAGCCGTGTGCGTAAAGCTGTGTTTGATGATGAAGTGATGCAGGAAGCCATACGATATGCTGCTGCACATGAGATAGGGCATACGCTTGGATTGATGCACAATATGGGAGCCAGTTATTCCTTTCCTGTAGATTCGTTGCGTAGCCCGGAGTTTACACAGAGGTATGGAACAACTCCAAGTATTATGGACTATGCCAGAAACAATTACATAGCCCAGCCTGGAGATTTGGAAAAAGGAGTAAAATTGACTCCACCTATTTTGGGAGTATATGATATTCATGCTATCAATTGGGGATATCGGTTGATTCAGGGGGCCGATACACCGGAGAAAGAGAAAAAGACATTGGATGCCTGGATTGAAGAAAAGAAAGCCGATCCCATGTATGAGTTCGGAGCACAGCAGGTATTCGGAGTGGTTGACCCGACCGATCAGTCTGAGGATTTGGGAAATGATCATTTGAAAGCCGGAGATATGGCTATCCATAACCTGAAGATTATAATGAAGAATCTGGAAACATGGACTTTTGATGAGGGAGCGCGTTATGACGATGTTGAAAATATGTATATTGAAGTTGTACGGCAGTATACACGGCATTTACGTCATGTGATGCCTTATATTGGTGGTATCCGTTTTCAGGAAGTTCGGCAGGGTGAAGATGCATCGGCCAAAAATTATATCGATAAGGCTATGCAGAAGAAAGCGATGTTGTGGCTGTTAAATCAGGCACGTACCTATAATGATTGGCTGACTCCCAAAGAATTGATTGTAAAGCTGGATGTAAACATGAACGTGAATGACAAACTGCAGTCTTCCGTTGTAGGAGCTTTACTAAACTCAGCTGCATTATATCGTATCAACGAGGGAGGGCAAATGAATCCTAAAATTAATTATACTTTAAATGCTTATCTGGATGATGCTTTCTCTGAAATGTTCAAGCCTACTTATCAGGGGGTAAAGCTATCACAGGCGGATATGAATATTCAGTCGGCTGCTGTTGCTTTGATGATTAACTATACCGGTTTAGGTAAGGCTGCTGAAAAAAAGGCATCTACTGCCTTAGCTGACTATGAAGAAGTGTTACGGCAAACATGCGAACCTGCTTTACCATGTAGTCACATACATGGTCATGAGAGTTCGTTCACACGAATCAACTTTGGTCTGCCCACACTATCCAAAGAGCAACTGGCGGCAGTGATGACCGGACGACTAAATAAGATTGCCCAGTTATACAAAAGTCGTAGAGCTGCCTCTACCGGAGACACTCGTGATTTTTATGATTATCAGTTATTACTGATTGAACGTACTTTGAAAAATAACTAATAAATAAATTATATGAATAGAATCTTCTATCTATTTATTTTTTTGTGTTGCCTTTCTTATGGTGTTTGGGGGCAAAATGCAAAAAACTATTCATTGAACGGAAAAGTTTTTGATACATCCGGTGAAACGATTGTTGGTGCAAATATTAAAATAAAAGGAGCCGATAGCGGAACGATTACTGACCTGGATGGCAATTTCACTTTGCTGGTTCCCAGTAAAGAAACGATTCTGATTGTTTCGTTTATAGGTTATCAATCTCAGGAGATTCGATTGAAACCGGGAGAGAATAATTTAAAAATAGTGCTGAAGGATGATGCACAGCAACTGGATGAAATTGTAGTCATAGGATATGGAACACAGAAGAAATCTTCTTTGACCAGTTCGGTAGAAGTTGTGCGTAGTGATGATTTATTGCAGATGCCTACTATTAATATTGATGAGGCTTTGAGCGGACAGGTAGCCGGTTTGCAGGTAATGGCTACCAGTGGCGATCCAAGTACTGCAAAAGAATCGAATATACACATTCGTGGAATAAATGGTGCACCTCTGCTGGTTATTGACGGTGTCCCTCGTTTCGGAACAAATTCTTCTGAAGGCGAAATGCGTCTTTCTGATTTGAATCCGGATGATATTGAGAGTATTTCTGTACTGAAGGATGGTGCTGCCGCTGCTGTTTATGGAGCCCGTGCTGCCAATGGAGTTATTCTGGTTCAGACAAAACGTGCTGCCGGTAATCAGAAAATATCGGTGAATTACAGAGGGCAGTTTAATTTGCAGCAGGCAACTCGTTTGCCGGAATTTTTGAATGCGTATGAATATGCCAAATTGTATAATCGCGCAATAGAGAATACAGCTTCTCCCCAAAAACTACCTTATACAGATGAAGAACTGGAAATGATCCGTACACATTCTAATCCTAATATATACGGTGATGAAAATCTGATAGATTATCTTGATAAATTTGGTTATTCTACTATTCATAGTGTATCTGTTGCTGGTGGAAATAGTTTTGTGAAGTATTATATGTCCGGCGGATATACCAATACAAAAGGATTGTATAGCGGGGTAGGACGTGACCGTTTTAATTATTCGATGAAGCTGGATGCAACTTTGTTAAAGGGGCTTGTTTTATCATTGGATATGACCGGAACTCGTTCGGAAAATAAGAATACAAGCTACTCTACCATTGATGCTGCTTATAATTTTTCTCCGTTACAGGTTTTGCGATTTACGAATGGAGATCTTGCCAGTGTTGAAAGTAGTAATCCTTTAATTGCTGTTGAAGGTTTGGGCGGATATATTCGGAATAAGATGAATATGAACACCATAACGGCTACTTTAAATTATGATATGCCTTGGGTAAAAGGACTTTCTGCCTATATTCGTGCTACTTTTGACAATAATAATTCTGTTCAAAAAACATTTAATACTCCAGTAACTCTTTACACCTACAAAAAAGAAACCGGTAATATAGAAGAAGATTATAAGACTACCTATCCCGAAGCCAAGATAACATTAGAGGAGATAGACCGTTTTGTTGATAATAAGCTGTTAGAGTTTGGGGTTAATTATAACCGTACTTTTGTTGGAAAACATGATGTGTCCGGAATGTTAGTCGTTAATTATCAAGATTATAAGAATCGCTATCTTAAAGGGAAAAATAAAGAAATGGCAGGTATTTATCCGGAAATAATAGGGACTTCCCTCTCTTCTGATCTGGCAGGGACTGAAATTTATACTCAGCGAGCTTCGTTAATAGGGCGTGCTACTTATGGTTACGGTAACCGTTACTTTATTGAAGGAAGTTTCCGTGTGGACGGCTCTACTAAATTTCATCCGGACAATCGATGGGGCTTTTTCCCTACCGCTTCTGCTTCTTGGGTGCTTTCCAATGAAAGTTTCTTTAAAAATTGGGATCAACCCATACTTTCAAACGTAAAATTTAGAGGATCAGTCGGTATTTTGGGAGATGATGGTGCTATAGATGATTATTCTTATCTTATGAAATATATGTACGTAGCACGTCAGGGATATAATATTGGAGGTGCCTTGAAACCGGGTATTGTTATGGATACCACTAATTTCCCAAATCCTGAATTGAAATGGGGGCAGTCACGTACTTATAACTTAGCTACTGATCTTGGTTTCTGGGGAAATCGTTTCGGATTGTCTTTTGAATACTATTGGCGTTATAATACCAATATGATCACTATTGCTCCTTCTTATTTATACCCACCCTCAACCGGAGTTGATAGTAATCCGCCCAATATGAATTTCGGTGAGATAAAGGCGTGGGGATGGGATTTGACGTTGTCTCACCGTAATTCTATTCAAAAGGTGAAGTATGATTTAACTCTTACGCTGGCGCAAACGCGAGACAGGGTCTTGGATTATGGAGACGAGTCATCTATAGATCCCAGTCGCCGTCGTGTAGGTAAAAGTAGTATGGTTTGGTGGATGTTTGAAGCCGATGGACTCTTTCAATCACAAGAAGAAATTGATAATCATAATTTAGATCAGGATGGGCAGGGGAATGCGACACTTGCACCCGGTGATATTAAATATAAAGATCAGAATGATGATGGTTTACTTTCGGATCTGGACAGGATTGCGGTAAAGAACTCTTCTAATCCGGAGATGACAATGAGTTTGCGTTTAGGTGTTAAATACAAAGGTTTTTTTGTGAACGCTATGTTTCAGGGGGTATCTGGTTATCAGCAGAAAATCACAGAATTGTATACTTTGGAAACTGGTAGTTTACAACGTTTTCAGAAATATCACCTCACTGATACTTGGTCTGAGGATAATCGGAATGCAACTTATCCGCGAGTCAAGATTACTAACAAGAACGATAATAATCGTCAGGAGTCAACTTTTTGGGTGAAAGACTGTGATTTTATTCGTTTGAAATCTCTGTCGTTAGGATATTCTTTTTCGGGAGAAACATTGAAAAAAATGAAACTTTCTTCAGCCAGTATCTCTCTTCAGGGAAGTAACCTGTTTACGTGGTCAACATTAAAAGACATGGATCCGGAATCTTTACGTGGATATCCGATACAGCGTTCTTATGGTATGACATTGAGTGTAGGTTTTTAAATAGAATATTTCAAAAATAAAAACAGAAAGAGTATGCAGTTGAGAAAATATATAATATCTTTTTTATTCTTGGGAGGGATGTTCAGTTTTTCCGGATGTGACGGTATATTTCGTGATGTTCCTAATGATAAGTTGTCTCAGGAATCTATCTGGGGAAGCCAGTTGTTACTTGATGAATATGTGTTACCATGGTATCGTAATATGAGTAATGGCTTTTCTGTCTATATGCCGGCTACTGCCCTTTTGAAAGGAGCATCCCGTGATTATCTGCCTTGGTATGGTGATCAGATAACGGTTAGTAAATCAGACTGGTATAATACAGCATATGGCGATATCCTGAAAAGTACTCCGGCTGAAGTAACACGTAGAGGGCTCATAAACTGGACTAACTATTATACCCGTATTCAGTCTATTAATCTTTTATTTGAGAATCAGGATAAGATTCGTAATGGCGATCATAAAAAACGCGTGTTGGGTGAAGCACATTTCTTTCGTGCCTACTATTATTACATGTTGCTTCGTCAGTTTGGAGGCGTTTTGTTGTTGAAAAACAATTATGATCCGTTACATGATGGTACAAAGTTTCCTCGTGCCTCTTACGAAGAGATGGTAAATTTTATTGCCGAAGAGGCTGATTTGGCAGCTTCTTTATTGTCTGAAGAGTTGAGTCCCAGGGATATCGGACGTGCTACTAGAGGAGCTGCTTTGATGTTAAAGGCTAAAACTTATTTTTGGGCAGCCAGCAAAATATATCAGAATCAGGAGAAGTCATACCTCGGATTTCCGGATGATCGTTCGGATGCTATGTTGACAGCGGCAGCCAAGGCGTATGATGAACTGATGAAGTTGCCTTATTCGTTGATACAGATTACCGGATCAACACAAGATCAGATAAAGGAGCAGTATCGACAGATCTTTTTAACAAAGAATAGTCAGGAATCAATTTGGGAAGTACAGCACTCTAACGATGGTGATTTCTCGAATGGATTCGGACATAAGCTCGACCGGGAATCGGTTTCACCTTATTATGGAGGAACGGTGGCTGCTTATTCGCCTACCCAGAACCATGTAGATGAATATGGTATGCGTGATGGCAAAGCGTATGATGCCAAACATCCGTATGATAACCGGGATTATCGTTTTTATGCAAATGTGTTGTATGATGGTTGTACTTTCCGGGGGCGCGTGATGGAGATTCATTATAATAAAGTAAACGGCAAAGAAGTGGCGGGTGAAGATTTGACACCGTATGGAACTTCTGAAACGGCTGCTGTAACAAAAACCGGTTATTATTTAGGAAAGTTTGTAGATGAAACTCAGAAGATCGATAATGATGAGTCTTATGCGAGTAAGCAGAACTACATCATCTGGCGTTATGCAGAGGTATTGTTGGATTATGCCGAAATAGACTTTTTACAGAATCGGGTGGATGATGCATTAGATAAAGTAAATCAGATTCGCCGTCGCGTTCATATGGATGAATTGCCGAGTCTTACTTGGGAGCAACTGGTGAATGAACGTCGTGTAGAAATGGCTTTTGAAGAAACGACTTATTGGGATTTGCTTCGTTGGGGAGTTGCTATCGAAAAGATGAGTGGTGCTACCAATCCGTTAAAGGCTATGAAGATAGTAAAAGAAGAAGGAAAAGACCCTGTTTATCAGATTTCAAATATGAACAAATATCCTAAGCGTGTACGTGAGTTCCGTCAGATGCAGTATTACTTGCCGATACCATGGGACGAAGTACGTTATCATGGCATTGAGCAAAATCCTGAGTGGTATGAAGTTTAATACAAATCAATAACATTATTAACTAAAAAGAAAATTGTATGAGAAGGAAAATTACGACATTATTAATGGCTTTTGGAGCAATATTATTTGCAAATGCGCAAGAGTATAATTTGTTTGATCCAGCTGATGTTGATGCAAATGGTTGGATTTGGTTTGACACACAAGAGAAGATAGATAAGTACATCGGTCAGGCAAATAATGAGGATGGAAAGATAGATCCGGATGGGAAGATTATCCAATTAATCTGTGCGGATTTTGGAGATTATGAGGATACTACTGTTGATTCAGAAGTAAAAGGAGCTGGTACAGATAAAGAAATTGGAGGAGAAAAAGCAAAGACGGGTGCTATTGTTACGGCGAGCTCCAGTGCGGGTATGACTGCAAATGGTGGTGGATTTGTTGTACGTATGCCGTCATGTGTCTCTTTTAACTTATTTGTATCAAGTGGAGTGACAACTTATGTTCGTATGCTAGGAACTACAGATCAAAGCAAAAGCTTTAAAGACTATTCGATTGTTTCGGCTGCTTTTACAACCATATTTAAGCCATTAATGAGTGGTGGTGGTCAGAAAGAGTGGACTCAGATTGAGACTTTAGATAATGGGGATGAACCTCATTTTAAGTTAAAATCGGATGCTCCTATGTATGCACGATTCGAATCATTAACGAAAGCCCCTCTTTACATCCATGGTATGAAAGTACTAACTTCTACCAAACCGACCGGTATCTACAATCAATCTGCTAATGCTGAAATAGCATTTGATGGTACTGTGTTGTCTTTAGGTGAGGTTGCCGATATACAGATTTACACTACTGCCGGCACATTGGCTGCATCCGCTACCACAAATGAGATGAACCTGTCTCCTTTGGAAAAAGGTATCTATGTAGTGAAAGCAAAAATGGGCACTACCGAACGAACTAAGAAGATCGTTATCCGTTGATAATTTTATAGGGAAGCGTTTGCTTATTTTCATCCTTTTGATGAGATAGCGACTGCTTCCCTCTTTTTATTTACTATAATAATGTAAAACGATGAAGAGATATATTATTCTTTGGTTCGTTGTTTTATTCTTTCCGATCCTGTTGTCGGCTGCCGAAAAGAATAAGGGTGAGTTGAGCAATCTGGTTTGTTTTCTGAGTTTTGCTGATGAAGAGAACGATGAGCAATTTGACAAGCCCATCAGTTACTATGAAGCGATGTTTAATGCTGATGCTGCAGGAGTAAATTCGGTATATAACTATTTTCGTGAAGCCTCCTATGACCAGCTTTTCTGGAAAAGTGCTTTCTTCCCGAAAGCGAATGGTGCGCAGATTCTTTCTTATAGAGCAAAAAATGAACGTGGATATTATCGAGAGAAAGGTAGTATCAATGAACAAGGATATAGCAATGAAACCGAGAAAGCTGCACGCGAACAGGCTCTGATAAAAGAGCTGGCTGCTTATCTCTCTGAGAATCTACCTGATGATATAGTGATCGATGCCAACAATGATGGATTGCTTGATAATATCTGTATTATTGTAAGTGGGAATTCAGAATTGGGTGGCAGGCATTTACTTTGGCCGCACCGTTCGGATTTGGCATTGCCCGATGAGAAAGCTATTTATGTAAAAGGCAAAAAGATAGTAGGTTATCTGATGGTATTTAATGATGCCAACGGGTGGAGTTCTTTGAGTCCTGTACCTTTGAATACAGGTGTGCTTTGTCATGAAATGTCTCACACATTAGGTACTTATGACCTTTATCATGTGAATGACGATCTGAATCCGGTAGGGGTGTGGGATCTGATGTCCGACAATCTGAAGACTCCCCAGCAGATGAGTGCATATACCAAATACCGTTACTGTAAATGGATTGACGAAATTCCCGAAATATCCACTCCGGGTACGTATACGTTGAATCCTGTGGGAGGTAGTAGTAAAGAGAATATTGCCTATAAAATAAATCCTACCGGTTCCGATGAATATTTTATTGTAGAGTATCGGAAAAAAGCCGGGACTTTTGATATTGGTCTGCCTTCCTCAGGTTTACTGGTTTATCGTATTAACCCTAATGTGACAGGTGGAAATCTGAACTATAATGGAACTACTCGTTTGGACGAACAATACCTTTTCCGTCCGGGAGGAACAACCAAACTTGATGGTGACATAAGCAAAGCAGCTTTCAGTGCTGAAAGCGGACGTACTTCTTTGGGTGGAACTGCTGATTTTAAGCCTTTCTATAGTGATGGGAAAGAGGCTAAATTCGCGTTGGCGAATATATCTTCTTGTGGCGAGACGATCTCTTTTGATTTGCTGGAGCTGATGCCTCAGATTTATATCCCGAAACCGGATGTAACTTTGGGTGGTACTGCTGAGAGTACTGTTGAAGTGAACGTTGAGGCAGATGTTGCCTGGAAGGCTGTAGATATACCCGATTGGCTGACCGTTACCCCTCTTCAGGGTGAAGCGGGTAAGTCGATTCTCATTTTGCAGGCTAAATCTGCGAATGAAAATGCACAGCTGCGCACTGCTGTCTTTTATTTACAAGGAGTGGAGGATGCTTCTATTACCGCTTCAATAAATGTTTCACAGCGCTCCAATCTCATACAGTCCCCCTCTGCTTTGACAGCCAAAGTGGAAGGAAATGCCGTTGTTTTGTCATGGGTAGCTCCACACGAAGGTACTCCCGCTCTGGTGGAAGATTTTGAAGATTCGCAGAGTCTGGCTAAGTGGACAATAAAGAATGAAGGTGATCGGGGATGGGTATGGAAAAAGTCTGAAAAATATGCAGAGCCCTATACCGGAAACTATTCAATGCGCCTGTTGGACGCCTGGGAGGATATCCATCAGGATGAATTTCTGATATCTCCTTCTTTTTCAAAAGGTAAGTCGCTGACGTTTTATTCTAAGTCTACAGCTCCTCAGAAGAATAACCCCGCTAATTTTTATTATGTAGAAGTGAGTTCGGATGGGGGTACAACCTGGGAGAAAATATGGGATTTGAAAACAGATTGTTCCGTTGTGAATAAATATACCCGGGTTGATATCGACTTATCTCCTTATATGTCTGATGATATGAAAATCGCTTTTCATGCATATGATACCAATCAGATGGGGCTGTCTTACTGGTGGCATGTAGACGACGTTGCTGTTTATCCGCAGGTAGAGCATTCCATCATAACCGGTTATGCGATTTATAGAAACGGAGAGAAGATTGGCACTGCCACAACTTCTGCTTTTACAGATACCGCTCCGCTTTCCGGAGAAAACGTATATACCGTTCGCGCTGAAGGCTCTTTTGGCGATACGCCGGATTCTGAATCGGTAACGGTTTCGTATACAGGGACAGGTATCTGTACTCCTTCTGCTTCATTGTCAGAGGTAACTATGTCGTACCGGCAAGGCGTGCTTCATCTGGAAAGTGAGAATGCAATCAAGAATTTAGCCATGTATTCTCTTGATGGAAAACCGGTATTGAATATTGCTCCCGGAAGGAAATCTTATGATGCTGATGTGCGACATTTAGCTACCGGAATGTATATTGCTTACGTGCTGACAGAAGGTGGTAGTCGTCCGTCGATATTAAAGTTGTTGATAGAATAACTCTCTCTTATATAAGTTTCTCTCTCATCTTCCATTGTTTGAATGTTGCTACTTATCAGCTGTTTGAATGGTGGAAGATGTTTTATTTTCATATGAAAACACTTTGTTTCTTTATATTGAGAAAACTTTATCAACCTATAGATACACTTTGAGACATACTGAAAAGTTTTTATTATAAAAACATGGTCTGCCATGCAACCTTTCGCATACTGTTTGCGTCTTATAGATATTACAAACTACTTAAATGAAAAAAATATGAATATGAGAGGATTTATTGGAATGATTACTTTGTTTTCATTCTTGCTGACTACAACAACAGCTTGTTCCCAGATTAACCGTGTGAAAGCAAACGGAACGTATAAAACAAAAAATATCAAAATCGGAAGTTTCGACAAGATAAACCTTCAGGGAAGTCCGACAGTTATTTATACGCAGTCTGCTGATAATAAATCAACTTTAGAGATTTACGGTTCGGATAATATTCTCAACCTGGTAGAGTGTACAGTATCTGATGGCACACTGTTTGTCTCCTTTAAGAAAGGTACAAATATTGAGTTTGGTAAAGAGGGAAGATTAAAAGTAATGGCTTCCAGCCCCATGTTGAAAGATGTGTTATTGCAAGGATCAGGAGATGTAATCTTAAATAATAAAGTGAAATCAGATCGTCTATCCCTTACTTTGCAAGGGTCCGGAGATATCAATGCCGGGGAAATCGTTTGTACGAATGCTTTTTCGGCAACTCTGCAAGGATCTGGTGACATTTCTGTCAAAAACAGTATTAATGCAGGGAATGTAGATTTGAATTTATCTGGCTCCGGTGATCTGGATATATATAACCTGACGGCTAAATCTACTTCGGCAATTCTCCGTGGATCAGGAGACCTGAAGGTGAAAGGTACCAATGTAGCTGGGGATGTAACAGTCAACCTGTCCGGTTCCGGTGATCTGGATTTTGTGGGAATACAGGGAGAGACCGTAAAGGCTGAATTGCAAGGTTCCGGTGATTTGAAGGTAGCGGGTACGGCAGAACGGGCTGTATTATCATTACGCAATTCTGGCGATCTGAATGCGAAAGACCTGAAAGCTGTTGATGTAGATGCGAGTGTAAATGGCTCCGGTTCTATTTCCTGTTATGTTTCCGGTACGTTGAAATGCAATATATCCGGAAGTGGTGATATTGGCTATAAAGGTAGTCCGGTTAATATCCATTCGAATGGTAAACGCAATCCGCACAAATTGTAAGACGAATGTCTGAATAACTTAAATATCTGAATATTAGCCGTCGTGAGACGGCTTTTTTTATACCAAACTTTGGTTAGTCACAAAAAATGTTTTATCTTTGCGCCCGATTTATAGAAAATATAATGTCTTATTTAATTAAAGTATCTCAAAACAATTAATTATTAATGGAAAACTTAAAGAACGTTGCTCCTGTTGAAGACTTCAACTGGGATGCGTATGAAAATGGCGAATCATTCGCCGGCGCCAGCCAAGAGGAACTCGAAAAAGCTTATGACAGTACGCTTAACAAAGTGAACGACCGTGAGGTTGTTGACGGAACTGTAATCGCAATGAACAAGCGTGAAGTCGTTGTGAACATCGGTTACAAATCAGACGGTATCATTCCTTTGAATGAATTCCGTTACAATCCTGACTTGAAAATTGGTGATACTGTAGAAGTATACATCGAAAATCAGGAAGACAAAAAAGGACAGTTGGTTCTGTCTCACAGAAAAGCTCGTGCTACCCGTTCTTGGGATCGCGTTAATGCTGCTCTGGAAAACGAAGAAATTATCAAGGGTTACATCAAGTGCCGCACTAAGGGTGGTATGATCGTAGACGTATTCGGTATCGAAGCATTCTTGCCGGGGTCTCAGATCGACGTTAAACCGATCCGCGACTATGATGTATTCGTTGGAAAAACAATGGAATTCAAAGTTGTTAAAATCAACCAGGAATTCAAAAACGTTGTTGTATCTCACAAAGCTCTTATCGAAGCTGAACTGGAACAACAGAAGAAAGAAATTATCGGTAAGCTTGAAAAAGGACAAGTTCTTGAAGGAACCGTTAAAAACATCACTTCTTATGGTGTATTCATCGACCTGGGTGGCGTAGACGGATTGATCCACATCACTGACCTTTCATGGGGCCGCGTAAGCGATCCGAAAGAGGTGGTTGAACTCGATCAGAAGCTCAACGTTGTTATCCTCGACTTCGATGACGAAAAGAAACGTATTGCTTTGGGTCTGAAACAACTTACTCCGCACCCATGGGATGCACTTGATCCTAACTTGAAGGTCGGTGATCACGTGAAGGGTAAAGTAGTTGTTATGGCTGACTACGGTGCATTCATTGAAATCGCTGCCGGTGTTGAAGGTCTGATCCATGTATCTGAAATGTCATGGTCACAGCACTTGCGTTCTGCTCAGGACTTCATGAAGGTGGGCGACGAAGTAGAAGCTGTTGTATTGACTCTGGACCGTGAAGAACGTAAAATGTCTTTGGGTATCAAACAATTGAAACAAGATCCATGGGAAACTATTGAAGATAAGTATCCTGTAGGTTCTAAGCATACTGCAAAAGTTCGTAACTTCACTAACTTCGGTGTATTTGTAGAAATCGAAGAAGGTGTTGACGGATTGATCCACATCTCTGACCTGTCTTGGACTAAGAAGGTAAAACACCCATCAGAATTTACTCAGATTGGTGCTGATATCGAAGTTCAGGTATTGGAAATCGACAAAGAAAACCGTCGTTTGAGCCTTGGCCACAAACAACTCGAAGAAAATCCTTGGGATGTATTCGAAACCGTATTTACTGTAGGTTCAGTACACGAAGGAACAATCATCGAAATGTTGGATAAGGGCGCTGTAGTTGCTCTGCCTTATGGTGTTGAAGGTTTCGCTACTCCGAAACACCTTGTTAAGGAAGATGGTTCGCAGGCTCAGTTGGACGAGAAACTTGAGTTCAAGGTAATCGAGTTCAACAAGGATGCTAAGAGAATCATTCTGTCTCACAGCCGTATCTTTGAAGATGTTGCTAAGGCAGAAGAAAGAGCTGAAAAGAAAGCTGCTTCTAATGCAAAGAAGACTTCTGCTAAGAAAGAAGATGCTCCGATGATTCAGAACCAGGCTGCTTCTACAACTCTGGGTGACATCGATGCTTTGGCTGCTTTGAAAGAACAGCTGGAAGGTAAGAATTAATTCGATTAATTCTATAATATTTTTAGAAAGGGTATCAGTTCGCTGATACCCTTTTTCTTTTTATCTTTGTATTAAAACAAAAATAAGCTGCACCCTGGCATAAAAAATGAACAGGTTCATTTTATTCTGCTCTCGGTTTGCATTATCTTTGTCTCTGTTATGGAGAAATTTGAATTACATATATTGGGCTGTGGCTCTGCGTTGCCTACTACGCGCCATTTTGCGACTTCACAGGTAGTAAACCTGCGTGATAAACTTTTTATGATAGATTGTGGCGAAGGGGCACAGATGCAACTTCGTAAATCCCGGTTGAAGTTTTCCCGGTTGAATCACATCTTTATTTCTCATTTGCATGGCGATCATTGTTTTGGTCTGATGGGGCTTATTTCTACCTTTGGATTGTTAGGGCGTACGGCAGAACTCCATATTCATTCTCCTAAAGGGCTGGAAGAATTGTTTTCTCCGCTACTGGCCTTTTTCTGTAAGAACATGAGTTATCAGGTTGTTTTTCATGAATTTGATACGAAAGAGCCTGTGTTGATCTATGAAGATCGCTCCATGACTGTTACAACAATTCCTTTACAACACCGCATTCCTTGCTGCGGTTTCCTGTTTGCTGAGAAACCTCGTCCCAATCACATCATCAGGGAGATGATTGATTTCTATCAAGTACCGGTCTACGAACTGAACCGCATTAAGAATGGGGCTGATTTTGTGACTCCGGAAGGAGAAGTGATAGCCAATGATCGTCTTACACGCCCTTCTGAGCCCGTTCGGAAATATGCCTATTGTTCCGATACTATCTATCGGAAAGAGATAGCCCGGCAGATTGCGGGTGTTGATCTCCTGTTTCATGAAGCTACATTTGCTCAAATAGATTTGGCCAGAGCCAAAGAAACCTTTCATACTACTGCTTCCCAGGCAGCCCGGCTCGCTCTGGATGCAGGAGTAAAGCAACTTGTCATCGGGCACTTTTCGGCACGTTATGAGAATGAACAGGTTTTGCTGGAAGAAGCCGCTGCTGTTTTTCCAAATACTATCCTGGCTAAGGAGAACCTTTGCATCAATCTGTGACAACTTTCAGGCGTAAAGTTTGTTTTATAGGGAGGAACAACGTATATTTGTACTGAATAAACAGAATCGGATACATACCAGATGAAAAGGTTATTTTTCTACTTTTTCTTTGCTTTGGCTCTCCTGCCTTTTTCCACAATGACGGCGCAGGAAGGGCGTAAAGCGGAAACTGTTCAGAGTGAGCGGTCTTCCCTTACATTGACTGTGTCCGGAACTACAGTGCGCGTTCAGAATGCTACCCCTGGTTCTTTGATAGAGGTATACAATATTCTTGGAGTGAAGGTCACCTCAGTGCGTATTGATACGGTTGATAAATCGGTGACTTTAAATCTTCCGAAGGGATATTATATCTTTAAAATAGGTGATATAGTGAGGAAAGTGGTAATAAAATAAAGAGATGGATGATGAAGCGGATCGTATTAAGCTTTCTTATTCTACTCGTGGTGGTATCTGCTTGTAAGCAAGAGAAACCAAAATTTCCGGTTGTTCTTTCCCTGTCCTCTTTTCATGAATTAGTTCATCCTGCATATTTAATAAATCCTGATAGTATACGTCAATACGTCCGTGTAAATTTGTCAAATGCTAATGATACGATGGCCTGGGACTCGGCTATGGTGAGTTATTATGCGGCAGACAGTGCAGCATTGTTTTGGATGAAAGATGGCGTAGGGCAATATGCCGATTCACTCCTTTATTGGTTGGAGAATTCTCATCGGCATGGATTAAACCCGGCACTTTTTAACGTCTCTGGTATACGAACCGATCTGGAACGTTTCCGTTCTCTGCAGTTGCATGAAGACGAAACGATCAATCATCTATTGGCACGTTTGGAGTATGGGCTAACAAGCTCTTACCTGTTTTATACCTGTGGACTTAAATATGGTTTTATTTCTCCTGTACAACTTCTGAATAATCAGGAAGAGGATGTTAAGAAAAAGAATGATACAGAAAAACAGAAAGAACCTTACCCCATTCCTTTGAAGAAGTGTAGTAAAGAGTTTGCTCTGGAGGCTTTGGCTTCTTTGGGGCAGAATCCTTTTGCTGCTTTTCGCCAGGCTCAGCCCACTTCTCCCTTCTATCTCAGTATGCAGAAAGAATTGGTACGCTTGGATTCTATAGGAGAGGCAGAATTTGAAGAAATTCCGCTTATAGGTGATACTTTACTGAAAGTGGGAGAAAGGCATCGTATTATACCATTGATTGCCGGTAGATTGATGCAAACCGGAGAACTGAAACAACAAGTCTCAGGTGATACATTGACTTCTGTTTTACTGGAGGCGGTAAATGAATTCCGTTTAACGAACCGCCTGTCTACAGACAATTCTATAGGGACCTATACCATCCGTTATCTCAATCGCCCTCTTGCTTACTATAAGGATCATTTGCTGATCAATCTGGAGCGAGCCCGCTGGCAATATAAATCCGAAAAAGGTTCTAAATATGTGATCGGTAATATAGCTGCTTTTATGTTACAGGCTTTTAATGAAGAGGTCGATTCTATTCTTGAGATGCGTATTTGCTGTGGTTCAGTAAGAAATAAAACTCCTTTGCTTTACAGTAAGATTTACTACATGGAGTTGAATCCTTATTGGAATGTTCCCCAGAATATAATACGTAAGGAGATTATTCCGTCTTATCGTCGAGATACTACTTACTTCACCCGAAACCGGATGAAAGTATATGATAAGAATGGAAACCGGGTGAATCCTCATGATATAAAATGGGCTAAATATACAGCGGGCGTACCGTTTACTGTAAAGCAGGACAACAAAGAAGGCAATTCTTTGGGACGAATTATTTTCCGTTTCCCCAATCCGTATGCTGTCTATCTGCACGATACTCCTTCCCGTTGGGCCTTTAACCGTTCCAATCGTGCGGTAAGTCATGGTTGTGTAAGGTTGGAGAGAGCGTTGGACTTTGCCTTTTTCTTATTGGAAAAGCCGGACGAACTGTTGGAAGATCGCATTCGTATTGCCATGGACATAGCTCCGAAGAGCGATGAAGGCAAAAAACTGAACCGAAGCGAAGCATACCGGGAACTTAAGCATTATAGTCTGAAGGAAGCTATCCCTCTGTTCCTGGATTATCAAACCATGTATCTGGCTGCCGATGGCAAGCTCAGTTACTGTGAGGATATTTACAAATATGACGACCCTTTGCTTGAAGCATTGAATAAGTTGAACCATAAATAAGCATAACATACAGAATACTAATAACCTTATGAATTCTTATAAAGAACGAGAGGTTTTAAGGCTCCTTCAGGACGAAGGTACACAACGAAAAGGATTTGAAATGATTGTGTCGCAATATAGCGAACAATTATATTGGCAGATTCGCCGGATGGTACTTTCTCATGATGACGCAAATGACCTTCTTCAAAATACGTTTGTCAAGGCATGGATGAACATCGATTATTTCCGGGCAGAAGCGAAGCTATCTACCTGGCTTTATCGCATTGCCCTGAACGAATGTATTACTTTTCTGAATAAGCAGCGTGCCATGAATACCGTAGCTATCGACGATCCGGAAGCCGCTGTCGTTGAGAGGCTGGAAAGTGATCCTTACTTCTCCGGTGATCAGGCACAGCTTATGTTACAAAAAGCCTTATTGTCACTGCCGGAGAAACAACGCATGGTTTTCAATCTGAAATACTACCAGGAGATGAAGTATGAAGAGATGTCGGAGATCTTTGGTACCTCAGTAGGAGCATTGAAAGCATCCTATCATCATGCGGTGAAGAAAATCGAAAAGTTTTTGGAAGGTGTTGATTAAACCTTTTAAATCATTAAATGTCTAAGAAAAAGAGAGGAGAAGATTATATGAAAGAAGAAGATGAAATATTGAAGAAAGTAGGTACAGGCAATGTTTTTAAGGTGCCTGATGGATACTTTGAGAATCTTACTTCAGAAGTGATGAACAAGCTTCCCGAAAAGGAAAAATCTGCCTTTGAAGTGAAAAAAACGACGAAGTGGGACAAAATTAAGCCATTGGCCTATATGGCGGCAATGTTTGTCGGAGCTGCATTTATAATTCGTATTGCATCGGTAAACTATAAACCTGAGGCTACAGAAATGGCTGTGATGGAGACGGTAGAGGTTGAGAGTGATTCTGATGAGTATATTAATGCTGTGCTCGAAGGTTCGATGATGGACGATTATTCATTGTATGTATATCTCACTGATGCCAGTGTGGAATAAAATAAATTAAACTGATTTTATTAAAATGAAAAGACTGATTATTCTGCTGTTTATCATTTGCGGCTTTACTCCTTTATTGTGGGCTATGGATGGGTGCAACCAACAACGTCTGTCACCGGAAGAATTCCGTGCCAAACAGAAGGCATTCATTATCGAGAAAGCTGGTTTGAACAAAGAAGAAGCTGCAAAGTTCTTTCCTGTATACTTTGAGCTTCAAGATAAAAAGAAAGCGTTGAATGATAAGGCCTGGGGGTTACTTCGTAAAGGAAAAGATGATAAAACGACAGAGGCACAGTATGCTGAAATTCTGAAAGGAGTATATGATGCCCGTTCAGCTTCGGACAAGCTGGAAAGAGATTATTACGAGAAATTCAAGAAAATCTTATCAAATAAGAAAATTTATATGGTGCAGAAAGCTGAAATGCGTTTTCACAGGGAACTGCTGAAAAGCGCAAACCGGAAAGATAAATAACCCTTATTTAGTTGAAAGTTGAGAGTTACTATGCAGCATAACAGCGCAGTTAACTTTCAACTTTCAATTTTCAACTTTCAATTTTTACTTCTCAAGCTTTTTTGCTTCGTTCCAGATACGGTCCATTTCTTCGAGTGACATGTCTTTAAGGCTTTTGCCCTCTTTGATCGTGTGTTCTTCCAGATAATTGAATCGACGGATAAACTTCTGATTCGTAAGTTCCAGTGCATTATCCGGGTTGATTTTGTATAAGCGGGCGGCATTGATAAGGCTGAACATTACATCGCCGAATTCTGCTTCCGCTTTGACCTTGTCCATATTGGCTACCTCTTCCTGAAATTCTGCAATTTCTTCTTTTACTTTATCCCATACCTGTTCTTTTTCTTCCCAATCGAAACCTACATTCCGGGCTTTGTCTTGTATACGATAAGCTTTTATTAAAGAGGGCAGGGCGGATGGTACGCCACTAAGCACTGTTTTATTGCCGTCTTTTTCCTTTAGTTTCAATTGTTCCCAATTTTCAGAAACCTGTCCGGCGGTTTCGGCTTTTACTTCTCCGAATACATGAGGATGACGGAATATTAATTTCTCACAGAGCTTGTCACATACATCCTTTATGTCAAAGTCTCCTGTTTCCGAACCTATCTTGGCATAAAAAGCCACGTGTAGCAGCACATCTCCCAACTCTTTACAGATGTCCTTCTTATCATCGCGCATCAGAGCGTCACAGAGTTCATAAGTCTCCTCAATCGTATTAGGACGTAAGCTTTCATTAGTCTGTTTACGATCCCACGGGCATTTTACGCGTAGCTCGTCCAGTATGTCCAGGAAGCGGCCGAAGGCTTCCATTTGTTCTTTTCTTGAATGCATCTTTTCTTTTATACTAAGAAATATTAGAGTCTATATAATTTCTTGCAAAGATAGAGAAATTCGAGGCAAAGTATTCCTCTTTTAGTTTGTTTTGTTTCATTTGTGTTTTAAGGCTGGATTATGCAGGAACTGCCAAAGAATATGGTGTGACGAGCCTTTATAAGGCTATTTTTTATTAACTTTACCGCTAAAATTTTAAGACTATGTTTCATAAACTTGTAGCGATAGAACCGGTGAGTCTGGTTCCTTCCGCAGAAGAAGCGTTGCATTCTTTTGCAAATGAAGTTATTATGTATTCCGATATACCGGAGGGAGATGATGAAGTTGCAGCCCGTATTGGTGATGCCGATGCTGTACTTTTAAGTTATACTTCCCGGATAAACCGGTATGCATTGGAGAAATGCCCTAATGTTAAGTATATCGGCATGTGTTGTTCACTTTATTCTCCGGAAAGTGCTAATGTAGATATTCGTTATGCCAACCAACAGGGGATTACGGTAACGGGTATCCGCGATTATGGTGATGAAGGAGTGGTAGAATATGTGATTAGTGAACTGGTACGTTGTTTACACGGATTCGGGCAGGAACCATGGGATGGTATGGCACGTGAGATTACAGGATTGAAGGTTGGTGTTGTGGGGCTTGGTAAGTCCGGTGGCATGATAGCAGATGCATTGAATTTTCTGGGTGCTGATATTGCTTATTATGCCCGCAGTGAGAAAAAGGAAGCTGCAGCCAAAGGATATCGTTTTATGCCGTTAAATGAGCTTCTTGCTCAGAGCGAAGTAGTTTTTTGTTGTCTCAACAAAAATACAGTTCTATTATATGATGCTGAATTCAAAGCGCTTGGAAACAAAAAGATATTGTTCAATACCGGCTTGTCGCCGGCATGGGATGAACCTGCATTTGCACAATGGCTCGAAGGAGATAATCTTTGTTTTTGTGATACGGTGGGTGCATTGGGAGGCACACAGTATCTCAATCATCCGCATGTGCGTTGTATGCAGGTATCAACAGGCCGCACTCGCCAGGCGTTTGACCGCCTGAGCAAGAAAGTGCTTGCCAATCTGTCAGAATACAATGGGTGAGGTTATATTGATCAGGGTGTTCACTACAGACCACCCTGCAATATCGGACGTAGCGCTGTACACCTCTACTACAGCATGTATCTGATCATTTTTTATTTCAACCTTTTGAGTATCTCCTACGAATCCGGGGGTGGATTGTATGGATACCTGCATATTCTCCGGACCAACAGAGGCCAGTGAGGCAGCAACTGCTACATTGACTTTGGTTGGAAACATACCTATTGCTTCTGTTGCATTTCCGGAAAAGACGATACGTTGTTCTGTCTGTAAAGTTTCATCGTATACAGCCGTACCTTTCAATGCATTCGGACCTTTCTCGTTGAAGAAACGGGCAGAAGCATTTCCCATTAGGAAAGCAGTTCTTAAAACATCAAACCCTCCGGTAGCTCCGGATACGGGGTATACACGTGTACCATTCTCCCTGGCTGTTTTCTTCACCTCCTCATAAAAGGTGGTGTCCGCCAAAGCACCGATAGACAAGGTGATGATGGAAGTTCCGTTTTTTAACGCAGGCAAAGCAAGCGCTTTCATAGCACTGGGAGAAGCTGACTCTACCAGATAGTCGGGTTTCAAACCGAGCAGCTCTTCCAGAGTAGCACAGGCTGCACAGGGTTTTCCATGCTGCTGCATTTTAGTTACAATACGTTCGGCTTTTGATGCCGTACGCGAATAAACACCTACCAGATCATAATCGGGTAATAATCCATTGACAACTGCATCCGCAACGATTTCAGCAAGTCGTCCACATCCTACAATTACTAATTTTTTCATACGGCAAAGATACAGCTTTTAAGCATATAATCTATAATGTATATATCTACCTGTTTGTTGATTTATCGTTTTTCGGTTTGGTAATCCCGGTATGAGATTAAGAGTCCTACTACTTCCGAATAGTTTTTGCGTCCGCTTTCTATTTTGTTTCCTTTGAGGTAAAGGTCGTATATCCAGTCTTGGATATTGCCAACCAGAGGACTGTATTTCGCCATCCAGTATTCCTGATTAGAGCGGGCAAGTTCAATGATTTCCGGTCGGATACGTTTGAATAGTTCATTGTATTCTTCTTCTGTCATGAGACGGCGTGCATTGCCCAGAATATGACTCAGGACAGAGAAATAACCACTGAAACGGATACTTTCCACTTGCGAACGTGTACATACCTGATATGCATAAAAGTTGGCTTCGGCTTCGCTGGTGATGCCCAGCAAATGGGCAAGTTCATGCGTATACGTTGCCGGATACTGGGAAGGGAGTAAATCGCCGTTCAACGTGAATTCACAAAAGAAAGGTCCCATACTGCCACTCACGCCAACCATCGATATGAATGGAGTGAATAGCATTGTTTTCACTTCGGGCGAATCGTATGGAGGTCGATGTACGCCTAATGCATCACTGATTTGCCGGTATCCTTTGACTGCTTCCCGGCAGATAATATCCTTGTTTATTTCTGTAACAGGGACATAAGAATCATTCAGATGCTGAATGTATTCGTCCACAAATGCTTTGAATTTATCAGGGGTATAGGCAACATAAGGAATGTCTGTACGTTCGTAAAAGTTCTTTTGCGAATAATTCAGCCCCCATGCGAGATAGAACCATACATATATCCACAAAAGATATTCGCCGTCACGTAATAAAATCTTTTTCCAGGGATGTTTTTTTATCCGTCCGTAAATAGGATAGAGAATGACACCGGTAATACTGAGAAATATGAATAAATCGCCTATGGCAAAAGGAAACAAACGTGAGAACGAAGACAGACAAAACGAAATAACCGGGTATACGGACCGGGCATAACCTTCGCCCATCGCCGGAATAAGCTGAGTGGTCCAGATAAGTAACAGAAGAGTTCCCAGAATGATATAGCGTATCTTTTGTTTTCGCTTCATAGTCAAATTTCTTTTATAGGACAAAAATATGTATTAATTGAATGCCGTGCAGAAAATTACCTCTATATTTGCGAAATTTCTGTTAATAAACAAATTTATATATCAATAGCACACACATTGATTATGGCTAATACAGAGGGAATAGAAAGCTATTGTCGCAATTGCGTATCACGTGATTTTGTGATGGGGCGTGGGCTCGTTTGTAAACGTACGGGAGCATTACCGGATTTTGAAGAGACTTGTGAGAATTTTCAAAAAGATGAAGAATTAGAAAAGATAGCACCCACTCCGGATCCGGAAATATTTTCTGCAGTGCTGAGCAGAGAGCAGCTACTGGCAGAAGAAAATCTTCCAAAGGCGGTATTGTGGGGAACGGGGGCTTGTCTTTTAGGAGCTGTTGCCTGGGGATTGGTTTCTGTTTCCACTGGCTATCAGATTGGCTATATGGCCATTGGTATCGGTTTTATTGTTGGATTGGCTATGCGCAGGGGAAAGGGAGTGCGTCCTGTTTTCGGAATCATTGGAGCAGCTCTGGCTTTGTTGAGTTGCATTTTAGGAGATTTCTTTTCTATTATAGGCTATGTGGCTAAAGAGTATAATTTGTCATATATGGAAGCATTGGCAGAAACAGATTTTAAAGCAGTATTTTCGGTAATGGCCGAAAATATAGTTTCTGCTACTGCTCTATTTTACGGAATAGCACTTTACGAAGGCTATAAACTCTCTTTCCGCGTACAGAAACAGCCGGAGAGTGGTAAGATTTGAATTTAAATTATTAATTTTGCATCCATTATTCGCAATAAATTAAACATATTAGAAATATAACATGGAATTAGCAAGTAAGTACAATCCCGCTGACGTGGAGGGAAAGTGGTACCAGTATTGGTTGGATCACAAATTATTTAGTTCAAAACCCGATGGTCGTGAACCTTACACCATCGTCATTCCTCCTCCTAACGTCACTGGTGTGTTACACATGGGACACATGCTTAATAATACCATTCAGGATATTCTTGTTCGTCGTGCCCGTATGGAAGGTAAAAATGCCTGTTGGGTACCGGGAACAGATCATGCCTCTATTGCAACTGAAGCCAAGGTGGTAAACAGGCTTGCAGCGGAAGGAATCAAAAAGACGGATCTGACCCGTGACGAATTTCTCAAACATGCCTGGGCATGGACCGAAGAGCATGGTGGTATTATCCTGAAACAGCTTCGTAAACTGGGAGCATCTTGTGACTGGGATCGTACCGCATTTACTATGGACGAAAAACGTAGCGAAAGTGTACTGAAGGTTTTCGTAGATCTTTATAATAAGGGACTTATTTACCGGGGAGTTCGTATGGTGAACTGGGACCCGAAAGCATTGACTGCCCTCTCTGACGAAGAGGTGATTTATAAAGAAGAACATGGAAAACTTTATTATTTGCGCTATAAAGTAGAAGGAGATCCGGAAGGACGTTATGCGGTGGTTGCTACTACTCGTCCGGAAACAATTATGGGTGATACGGCTATGTGTATCAATCCTGCCGATCCTAAAAACACCTGGTTGAAAGGTAAAAAAGTAATCGTACCGTTGGTAGGGCGCGTTATTCCGGTGATCGAAGATGATTACGTGGATATCGAATTCGGTACGGGTTGTCTGAAAGTGACTCCGGCACATGATGTGAACGACTATATGTTGGGCGAAAAATACAATTTGCCGAGTATTGATATTTTCAATGATAACGGAACATTAAGTGAAGCTGCCGGTATGTATATCGGTATGGATCGTTTTGATGTTCGTAAGCAGATAGAGAAAGATCTTGAAGCTGCCGGATTGCTTGAAAAGACAGAGGCTTATACGAATAAGGTAGGTTATTCAGAGCGTACCAATGTAGTGATTGAACCGAAATTGTCTATGCAGTGGTTCCTTAAGATGCAGCACTTTGCAGAGATGGCGTTGCCACCTGTAATGAATGACGAACTGAAATTTTATCCTCCTAAGTATAAGAATACTTACCGGCACTGGATGGAAAACATAAAAGACTGGTGTATCAGTCGTCAGTTATGGTGGGGACATCGTATTCCGGCTTACTTTTTACCTGAGGGTGGCTATGTGGTAGCTGCTACAGACGAGGAAGCATTGAAACTTGCCAAAGAAAAAACAGGAAATAACGCATTGACTCTGGCCGATATCCGTCAGGATGAAGATTGTCTGGATACTTGGTTCTCTTCCTGGTTGTGGCCTATTTCATTGTTTGATGGTATTAATAATCCGGGTAACAAAGAGATTGAGTATTACTATCCTACAAGTGACCTTGTTACAGGTCCGGATATTATTTTCTTCTGGGTAGCCCGCATGATTATGGCCGGTTATGAGTATGAAGGAAAGAAGCCGTTTAAGAATGTATATTTCACTGGTATCGTTCGTGATAAGCTGGGACGCAAAATGTCTAAATCATTGGGTAATTCACCCGATCCATTGGAACTAATTGAAAAATACGGTGCCGATGGGGTACGTATGGGTATGATGCTTGCGGCTCCTGCCGGGAACGACATTCTCTTTGATGATGCATTGTGCGAGCAAGGACGTAATTTCTGTAACAAGATATGGAATGCTTTCCGGTTGATCAAAGGATGGAAGGTTGCTGATAATGCTGAAGTTCCCGAAGCGTCTAAGTTGGCTGTCCGCTGGTTTGAGTCCAAACAGAATGAAGTAGCTGCTGAGGTTGCCGATCTGTTCAGTAAATATCGTTTGAGTGAAGCACTTATGGCTGTTTATAAGCTGTTCTGGGATGAGTTCTCTTCTTGGTATCTGGAAATGATTAAGCCGGCTTACGGACAAGCTATTGACCGTGTTACTTTTGATGCTACTATTGGATTCCTGAATAATTTGCTCCATTTGCTTCATCCGTTTATGCCTTTCATTACCGAAGAGTTGTGGCAACAGATGGCCGAACGTAAGGAGGGAGAGAGTCTGATGGTGAATTCTTTATTGTTGAATGGAACCGTTGATGAAGCATTTATTCAGCAGTTTGAAGTGGTGAAGGAAGTGATCAGTAATATCCGTACGATTCGTTTGCAGAAGAATATTGCTCAGAAAGAAGCACTTGAGTTGCAGGTGATAGGTGAAAATCCGGTTACTGCATTTAATGCTGTGATTATTAAGATTTGTAATCTGTCCGGTATTGCAGTGGTGGAAGCCAAAGCAGAAGGAGCATCCTCTTTCATGGTAGGTACTATTGAGTTTGCTGTTCCGCTTGGCAATATGATTGACGTAGAAGCAGAGATCGCTCGTATGGAAGCTGAACTGAAACATAAAGAAGGATTCCTGCAAGGTGTGTTGAAGAAACTTAGTAATGAGAAGTTTGTAAATAATGCTCCACCGGCAGTCATTGAGATTGAACGAAAGAAACAGGCAGATGCCGAAAGTATTATTAATTCATTGAAAGAAAGTATCGCTTCTTTAAAGAAAGCATAAACTGATTCTATAGAAGTAGAAAGGCATTCCAAAATATTGGGGTGCCTTTCTTTTTTTTATCAAAATAAATTTTACCTTTGCCTTTGTAATAAAAACAACAAACAAATGAAACAGACAACTCTATTATTGTCTTTTATTGCTTTACTGCTATGCGGTACAAGCTCTTCTATATTTGCTCATGGCAACAATGGAGATGAGATTTTATTTTTGAATTCAATAAATTTTAATCTTCCCTGGGCAAAGGCTATGTACTGGCATGCCAGTGAAGACCTGGAGCGGAAGGGATTTGATGTAAAAGCAGAGTCGTTGTCAGTGCCTGCCCTGAGAGATCAAGGTGAAGTGGATGCGGTGTTGTTGCATTTGAAAGAAAAATATCCGCTTCCTCCAAAGTTAATAGTCATGATAGGTGATCCCGGTTGGATTGTATGCCGGGAACTTTTTGATGGAATATGGAAAGATGTTCCTGTGATTATAACCAATTCCCGTGAATATTTGCCGGCTACGCTCGAAGTACTTTTGTCTCACGAGCCATTGACTGCAAGCAATTCTGTTTCGGCGGATGTCTGGCGGAAGGGATACAATGTCACTTTTTTGCGTCAGGTATATTATGTTAAGGAAACCATAGAGTTAATGCAAAAGATAATGCCTGAAATGAAGCGTATTGCTTTTATTTCAGACGATCGTTATATTAGTAAGATGGCTTGTTCGGATGTAGAGAATGCTGTGGCGAATTTTTTCCCGGATCAGGAGCTTCATCAGCTTTCTACGACTTTTCTTTCTACCGAGATGCTGTTGGATACACTACGTAGTTATGATCGTACTACCGGCCTTATCTATTATTCCTGGTTTGAATCTCACAACCGGAATGACAATAACTATCTCTTTGACCATTTACAGGATATTATTCATAATTTTGTTCATACTCCTCTGTTTTTGCTTGCTGCCGAAGATTTATCCAAAGAAACGTTTGCGGGCGGTTATTATGTATCTTCCGAATCTTTTGGAAATTCATTGCTTTCCATGATCTATCGTGTGTTGGATGGAGAATCTCCCCGGGATATCCCCGGAATGGATGGTGGCGTACCTTCTGCTACTCTCTGTTATCCGGTGTTGCAAGAGCATGGTATCCCCGAATCTCTTTATCCGAAAGACGTGACTTATGTGAACAAACCAGCTCCATTTCTGGAACAATATGAGAAACAATTACTTTGTGCAGGTATTTTTCTTTTGGTAATAGTGGTTGCTGTTATTTATTATATTTCTATTCTTAAAAAGGCATATGGCCGATTGAAAGAGGCCAAAGAGCAGGCGGAAGTAGCCAATCAGTTAAAATCAGCTTTCCTTGCCAATATGAGTCACGAGATTCGTACTCCTCTGAATGCCATTGTGGGTTTCTCTAATATGTTGCCTCATGTTGAGGGAAAAGAAGAGATGGAAGAGTATGTAGGTATTATTGAGAATAATACAAATTTACTTCTTCAGTTGATCAGTGATATTCTGGATATGGCGAAAATAGAGGCTGGGACATATGATTTTCATGAAACGTATGTGGATGTCAATTCGATACTGGATGAGATAGAGCAAAGTATCCGGTTGAGAATTAAGAATGAAAAGGTGGATCTTATTTTTGAAGAACGCTTGCCACAATGCGTATTATATACTGACCGGAACAGATTGATACAGGTGATAACCAATTTTCTGACCAATGCTATTAAATTCACAGAAAGCGGGATCATCACAATGGGATATCGTTTGAAAGATAAACATACAATTTATTTCTATGTTTCTGATACCGGGTGTGGTATGTCTGATGAACAGTGTCAACATGTGTTTGAGCGATTTGTGAAATACAATTCGTTTATTCAGGGTACAGGATTAGGATTATCTATCTGTAAAATGATAATTGAAAAAATGGGTGGAGAAATAGGAGTCAACTCAATACCGGATAAAGGTTCTGTATTTTGGTTTACTCTTCCTTATCGACAAGAATAATTTTCTCCTGTCGGTAAAGGAAGTCTTTATCATTTTTCAAGTAATTCTTTCAGAAAACTATCCAGTTCTTCATCCAGACCTTTTAAAAGTTCGTCATTTACAAGCAGTGTGTCATCATCTACCAGAAGTAATTCGGCTACTGTCTCTTTCTCTTCGTCTACTAACACAAAAGAGTAAGGTTTTAGGATCGTTAGCTTATCAAAATCTCCTCCGTCCTTCATCCTGCAAAGGATCGGTCGAAGAACACGTTCGGCATTCTCATAAAAATCATCACTTTCATATGCTGACCATTCGTCGATGGTCACATTGACCAGTTCATCGTCTTCGTCATCGAAGATGAATAGTTCGCCGGAATTCTGATTGGGTTGTATGTGAATATCTGTAACGATTGTTTGTTCGCAACCGCAAGTAAACTTTGCGACTGCTTTTCGTATAGCCGATTCGATTACAGATTGTGATTGTTGACTCAGTTTCATTGGTTTTCCTCCTTTTATTTAGATCAAAGGTATAAAAAAAATGCAATTCTGCCTATGTTTTGATTAAAAATCATCATTAAATCGGTTCATTTGCATATTTAATGATGACAATCCGGCTGTCCGTTTCTGTAACTCTACCACATAAAGACTGGTCATTACGTAATTCGGTATTTCGGATATGTCTACGTTGTCCTTATTTCTCTGATCAATTTTATCTATTTTATGAGCCAGTTCCTGGGCTTTTAGTGCCCATGTTTCGGCCTGTTCCAGTTCGTCTTTTATTTCGTAGTAAACAGCAATATTGTATGCAGACTGCATTTTCTTTTTATCACTTTTGGCAGTATTGAAAGATTGTTCCCAAAGTTTGAAGGCTTTGTCCCATGAGTTTTCACGGACGTATACGGCAGCATCACGCATATTTACGGAACCATTGTTGTAGAGATTGCGTGTAGCCGATGTCCAATAGGGTAGGAGGTGTTTTACAGGAATTGTTCCGGCAAACTCCGAGGCTTCTTGCTGTATCTGAGAATCTTTGATGAGGTGTGTCTGTACATATGAACTTGTGTTACCAAATTCTTCCCAGAAAATACTGTCATTAGGAGCGATGGTAAGCATGGGATTTTTACGCTTGGGAATATAAATCCTAAGCGTTGGGTACACTTTTACATCTACACTGCCATAATAACAGCTCCAGTCCGGAATATAACGAATGGTTTTGGTTGCTTTTAACTGAAGATTTTCCAGTGAGATCAGAAAGTCAACATCCAGATTTTCTGTCAGTTCCTTTACTTCCTCCTGAGTAAGTGTTTCTTCGCGCGCAAATTTGTCATTGGCACGCAGAGCAGAGTCACAAATGATAACTTCATCAAAATAGTTTTCGTTTGCTATGGCTTCAGCCAATGATTCGGCTGCTATTTTGGCATCTCCATTGTTGTAAGCAACGGCACGGGCTATCTCATCGTCTTTCCGTGATCTGTCCGATTCTATCCATTTATTGTCAGGCACGCTACTGGTATTATTGACAATCGCGACCCGGCGCAGTTCGGGAGGAAAGTTTATTTCCGCAGGCATCATATATTCGATAGGGATTTGCTCTATGGTCTGGCATGAACTGAATGCCAGACAGAAGAGTAACAATAGCGTGAATGAGTATTTTGCCATAATATTCAGTAGTTAGTAGTCAGTAGTTAGTAGTCAGTAGTTAGTAGTCAGAATCCTTTCGGCATGGCAACGCTTCCATACTGCATAGATTCTAACTACTAACTACTGAATTCTAACTACTGATTCTTACGCCCTTCCGTGACAGTTTTTGTATTTCTTACCGCTACCACAAGGACATGGATCGTTACGTCCTACTGTCTTTTCTGCACGTACGGGTTCGCGTTTTACAGCTTCGCGGGTATCCTGCTGTGCAGCAGCCTGTTGATTCGGATCGTTCAGGTCTTGTTTCTGTTCGCGATATTTACTTAAATCCTGGCGCCGTTCGGGAGCAGCTTCACGCACCTCTACACGTTGTGCCTGTTCGGGAGCTTCCTGTACCGGGATTTGTCCGCGCATCAGGATAGATACGGTCTGGTTATTGATCTTGTTTACCATGGTATCAAACAAGTTCACAGATTCCAGTTTATAGATCAACAACGGGTCTTTCTGTTCGTAGCTGGCATTTTGTACTGAATGTTTCAATTCATCCAGTTCACGAAGATTTTCTTTCCACGCTTCGTCAATTACATGAAGCAGGATAGATTTCTCGAATGATTTCACTACCTCTTTAGATTCACTTTCGTAAGCAGCTTTCAGATTACAGGAGATGTTGTACATACGTTTTCCGTCCGTGATAGGAATCAGAATGTTTTCGTACATATGTCCCTGGTTCTCATATACCTGTTTGATTACAGGATTTGCTATTTGTGCCAGACGTTCACTTTTACGTTTGAAGTTGGCCATTGCTTCATCAAAAGTTCTTTCTGCCAGCTTTTCTTTCTTCTCACTACGGAATTCTTCTTCTGTGAAAGGAGCATCCATAGCCAATGTCTGAAGAAGGTCGAACTTACAGTTTTCATAATCTGCATTGTTTTCAATGGCGGCTGCACAACGGTCCCAAATCATATTTACAATGTCCATACCGATACGTTCGCCCATTAACGCATGGCGACGTTTCGTATAAACAACTGTACGCTGCTTGTTCATTACGTCATCATATTCCAGCAAACGTTTACGGATACCGAAGTTATTTTCTTCCACTTTCTTCTGTGCACGTTCAATGGAGTTTGAAATCATCTTATGTTCGATCATTTCTCCTTCCTGGAATCCTAATCTATCCATGACACCGGCGATACGGTCGGAAGAGAAGAGACGCATCAAATCGTCTTCCAGTGAAACGAAGAATACAGAAGAACCCGGATCACCCTGACGTCCGGCACGACCACGCAACTGGCGGTCTACACGACGGGATTCGTGACGTTCTGTACCAATGATAGCCAAACCGCCGGCAGCCTTAACTTCCGGACTCAGTTTGATGTCGGTACCACGACCTGCCATATTGGTAGCAATAGTCACTGTACCTTGCAAACCGGCTTTTGCCACAATGTCAGCTTCCCGCTGATGTAACTTCGCATTCAATACGTTATGTTCGATTTTACGCATAGTTAACATCTTGCTTAGCATTTCGGAGATTTCTACCGAAGTAGTACCTACCAGTACCGGGCGGCCGGCATTGACCAGTTGTTCTATTTCTTCAATAACGGCTTTATACTTTTCGCGTTTTGTTTTATAAACGCGGTCGTTCATATCTTTACGGGCAATAGGGCGGTTGGTCGGTATTACTACTACATCGAGTTTGTAGATATCCCAAAGTTCACCTGCTTCTGTTTCGGCAGTACCGGTCATACCCGATAGTTTGTGATACATACGGAAATAGTTCTGCAATGTGATAGTAGCAAAGGTTTGTGTGGCAGCTTCTACCTTAACACGCTCTTTAGCCTCGATTGCCTGGTGGAGTCCGTCTGAATAACGGCGGCCTTCCATGATACGGCCCGTCTGCTCGTCAACAATTTTCACCTGTCCGTCAATTACAACGTATTCGTCGTCTTTCTCAAACATGGTATATGCTTTCAGCAGCTGATTGATGGTGTGTACACGTTCCGATTTGATGGCGTAGTTAGTCATCAGGGCATCTTTCTTTTCTAATTTCTGCTCGTCGCTCAGATCCTTTTCATTTTCCAGTTCAGAGAGCTGTGCTGCGATATCCGGCAATACAAACAGAGTAGGGTCGTCAGAATTACCTGTGATCAGGTCAACACCTTTGTCCGTCAAGTCTACGCTGTTCATCTTTTCTTCAATAACGAAATACAATGGGTCAGTAGCCTCATGCATACGTTTATTGTTCTGTTCCATGTAGATCTCTTCTGTTTTCAGCATACCGGCTTTGATACCCTGTTCACTCAGGAACTTGATCAATGCTTTGTTTTTGGGTAATGCCTTATGACTGCGGAAGAGAGCGAGGAATCCTTCTTCTACCTCTTTCTTATCATCTGATGCGATTAATCTCTTAGCATCTGTCAGATATTTGGTAGCCAATACTTTCTGGGCTTCCACAAGACGTTCTACCAATGGGCAAAGAGATTCGAAAAGCTGGTCTTCACCTTTAGGAACGGGACCGGAGATAATCAACGGAGTACGCGCATCATCAATCAATACCGAGTCTACCTCATCGACAATAGCATAGTTGTGTTGGCGTTGTACAAGGTCTTTGGGACTGATAGCCATATTGTCGCGCAGGTAGTCGAAACCAAATTCATTATTTGTACCGAAAGTGATATCAGCCAGATAAGCCTGACGGCGTGCATCTGAGTTTGGCTGATGACGGTCAATACAATCAACGCTTAATCCATGGAACATATAAAGCGGTCCCATCCATTCGGAGTCACGTTTTGCCAGATAATCATTCACTGTTACTACATGTACACCATTTCCTGTCAGCGCATTGAGGAATACAGGCAGGGTAGCCACCAGGGTTTTACCTTCACCTGTTGCCATTTCGGCGATTTTTCCTTTATGAAGTACTACACCACCAAAAAGCTGTACATCATAATGGATCATATTCCATATCGTATCATTCCCACCGGCATTCCAGTGATTCTGATAGATAGCTTTGTCACCTTCGATGCGTACGAAATCTTTGGTTGCAGCCAGTGTACGGTCAAAATCTGTGGCAGTTACCACAATTTCTTCATTTTCGGTGAAACGTCTGGCTGTGTCTTTTACGATAGAGAAAGCTACCGGGAGTACTTCTTCCAGTGCTTTTTCGTATATTTCGAGTATCTCTTTTTCGAGTTTATCAATCTGAACAAATACCTCTTCACGATCTTCCAGTTCTATTGACTCAATACTTGCTTTCAGTTCTTCCACTTTGGCACGTTCTTGGGTAGCAGAGTTGTAGATGTATTGTTTCAGTTCTTGTGTTTTGGCACGAAGTCCATCATTATCCAATTTTTCAACCTCAGGGTAAGCGGCTTTGATTTTGTCTACCCAGGGTTGAATTTCTTTCATGTCTCGTGTGGATTTGTTTCCGAAAATCGAGCTCAAAAATTCATTAAATCCCATTTGTGTATTATATTTATTATTATTTTACTAAGTTGAAAAAAGTGTGTTTTTACCGTATGGTAAGTGGAATTGAAGAACAGGCATTGGGAGCCCGTATCCTCATCGTATGAGCCAGTGTTGGTGCGATATGGCCTACACTTACAGGCGTGTCTATTATCTCCGGTTTTACCGAATTTCCAAAAAACACAAGTGGTGCCGGGATATGCGCACTACGAATTATTCTGTTTTCCGTCGGGTTGGATTCATTGACAATTGTCCATCCCGGCAGCACTTCAATGAGCAGGTCTCCCGAACGTTTGCGGTGAAATCCGTTGCGTATCAGGTCTATTTCCGGTGTCCATGAGCCTAATAGCAGGCGTTGTGCCGAATATGCTTCGTTTACGCCACTAAATTGCATCAGGAAGTCGGCGGCTTTATTCTGTATTTCAGAAAGATCGAGTTGCTTTTTCTCTATCAGTTTGTGATTGAGATATATTTGCTGGTCATAATAAGCTTCTACATATTGTCCTTCGCCGTAAGTAGCCATCAAAAACATATTCAGCAGAGCTGCACAACGATTCAGGTGGAATTCTCCTCCGGGAATGCGGTAAAGTCCATGATCGGCCGATTCTGTGTCTACGTATCCGGTAGAAGTAATGCAGAAAAGTACATTTTGAAGTCCTATTTTCTTGTCGATCACATCCAGCAGGTGAGCAATACTGCGGTCCAGTCTTACGTATGTATCCTGCAATTCCATGGCACACTCCTGCGAGGTCTTATGGGCATAATTGCCGGCATAATACATCAGCGAAAGCATGTCCGGTACTTCATCTTTTCCTATGTTACTCTTATCCAGTAACTCTTCGGTCAGTAAGTTTACCTCGTCATTAACGAACGGACTGGCTATCAGTCTGCGGAACTTATTTCTCCGGTCATCATCAAATTTATATTTGAAAGGGGTGTCTCTCCATTCCGGTAGATAAATATATTTCTCCATGGGATGAACCGGTGTCCATGTCATATCTCCGATACGGAAATCAACAGCCTGACGATCATTATATTGGCTTACCCACCAGGGAAATTCTGTATAATAAGTGGTACTACACCATTTTCCGGTATTGTTATTCAGCCAGAAAGCACCGTTTCCGGTATGTCCTGCTGCAAATATGGCAGCATCACGGAAAGGGGCAATAGCGTATACCAGCCCTTTGTTGCGTGTAGCTATTTTAAGTTCATCGGCGATAGTGGAAGTGAGCAATAGGGCGGGAGAACTGCTCTCGTCTGTATAGTTTCCCATAAATGCCGGATCGTCCACACAGTTAATAGGGCGTAGTGTCGAAATATCCAACCATTGATTGGCGGTAATTCCGTTCATAGAAGGCGTTGTTCCGGTATAAATGGCAGCTATAGCCGAGGCGCGGTCTACTTTGCTGAAGTTATATTCCGCATTACGAAATACTTTGCCTTCTTTCCAGAGTCTTTTGAATCCTTTTTCGCCATATAGAGAGGAGAAAGCTTCCAAATAGTCTGTACGCAACTGATCAATGGTCAGGCCTACCACCAGTTTTGGAGTAGCAGGTAGCGGCTGAGCCTGTAGCCCGGTAATGGTAAGTACAGTAAGTATGGAAGTCAGTAATCCTTTCATTTCGTTTTTTTATAAGTCAAAATAAGATTGCTTGCTGAACGTATCAACAAACTGAGTGCCAAAGGTACGACAGCTAAATCAATTCTTTGCGGTATTACCGGAAAAAGCAGTATAAAAAGTGTTAAAACAATGCAGTTTAGCATATGGTACCAACATTTTCGTCCTTTTCTGGCAGCATTTACAATGATTGGCAGAAAGATAAGCTCTCCCGGATGGAATACAAAAAGCAGGTAATTGGAACTGACAGCAGGATGTTCTGAAAACAGGGCGAGGAATGCAATAATACAACCGGCAATGCCTGCTATGCCAAACAATATGAGATCAATTCCCCAAAGTCCTCTTTTCTTTCGGATACCATAGATACTGGTACCTGCTACAATAATAAACAAAAGCAGCGCCGATCTCATTGGGGTAAATATATCCGCGATACTTATTGGGGCAGGTGATGAATTTTCGTCTTCACAATTGATAATTAGTTCTGTATCTGCCACCAGTGGCCTTTCGTTCCCATTATTCGTGATTTTTGCTGTTGCAAGTGCATTTTTCAGATAAAACGGAGCAAATACCATCTGTCGGCTTGTTATGGGGCGGTCTGCTTCGCTTCCGATGCAAAAGTCAATACCGAATTGTGCCCATGGATGCCCGTTGGTATATTGGTGTACAATGTCGCGGAATGATTTCGTGCCGTCTTTCTCCGGATAGTTGTAAATCACTTTTCCCTGTATACTTTCTTCTATTTTATCCCGTGGGCGGGTAGCACAGTTATCGTAGAAAAAGTTATACCGGTACACCCGGTTTTCCGGTCGGCTGTTTTCTATCAGTAGCGCAAGGAGTTTTTGTTTTTCTTCCGGAGTCAGGTTGAGTGTTTGTTGCCATACACTACGTTCATCGAAGATATATTCGGCTGCGAACCGGTCATAATTCATTCCTCCGAGAATGTAATCTGTCTGTCCCAGTGCAAAACGAAAAATAAAATTGGGTGCGCCGAAGTTGAATATTCCGTAATTGAATACCCAATCAATGCCTTTGGATGGCTCTTCATAGCGGATGGCAGTATGTCCGAAGTAAGAATAGATCTCTTCTCCGGGAGCACATGTCAGCAAACTAAGACGAATGGAATCCGCGTTATTATCCGGTGTTCCTTTGCCATTTGTAGCCAGGCACAGAAAGAACAATATCAATATTATTTTTATTTTTTTCATCATGAGGATTGTAAGACTGATACCTCTATTTTTTTTGCAAAGATAATGCAAACCGAGAGTAGAATAAAATGAACTCGTTCATTTTTTATGCCAAGGTGCAGCTTATCTTCGCTTTTTTAGCAAAGATAGGAAATAAAAATTGAAATAGATTAGATTGTACATTTTTGCTTGACAAGATTGTACAACCTTGTACCACAAAGGTGTACAATCTTGTCAAGCAAAAATGTACAATGTTATAAGCCTTGATTATCAGCTACTTCTGAGTATCTTTATGAGATATTTTCCCGGCATCCCTATCTTAGCCCACGAGGTCTGTGCCAGCACCTTCCACACCGGAGTACCGATCTCCCCATAGTTCGACATTCGTAGAATGGCCTTTATGTCTCCGGTGTCCGTCACCTTAATCCGATCCAATGCCAGTAGCAAGCCGTCATAATTGTGCGTCTTTTTGTTGAGCGCATATTCCGGAGGTGGAGGCAAAATAGAATCCTCCTCCTCCTTCTTCTTCTTCTTTTCTTCTACTTTACTTTCTTTTACTTTACTTTGTCTGAAAATGTCTGCATTTTCCATACTCAACTCCATCTGAACGGGAAAAATGTTCGCATTTTCTGAGTTCGTACTCTCTTTCTGCTTACATTTTATCTCTTCCTCCTTACATTTCACCTCTTCCAGCAGATAGGGTAATTTAGTTAAATCCCTCTTTCTCCGGCTGGTAGCCTCTAACCATACCCGCTGAATATCCACCGAGGTCAGTATACGATGCTCCTCATAGCTGTTCTTATCAAAAAATCCTTTTTCAATTAGTATACCGATTATACTGTCTACTTCTTCTTTCGTATATTCCCTTCCCAGCTTATAGGCAAATATCTCACATTGTTCCTCATCCCATTGTATGTAATACCCCTCTTTATATATCTTGCAAAGTATTTTTATTACCAGATAAGGTCCTTTGATACCATATTTCGCCTCCAACGATTCGGACACTGCTCCTTCAAAGAAGGTTGCTTTTGTAGGGAAGTAAACGATTCCATTAAATTCTGTTGCCATATTTGTTTAATTGAAAGTTGAAAATTGAAAGTTGAAAGTTGAAAATTGGCTGCGCTATCATGCTGAACAGCAATTTTCAATTTTCAACTTTCAATTTTCAATTAAATACACTTTTTCCATTCCAGAAAGTTCTCCAGGCGGAAGCGTTTCCACTTTCCTTCCTCTACATCCCAGTACATCACAGCTTCCTGTACTTTGCTTGCTTCGTACTCCCGTTTGAAGTCGTGTCTGTAATAAATCAGTGTTGCCTTTACAAACTGAAACTCTCCATCAATAGCCCTGCGGTAGGCAATCACAGCATACCCATATTGCATCCAGTCTATCAGTTCCTCAATACGCTCTACCATCCATATAGCAGTGGTTTGTGTGTATCCTTTCTCTTGTACGATTTGTCTTGTCCATCTCCTTTTTACATTTTCCATAACAGGTTTCAAATTTCTTTTTTTCATTTCATTTTGTTTTATGAGTTTATATTTTTCCGATAACGGCTGCAAGGTCGGGATAATATTCGGATGGAACTAATCGTTGAATAAATGTAAAAATCCGCTCAAATGGCGGATTTTTTATTGCATCTACTTTTTGAAGTTTATATTTTCTTTTTGCGGGATGCGATCGTTCTGCTAATTTCAGTAGTTAATGTTTTGAATTCAACCTCCTTATATATTCCTTGTTTTTTGTATTCAAATCGAAATAGAGTATTGATCTCTTTGGCAATTTTTGCTACACAGACTGTTGGTTTTTCTTCTGAGGCAAGCGAAATAGCTAATGCTTTTATTAAAGATCCTTTGTGATGTCTGATTACTATTCTGTGGTCAATTTCTTGTTTGTCAATGCGCTGTACATTAATAATACCTTCTATCGTTTCTCCGTTTCCGAGTTCTATCTTTATAGAACCGTTAAAATCTGTTTTTTTTGATCGTTGTTTGTCATAAACTTAAATTTTAAATGATTTTTGTACTTTGCAAAGATTGTTAAAAGTTACGATTTGGACAATGAATCAATAATAAAAAGAAGAGGTTGTATAGAGATAGATTTTTGGTAATTAAAACCTTATTTTTTTATTGAAAAGTGTTTCAATAGACGTTCGTTTAATGGCACAAAAATATATACTATTCTTTAATGTACAAAATATTTCTCAATAAAATAATTTATATTTCTGTTTGATGTTATATATGATGCTGATATATAGATATTTACATTGTATGGCGAAAATTTGTTTATTAAATGATTAATCTCATTTGGAACATGAAAAAACAGCTTGAAATAAGTGTGCCATTAAACGAACGTCAATTGAAACACTTTTCATAATCAAGTGGTTCGTTTATAATGAAATATGTATAAGGGAAAATAAATATATACATACTACATCTCACCCCTCATATTGTTTATCTCCTGTGATAGGGATACATCTGAGGGTTAGTGTATTAAGATTAGAAAGTTAGTTTAATACACGCTTGACCGGAAGGGAATTCATTACCCCGGTGTCCCTAAAGAATATCCAATTGTGAACAAAACTACAGACATTTGTTGGTATCCGCTTCGTGTTACTTATAGTCGTGAACTATTGCTAAAGGAGGTGCTTGATGCCGAAAAAATTGAGAATTTTATTCCGATGCATTATGAGTACATCAGGCATGCGGATCGTAAGATACGCAAGTTGGTTCCTGTAGTACACAATCTTGTATTCGTTCATGCTTCCTTTGCATGTATTGACCATATCAAACGGTCGGTGGGTTCTTCTTTATCCGTCCGTTATATTATGGATCGTGAGACACAGCGTCCTCTCACCGTTCCTGATTCTCAAATGCGTAGCTTTATTGCTGTTTCTGGTAATTATGAAGAACAGATTGTCTATCTTGATCCTGCTGTCACTGCTTTACAAAAGGGAGACCGGGTACGTATTATTGGGGGTATATTTGAAGGGGTAGAAGGTGTTATTCTCCGTGTTAAGGGAGATCGGCGTGTATCCGTTTGTATAAAAGGGGTCATGGCTGTAGCCACCACCTATGTACATCCTTCTCTAATGGAAAAAATTGAAGATTAAATTATTTTCCTTTATTAACTTTTATTTTCCTTGCTTTAATTTTTAATAATTAATTCTCCTCATGTCTTTGCAATCACAAATTGATACCCTGTGGCGTATCACTCATGAACTTCTTAATTTAGGTTTTGAGGGTACTCCTCTTTTTTCCAACGAATTCTGCAAACTAAATACAGAGGTTTATCGTCAATCCGAATGCCTTTTCCATTTACATGGCTCTAATGCGGAGGAAGAAGCACAGCTCTGTTATGTTCTGCTTACAGGGTACCATGCTACCATCTATGATCATGGTGATAAAAATCAAAAACTACAGTCCATCCTGGACCGTAGTTGGGAAGTTCTTCCATTACTTCCCGTTTCACTATTAAAATGTCAGTTGCTGGTGGCTTGTTATGGAGAGGTATTTGATGAAGAGCTGTCTAAAGAGGCCCATGCTATCATTGATAGTTGGGAAGGCCGGAAATTAACTTTAGCGGAATGTGAAGTTATTGAGTACCTGAATAGCCTGGAATCCAACCCCTGGAGTAACTGGGATGTGGAAGAATGAAATTTTCATACAAATAACAATACGGAACTTTATTTAATAAAAATCTTATGTGTGTTAGAATACTGAATTATTTTTTATTATGCCTGGTTACACTTTTCGTGTCTTGTTCTGCTCCGAAAGAGGTACTTTACTTGCAGGATATAACCTCTTTGAAGGAAGAAAATATTGATAAAAACTATGAAGTAATTATCCATAAGGATGATTTACTGGCCATCTTGGTGAATAGTAAAGATCCTGAACTGGCTTTGCCTTTTAATATGCCTCTGGTAACTTATCAGATTGGGAGTCAAAATCCCGGTCAACAACGTCTTTTAGGTTATCTTGTCGATCAGAACGGTGATATCGACTTTCCTATTTTAGGTAAGCTTCATGTGGAAGGGTTGACTCGTATGCAAGTGACAGAGCTCATTAAGCAGAAATTAATAGAAGAAGATTTGATCAAAGATCCTATTGTCACTGTCCAGTTCCTGAACTTTAAAGTATCTGTGATGGGTGAAGTAGCACGTCCCGGTACATTTGATATTTCCGGTGACCGGATAACTCTGTTGGAAGCTTTGAGTATGGCAGGCGATTTGACTATTTATGGCCGTCGTGACCGCGTAGCCGTTATTCGCGAAAAAGATGGTAAACGCCGTATTCTGTATCACGACCTTCGTTCTTCCGATATTTTTCAATCACCCTGTTACTATCTGCAGCAGAATGATATTGTGTATGTAGAACCCAATAAAGCCAAGACCGGCCAGAGCCGTATCAACTCCAATAATTCCGTTGGTGTATGGCTTTCCGCGGTTTCCGTGCTTGCTTCCATTACTTCTCTGATTGTCACCATGTTTAAATAATCCGGAATATAAAGAATTGATAATGAATACCGAATCGAAAAATAATAATAGTCTTGAACAGGAATCTGAGATCAATATAACCGATATTCTCCGTTTTGTACTATCCAACTGGTATTGGTTTGTACTATCCGTTTTAGTTTGTATCGGCATTGCGTTCTTTTACGTAAAGTCCTCTTCCAAAGTATACAGCCGTAAGGCCTCCGTTTTAATCCGCGATGATTCGAAAGGTGGTGGAATGAGTGAGTCGGCGGTTTTTTCAGATCTTTCTCTTTTTGGTGGTAAACGTAATGTGGATAACGAAGTGCTTGTCTTTCAGTCCCGTCATTTGATGGAGGAGGTTGCGCGACGTTTGCATTTGGATATGAGCTATAAGGTGAAGAATGGTTTGCGCAATGATGAACTTTATACCCATGCTCCGGTCACCGTTTCTTTTCCGGAAGCGGAGGAGCGGCAGGTTATAAAAGTCGTGGTTACTCCTGTTGATTCTGCTACGGTGCGTCTTTCCGGTTTTTCTTTAGCTGTAGGGGGTGGGGGCGTTCATTCGGAAGAGGTTCTGGATGTACATCTGAACGATACGGTTTCTACTCCGATCGGTCCGATGGTTGTTACTCCTACGTTGTACTATACGGATGTATTTTACGGTAAGCCCGTAAATGTAGTCAAATCCAATTTGGAGAGTGTTATCGAAGGGTATCGTGCCAGATTGAAAGTGTCTCTTGCCAGCAAGACGGCCACCATTATCAATCTTGTCTTGGATGACGTCTCTACTGCCCGTGCGGAAGACATCCTGAACATGCTTATTGCCGTTTATAATGAGGATGTTATCAATGATAAGAACCAGATAGCCGTAAATACTTCCAAGTTTATCAACGAACGTCTGATCATCATCGAACGTGAATTGGGAAGTGTGGATGCTAATATCGAAAGCTTTAAACGTGAAAATCAACTGACGGATATTACTTCCGAAACTGGCATGTATCTTGCCAATACGAGTCGTTATCAGCAGGAAGGTCTCAGTCTGGAGAATCAGTTGAGTATAGCCAGATACATTAAGGAGTATTTGACTGATCCTCAAAAGAGTTCAGATTTGATTCCTGCCAATACCGGAATTTCGGATAACAGTGTTGAATCTCAGATCAAGGAATATAATGATATTCTCTTGAAGCGTGACAAGTTGGTGGTGGGCAGCAGCAGTAAGAATCCGATAGTGATAGATCTGAATAACTCTCTGAGTGCTATGAAGCAGACGATTATCCGTTCGGTAGATAATCTGATTGTTGGACTGAATATCCAGTTGAAGAATATCCGTGAGCAGGAAGAGCAGACCACGAAACGTATTGAGGCCGTTCCTGCCCAGCAGAAATATGTGCTTACAGTAGAACGTCAGCAGAAGATCAAGGAGGAGCTTTATCTTTACTTGTTGAATAAGCGCGAAGAAAACGCTTTGACACAAGCCATTACCGAGAGTAATGCCCGTATTATAGATTCCGCTTCGGGCAGCAGTGCCCCGGTAGCTCCCAAAACAATGATGATTCTTATGGCTTCTATTGTTTTAGGGCTGGCTATTCCCATGGGTGTATTCTGGTTGTTGAATGTGACGGATACGAAAGTGCGTACCCGTAAGGAGTTGGATGGAGTGCTTACTATTCCTTTCTTGGGTAATATTCCCCGTCATGGTAATAATAAGGGTGAGGATTCGGATGGTATTGTTGTCCGTGAGAACAGTCGTGATTCTGTCTCCGAGGCTTTCCGTATCATTCGTACGAACATGGACTTTATGCGTGTGAAAGCCGCCAACTTACAGGTGGTCATGTTTACATCCGCCAATCCGGGTGCAGGTAAAACCTTTGTCTCGAGTAACTTGGCCATGAGTATCGCCCAGACGAATAAAAAAGTTGTTCTGGTTGACGTTGATATCCGTAAGGGAACATTAAGTGGTATTTTCTCTAACTCTTCCAACCGTATGGGACTGACACATTATCTTTCGGGAAGTACGGATAAGTTGGATGATATCATTGGTAGGAGTGAGGAGTATGATAAGCTGGATGTCATTTTCTCCGGTCCCGTACCTCCCAATCCTGCCGAATTGTTGTTGAGTGAGCGTTTCGACCGTCTGATAACGGAACTTCGTAAACGTTATGATTATATCATTGTGGATAATGTTCCTGCGGGTATGGTTGCCGATGCTTCCATTGTGAACCGTGTGGCCGATCTTACTATTTTCGTAGTCCGTTCGGGTGTGATGGATCGTCGTCAGTTACCGGAATTGGAGAACATGTACCGTCAGGAACAACTTCGTAATATGTCGGTGATATTGAATGGAGTTCCTTCAGATCATAAGGGTTACGGTTATGGCTATGGTTATGGCTACGGTTATGGATATGGTTATGGTTACGGTAATGATACTCATAAACATACAAAGATGAGCCATGTAAGGAAAATCCTTTCCCGTTTTTGGAAAAGATAAAAAACCTGATATTGATTTCTTGGCTTTTGTTCCTATAAAAGGAAATTGAAAAAAAACTTTATTGTGAAAAGCATAATTTCTAAGATTTTTGACAATCTGTCTGTAAAGAAGAGATTTGTAAATTATCGGGCTGTCTTGTTTACCGATACGGTGTTGTCTGTCGCAGGCACATGTATCACTCTGCTTTTTGTTAATAGTTTTATCACTAATATTGAAAAAGACG